>Ga0123337_10000890_pt1 | contig 44006 bp, 33 predicted proteins | sample frozenSSSSmetaG_FD_89792 | JGI IMG/M metagenome (GOLD analysis project Ga0123337, IMG submission 89792) | Glacier valley bacterial and archeal communities from Borup Fiord, Nunavut, Canada, to study Microbial Dark Matter (Phase II) -... | ecosystem: Environmental > Aquatic > Freshwater > Ice >... | reverse complement strand
GTATCGCTACGCCCAGTCTGCCAGGAGGTTTAGCTGTCCCGGCCCAAAGCAGGGGGTGGGCTGGGGTAGACAAGCAGGGCAACGGTGTAGCGTGAAGCAGTGGGCTTGCGCCCGCTGCTGCGCTGATCTTCTAGCGTAGCAGTGATGAAACTGAGCAATTCGCGTGCTTGCGCTGCTGTCAGGCGGAAACCCTCCTCGATGTGGGCCTCTATGACGCGCTCCTCAACTCCGGCAGGCTGGCGGTGGGCAGCGACGAACCCGGCCCGCACCCGCTCGGCGGTGGCTAGGTAGGTGGGCGGCGGCTCGTCGGTCAGGGCAAAGAGGAGTGGATCGACCGCGTAGCTGTCAGCGGTGGTGGTGTAATACTTCTCGATGATGCTGCCTTTCTCCTGCCGACTACTGAGGACGATCAGCCCATGCCGCTCCAACTCCTTGACGTGGTAGTGGATGCGACCCGCTACTGCCCCCACCGCATCGGCGATCTGCTTGACGGTGGCGGGCTGCTGGTGCAACACGCGCAGGATGCTGAGGCGCATCGGCTCGGCCAGCACCCGCACCTTCTCCAGATCAGCCAAGACCAACACGGCTGGTTTCTGCTCTGTTGACATAAGTACCAACCCTTCTACACGATCTCTGTCCTAGCAGAATCTACCACCACGATCTGGATTTGTCAATCGGGATTCAGGGGAATCTTAGGGAGTTTCTGGAATTGCACAGGTGCAAATGGCAAGTATTGTGTAGTTTGAGGGGAGTTCACGATCAATATGCCAGAGAGGCTTGCTTTCTAGGCGGGTTTGATGGATGATAACAATTGACGATAGCAGAGGCAAGAACAGATAGCTTAGCAGCATACAGCAAAGGAGTAGTGGCGAATGTTTAATAGTTCACAAATCAGGATGGTGGCGGCAGCGATTATAGCTGCGACGCTGCTGTTTGGCTGCGACAGCAGCGTATCTACACCGCCACAGCAAGCAGTGGCTACTGCGAGCATTTCCACACCAACTACTGCTAGTGGCAACACAACGCCGCTCCCCACCGCTCCGCTTGCAACGGCTTCACAGCAAACAGTGGCTACCGCGAGCGTTCCCGCGCCAACTAACACTGCTACGGACACCGCAACGCCTTATCCTTATCCCACCGCCCCAGTTGCAACGGTTCTTAGCCAGGAGAGTATCAACCCTGACTCAGCAGGTACTCCGATTATCTGGGCTGTAGAGTCTAAGGAGTCGCTCACTATCTGGTTGGGGTACTTTAATGATCAACCCACAGCCCGGATGACAAACGCACACCCGCTCCTGCAATGGCAAGGTAACTTCACAGTTTTGGACATGAAGGTTTCACCGAGCAAACGTTCGGTTGCCGCCCTGGTATCAGAGGACAAGCCGCAGGAGGGTCTGGCCCGTTGGATCGCTCTCATTGACCTGAACACGAACAGCGTACAAAGCGCATCGGACTACATGGCACCAGAAACCAGCGGTGCGTACTCCATACTTGGTTGGATCGACGAGACCACCATCGCCTTCCAATCTTTTAACAGCGTGAGATTTGCGTCGCTAGCGACCCGCAAGGCGACTCAGTGTCCATTTCCCGTAAGGCAGTGGGGGGCAGCCGATAGTGTGCTTTCACCAGATCGTAGATCAATCCTCTCGCTGGTGATAACCGCTCGAGAATACACCGGTTACTGGCGATACAACGTGGACTGCAGCAACCTCCGAAAGGTGGTCGACTCCGAGCATCTCATCCCAGGAAGTGTTTTCAGTTGGTCATCAGATGGCAAAACAGTCAGCTTCATTCATGAATCCGGACCAGACGCTACCAAGCAGCAAATCTGGACGCTGGATGTAGAGAGCGGTAAGCAGCAGATGATCACTGAAAGCAATACCTGGAGTGTCAATCCAGCATGGTCGCCAGACGGCAAGCGGCTAGCATATCTTCAGGCTAGCACATCACTAACGTACAACAATCAGCTAGGTGCTAACCGCCCATCGGCAGCGGACACCAACATCTTTGTTACTGGTGAAGGTCTGGCTACAGCACAACAAGTGAACACCAACCCGCCACGAGCCAACGCTGGCCTGACCTGGATCAACAGCAACTACCTGGTCATGGCCTCTGGTACCAAAAGCAGTCGAACAAGTCTCGTTGCGATCTCGCTTACTGGTCAGGCAACTAACTTGCAGACCGCGCCCACCGGGGCAGGCATTGTTTGGCTGGCAGTTGTCCGCTAACAGAACACATAGTGAGAGGTGAGTTATGAAAAGATTGCGGCTTAGTATTAGCCTCACAGCAATGGCTTTGATCAGTGACAAGCTCTAGCTTAGCAGGCTAAGCGTGCAGAGCCTACCCTCACGCCGCGAACAACTGCTCGTCCTCCTCTGCCAATGGCAACGGTAGCAGGCGTGGGCTGGCAGGTGGCGGTGGGGTAGGTAGGGCAGCAGGCAGGCTGTCGCGCTCGGCGGTGAAGCTGCACGCACTGCACTTGACCGTCTGCCCATCCTTCCCGCGCAGGGTGAGCAATGCGCCGCAGGCAGGGCAGGGTGGGCTGGCAAGAGGCCGATCCCAGAGCGAGTAGACGCAATCGGGGTAGCGGCCACAACTGAAGAAGACGCGCCCCTTCTTACTGCGCTTCTCGATAATCTCGCCCTGCGCGCACTGGGGGCAGGTTACGCCGGTGCCGCCGCCAAAGGGCCGCGTGTTGCGGCAGTTGGGGAAGCCAGAGCAGGCGATGAACTTGCCGTAGCGACCGAGCTTGATCACTAGCGGGCTGGCGCACTTCTCGCACGCTTCACCAGTCGGTAGATCGCGCACGACCACCTTACCGATAGCAGTGTCGGCTAGCTCTACCGCTTCATGCAGAGGATTGTAGAAGCTGGCGATCACCGGCTGCCAGGCTCGTTCGCCGTTAGAGATGTCGTCAAGCTCCTGCTCCATGCGCGAGGTGAAGCTGGGATTGACGATGGCGGCGAAGTGCTGCACCAGCAGATCGTTGACGATCATACCCAGTTCGGTCGGCACCAGCTTCTTGTCTTCGCGCATCACGTAGCCGCGATCCTGGATCGTCGCCAGGGTCGGGGCGTAGGTGCTGGGGCGGCCAATCCCCTGCTCCTCCAACATCTTGACCAGGCTAGCCTCGGTGTAGCGCGGGGGCGGCTGGGTAAAGTGCTGCAAGGGGAGCAGCTTGAGCAGGTCGAGCGGTTCGCCCACCTCAAGTCGGGGCAGCGGCGGTTGCTTGTCCTCCGCTTGCTCGGCGGTCTCGTCATCGTTGTCCTCGCGGTAGACAGCCAGGAAGCCAGGAAACTTAATCACGCTGCCACTGGTACGGAACAGGTAGGGTTGGCTCGTCCCCTTGCCCGCTGCGATCTCCACGCTGGTGCTGTCGAAGACGGCCTGGGTCATCTGGCTGGCAAGGAAGCGTTGCCAGATCAGCTTGTAGAGCTTGTACTGCTCAGCGGTCAGGCTGGCCTTGATCGCCTCAGGATCGCGACCTACTACCGTAGGGCGGATCGCCTCATGGGCTTCTTGTGCGTTCTTCGACTTCTTGGTGTAGGTGGGTGGGGCGGGGGGCAGGTATGATTCGCCATAACGAGCGGCGATCACCTGCCGCGCCTCGGCCTGGGCTGAAGCCGCCACGTTGGTGCTGTCTGTCCGCATATAGGTGATCAGGCCCACGCTGCCCTCGCCACCACCCACGTCGATGCCCTCGTAGAGTTGCTGGGCGATGATCATCGTGCGTCGGGCGGTATAGCCAAGCTTGCGGCCCGCCTCCTGCTGCAAGGTGCTGGTGGTGAAGGGCGCAACGGGGCTGCGGCGCACCTCCCGTGTCTTGACGCTGCTAACCACGTAACCTGCACCGTCCAAGCCCTTGATGATGGCGTTGGCATCTTCAGCGTTGCCGATCTCTGCCTTCTTGCCGTTGACCTGGGCCAGGGCAGCGTGGAACTGGTCGCTGCGCTTTGGCTTTGCCACCTGCTTCTGCAAGTCAACTTCGATGCTCCAATACTCGACCGCTACGAACGCCTCGATCTCACGCTCGCGCTCGACGATCAGGCGCACCGCCACCGACTGCACCCGGCCTGCACTGAGGCCACCCTTCACCTTGCGCCAGAGGATGGGGCTGATGCTGTAACCAACCAGCCGATCCAGGATGCGCCGTGCTTGCTGGGCATTGACCAAATCCATATCCAGCGTGCGTGGGTGGGCGATGGCGTGCTGCACAGCCTCCTTAGTCACCTCATGAAACTCCACGCGGTAGACTGGCTTGCCAGCAGCCTGGGTTGCCTCCAACAGATGCCAGGCGATGGCCTCCCCTTCGCGGTCTGGGTCGGTCGCCAGGTAGATCGCCTTCGCTCGTGCCACATCCGCTTTCAGTTCCTTGACGGTCGCGCTCTTTTCACGAGGGATCAGGTACTGGGGGGTAAAGTCGTGTTCGGTGTCCACCCCCATCTTGCTCTTGGGTAGGTCGCGCACGTGGCCGTAGCTGGCGCGCACCGCATATCCACGACCGAGGTACTTGCTGATTGTCTTCGCCTTCGTCGGCGACTCGACGATCACCAGGTTGACCCCCTGGGGGATGGTGCTGACCGAGGCGCGCACACTGCTGCTACCCTCGCCAGTTGCCTTCTTCGTCGTTCGGCTGGTGGTACTACGGGTGGTGCTGGTTGCCTTCTTTATTGTGCTGCGCGCTGTCGTGCCGCTCGCCTTCTTTGTCGTGCTGCGCGTAGTAGTACCATTCGCCTTCTTTGTCGTTGCCTTCTTCGTCGGGGTGGTAGCATCGGCACTAGCAGTGGAAGCAGCACGCTTGCGCGGAGCAACGATGGGCGCACTGGGGTCAGTAGTAATGGCAGCAGCGGCCCGCTTGCGCGGAGCAGCGACAGGCGCAGTAGGGTCGGCAGCAGGGGCGGCAGCACGCTTGCGGGTAGTAGGGGAGGGTGTAGGGGCTTCAGCGTCGCCTGCGATAATCTTTTTCGTGGGCATGATAATCTCTTCTCTGGATTTGTAGCATCAAGCTTGCGCCCACAATCGCGCAGGCGTAATTTCACTATAACTACTTTGACGGCCTATTGTCAAGCGGGCGCAAAAGATTCACACAACGGGCTAATGCTTCATGGTGGCGCGGTGGGCGACTAAAGCGATGGGTGGGGAGGAGGTATGACCCCCAGCCCCACCCATCTACTTGCACCTTGCGCCAGGGCGATTGGTTAGTGGGCCATCACCGGTGCAGAGTCGCTGCTCTTTTGGTCGGCCTGTTGGCTGCTGGACATTCGCTCGTAGCGACCAGGCCAGCCAGGTAGGGTGAGGGCCAGGACAGCCGAGGCTACTGCCAGGCCAAAGGTGATCCAGTAGCAGGCTTCAAAGCCATTGATGTACTCGTTGCCGAACTTGAGGATCGCTTCCCTAGCTGGCGGTGGCAGGTTGGCTGGGAGGTTGGCAAAGTCCAGACGAGCCGCGCTAGCTGTGCCGCTGGGTGCCTGACCAGGGGTGAGAGCTTTGGTTAGCACAGTAGCAAGGGCAGCCACGCCGATAGCCTGCACCACCTGCCGCGTGGAGTTGACCAGTGCGCTGGCCCCGGTCGTCTCCTGCACTGGCACATCACGCAGAGCAGCAACGAAGCTGTTTTGGATCACCAGGGCGAAACCCACACCGCGAATGATCAGCAACAGGGTGATATAACCGAGGTCGGTGTCCAGCTTGATCTGCGCCAACTGCCAGGTGTTGACTGCCAGCAAGAGGAAGCCCAACACCAGCGGCAGGCGTGGCCCGATGCGGTCAGCGACAATACCAGCGATGGGGATCAGGATGCCAGCGGTGATCGCCAGCGGCAGTAGAAAGAGACCAGTGTCGAAGGCCGACTTGCCCCGCAGGATTTGCAGATAGAGCGGCAGCAGGAACTCAGCCCCAAATAGGGCGATGATGCCGACGTAGCCAACGAGGTTGGCGAGGGCGAAGCTCCTGATCTGGAACAGGCGGATGTCCAACACGGGGTCTTTGACCCGCAACTCGGTGATCGTAAAGAGGATCAGGCCGACGAAACCAACCGCGAACAGGGTCAGTACCAGTGGGTCGCCCCAGCCGCGGCCTTCTTCACCTGCAATCGAGGCGGCGTAGAGGACGGAGCCGAAACCAATGGTCGAAAAGAAGATGCCCAGCCAGTCAGTGCGGGCTGTGCTACTACTACGCTGCTCGCGCAAGAAGCGGGAGGCGATGAAGACGGCTATGATACCGAGGGGAACGTTGATGTAGAAAATCCAGGGGATCAGCTTAGCATCAACGAATGCCCCGCCGAGCAGTGGGCCGATAGCTGGGGCGAACACCAGCGAGATACCAAAGATACCGAGTGCCTTGCCGCGCTCTGCGGGCGGGAAGGCGGCGAACAGCAGGCCAGTACCAAGCGGTAGGGCAATACCGCCACCAACCCCTTGCACGGCGCGAGCGGCGATCAGCCAGAAGATGTCGCGGCTGAAGCTGATCGCCAGGCCGCAGAGTAGCGAACCGATAACGAACAGGGCGATGCCACCAACGTAGATGCGCTTGGTGCCGAAGCGGTTGCCGAGGAAGGCCGAGAGCGGGGTGGCAATGCCCAGTGCAAGGGTGTAGAGGCTGATCGTCCACTGCGCCTCATTTGTCTTGACTCCGTACTGGTCTTGCAGGCCGCGCAGGGCGACGTTAACGACGGTAGTATCCAGCAGCACGATAAAGAGGCCGCCGAGGACCGCGACCAATACCTTCCACTTGTAGCTGGGGTCGGTTTCGGCGGGGGCATTAGCCCCCCACTGCTGGGGCGGGCCGCCTGCCTTGCCTGCCTCAGCCACGGCCAGGCCACTAGCCGCAGTGTGTTGATCCTTCATCTCCACTTACTTGTTCTCCTTATTGCTAATGCCATCAAGGAACGTGTCTACAATTACGTCGGCGATGCCTCGCCCGTGACAATCGTGGCGCGGGATCATCTCGCGCGGCTTGCCAACCACCACGCTGGTGGACATGAACAGCCAGGTGATCATCCGGGTGTCAATCGTCGGCTGCAACTCGCCGTTTGCTACCCCCTGCGCAAACAGGGCGTGGGTGGGGCCAAAAATGTCGCGCTCAAAGGCCTGGGCTACCATCTGCCGCCGCTCGTCGTCGAGGTTGAGCGTAATGTTTGCCATCATGCCATCCATATCATAGGTCGCGCTAGAATACATATAGTTGACCATCGCCTTTAGCCCATCACGGATGCCCTTGCCTGCGGTCAGGCGATCAAGATCACGGTGGTGGCGGGCAGTCTGGAGGATCAACATCTGGGTGTACAACTCTTGCTTGTCGCGGAAGTAGTAGTAGATTGCGGGCTTGCTCACAGTGCAAGCCTCGGCTAGCTGACTCATGGACATCCCACGGTAGCCCTGCTCACTAAACAGGTGCGCGGCTTGCTCCATAATCCGCTCCAGGGTATCATCACCATTGATGTAGCTTTGCTCTGCCAATCTTTTCCTGCCCTCTAGCCAGCTAAACAACTCACCACATCCTACTTACCGTTCGGTCAGATTATACGATAACTTGCTCGAACTGTCAAGGGTTTTGTTCTTTTGGGCCAAAACCGCTTACCGCCAGGTCAGCTTGAGCCAGTGCCAGGCAGCAAAGCGGGACGGCTTGAGGCCGCCCCTTGCATCTACGAACTAGGTAGTAGCCGCATCAGGGTTGTGGTGGGGTGATCGGCGGAGTGGCGTTGTCGATGCTAGCCCCTAGCTTCTTGTACTTCTGCACGAAAGCGTCAGCACGAGCTTCGTCAAAGACATCCATGTTCAGCATCCTGCGCCAGGCCATAACTGCGATGCGCTGCTTCATGTTCGGGTAGGGAGCGACCAGCACCGTGTCCCCACTCTCGATAGCAACTTGCTCGGCGGTCAGGCCGCTCTGCCCCTGGTACTGGCTAGCGTTGTCGTACTTAGCAGCAAACTTCTTTAGCTTGTCCACCAGGTCAGGGCAGTTGCAGTTGTAGAAGACGAGGACGTTGCCATGCTCAAGCATATGCACGCCGTACTTCGGCCCCATCGGGCTGCTGCTGACGAATGAGGGGGGGAACACCTCATTGTGTACGCCAGAAGTGGGTGGGGAACTGTTGTACTTGAAGGCGGCGATCTCGGCATCGCTGACGTGCTGGCCCCCCTGTGAGGGGAAGATCACCTCGCTGCCCTCGGTCGTGGTCGGGGTGAGGGTAGCGATCTGCGGCAGATTGGAGTCGAAGACCAGCGGCGCATTCTGGCCGCCCTTAAACAGGCCGGGCAGGAAGATGAAGGCCGCCAGCCCGCCAAAGATGACCAGGGTGGCGATCACAGCGATCAGAGCCACGTTGCTGCCAGCCTGCGGGGCAGGGGCGCGGCGTGGCTGCTGCATACGGCTGGGGGTGATCGGTGGGCGGCTGGCCGGGGTGGGCGGCTGCTGCGGACGTGTTGCTGTCGCTGGCGTGGCTGGGCGGTTGCTGCTACCGCTGTTGGTGTTTCGGTTGCTACGCGGGGTGCGACTACCATTGGGGTTGCGGTTGCTACTCAATGCGGCTTGCTCCTGACTAGAGGGGTAACTACCGCTCTATTGTACCAGAAAGCCGCGGCTGTTGGCGAATAACTGGCAAAGGTGAGCAGGGGGCTACCCAGCCGCTCATCTGTGCTACTAACCCGCTGGCTGGGGGCCAGCCAGCAGGCAAGCAAAAAAACCCTCCACAGCAAGGTGGAGGGTTTTGATAGAGCAGAGAGGCTGCCAGTTAGGGTAGCACCTCGACGGTCAGTTGCAGCATCCCCTTGCTGAGGGGAGCGAGTTGGGCGAACACCTGACGGCTGAGGTCAACCACGATCCCCTTGCGGCGCACCGAGGCAATGTCGCGGTAGGCGATCACATCTACCAGTTGTGCGTCAACGTGCTTGCCGCCATAACTGATCCGCACGGTGTGGCCGTAAAGTCGATACTTTTCGGTGATGTCCTCTGGCAGAGCGGCGTACATCCCGCTTCCCCGATAGTCGGCAGGCAGGTTGCCCCAGCCCTTGTTCAAGCGGATCAGCGTACTCCAGTCGGTATCAAAGTAAGTACACCAACCACTCCAACTCATGCCAATAGCGGCGGGGTCGGCCTCCCACTTAGCGGTAGGTCGCTCTCCTCCCCGCGAGGTCGGGGTCGGGCGGGCCGGTTGGGCTACCTTCTGGGCGGGGGCTGCGGCTGCCACGACGCGGCTGAACAGGACAGGGTGCTGTTCGGGGTAAAGCCGCTCCAGACCGAGCAGGCCGAGGTTAACCTTCTCCTGCTTGGCATCCCACTCGAAGCGGGCGCGCTCGAACCACTGCACCACCTTGCCAGTCGCATCGTCCGGTTCGGAGAGGGGATAGCCAAAGCGAGTGAGTCCACCATTCGCCTGCCAGTAGGCAAGGAAGCGGCGACTGAGCGAATGTCCACTCTGTACGAAGTAGACACTGTCGCTGCGGTTCTTGAAGGCGGCTACTTTGGCGAAGCTGTGGCCGCTGGTTAGTTCGCTGCCCAGCAGACCAGGCTTGACTGCGCCATTTGCCTGCTGCTCCAGACGAGCGCGTTCAAAGTATTGTAGCGTGCTGCCGTCCGCCTGCGGCATGGGCGGGGCTATCGGGTAGCCGAGCAAGTTGACCTGGCCGTTGCCACGCCAGTAATCCAATAGGGGGCCAGCCACGGTGTGACCGGTCTCTTTGAAAAAGAGACTGTTGGGCGCAGCTTGCGCCGGGCCGAGGGGGACGATCAGGATAGCGAGCAGGCCGAGTGTCGCAAAGGCGACTACGGGTCGGGCTACAGGGCTAGGGTTACTACCTTCTGACACTACGGGTTCCAACCTCCACTACCAACCTTGCGGTCGCATCTACCCCAGCACGTGTGCTGCGGGCAGGATGATCGGCGCGGGTGCGGGACGAAGAATACAACGATCCTTACAGCCCCATCGGTTCCAACAAAGGCACCTGCCGACTTCGGAAGATTAAAGAAAGATGAAAATAGCTCCCTCATGCTACCATATGGTACATCACCTTGTCAATAGGCAAATCAGGCAATCGCTGGCAGAAGCCGATAGTACCAGAGCCAACGGTAAGGTAACTGGTAAGGTTGCTCTGCAAAGGTGGGCATGGTACTTTTGGGCTATGCTATGCCTACACCACGCGCTGAAAATTTGATCTTGCCCCTCACAGCACCGCCACAAAAGGTTCATCTTCTGGTGAAAAATAGTACCAATGGGCTAGCCGCTTGCGCTTCCCTTTCATATATAACGTGTGCTATATTGCACACGTTCGTTTCAGAGGGGCGGTAACGTCACTATGGAGCGGGCGGAGGTGGCACAGTCGCGTGGTGGCGGCCTGTCCGTTGGTCAATCAGTCAGCTAACGTTGCCCTTGCAACGCAGCTTGCTTGTGCAGGTTCCCTGGTGTACCGCGGCGGCATCCCCCACCACGAGAAAGCGTGTGTCATCCTCCAGCGTCAGAACCGTGCCAGCAAGCGCGGTTTGTACGACCGGGCAGCAAGACTTGCCCGGTGTCCCAAGAAAGGATCTGCGAGCAGATGCACTTCTCCAACTCTCGTACTTTGCTACAGCGTCGTGCAAGGTACATTGCCATCCTGGTTTTGGTAGCGACCTTCATCAGCCTCAGCATTAGTTCATACGCCTCTCATCCCGCCCAACAGGTAGCCCCGGATGGTACCATGCTGGAGTCCGCTCCCCTCATTCGTCTGCAATACGCCACCTTCGACCCGCTCAAAGGCGAGCCGGTCATCGCTGACAACCTCAAGCTCAACGCGAAGGATGGTGATGCGGCTCATTACTACATCGTCCAGTTCTCTGGCCCAGTCTACGACGGCTGGAAGGAAGCGGTAGTCAAGGCGGGCGGCAGCATCTACGACTACATCCCTGACTTTGCCTTCGTTATGCGCCTGGACGGAGCAGCTAAGAAGCAAGTAGCTGCTATGCCCTTCGTGCGCTGGATCGGTGACTACCAGCCCGCCTACAAGCTCTCGCCCGAACTGGCAGAACTGAGCAGCAAGGGCGCGAAGGGCGGTCTCAGCCTCAACGTGCTGACCTTCGGCCAGGCTAATGGTGCTGCCCTCACGGCAGCCCTCGGCAATGGGGTGACGGCAGTGAGCGAGGGTGTATACGGCTCGGTAGTACGCGCCACCGCCGACAGCAGCCAGGTGACAGGTCTCGCCCAGCGCGAGGACGTTAGCTGGATTGAGATCCACCACGCCCCCCAACTCTACAACGATGTGGCGCGCACGGTTAACGGCGTGAACAGCGTTTGGAGCGACCTCGGTCTCTACGGTCAGGGCCAGATCGTTGCCGTTGCTGACACCGGCCTGGATACTGGTAGCACCAGCACCCTCAGCCCCGACTTTGCTGGGCGGATCATCTCCACCTACGGTCTGGGGCGCAGCGGCAACTGGTCGGACACTGACGGCCACGGCACCCACGTCTCTGGCACCGTGCTGGGCAGCGGCAACCGCAGCGGCAGCAATCCCGCCAGCCACAGCTATACCAGCAGCTTCGCGGGCATGGCCCCAGAAGCCAAGCTGGTCATGCAATCGCTGCTCGACAGCAGCGGCGGCCTCGGTGGTCTCCCTGCCGACCTCAACACCCTGTTCCAGCAGGCCTACAACGACGGCGCGCGGGTTCACAGCGACAGTTGGGGATCGAACACCGCTGGCACCTACGACGTAGATGCGCAGCAGGTTGACCAGTTCACCTGGAACCATAAGGATATGACCATCGTCTTTGCCGCTGGCAACGCTGGCACCGATGGGAACAGCAACGGAGTGATCGATACTGGCAGCGTGGGCAGCCCCGCTACTGCTAAAAACGACATCACGGTGGGCGCGAGCGAGAACCCGCGCACTGGCAGCGGCGGCTACATCAACCTACAATGGGGCAGCGGCTGGCCGAGCAACTTCGGCACCGACCCGATCAAGACGGACACCACCAGCAACAATGTCAATGGCATGGCCGCCTTCAGCAGCCGTGGCCCCGACAAGGATGGCCGCATCGAGCCTAGTATCGCCAACCCTGGTACCAACATCGTCTCCGTTCGCAGCCAGGCTCCGGGCGCGAACACCGGTTGGGGCGTGTACAATACCTACTATATGTATGAAGGCGGCACCAGCCAGGCGACCCCCGGCGTAGCTGGTGCGTCCGCCCTGGTGCGCCAGTTCTTCGTAGACCGCAAGGGCATCAGCCCCTCTGCTGCCCTGATCAAGGCCACCATCCTCAACTCGGCTTCGGACATGACCCCTGGGCAGTACGGCACTGGCAGCTTCAAGGAGATGGGCAACCGCCCCAACAACGTCGAGGGCTGGGGCCGAATGAACATCGCCAGCGCGATTGACACCGCCAACTTCCAGTATAGCGACAGCAGCAGCGCAAGCACAGGCCAGACCCAGACCTTCAACTACAACGTGACCAGCAGCAGCACTCCCCTGCATATCACTCTCGCCTGGACGGACTATGCTGCCAGCACCAGCAGCAGCAAGGCACTGGTCAACGACCTGGACCTGACTGTGACCGGGCCAAGTGGCACCGTCTACTATGGCAACGGCGTGAGCGGCGGCGACCGCACCAACAACATTGAGACGGTCGACCTCTCCTCGCCCGCCACCGGCAGCTATACGGTCAAGGTCAAGGGCTTCAACGTGCCGCAGGGTACTAACCAGCCCTTCGCCCTCGCGCTGCATGGAGCGTTCGGCAGCGGCCCAGCCCCGACTGCGACTAACAGCCCCGTTGGCCCGACCAATACCCCCGTGCCACCGACCAACACTCCAGTTGCTCCTACCCCGACCAACACCCCGACCAGCGGCGGCTGCTCGCAAGTAGTCGTCAACAGCGGCTTCGAGAGCGGCAACGCCAACTGGACGGAGAGTAGCAGCGGTGGCTACGAGATCGTGGACACCACCCGCCCGCACGCTGGCAGCAAGAGTGCCTACCTCGGCGGCTACAACAGTGCCAACGACCAGATTTGGCAGACGGTCAGCATCCCAGCCGGGGCGACCAGCGCGAACCTCTCCTTCTACTACTACATCAGCACGCAGGAGACCTCGCACCCCTACGACTACTTCTACGCCAAGGTTCGCAACAGCAGCGGCACCGTCCTTGCCACCTTGCTGACCAAGAGCGACGCGAACGCCAGCACCGCCTGGCAGTCGGCCAACTTCAACCTAGCGGCCTACGCCGGGCAGACTATCCAGATTTACTTCCAGGCGACGACCGACAGCAGCGCGACCAGCAGCTTCTTCCTGGACGACGTGGTGCTGAACGTCTGCAACTAGCTAACCACCCCAACCAGGAAGCCCCCACTCTCAATGACGAGAGCGGGGGCTTTCGTATGTACTGCCAGCGTATGAAACGTGTTAGCTCGCTGGCGAAGTTGCAACCCTGCCTTCAGCGGTTGCGTATGTTATGATGAGGTAGCAACAAGTTCGCTAGAGGAGAACGCAGATGTCACCGACGCTGGCCGAGGGAAGCATTGCACTGATCGTCTTTGTCGGCATCGTCGTGCTGGGTTTCGCCCTTGCTCCGCTGATTGCCCACTTCTGGGCCGCACTCTTTGGCCGTGCTGCAAACATTGCCAACCGCATTGAGCAGCCTGCCAAGCAACAGGACGACGAGAAGCAACAAGACTAAAGATAACCACTAATGCATCAACTACAAGGAAGGGTTATGATGGACGACGACGACAACAGAATAGTACGTAGTACCCGCCGCAATAGCAGTGGCAGTAGTGGCAGCGGCAACAGTGGTGGCAACTTCACCCCGCCCACTATGCCGCGCGTCAATGGCCGCTTGATCGGGGTGGGGGTCACCATCCTGGTGATCGCCGCCATCGCTACCTCGCTGGTCGGTTCGATCTGGAAAAGCGTAGACCTGGGCTACGCAGGCGTGATCTTCGACAAGGTGAACAACACCGTGCGCCAGTCGACTCCCGGCTGGGTCTTCATCAACCCCTTCACCGAGAGCCTGACCCAGTATCCCGCCAGCGTGCGTACCCTGATCATGGTGCAGGCCACGGGCGAAGGGCAGGTGGCAGGCGACGACAGCGTGAAGGTGAACAGCAGCGAAGGGCAGTCGCTCCAGGCTGATGTCAGCGTCCTCTACCGGGTCAAGAGCAACGAGGCGGGCGAACTCTACAAGCAGTACGCTGGTGCGCCAATTGAGCAGATTGAGAGCAATGTGGTGCGCCAGCTTACCCGCTCGGCGATGAACGACGCAGCTTCGCGCTACGGCTGGGAGCAGATTTTCAGCAGCGACCGCATCACCTACACCCTACAGGTCAGCGAACGCCTGGTGCGCGAGTTCGCCACCAGCCACATTGAGCTAGTCAACTTCAACCTGCGCGCCTGGCACCTGCCCCAGAACTTGCAAGCCGCCCTCGACCAGAAGATCGCCGCCCAACAGCAGGCCGAGCAGCAGAAGTACCAGCTAGAGCAGGCCCGGATCAAGGCTGACCAGGACAAGGTGCAGGCCGAAGGTCAGGCAGGCGCGCTCAGGGCGAAGGCGGACGGTGATGCTTACGCCACAACCAAGAACGCCGAAGCCGCTGCCACTGCCCGCCGCACCCAGGCCGATGCAGAGACCTACGCTAACCAGAAGATCGCCCAGTCTCTATCACCACAGGTAGTGCAATACTACCAGCTTACCAAGTGGAACGGCCAGCTACCGATGTTCGGTGGCGGCGGGGCTGGCAGCAACGTGTTTCTCAGTGTCAACCCGAACGACATCGCCAACTCTGTGCCGACCCCGGCGGCCAGCCAGCCAGCCCCGACCCAGCCAACCCGCTAGCCTACTTGCACGGGTATGCGTACAATACAAGGAGAGCGGGGACGGCCAACTGCCAGCCCCGCTCCTTCTTTTGCCTTTGCACCGCTGCGGCCAGGCTAGAGATGCATCCCCTTAACCGTGTCTGCGACAGCAGCGACGTTCTTGGCCGGGCTACGCACATCTATCGAGCAGTCGGCGGCGGCCAGCCAGCGCGGTTCCCCATCGGCCTGGTCAAGGTCGTGGACAAGTTGGGCGTGTAGCTGCTCTGGCGTACCCTCAAGCAAGGTAGCCAGGCCAACCCCGCCGATCAAGGCCTTGTCGGTCTTGCCCAGCATCGTCTGCAAATCGGGGTTGCCTGCCTCATGCGCTGCCCAACTGAAGGCCTGCACGGGATAGTCGAGCAGGTCAAGCAGCATATTGTTTGCCTTACAGACGTGTAGCAGGTTGAACTCGGCCTCCTGCGCCGCCTTTAGTATCCTCATGTCGTAAGGGCGGCCAAACTCGGCATACTGCTCCTTCGTCAGCCGGTCGTAACTACCCCACTCGGTAGTCGCAAAGAAGATGCCATCACAGAGGTTGATCGCCTCGGCCACGTACTGCTCAAAGGTGCGCGTAATCTGCTCCAATGCCGCGTGCAACAACTCTGGGGCCTCCTGCAAGTGCTGCTTGAACACAGCATCGGTCGCTACCAGGTCGGCGGCGACCGAGAGGGGCGAGAACACCGTTTGCACGAATAGCACCCGCTCGTCACCCTTCAAAGCCCGCTTGAGCAGGTTGAGAGCCTGCAACTGTTCGCCCAGTGCGCCAGCGGTGGGGGACTGCTGGGTAATCTGCTGCCAGTCCTCCGCTTGCTGCACCGGCAGGCTGAGGGTGGTGGGCTTGGTCACGCCGTCGCGGTGGTACTTGAAGCGCGCCCCCCAGGGTTCGACGTGATACTGCGCTCGTGGATTAACCTTCATGAAGTCCCAACCATACTGCCGTTGCCAGCGTAGCATCGCAGCCACCAGCCCCTCGGCATCCTCCTCACTCTCATAAAAGTGCCGCCAGAGGCTGACTGCTGGCCGGTCTACCGCCTCGTTCGCCAAAGCCGCCCGTACCCGCTCCAAACTGCTGATCGCTGCTACCATCATTGCCCTCCTCAGTGACAAACCGCCACACCAAAATATGCGTTGAGCGAATCCGCTTGCAATGTTTGTACCCCAGTCGGATTGCCCCACCGTGATTATAGCTAGCTGGGTCGGGAACTGTCAACCAGGGGCGGTTTAGGTTAGAGCGATGTGAGATTGGCAGATTCAGCGGCCACAAAGTTGACACCTGTCTCCCAGCCTGCTATAATGTGTGTTGCTTGCCATGTTATTTGGCGGGCGCAAAACATCTCTCTACAACAGAAACAACGGTAACAAACGTGACATATGTGAACCAGCGAATCGAATGGAACGTCTACGAGCCGGTCGTCTACAAGATAGACAACCTGCGGAACGAGGCTACCCTGAAGATCAACGCCGATATCTATGGGCGGGTGGTCGAGCTGGTATGTCGTGGTGGCTGTGGCTTTGGTTAGCTTGCTGAGTGCAGACGGCGGTTGGCGAACGGGCCAGCTAAAGGGCAACAGCGGAGGTCTTCCTGTCTATGTTTAATCTAAAACTAGCAATCATCTACAACCCCCAGTTGGCGAAGGCTGGCTGAGTTAGCCACCAGGCTAGCTTTGCTGTACCATGCGGCGGGGATCAGTAGTGCGAAGATAGAGTGAACCCAGGGAACCAAACTAACCAACGGCCAGCGTTCAGAGGCGATTTCAGCCAGCCTCTCTGAACCTGGTCTTTAGTTTTGCCTTTTTTAGGGTGATTTTGGAGGTTGTGCGAGTGAACAAGAGTACTGAGGGTGCCGTAAGCAGCGTCGAACTGGTGGGCATCAGCAAGAAGTTTGGCGACAGCTTGGCGGTAGACAATATCAGCCTGAGCATCCGTGAGGGCGAGTTCTTCAGCCTGCTAGGGCCGAGCGGCTGTGGCAAGACGACTACCCTGCGGATGATCGCAGGCTTTGAGCAACCGACCAGCGGCCAACTCTACATTGCGGGCCAGCCAGTTGCGGGCGTACCGGCCTTCCGCCGCAACGTCAACACTGTCTTCCAGAACTACGCCCTCTTTCCCCACATGGATGTGACCGACAACGTAGCCTTCGGCCTGGAAGCCACTCATGCCGCGAGCAAGACCGAGATCGCCAGCCGCGTGCAGGACGCGCTCGACCTGGTGCGCCTGGGCAACTACGGCAAGCGTCGCCCGCGCCAGCTATCCGGCGGTCAACAACAGCGGGTCGCCCTCGCCCGCGCCCTCGTCAACCGCCCAGCAGTGCTGCTGCTCGATGAGCCACTGGGCGCGCTAGACCAGAAGCTGCGCAAGGAGATGCAAATCGAACTGAAGCACTTGCAGAGTCAGGTGGGCATTACCTTCATCTTCGTCACCCACGACCAGGAAGAAGCCTTGACCATGAGCGACCGCATCGCGGTGATGTCCAACGGCAAGGTGTTGCAGGTGGACTCGCCTGCTACAATCTATGAGCGGCCAAACTGCAAGTTTGTGGCTGACTTCATCGGCCAGAGCAACTTCTTCGCGGGGCGCATAACCGGGATGGATAGCGACTCGGTGACAGTGGCGGTTGGCGGTAGCGACGGCGGCAGCTTTGCGGTTCAGGCTCCGCGCACCAATGGGATGCAGGCTGGTCAGGAGGTGACGGTCGCAGTGCGGCCAGAGAAGATCGGCCTGCGCCGGGTGGTGGGCAGCGATGCAATCCACAGCAACGGCCTCAACCGCACCCCTGGGCGCATCCAGCGGGTGATCTACATGGGAACTTCGACCCAGTACGTGGTGGACATCCCCGGCGGCAGCACCCTGACGGTGGAGCGGCAGAACAGCGGCATCGCTGAACCGAACCTCCCCCGCTTTGCGCGCAACACGCAGGGGATTGATCTGCCTGGGGACAGCGGCCTGGTAGAACATGAGGAAGTAGTCCTCGAATGGTCACCCGCAGTTACGCTCCTATTGGACAAGTTACGTTGCCGCTTGAGGCAGTGAGGGATTAGAGATTGAAGCAATTGGATATCAAGGAAAATAGAGGGCTGGCTGCCTGGGTGCGGCGCAGGCCAGGGGTGCAGGCAGCAGGGTTGCTGCTGCCGGGGCTGATTGCCTTTGGCCTTTTCTTCGTCATCCCCCTGTTGATCGTGGTTGGAGTCAGCTTCACGGCCAAGAAGGCGGGGACGGTTGACTGGACGCACTGGACCCTGAACAACTATGTCAGCCTGGTGACGAACTTCGCGGGCGACTTCGACCCACTCTACCTCAACATCTTCCTCCGCTCGCTCTGGTTCGCCTTGCTAACCACAGTGATCTGCCTGCTGGTTGGTTACCCACTGGCCTACTTCATCGCCCGCCGCGGCGAAAAGTGGCGCGCCGCCCTGATCTTGCTGATCATGATCCCCTTCTGGACTAACTTCCTGGTGCGAACTTACGCCCTGCAACTGATTTTCCGCAAAGAAGGGCTACTCAACAGTCTGCTGCTGGACGGCCACATCATTAAGCAACCGCTGGACATGATGTTTACCCCTGGGCTGGTGCTGTTCGGCCTGGTCTACGGCTACCTGCCCTTCATGGTACTACCGCTCTACGCCAGCATTGAGAAGTTCGACTTCAGCCTGCTGGAAGCAGCCCAAGACCTCGGTGCGGGGACGTTCCGCACCCTGCGTAAGGTACTACTGCCCCTCACCATGCCAGGGGTGGTCGCGGGTAGCATCCTGGTCTTCATCCCAGTAGTTGGCAGCTATGTGACTAGCGACCTGCTGGGCGCGCAGTCCAGTGGCACACTGATGGTCGGTAACACGATTGAGAACCAGTTCCTCAAGTCGCAGAACTGGCCGCTCGGCTCGGCAATGTCGCTGGTGCTGATGGCGGTGGTACTGCTGGCAATCATCATCTACTTCCGCGTGGCGCGGGGTGACAAGAAGGGGGCAGCACTTTGAGCGCAATCAATTACAACGATAAGCCAGGCCAGATGAACGCCGCGATTGTGGCGAAGGAGCAGGTAGCAGGTCATGCTCAGGCAGGCAGTGGGGCGCAAGCTATCAGCCGTCCCCCCGCGCGCCTCGCCCTACCCGCCTGGTTGGGCAACCTGCTACTCAAGAGCAACGCCCTGGTTGTTTTCCTCGTCCTCTACCTGCCAGTGGTGATCCTGATCGTCTTCAGCTTCAACGCCGCCCGCAGCGGGGTAAACTGGACTGGCTTCAGCCTGGACTGGTACAACAAGTTGCTGCACGACGGCAACATCGGCTCGGCGGCGATCAAGACGCTGATCGTGGCTGGCTTTGCCACCGCGATCTCGACGATCATCGGCACTATGACTGCCCTCGCGTTGGAGCGGCACAAGTTTGTGGGCAAGGTGGTGTTCGAGGGAGTGATGTACCTGCCGATCATCATCCCAGAGATCGTGATGGGCCTATCGCTGCTGCTGTTCTTCCGTGCTGTCGGCGTAGACCTGAGCCTGGTGACGGTGATCATCGCCCACGTCGTCTTCTGCATCCCCTTCGTCGCAGTGATCGTGCGGGCGCGCCTGGCCGACTTCGACCGCCGCCTGGAGGAGGCTGCCATGGACCTGGGGGCCGACGAGCTAGCCACCTTCCGCAAGGTGACGCTACCACTGCTGATGCCCGCGATCATAGGAGGGGCGGTGATGGCCTTCACCCTCTCAATTGACGACGTGATAGTAACCCAGTTCACCGCTGGGGTTGGCTCGACCACCCTGCCGCTCTACATCTACTCGCAGGTGCGCGTGGGGATCACCCCTGTAATCAACGCCCTCTCGACAATCATGCTAGTCGCCAGCATCGGCCTGGTGCTAACCTCGCTGTTTCTTCAGCGTGACCCAGCGGGCAAGAAGGTGAAGTAAGGTCAAGCACAGCAACAAGTGAACAGCAAGCCCGCTGAGTGATCGGCGGGCTTGCTTGTTAAAGTGGAGCCGTTTATTCAAGCAGCAGATGTGTGTGCTTTCTTTCTACGCCAGTACGTTGAGCCAAACAGGTACTTTGCTGTCGGGAACCGCAGTGTTAACAGCTTTAACTTGCTAAGACCTATACTGTGCCAGTACGTTGTTGGTAAAGACGAGCTTGGTATTCCCACAGACCCCGACTACATAGTTAGGTGGCCCAAATAGAAGAAGGGGCAAGCCCATAGGCTTACCCCTCCAGGGCCGCACTTACCTCGCGTACTTCGGGGTTTGGCTGCCAAAGACATTTTGACCCATTTGTGTCTGTGTGTCAAGTATTCAGACTACAAAGAGGAAGGAGCTTCTGGTGGCTGGTAGGGGAATCACCCACTATCTACCACCCCTGGTGAGCCAGAAGATCAGCTTAGAAGCCCATCCCTGGCAGGCCCATGCCCCCGGTGACTCCGCCCATACGCTGCTCGGCGAGAGCGGCTGCCTTCTCCATCGCCTCGTTGAAGGCTAGCATGATCAGGTCTTGCAGGGTCTCCACGTCCTCTGGGTCTACCGCCTCCTTGCTGATCGTGATGCTTTTCAGTTCCTTGAGACCAGTCATCTGAACGACGACTGCGCTGCCACCGGCTGAACCCTCGACCATCTCCTGGCCTAGCTTCTCCTGCTCCTTCGCCAACTGCTTCTGCATCTGCTGAACCTGGCGCATCATCTTGTTCATGTCCATACTCATCTCGTTCGCTCCTCTCTTACTGCTCCTTGACATCGGTGATTGTGCCATTAAAGATACTAACTACTGCGCGCACGCGCACGTCCTGCCTGGCTGCTTGCGCTCGCTCGCTCAGCGTGGCACGGCGGGCAGGGGCGACCTGGCCCTCCAACAACTGACAGATCACCTGCCAGTCGCCACCTACCACCTTGCCGATCAGTTGCTCGATCAACAGGCGGTTGGTCGGGTCGTTGGTCTTGCTGTAGTGGAATGGGTACTTGCAGCCCAGCACCACCGTGCCGCCCTCGATGCTGATCGGGTAGACATCTAGCAGCACCCCCTTGAGCATCTTGTTGTGAACCTCCATTGCGCCAACGATGCGCGGCCAGGCGGCGGTCATCTGCTCCAGACTGATGCTACCGTCGCTGGCGGTCTCAACGGCCTCCGCTACCGCCACTGGCTTCTCTGTTGCCACTAGCTCTGCTACCGCCACTAGCTCCGTTACCGCCATCGGCTGTACAACAAGCAGGGGTGGCTCTGAGCGGGCGGGTGGCTTGACTTGGGCTACAGCAGCCGGTTGGCTGGCTGGTTGGTCGGGTTGCGGCTCGACGGCTGGACGCAGCAAGCGTGGGGGCTGCTGGTTGCCAACAGGTGGCTGAGGGCGGCTGGCGGGTAGGGGCTGGGGGCTGCTAGTGCGTGGCTGCTCAACGCGCTGCTGCTCCGCTCCCGCCAGCGTTGCTTCAACAAAGGCCACCTCTAGCGGCAACTGACCGTATGGAGTAGAGCGCAGTAGGCTGTCGGCTGCGCTAAAGGTCTTGACCCAGCCCACGATCTGGCCGAGGTTGACGGCCTCCGCCTGCCCTTGCAGTCGGCCCAGCGTCTCCTGAGTCACATCGAGGGTGGGCAGCGACGCACCGCCTGCTTTGAGCAACATCAGATTCCGCAGGTGGTCAACCAGTTGGCGGTTGAACTGGCGCAGGTCTACGCCATCCTCCTGCATTGCACTGATCTGGCCCAGGCCCACCCCCAACTCGCCCGCTAGCAGGTTGTCCACGAAGGCGGCCACCCGCTCTCCACCAGTTGCTCCCAGCATATCTTGAGCGGCAGCCAGCGTCACCTGCGTGCCATTATAGGCGACGAGTTGATCGAGCAGGCTGAGAGCATCACGCATACTACCCGTCGCGGTGCGGCAGAGCAGTTCGAGGGCGGCAGGTTCGGCCACGATCCCTTCTTCGGCGCAGACGTGGGCAGCGCGGGCTACCATATCGCCCAGTGGCACCCGCCGAAAGTCATAGCGTTGGCACCGCGAGAGGACGGTAGCCGGTATCTTGTGAACCTCAGTCGTCGCCAGAATGAAGATGGCGTGTTCGGGCGGCTCCTCCAGCGTCTTGAGCAGCGCGTTGAAGGCGGCAGTGGAGAGCATATGCACCTCGTCGATGATGTAGACGCGGTACTTGAATAGGCTGGGCGAGAAGTTCACGCCGTCGCGCAGGACGCGCACATCGTCCACGCCAGTGTTGCTGGCCGCGTCGATCTCCACCAAGTCGATTGCATTGCCCTCGGCCACCGCCTGACAGTTGGCACATTGGCCGCAGGGAACCGACTGGCCTGCCGCCACCGCCTCGGCACTGTAGCGCAGACAGTTGACCGCCTTCGCCATCAGTCGGGCGGTGGAGGTCTTGCCCGTGCCACGTGGCCCCGTGAACAGGTAGGCGTGGGCAAGGCGGCCCGTCGCCAGTGCGTTCTGCAAGGTACGCACCACGTGTTCCTGGCCCACCAGTTCGCCGAACGTCTGCGAACGCCACTTGCGGTAGAGCGACTGACCCTGTTGATTGTTGCTGGCTATGTTGTCCATGCTACCCTTCATCCTCTATTGGGCTGATGCAGCCTTGCGCCCCGCCGCTTGCTGCCCTATTATACAGCAACATCCCCCTGGATGCCACTTGCAGACGGTTAGATTCGGTGCTAAACTACTGACCTAAACCCCCAGCCACTAAGCGGCAAAGAGAAGCGGGCAAAGAAGGAGCAGTTGAGATGCAGAACCAGGAGCAAGAGCAAGAGATCGCCCGCCTGACCGCCGAGGTTGCGGCCCAGCCGACTGCTGTACTTTACACCCAGCGCGGCAAGCTGCTCGCCAGCCTCAAACGGTATGATGAGGCGATTGCCGACTACAGCCGCGCAATAGAGCTTGACCCCAACCACACCCGTGCCTATACCGGTCGCGCCAACGCCTACACCGCGACAGGCCGCTTCATAGAGGCTCTCGCTGACGTGAACAAGGTCTTGTGAGCCACCAACAGCACAAAGAGAGGAGCGGCTGCCGTCTGGCAACCGCCCCTTTGCTATCTACCTGCGAAGCCGCTGGTATGCTCTGCTTTACGGGGTCTGCAACTTGTTGGCCTGGCTCTCAGCATCGCGGAGGGCATCCGTCACGCTGCGAGTACCCTTGATCGCTACAGTCATCGCGTTAGAGATGATATCGCGCACCTGCTGGTAGCTGCCCAACTTCGGCTCGCTGCGGGTGGCGAACGGTAGCACGTTGAGGTTGCTCTTGGCCTTCGCGTCCTTGTCGTAGACCGATTTCAGCGGGTCGAGCGTGGTTGCGCTCTTGCGCACTGGGAAGTAGCCGCTGACCGAGGCCCAGCGAGCGGACTGCTGCCCTTCGAGGAACCACTTGACGAACTGCCACGAAGCCGCCTGCTTGGCCTCTGTGGTCTTGTACATGATGATATTGCCGCCGTAGAGGGTGGTGCCAGGCTGCACACCAGCGGCCTGCGGCATCACAGCAGCGAACCAGTTGAAGTCGTAGGCCGGGTCAACCTTGCCGTCTGCACCCTTCGGGTAGTAGGTCTTGATGAAGCTGTAGGCCGTGCTGCTGCGGAACAGGAAGGCGACCTTCTTGTTGGCGAAGTCGATCTCGTCCTGGAACGAGTTGAACTCAACCTGGTTGAAGTAACCGCCGCGCACGCCGTCTACCAGCAGTTGCAAGGCCTTCTGCGCGCCTGCGTTGTTGAAGTTGTACTTCTTGTTGTCCGCCGTGGTGACCGTGCCACCGAAGGCGTAGATCATCGCTACGTACATCGAAGTCTCGTTCTCGAACTCGAAGCCGCTGTATTCCTCACCGAGAGCCGCAACCTTCTTAGAAATGCTCACGAACTCGTCCCAGGTCTTGGGTGGGCCGCTGGCACCAACCTGCTTGAGCAGGTCTTCGTTGTACCACATGGTCAGAGCCGACTTGGTGAAGGGTAGGCTGTAGAACTTGTTGTCGTACTGAGCATACTTGTTGGTCTCGATAAAGTTGGGGTAGATGTCCGCGAGGTCGGCCTGGCTGAAGCCGTCCGCGCCGTTCAGGTAGCTGTCGAAGGGAACGACGGCATCGGCATCGTAGAGCGAGGGAATCCAGTTCTCGTAACCGACGGTCAGTTCGGGCAGCGCGTTGGCAACTGCGGCGGCCTGCACGGCGGTAAGCAACTGCGAGTAGTTGCCCTTGTACTCTGGGATGACCTGGATGTTGGGGTGTGACTTGTTAAAGTCCACTGCCATTGCAGTCAGTTCAGCCGCGTTGGTGCGGGTCTGGGTGTGCCAGAAGTGGACGATGGTGGCGTTGGGGGCGGCGGTGAAGGTCGGGGCTGGGGTCGCAGTAGCAGCGGGCGGGCCAGCCGGGGTAGGAGTGCTAGCCTTTGGCGTGGCTGTCGGCGGCACGCCCTGACCCTTGTAACGCCAGTCGTAGTAGTGCTGGCCGATATTGCCAACCTGTACCTTGAAGCCTTCGGGCGCACTCGGTACGTAGGTAATGACTCGCCGCTCGAACGCCTGGATCAGCACGTCGGTGTTGGCCTGGCCCGCGATCTTGACCTTCGCCCAGTATGGCTCGCTGATTGGCAGGCCGCTGGCATAGTTCCAGGGGTCGCTCAATTGCACGTCCTGCTTGGTTGCGCCATTCTCAACCACAGGGCCTTTGCTGTTGAGGAAGGTCCAGAAGGCTGCTGGGATGTTGTGGCGGGTGGTCTCGTCGAAGTGGACGTACTTGCCCAGGGCATCGCTGCTCTTGGTCGCGTCAATACCTGTGCGGCCATCCTTGCGGATCGTGGTAATCGCGTTGTCGCCAGTGTTGTCGCTAACCTGGCCGAGCAGGTTCTTGAAGCTGGCGTAGGTCGGGGCAGTCCTGTCGTCGCTGTCCGAAGCCAACGGGATGTCGGCGGCCTGCTTGTCCATGAACTTGTCGTTGCCGACCTGCATCCGACCAGAGATCAACTCCTGGGTCAGCAGACCGTTGGTGACGTAGAACTTGCTGCTCTTGTCGCCCTTCGGGTCGTTGAGTTCCATGCGGCTCTTGTCGAAGTACTGCACCAGCCGCTTGCCGCTGCCGTCCTTGGCCTCGGCGTAATCTTCCTGAAGTGCGCCGCTGCTTGGGGTCGGCCCCCAGTACCAACTGCGCTTAACCGCGCCGCTGGCAACCAGACTGTCGGTGCGGTTCCAGGTGGTCTGGAACGCGGGGTCGGCAAAGCCGTTGGCGGTCGCGGTCTGCGCCTGGGCAGGCCGCATCTGGATCAGGCCTGCGAAGACCATGACCAGCATGGCGGCGGCCATAAAGATAGAACCAAACTTCTTCACACAATCCTCCTTGTGAGACTGCACACTGGCCCGGCATACTTCGCCGGACTGACGAGATATAGGGTGGAACCGTTCGTTGCCCTGGTGGGCGCGTATGGGGTTGGTATGGTGGAGGCTGCGCTGGTTACCCAGCCGGGCGGAGCATGGTGGTTGGCTAGTGTAGAGTAGGGGCTGATAACTTGACACCCGTCTTGGCGATGCCTTCAACAAACTGCCGTTGGGCAAAGAAGTAGATGACGATGATCGGCAGGATGGTGAAGGTAGCCGCAGCCATCAGCAGGTGGAACTCATTCTGCTCGGAGTTGAGGAAGTTAGACAGCCCCACCTGGATTGTCCGCATACTATCCTGGCTGGTGACAATCAGCGGCCAGAGCAGGCTGTTCCAACTACCAATAAAGCTGAACAGCCCAGCGGTAATCAGGGCGGGCTTGGAGAGCGGCACTGCAAACTGCCAGATGAAGCGCAGACGGCTGCACCCATCCAATGCTGCCGCTTCGTAAATCTCCTCTGGCAGGGCGCGGAAGAACTGGCGCAGTAGAAAGATGTTGAAAGGGCTGGCGATCCAGGGGATGACCAGTGCGGCGTACGTATCGATCCACTGGAGGTTGCGAACGATCACGAAGTTGGGGATGTAGGCAGCCTCGTGGGGGATCATCATCGTTGCTAGCACCAGGCCGAAGATCAGCCCAGACCCGCGGAAGTCGAGCTTGGCGAAGGCGTAGGCTGCCAACACTGAGGTGATCAGCACCCCGACGGTGCAGAGGCTTGCCACCAGGATAGAGTTGAAGAAGTAGCGACCGAAGTCCGCCGACTGCCAGGCATCCTTGTAATTGCTCCACTGCGGATTGGTCGGCACAAACATCCGCAGGGTGGCCCCCAGGTCAGCGTTCTTGGGGAAGTTGGTCGCCTGGTCGCTAGTCTTGAGTGAGGTGGCGACCATCCAGACAAAGGGGAGTAGGGCGAAAACCGACCCAATGATTAGCACAAAATGGGTGAGCAGACCGCTCAACTGGAAGCGGCGTTTGCGGCCCGCAGTGCGGGTCTGCACTGCATCGCTGCTGACTGGTACTCTGGCGGAGGCTTCTACGGCCACAGGGCGGCTCTCCCTCTAGTAGTTGACGCGGCTAGCCGCGAGGCGAGTCTGGAAGATCGAGAGGACCACTAGGATGAAGAACAGAATGATCGCTGTGGTCGAGGCGTAGCTGAGGCCCAACTGGGTGTAGCGGAAGGCTGCGGTGTAGAAGAACAAGGTCATGACGTTGGTCGAGTTATCAGGCCCGCCCAGGCGGTCAATCGAGGTGGTGAACACAGTGGTGAAAGCCTGGAACGCGCCGATGGTGCTGACGATAGCCAGGAAGAAGGTGGTTGGCGAGATCAGCGGCCAGGTGATGTTCTTGAACAGCGTCCAGCCCTGCGCGCCATCTACGCGGGCCGCATCGTATAGTTCCTTCGGCACGTTTTGCAGCCCTGCAATAAAGACAACCGTGTTGAAGCCCACCACGCTCCAGATCGCCAGGAGGATGATCGTAAACAGAGCAAGGCTGGGGCCGCCGAGGAAGCTAGTCAGGCCGCCGATCAGCTTCGATCCCAAGTCGTCGGGATTGGCACTGTTGATCACTGGCTGGATGTTGAAGGCGAGTTGGAAGATACCGCGACTCTCGCCCAGAAAGTCAACAGGCTTGCCGCCAACCCCGACGATCAGCGAGTTGACCAGGCCGCCAGGCCCGTTCTGGTTCGGTGAGCGGAACAGCCACCGCCAGATCATGCCCGCCACGAGCAACGAGGTTACGTAGGGTAGAAAGAAGATGGTGCGGTAGATACCAATGCCCCGAATGGGCCGATTGAGCAGCAGAGCGAGGCCGAGCGCAGTCGCCAGCCCCAACACTACGCTACCGAGGGCGTACCAGATCGTATTGCCCAGCACCTTCCAGAATATGTCGTCGTTGAGGATGCGGCCATAGTTGTTAAAGCCGGTAAACCGCTCTGGGGCAGGCAGCAAGCCCTTGAAGATCGGGGCGCGGTAGAGGCTGAGGACGAAAGCATAGATGATCGGCAGGAAGTGGAAGATGCCAAGAACCAGCACGGCGGGGAGGATCAGCACGTAACCCTCAAGGTTGAGGCGGAACCGCCGTCGCCGTTGTGAGCGCGCCAGTTGCGCCAACGTATGTTCTTCGCTCTGCAAACCCGCAGTGCCTGTTGTCATCTAACAGCGGCTCCCCCTTGCGTTGCCAAAACTGATTGACGCGGCTGTATTTTACCGAACAAGTGTTAACGAGATGTTAAGAAAATCTAGGACTGCACAAATCGCACCAGCCTTGCAGCCCCAGGTCAAAGATGCAGCAGGCTGAGGAGCAGGTAGCTGCCCAGCATGGCAAGCAGGAAGCTACTAGCCTGGAGCAGATCGCGCTGGCGGTCGAGTACCCAGTCGTTGAAGTCGATCAGGCTGGCGTTGCGGAAGGTGATGATACCGCCGAGCATGGCGGGCAGCCCACGCACCAAGCCGTAGAGCGCACCTAGTAGCAGCCCCACTTTGAGGCTGGCGGCCAGCAACTCCCAGCCGAGCAGTAGATAGAAACCCGCAAAGGGGATGAAGGTGAACACACCTGCGCCCAGGGCGAGGCCGTAGAAGAAGGTACCGACGAGGGGGTAGTTGACCCCCCAGGAGTTAGGCACTTGCCAGTTGGATTGTGGCGCAGGCAGGCGCAGCACGCCCACCTCGTGCAGGGCATAGAGCAGGGCAGTGACCGCCAGCAACGCCACCGGTATAGCCTCTCTGCCAAAGAACAGCAGGCGCAGTGGCTTACCGAGCAAGGCTAGCAGCAGCCCCACCAACGCGCCACCGAGCGCAGATGCGAGTACGTATACAACTACTCTGGCGAGCCAGAGCCTTACATCCTTTGCCTGCTGACCCAGCGGCACGATCACGTAGATCATGTTCACCCCTCAGGCAGAGGAGGTTTTGGCAATGCCGAGCAGCACTGCCAGTGCAGCCACCAGCGCGAGAGCCGCCCCTGCCCGCAGATCGACGTTGGCCCCCTGCCACAAGGCAAGGCCCACCCCGGTCAGGAGACCGGTGGCAGGCCAGAGTAGGGAGCTAAAGCGTCTACTTGCGCTCAGGTTAGCCATCAGTCAGCTAGCTAGTCGTTGCTGCGCTGGCGGCCCAGCGCAGGAGCGGCTACCGGCGACTTGCTGGTGCGGAACTCGCGGCAACCACACGAATAGTTGGTCGCGCCGCAGAAGCAGTCGGTGCAGACGAAGTAGCCCGGTACCACGCCCCGCCCGCCCGTGCAATACGAAGTCCAGGTGCCAGAGGGATAGTAGTTGCGGTTGAGGCGACACTCCTCCATAGTACCGCGCCCGCTGTCCTGGTAGCAGTTCGCGCCGCGGCAGTTAGTGCAGTATCGCCCCGGTGGTGAGCAGGAGCAGGTGCTGTTGGTGTAGGCCTCGGCCACCTGGGTGAACTTGCCAGTAGCAACCCCGACCAGCACGGCAAACACTGCGGTGCCTGCTTGCTTGAGGAACGAGCGGCGGTCAACGGCCCTGGCGATGCTCTGGGCCAACCGCTGCGTAGATGTCAGTTCTTCATCCATTTTGTTACTCCTATACTAAACTGCGCTGAAACGAGAGAACCGGGTGGGTAAGCGGGCGGCCAGGGGAGCGGCAGTGCTGCCGCCCGCCTCGGCCTCGCGCAGGTAGGTCTCCAGGTTTTGCCTGGTGTTCGCCAGCCCCTTGACCAGCACCTTGCCGTTGGGGTTGAGCAGGAAAACGAACGGGGTGACGCGCACCTGGTAGCGTTCCATCAGGCTGCCGTCGTCGCTGCTGACGGTCGGCAAGACCGACTCCATCTCTGCGACGTAGCGCACACTCTCCTCATGGCTGGTGCGGTTGTTGATCCAGAGGGCGTGGACGCGATCCCCATGCTCGGTAACGAACTGCTGCACGTCGGGTAGGAGGCGGCGGCAGGGCTGGCAAGTGGTCGAGCCGAAGACAAGCAGCAGATACCGCTTGCCGTCAAGCAGCGACCGCATCTGCAAGTTCTCGCCTTGCTGGTTGAGCGCACCAAAGTCGGGAGCGAGGGTATTGGACTTGAGGCCATCACCCGCCACCCCCTGCGCGGTGTTGAGGTACTGCTGACCGATCTGACGGTAGAGCAGCACCACGAGCAAGCCCAGGGCCAGGACTATGGCCCAAAGGACTATATAACTGACCAGCCAGATGCCATCCATTGGCGTTAAACTGCCTCTCTTGTACTTCATCTTATACTGCCTGCAAGGTCTGGCGGATGTAGCCAAGCACACGACCGCCAAATACGATCCCTACGACGGTGATCCCTGCCAGGAGCAGCACTGGTAGACCGTCGAGCGCGGGCGGATAGACCCCCTGCCGCCCTGCCACCAGGTAGTCGAGCGCAAGCCAGGCCGAGCCAGTGAAGGTCAGCAGCAGCGCAGTGGTCAGCAGCAGCAGATTACGCAGCAGCGCACCCCATGTTAGCGTCCCCGCCGAAAAGCTACCGAAGCAATGACAGTTCTCCGTCTTGCCAAGCAGCAGCTTACGAGCCAACACTATGCTAAAGAGCAGAAACATGGCCGCTGCTGCCAGCCCCGCTATGTTAGTCAGCAGCCCCAGCAGCAGCAGCCCGCCGATAGCTAGCTCAACAAAGGGCAGTAGCCGTGCCGCAAGCCGCGCCAGTGGCAAGGGCAGGAAGCTGACCTCAGCCAGCAGCAGCCCTGGATTGTTCTCGCGCAGCTTGCCCACCCCAGCAACGAGCAGCACCCCCGCCAGCAACAGGCGAGCAAACAGCACTAGATAGGGTGAATTAACGACCTCTGCCACCGCTTAGACCTTTATGCAAGCGAACGATAGTCTCAAGTGCTAGCGAACCCGCTGGCTCTGGCTGAATGTTAGCACAAACTGGGGGGAGAGTCAAGGGGCTGCCGATGTGGTTCAACTACTAGCTGCGCGCAACCGCAGCATCCAGCAGTGTGCTAACCTGGGCCAGCAACTCGCAGTAATGTTGGAGGTTGATCACCCTGGCAGGAGGCTTAGCGGCTGCGTCCAGCATTTGCGAGCAGCACTGGCCCCCCTCCGCGCTGATCGTGGGCTAATTGTAGCACCACTGTACTGGATAGTCAGTGTGGTTGCCGCGCTCTCTATGCTCTGCTATAATGGCGACTATGCAGGCTAATCCCTTCCTCAAGTGGGCTGGTGGCAAGCGGCAGTTGCTCAGCCACCTACTGCCCCTCGTCCCCGCACGCTACAGCCGCTACCTGGAGCCATTCATTGGCGGTGGCGCGCTTTACTTTGCCACTCAGCCACGGGTTGCCTTCATTGCCGACGCAAACCGCGAGTTGGTCACCACCTATGAGGTTGTGCGCGACAAGCCAGAGGCACTGGTCGCGCGGCTGACTGAACACCGCACCTGCCACAATCAAGATTACTACTACCAGCTACGTGCTGAACAGCCTACCTCTCCACTTGAGGTTGCTGCTCGCTTCATCTACCTGAACAAAACCTGCTTCAACGGCCTCTACCGCGTCAATCGCAGCGGCCAGTACAATGTGCCAATCGGCAGCTACAAGAACCCCCAGATATTCGACCGCTCCAACCTGCTTGCCTGTGCCTCCGCCCTTAAATCGGCCACCATCCGCCATGCTGACTACCGCGAAACTCTGCAAGAGGCAAAGTCAGGTGATTTCGTCTACCTCGATCCACCCTATGCTCCGCTCAGTCCTACATCCTCGTTCACCAGCTATACGAAAGACGAGTTTGGTGAGCGGCAGCAGCGCGAACTGGCCCAGTGCTACCGTGAATTGGATCGGCGCGGCTGCTACGTGATGCTAAGTAACTCCTCAGCCCAGCTAATCCTTGACATCTATCAGGGCTTTGATGTTCGTCTAGTTGCTGCTACACGCATGATCAACAGCAAAGCGGACGGGCGTGGCATGGTCAACGAGGTGGTTATTTTGAACTACCAACCGCCCGCTAGCGGATTCGTAAAAGTGGATGAGCGGACAAAGCAGCCAGTCAACCCAGTATCAGTAGGCTTGTTACCATCCAATGAAGATGCAATCGGGTCACATCAAACTGAACAGCAACCATCTACATCCACTTATCCATTCCTACGAATCCGCTAGCCGCAACCAACTTTCTCAACGAGGAGAAATCCCATGACTGACCCCCACATTCCCCACCTGCCCGCCGCCCACGATAGCGACGGCCTGGACGTTGCGTGGCGGCCCAGCCGCGAGTACATCGAACGTAGCCGCCTCTACAAGCTGATGCAACAGCAGGGCATCCTGACCTACGACGAACTATTGCAGCGCAGCGTCAACGACATCGCCTGGTGGTGGGATACCGCCGTCAAGGAGATGGAGATCGAGTTCTACACCCCCTACTCGCAGGTGCTAGACCTTAGCCGCGGCGTGCAGTGGCCGCGTTGGTTCGTCGGGGCGCAGTACAACTACGTGCATGACGCGGTGGACAAGCGCGCCGCCGCCACCCCTGATCAGCCCGCGATCATCTACGAGGGCGAGGAGGGGGGCAGCCACACCCTCAGCTACAGCCAGTTGCTCGCCGAGGTCAATCGCCTGGCGAACGCCCTCAAGTCGCTTGGCGTAGTCAAGGGAGATCGTGTCGGCATCTTCATGCCGCTCACCCCAGAGGTAGCGATTGCAACCCTGGCTTGCAGCAAGATCGGCGCAATCTTCACCCCCGTCTTCAGCGGCTACGGGGCGCAGGCGGTGGCCGCCCGCTTGCAGGATTGCGAGGCGAAGGTGCTGATCACCGCCGACGGCTTTTATCGGCGCGGCAAGCTGGTGCCGATGAAGGAGACCGCCGACGAAGCAACCGACCTATCCCCCAGCGTGCAGCACGTGATCGTCCACGCCCGCGCAAACCGCAGCGACCTGCCCTGGCAGGCGGGCCGCGACCATTGGTGGCACGAGATCGCCTCCGCCCAGTCAGCCGAGTGCGAGACCGAGCGCACCGATGCTGAAGACCCCTATATGCTGATCTACACCAGCGGTACGACTGGCAAGCCGAAGGGCGCGCTGCACGTGCATAGCGGCTTTCCGCTCAAGGGGGCGCAGGATATGGCCCACTGCTTCGACGTGCAGCCGGGCGATAGGCTATTTTGGTTCACCGACATTGGCTGGATGATGGGGCCGTGGGCGATCAGCGGCGCACTGATCCTCGGCGCAACCGTCTTCCTCTACGACGGCACGCCCGACTTCCCCCACCCAGACCGCGTATGGGACATGGTAGAACGCCACCAGATCACCCACCTGGGCATCTCGCCCACTGCGATCCGTGCGCTGATGGCTCAGGGTGACGACTGGGTGACGCGCCACGACCGTAGCAGCCTGCGCTTCCTCGGCGGCACTGGCGAACCCTGGAACCCCGAACCCTGGCGGTGGTTCTTCGACAAGGTTGGCGAAGGTCGCTGCCCGATCATCAACTACAGTGGCGGCACCGAGATTAGTGGTGGCATCCTCGGCTGCACCCCCTTGCAGCCGCTCAAGGTTTGCTCGTTCAGCGGCCCCGTGCCTGGCATGGCGGCGGATGTGAGCGACGAGTCAGGCAATCCATTGCGCGGTGTCGTCGGTGAACTGATCATTCGCCAGCCCTGGCCGGGCATGACGCGGGGCTTCTGGCGCGACCCAGAGCGTTACATAGAGGCGTACTGGTCGCGCATCCCCAACGTGTGGGTGCATGGCGACTGGGCGCGAATCGATGCAGACGGCTATTGGTACATCCTGGGCCGCAGCGACGACACGATCAAGGTGGCGGGCAAGCGAGTTGGCCCCGCCGAAGTCGAGTCGGCGGCGGTCAGCCACCCCGCCGTGCAGGAGGCGGCGGCGGTCGGTGTCCCCCACGAGATGAAGGGCGAAACAGTGGTAGTATTCGTGATCCTCAAGCCGGGGCAGCAAGAGTCGGAGCAGCTACGCCACGAGATCGAGGGGCGCATCGCCGAACACCTGGGTAAGGCCCTCAAGCCAGAGGCGGTGCGCTTCGTCAGTGCCGTACCCAAGACGCGCAACGCCAAAATCATCCGCCGTCTAATCCGCGCCACCTACATTGGCAGCGACAACCTAGGCGACACCAGTGCGCTGGAGAACCCCGCCGCCTTGGAGGAGATCGCGCACAGCCGATGAGCCGCCGCCAGGGACAGCTAACCTGACGACCGATCTGTTCAGCCAGCAACCACCTCCGCACCATCCACTATGCCAAGATGCTGCCCCTAACGCCGTTGGCTAAGATTCTGCTGTAGCAACAGCACGACCGTTCAGCATTCATCATCCACATCTACTGCTATGCACCTGACCAACCTCAACCTGACAGACTTCCGCAGCTACGAACGGCTAGGGCTGGCCCTATCGCCGGGGATCAGCGTGCTGCTCGGCGACAATGCCACTGGCAAGACGACCCTGCTCGAAGCGATCTACTTCCTTGCCACCACCCGTTCGCACCGCTCTAGCTCCGACGCTGAGTTGATCAACCGCGCTGCCATCGCCGACATGGGCGCACCCCCCTTCAGCCGCCTGCTCGCCCTGGTAGAGCGGGCGCGGGGCGATTTGCGGGTAGAGATTGTGATCGCCCGCGATGCCGAGCGCGAAATCAACCAGCAGGTTAGCGGCCTCGCCCGCAAGCAGGTAAAGATCAACGGGGTAGCTCGCCGCGCCGCCGACCTGATCGGCCAGGTCAACGTGGTCATGTTTGCGCCAGAGGACATGGCCCTCGTCACTACTGCCCCTGCCGCCCGCCGCCGCTACCTGGACATGACCATCTCGCAGGTAGACCACCGTTATATGCTCTCGCTAGCCCAATACAACAAGGTGCTGCTGCAACGCAACGCCCTGCTGCGCGACATCCGCGACCGGGGCCGCAACTCCAGCAGCCCCGCAGTGCGTGAGGAGATGGTCTACTGGAATGGTGAACTGGCCCAGGCGGGGGCGTATGTTAGCCTGCGCCGACAGGACTTCCTGCTGCGCCTCTCTGCGCTAGCCGAGCCGCTGCATGAGCAACTAGTAGGCACGGGCGCGCCGCTCTGCCTGCTCTACAGTAGTGCGGTCGCCCCCAACGTGCGGGCCAATCTTGCGCCCACGCTGGCGGCACCCCGCCCACCCGCTACCCCACAGCTAGCGGCGGGCATTCCCCAGGTACACCGTCTCACCGAGCAGGTGCAAACTGAGTTCGCCGCCCAGTTGGAGGCCGCCCGCCAGGACGAGGCCCGGCGCGGCGTGTCGCTGATCGGCCCCCACCGCGACGACTTCAGCTTCAGCCTGGGCGACGGCCCCCAGGCTTCTCCCCTTGCGGTCTACGGTAGTCGTGGGCAGCAGCGCAGTGCGATCCTCGCCCTGACGCTGGCCGAACTCGCCCTGATGGAGCAGGAGGTGGGCGACCGTCCGATCCTGCTGCTCGACGACATCCTCAGCGAACTGGACGCGAGCCGCCGCCAATTCTTGCTAGAGACGGTGCGGGCCAACCCCCGCCAGGTGTTGATCACTGGCACCGCTGCCGCTGACTTTGAGCCGAGCTTCCTGCAAGATGCGACCCGCTACCGGGTGGCGGCGGGTCGGGTGACGGAGCTTGCCGAGGATTGAGTGCGGTGCAGCAAGCTACAGCAAACAAAAGTCCCCGCCTCCAGTTGGAAGCGGGGACATCGCTAATCGTATCTCTAAGGGCGCGGTCGTGATCGCCTGGTGAACAACCTTGCTCAGTTCGCCACGGGCGATGCTGGAGTTGGGGCGGAAGCAGGTGCCACTACCGCCAGCGCAGGTCGCCCCGCCGATTATGCCCACATGAGCCAGCGTCTCGATCTGCTGGTAGCCAAAGGCAGTAGCTGGCACGTCGCTGAAGGTCGGACTGGTCGGGGTGAAAGCCGGGTAGTTGCGGATGCGTTGCACTATTACCACAGTCTCCACCCGACTGATGTTGGCGTTGGGCCGGAAGGTGCCGCCAGGGAAGCCACTAATCGCCCCTGCATGGACAGCAGCCTCGACGTACTGGTAGAAGGTGTAGCTGGCAGGCACGTCGCTGAAGGTCGGGCTGGTCGGGGTGAAGGCGGGCAGACTGAAGCCGAGCGCAGCAATCTTGGCGAACTGACCGCGACTGGTGTTGGCGTTGGGCCGGAAGGTGCCGCCAGGGAAGCCGTTGATCACCCCACGACAGGCCAGGAAGGTGATATCGCCATAGAAGATGTTGCTGGTCGGCACGTCGCTGAAGCTGATCGCGCAGGCGGTGGCCGTCGGGCTGACTACCGCCGTGCTAGTGGCCGTCGGGCTGACTACTGCCGTGCTGGTGGCAGTGCTGCCCGCCGGGACGGTGCTGGTCGCAGTGCTACCTGCTGGCACCGTGCTGGTCGCAGTGCTGCCAGCCGGGACGGTACTGGTGGCGGTGCTGCCAGCCGGGGCCGTGTTGGTGGCGGTGCTGCCAGCCGGGACGGTGCTGGTGACGGTAGGTTGCACCGGGGTGGCGGTTGGCGTGCCGTTAGGGTCAACCACGGTTAGGAAGGCGGCGGTGATTGGCCCCCATGTCTGGAAGCCCTGGTAGTCAGTCGCCCCGCGCCCGCGCATGAAAATGATGTGCCGCCCAAAGCTGAGACCGCTGGTGGCGATGCTGGCCTGAGCCTGCTCGTTGGTGCTGTTGAAGCTGCCGTCCACTGCCGTCATGCTGATGCCCAAGCTGCCAGTAATCCAGGGCGGCGTGTCCAGGTAATACTCGGCGGCCCCCACGTTCTGGCTCAGGGTGTTGGCCGTCCAGTTGTACTGGATCGTAGCCAGCAGGCTGGCACTAACCCCCTGGGTGACCGTTAGTGGGATGCTGGCGGTGCCGGTCACGTCTGGGCCGTGGGCTAGCAGGTAGGGATAGCGGGCGATCTTGGCCTCGTAGAGCAAGGCACCCCGGTTCTCCGGCCAGAGAGTGTTCTGGGTGTAGTCGTAGGGAACGAAGAAGTCGTTACCATCCACCTCGGTGGTGAAGGAGGCGATACCCAGTTCGCCATAGCCCCAGTCGGCAGAGGTGCCGTCGGTGGCGTAGAGACCAAAAGACTGCTCGGAGAGGTAGCCGCTACCGCCCGCGTTCACCGCACTCATGTGGTTGCTGATGTTGCGCAACTCAGTATTGTTGGGGGTGATGCTGTTAACCCCACCCCAGGGGTAGAGGTTGAGGGCGGCGTTGGAGTGCATACTCTGGAAGATGCCAGTGGTGGTCAACGGGGCCAGGTTGACGGTCGGCTCGGTCGTCCCCGACCCGTTTGCGTCAGCGATCAGGCTGCGCACGTAAGCCGTCTCGGAGATCACCTCTGGCTCGGAACCTGCCGAAGGGCCACGATAGGTCTGGCTGCACACAGCACCGCTGCTGCCATTATGCTGCCCCCACTGGAAGCGGTAGTTGCGGTTGAGGTCAACCCCCTTCTGGCTACTTGCGCTTGGCGGCCAGGTGGTGCAGCTACCAGAGACGTAGTTGCCGTTCTTGCGCTGGTAGTAAGCACTGTTCGGGCTGCCGCCGTTCTCAACCTGGTGGTGGCCGTCGGGGTTGAGCATCGGCACTACCCAGATGTCGTGGTAGTCCACCAACCAGTGTACGTCGGCGTTGGTGTCGTAGTTGTCCAGCAGGTACTGAACGTAGTTCATGCCGATCTCATGCACGGCGATCTCGCGGGCGTGGATACCAGCAGTGTACCAGAAGACCGGCTTGGGGCCAGGGATCGACTGGTTAGTGATGTGCATTGCCCAGAGATCGTAGCCGTTGCTGCTATAGCCAGAGGCGGGGACACAGGGGGCGTGATCCTTGCACCACGAGTTGCCAAAATCCACCTTCTGCACTAGGCCGGGGTGCGCGGCTACCTGCTGGTCGAAGAAGCTCTGCATCTCCTCTACCGTGCGGTAGCCACCACAGAAGTTGACATCCGCTGGGCAAGTATCGTCGCCCTTGTGCTGGCCGAACAACTGCTTGGGGGCGTTCGCCATTGCGGTCGTCTTCTGGTCGATCTCCACCCGCACGCCCTGGGCCTTCATCTCGTCGTAAGCAGTCTGGTTGGCCCAGACAGTCAGGTAGCCATGCTGGGTGTTTGCCTCGATAGCATCCCAGCGCACAGCAAGGATATTGCGCTCCTCCATCGTCTTGAAGTAGATACGCAACACCAGCACTTGTGGGGCCGGGGCTGCACCGTTGACGAACCCGGCAGCGTCGCCTTGCCCGCCGGTCAGTACCAACACCAGAGCCAGATTAAGTACCAGGCCGAGGGCGACCACTGCCGCCACAATCTTACCGCTACGCTTCATCGATCAACCTTTCTCTTAAACCCACCAGGGAGACTACTACAGCCACAGCCACGGTTCAGGGCCAACGGGGACGGTTAGCCCAGCCATTTTTGGCCTTCGTAGTATAGCACTGGCCTTCTGCTTTGGCAAATATCTAACCCATCTCTCATCCCCTCGCCGAACTGCGCGATAGCCTGGGTTAGCCGCTGCTGGTCGGGGAAGGGGCAAGGGCGGGCGCGCAGCCAGGCGGGTAGCGCGGCAATGGCTGCCAGTTGGCCGCGCAGTCGGGCGCGGGCTGCTGGTTCACGCAGGTGGCGCAGGGCGCGGAAGCTCTCGCGCAGGGTTGCGCCGACGAAGCGGCCCCAGTGGTCGGCCCACATCGTGCCACTCCAATGCTTGGCGGCCAGGGCGATCAGGTTGCGGCCCACAAAGTAGCTAGCGAGTGCGCCGCCGCCGCTCGCGCTCAACTTGTGGTAGATCACCGCCTCTGGCACGTAGCGGGCGGTTGCGCCGTGCAGGATCGCCCGAATGTTGAGGTCTACATCTTCGCAGTACATCACCAACCGCTCATCGAATGGCCTGCCATCGGCATTGTCCTGGGCCAGCAGGTCAAGCAGGGAGCGGCGGTAGAGAGCGGCGGCAGCACAGGGGCCGAATACCGGGCCAGCCGCAAACTGCCCGCGATCAACCTGCCAGACCCCGCGACTGTTCGGCACTCCACTCCACGAGTAGTAGTCGCCAGTGGTGTGCAGCCGGGCCGCCTGTGGCTGGGCGGCATAGTAGTCAAGCGGCTCGGCTACTTCGCTGGGCCAGAGGCGGATGTGGCTGGCGAACAAGCCGACCGTCGGGTAAGCAGCGGCGGCAGCGAGCAAAGCATCCAGCCAGCCCGGCTCGGCGGCCACATCGCTGTTGAACAGGGCGATCAGTTCACCCTGGGCGGCGGCGATCCCGTCGTTGACGCTGACGGCAAAGCGGCGGTTGCGGGCGTGCCGCAGCACCCGCACTTCAGGGTAGCCCGCCAGCAGGGCCAGCGAACCGTCAGTGCTGGCATCGTCCACCACGATCACTTCAAAGTCGCGGAAGCTCTGCGCTCGCAACGAGGCCAGGCAAGCGGGCAGCAGGCCCACACCGTTGTAGTTGGGTATTATGACAGAGACTAGCGGCTGCGTCATCAGCTACCTCACGAAGGATGCGTACCTGGGCCATGCCCCCTGCTCACGTGATTTGCCGCTGTTCGAGGGCCAGCTTGAAGCGAGCGGGGTTGGCCGCCACCTGGCTGAGGCCGTTGATCTGTGCGTTCTTCAACTCTGGGGTCTGACACTTAAACTCCAGTTCGCTGCTGAGGAAGGCGCAGAAGCCCGGTAGCTCGGCCATGGAGCCGACCACGGTTGCGCCGTCTTCGATCACCGCGTCGTGAGTGCGCGGGTCGAACTCCAACCAGAGCCAGCGCAGTTCCTCCACCAGGTAGTGCAGGCTAGCGCGGATCGCCTTGCTCACCTCCTCACTACTCAACTCGATGTAGCTGGTGCGGTGCATCAGGCGCAGCGAACTGAAGTGCTGCTTCTCCCCATCGTCCTTGCTGTCGTCCAGGGCGGCCAGTTCGAGCTTGGCCCGCTCTGCGATGTCCAGCGGCAGCACTTCACCGCGCTCCATACGTAGCTGACGGACGATGCTGGTGTCCAGCCAGTCGCCGCCAAAGGGCAGACTGCGGGCAAAGATCACCTGGTTGAGGGCGATCAGGGCCACTTCGACCCCGCCCACCCCTGCGTCGATGATCAGGCGGGGGCGCGAACCGCTGATCGGCAGGCCGAGCGCGAGACCGACCGCCAGCGGGCTGGGGAAGATACGCACGCTGCCAGCCCCTGCTGCGATGATCACCCCCATCATTACCATTCGTTCGGCGGGCGTGGCCGAGGCGGGCATCCCAGCAATGACGCGTGGTCGGCCCACCCCCTTCGTCATCTGGCGCAGGTAGAGGGTAAGCATGATGCGGGCTGCGTCTGGCTCAGCCACCACCCCACGGCGGATTGGGCGCAGGGCTAGCAAGTGGTCGGGCAGGGTGCCAGAGGCGATCTCCGCCGCTTCCTGACCGATGGCGACCAGCTTATTGCGCGAACGGTCGATCAGCACGATGGCGGGGAACTCTTGCAGACCGGGCGTGGTTGTGCTGCGCGGGCCAGCCCTGGCGATCCGCACCTGATTGCTACCTGGGTCAATAGCGAGGCGGGCGGCGAAGCGGCCCACCACCGGCATGTCGGCGATCCCTGGGCGGTGCATAGTCACTCCTTTACCCTGGCGAAGGTGCTGGGCGGCAGCGAGGCGAGGTAGGCGGCCAACGCCTCCTGCCAGGGACGCATGGTGATACCGAGGTCGGCAGCGGCGAAGTTGGTGATCGCCGAGAACTGGGGTGGAGTGGCGGCGCGCTGGTAGCTAGCCAGCAGCGTCTCCGTCAACGGCACGTCACCCCGACCAGTCAGGCGCAGGATTTCTGCCGTGTACTCGAAGCGCGAACAGTAGCCGTCGTTGGGTAGATGGTAGGTGCCGTAGGCCGGGAGCGGGAGGCTGACCAGCTTGAGCAGGGCCGTGCTGATGTCATCAACCCAGGAGGGGCTGCTGATTTCGTCGGTGACAATGCTGAGGCTGCCACGCTCATCGGCGGCGCGGATGATCTTGGCGATGAAGTTGTTGCCGCCTGCCCCGAACAGCCAGCTACCACGCACGATGTAGAACTGGCGCAGCAACTGCTGCACATACCACTCGCCCGCCGCCTTCGACTTAGCATAGGTGCAGAGGGGGTTGAGGGCTTCCCACTCGCGGAACGGCTCCCTGCGCGTGGGCGGCGCGCTAAACACCCAGTCGGTGCTGAAGTACATCAAGGGGATGCCCGCCGCCTGACAGTAGTAGGCGAAGTTGCGCGGGCCAAGCGCGTTGACCCTGTAGGCGAGGTCGGGGTTGCGCTCGGCCCCATCCACGTCGGTGTACGCCCCACAGTGCATGATGATGTCGGGCGCGAACTCGTGCAGGGTTGCGTGCATAGCACCCAGTTTGGTGAAGTCATGCTCCGGCAAGTCCATACCCAAGACCACATGGCCCTGGGCCTCGGCCTGCCGCTGCAAGGTGCCACCCAACTGCCCCTTGCTGCCCGTCACTACCATCTTCATCCTACCACCTCCAGAGGAATCCTGATGCCACCAGCTAACGGCTAACCAGCGTTGCTACAAACAGAAGGGCAGCCAGCGATAGGTTGTAGCGCAGATAGAAGGCAGCAGCCGTCGCTGGGCGGGCCTGCACGCTGCTGCGCCTGCTGACGAAGCCGACCGCCACCGTCAGCAGCCCCGCCAGGCCGACGACTGCCGCCACCTGCACTGGTACGCCACCCAGCAAGGGAGGCAGCATCAGAGTCGCAGTAAAGAGGGGCAAGGCAGCTTCCCAACTGAGCAGAGCCAGCACCGCTGGGGTCGCTTCGGCCCTGCGTCCAGCCAGCCGCTCTGCGTCCTCGCCGACAGCGAAGGGGTGAGCGGCCAGCCTGCCGGGCAGCGCGAGCAGCAACAACACCGCTGCCAGCCCCCGCACCAGGGTCGCCAGCGGGCGGCTATCCCAGCCCACTGCTTGCTCCCAGCGCAGGCCGCCTTGCAGCAGGGCCGCCAACGCAGCGAAGTAGCCGAGGCTGGCAATGGCGTACAGTTGCAGCCGCCGCGCCCCACCCACCTGCGCCCAGGGGTCGCCCGCTAGCAGTGCCACCAGCACAATGCCCAGTGGAGCCGCCTCCAACGCTAGAGCCGCCGTCAACAGGTCGCCTTGCAACAGGCTGGCGCAGGCGAAGGCCGCCCCGAACCAGCCGAGCAAGCCGCCCAGCACCTCTGCCGCCGAGAAGCTAGCGCGTAGCCAGGCGAACGCCGCCCGCCACTCACCACGCAAGCTGACTGGCTGCTCTGCCAGCCGCAGCCGCAGCCAGCGCAACAGCCCACCTGCCAACGGCAGCAAAACCAGTAGCAGCAGCAAATAAATGTTGATCACGCCCAGAGTTTAACACAGCCCCACTCAGGAGGCAAGTGGGTGATTTGCGCTGGCTGCAAGGCTTTCGTAGAGACGCTCCTGTAGGTAGCGGTAGGCAGCAGCCACCCCACTGCACCCAACATCCGCAACCGCTCTAACCTTTCTAATCCGCAGCTAACTTTGCGATTCGCATCCTGAAGCGGTTTGGCTCGTTCTAAGAGAGCTACGTTGTTTTGTTTCGCCGCCGCTGCTGATGTGGTATCATGGAGCTAGCGGACGTTGTTCCCCACCCAGGAGGTAGTACACTTGAAGCGCACTAATCCCTTCGTCGCCCTCATCTTTGCCGCCCTGCTGCTGATTGGCTGCGGCGATGGCACGACTGTCCCGCCGACTGCTACCCTGCCAGCCGCCACCGCCACTAGCCTAGCCAGCCCGCCCACTGCCACGCTGGCTGCCAGCCTGCCTAGTGCTACCCCCGCCCAGGTGAGTCAGCTTGCCACTGTCACCAGCCCGCCAGCCGCTACGTCCACACCTGAGCAGCCAACTGCCAATCCACCCACTGCGCCAACCGCCACCAACCCACCCGCCGTCAACCCCGACGTGCTAACCGCCGAGGCGCAGCCCACCTTCGCTCCGACCGAGGCCGCCACCCGCGCCCCAATCAGCACGGCGGTAGCATCCGAAGCTGCACTTTCGCCGACCGCCGCACCTTTCGCTACCCAGCCGCAGCCGACCGCCGCCGAGATCGTCACCCCCGCCAACCAGCGCATCGCGCTGATCTACGATGGTAGGCTGGCAACGGTCAACGCCGACGGCAGCGGCCTCAAGCTGTTGACTGGCATAGGAGCCAGCAACCCACGCTGGTCCCCCGACCACTTGCGCATCGCCTTCGCCTTCGCTGAGGGGAAGGACGCGCGCCTGCACATCATCAAGGCGGACGGTAGCGGCGACCTGGGCATTGCCGACTCTGGGGGTAACGACGCTAACCCGGCCTGGTCACCCGACAGCAGCACGGTGGCCTTCGAGGTGCGCAATGCCGACCGCAGCCAGATCGCGCTGGTAGACAGGGCTGGCGGCCAGCTACGCCTCATCGCCGACGGCCAGCAACCAACCTGGCGCAGCGACGGGCAGGTGATCGGCTTCGTCACCTATGGGCTGGCTGGCGACAGTAGCAACAGCCTGCGCCTGACCAGCGCACAGGGCAAGAACGAGTGGCAGCCGCTGGCCTACAGCAGCGTGCCGCAAGACCTCTCTGCCTATAACTACCCCTTCAGCCCTGGCACTACCAGCCTCGGCAACCCCCAGTACAGCGCGAGTGGCCGCATCGCTCTCGCCGCCCGGGGCCACAGCGGGCTGGTACTGAGCGTGAATGGGCAGGGTCAAGACTTGCAGGTGCTGGGCTTTAGCTACGAAGGTGGCATTGGCGCGCTGGATTGGTCACCAAGCAGCAGCTACCTGGCCTATGAGAACCAGGGCGCAAGCGGCATCACCACTGTCAACATTGTGGACAGCAGCAAAGCTGTGGACGCGAACAGTACGCCACTAGCCAGCTTCGGTTCGCCGCAAAACAGTAGCGGCTACCGTGACCCCGCCTGGTCGCCGAGCGGCAAGCAGCTTGCCCTGGTCGCGCTGGACGGGGAACGCAGCAGCGGCCTCGCCATTAGCGACCTTAGCAGCCCTCGCCTGGTTCTCAAAGGCAACGTGACGGAGATAGATTGGTGAGCGGGGACACAAAGAGGGGCGCACTTTGCGGGTGCGCCCCTTTCTGTTGCTCAAGTTGTTAAGCTGACCACCGCCTCATCCTCAGCGGCTGCGTCCGTCTGCGGGGCCGCCTCCACATCGAAGCCGCGCACGAAGTCGGCCATCACGTTCGGGGTGGCGGTGTCGAAGCCAACCACGTCAAGCATCCCCCCGTCGTCAGGGTCAGCGATGCTGAAGCCGTTGGAGGTCATGCCCACCACGATCAGCTTGGCCGGGATAGCCATCTTCTGGCGGTACTGCTGCAAGGCCTGGACAGGATGCACATCCCCCACCCAGGTCTCCGAGTCGGTGTAGATGGTGAACACGTCCACCTTCAGCTTCTTCTCCATTGCGTAGAGCATCGGCTGGGCGCAATCGGTCGAGCCGAACGGCAGGTCACTGATCGCCTTGATCGCATCGTCGAGACGCTGGCGGGGCGAGATGGTTAGTGGAAGCAGCTTGTTCTGGAAGCCAACCACATGGTACCGAGCTTCAGTGGCCGCCGTGACCAGGCACATTGCCGCCGAGGCATCGCGGGGCGATAGGTTCGGCACGCCGCCAACGTTGCCAGCACCCATCGAGCCGGACACGTCGAGGGCCAACAGCCACCGCTTGCCGGTGCTTGCCACGTTGCCGAAGCTAAGGTAGAAGGCACTGTCGAGTGCATCCACGATCTGTGTGACTGGCTGCCAGGTGTTGCCACCGCGCACCCCCTCCCCACTGCCGTAAGTGCGCAGAGCAGCCAGCACCGCAATCGGGTGGATGCGCGCCTTCGTCAGCCGCTCGCCATCTTGCAGCGCAGCCACCACCTTGCCCACTGCCTCTGCCCCAGGCACAAGCAGCCCAACCCGCGTCATCGTCGCCAGGTTGCGGATCAGAGCGGTCGTCGGCATCGTCCCCTCACCGAGCAGAGCCTCCCACACTGCAACCTGGTT
>Ga0123337_10000888_pt1 | contig 44032 bp, 44 predicted proteins | sample frozenSSSSmetaG_FD_89792 | JGI IMG/M metagenome (GOLD analysis project Ga0123337, IMG submission 89792) | Glacier valley bacterial and archeal communities from Borup Fiord, Nunavut, Canada, to study Microbial Dark Matter (Phase II) -... | ecosystem: Environmental > Aquatic > Freshwater > Ice >... | reverse complement strand
TGTTGTTGGCGGCGCGGGGTGGGGGGGATGCGGCGGTGCCGGTGCCGGGGGAGGGGGTGGAGGTTGTGGGGGAGGTGGAGGAGTTTGTGGGGACGGGAGAAGGGGAGGGGGCGGGGGAGAGGGTGGTGAGGTTCGTGGGTGGGAGGGTGGAGCGCGGCGTGGATGTGGTGGTGGTGGCGACGGGGTATTTCTACGATTATCCGTTCTTGAGGGAGCTCGAGCCGCCGGTCGTGGGCACGGGGGAGCGCGTGCAGGGCCTGTGGATGCATGTGTTCTGGAACGCGGACCCGACGCTGAGTTTTGTGGGTGTGCCGTCGCGGATCGTGCCATTTGTGGTGGCGGAGGTGCAGGGGGCGGTGATTGCGCGGTTCCTGGGCGGGCGGCTGGCGCTGCCGGATTTGGAGGAGAGGAAGAGGTGGGAGGAGGAGGAGGTGGAGAAGAGGGGAGCCGGAAGGGGGTTCCATGTCTTGGGGTATCCGAGGGATGCCGAGTATATCGATTTGCTGGGTGGGATGGCGAGGGAGGCGGATGAGGCGTGGGAGAGGGCGGGAGGGGAGAGGAGGGGGAAGGAGGCGCCGCGCTGGGATGAGAAGCAGAGGTGGATTCGCGAGATGATTCCGAGGACTCTGAAGGTGGTTAAGCCGATGAAGGCGGAGGAGAGGGAGAGGGTGAAGAGGATGGAGGATGTGGGGTTTGATTTTGAGGCGTGGAAGAGGAAGGGGGAGGAGGGGAGGGGGGAGGAGGTGGAGGTTCTGGGAGAGGGGAAGGTGGATGTTGCGGGGTGGGATGTTGCGGAGTGAGTGTGGAGAGGCTTTTCCTACGCAGGTATTTATGATGGTTATGATATAGAGCGCAGAACATTATATAGAGTGAGTTATTTAGACCACACAGGTTTCAAGATGCGATGTGGTGCGCAGCGCGCTGAAGGAGTGAGTGATGGATTAGTCGTGCTTGGGTGAATCCATCCAAACATGGGGTCTGAAAGCTCTGGCGACCTGTTTCCCAAGACAGCACGGAAGGACCCCAATCCCATTTTGACTTTTCCATTCTGCTCTACTATTCTCTACTCATATTCCTCGCTCCTTACGTTACTAATAACAAAACTACCTAGTTATGATGCGCTTGATTTACACGAATGTATTTGGCACAGCACAGCAGCGTTACATAACCAGAACACGATCCAGAACAGCCAGACGCCACCGGGCGGGGTCCGGTCCTGTCGCATAGCCATAGGGGTGTCTTTTGGCAACTAAAGCAAGGGCGATTTTACACGCCGCTGGCGCTCGTCTTGCTGTACTGTGGTGTGTGACAGTACGCAGGAGCCCCTTTATGGCGGCATGTCGAGATAATCACAACAGAGTTGAGTAGCCGAATAGCCAATATGCTCGCTATTACCCCTATATACCTCGAGAAGTTCTCTGTTCTCGGCCGATCCACTCGTCTGCGTCTTATCTGCAGCCTGGACCAGAGTATTTTCGAAGGACTTACGGCGGGGCTACAGCTAGCAAGTGCGCGTGGTCCTCGACGGAAGTGCCCCTTGATCGCTGCAACTACTGGCCGCCCAATCTCTATCTAAGAGGGACAATGGGGCATATTCGGTCGCAATAATCAATCACATGAGGTTCTACTATCTCAATGAAGCAAGTTCTAAGCCATGCTGATATCCTGGGCTAACCAACTATCAAGCAGTGTGGGATGTATGTTTGGTCCTCGATTCGCGCTCGGGAGGGTGTAGGGAGAGGTGTTCAATCCTGTCATGGAATTGATATCCTTGATACAGAATTCTGTATGAAAGGCGGAATTAGAGTCTACAGATGGGCTATATACTTGTGTTTCCTGCTCGGCTATGGGACCAAGTGAATCCCCATCGAGCTGGATATCCTCGATGTATGTACCTCATGACCAAATTGTCCAGACAGGCATTCCCTTTCACCACCTGCCGCCACAACACCACCCCCCCCCTACTTCGCCCACGAAAAGCACTCGTTGAGCAGCTCCTTCGAGTAGTGATACAACTCCTTACTATACCACTGCGTCGCAAACGCCACAACGCTGAATACAAAGCTGCTCTTCAACTGCAGCCCATCATCGCACGTCCCCACGGCCAGCCCGCCTCCAACCGTGCTCCCCGTCGCCGTAAGCACGAACTCATTCTCCAGCCCCGGCGTCGCCGTGATCCCCGTCGACAGATCGACGAGCCCGGCGAGCAGCTCGACCTCCATCTCGACGGTCAGCGCGACGAAGGGGTCGATGCCGGCCTTCGCCGCGGCGCTGATGTTGGCGGACACCGTGTGCGTCAGCTCCCAGCCGGATGTCGTGATCTTGCCGGCGTCGAGCGCGTCGAGGTGGATGCTGCCGTCGTCGAGGGCGATGGCCAGGCCGGCGCTGATGTCGACGGCGGCAGAGGTGTCGATGGCGGCGCCGATGCCGAGGTGCACGGCCGGGCCGACGGAGAGGATGCCGGGGATGGAGATCAGCGAGTAGCTGAGCGTGGGCGGGGTGTAGGTGAAGGTTGTCGAGTAGGCGGCGGCGACGGCGGCGGAGAGCTGGACGTTGGCGGAGAGGGAGGCGTCGAGGTCGAAGTAGAGGGCGTCGAGGTGGGCGCGCAGGAAGCTGTATTTTAGGTAGCCAGAGAAGGTGAGAGTGGTGGAGATGGAGGCGGAGTCGGCGGTGACGGTGAGGTAGGGAGAGGCGGTGAAGAGGGTGGTGTCGGCGGGGAGGGAGAGGGAGGTGGAGATGGAGGTGGATGGGGCGAGGGTGAAGCGTTTGGAGAGGGGGGTGGTGGTGAGGACGCCGAAGGTGAATTCGCCAATCTCTTTAGGGATGTTAGCTTTGGGATGGCGGAGATATGGAGGCTGGGCTTACCAGCTGCGGTAGAGATATCCTCCCTCGAAGCAGTTGCTATGATACTCAAGCTCCCAGCATCAGAGTTGACACCTTCGACAAGAAACCATCCTCGTTCAAACTCAGCGTCACAGTCTCCAAGATGATTTGTCACGAGTACGAAAGGAGTGTCAGTAGACCACTCGGCCACTGTTGTGCTGAAGGCTGTTGTCTCGTTGAAGGTTATTGCCACGTTTGATGGGCTGCAGTCGACATTTGAGATTGACGCAATCTGTTCCAGAAGGACAGTTGGGTATTTCATCTGGAGTGAGATGTTGATAAGAGACGTGTTGTCAGCGGTAGTGACGGGGCCATAATTGAGCGTGATGTTTGAAGTAGGGACGACATTTGTAAGATTGGACAGGTCGACGGTAGGATCAATAATGGGCTCGAAGACAATTGTATCCAACGCCGTCGCCAGCGGGAGGGCTATGACCGCTAGAAAAGCAGCAAAACTCATCTTGGTCTTCATAATGACAGAATGAAAACGGTTGCTATGTCTTAACAGCAAAGTGGACAATAACAAAGTGCTTGACTGAGAGTGAGACGAGGGATGGGCAGAAGAGAATGTTTGCAATTGGAAACATAGGCTCTATTTATTCGGTTTAAGAAGCCAAGCCAATATTATGAGAAGTAACACTCGGCAGATGCCCAACGCAGAGGTGGTGAGAACAGAGATAGGCGTGCTAAAGCAAGAGATCCCCACTGAAGGACACAAACTGTTGGCACATTCCCTAATGGTACATGGCCGATGCTCAAGATGCAACCTGATATCGAGAGATCCTAAGACCTGTGCACCACATGCAAAGACAAGGATGAACGATGATAAACAGCTCCAAAAAGACGAAAAGAGCAACATCTCCCTTTTGAGGTATCTCGCCAATGCCCAGAATGAAGTGTACATTACCTATCTACCTATGCACAGCACCACACAGACCTTAAACGGCTACAAGCGTCGACGTGATCGAGCGTTGAGCAAGGTATGCGGCGGCCGGGAGCGGGGGACGAAGCGGAGATAACACCCAAAGCCATCTCACTGCCGACGCGACAACTTCGGCATTCCTCCTTTCACCCCTCCAGTAACCTCCCGTAAAATCTGGCCATAATGGAACGAAAAAAAGCGCTATACTCAGATTTCTGCTAGATCGCTAATTGATCATTGAGGGTTAATTTAATCCTAAAATGATGTAGCATCAGCTGATTTCTGGCTAATTTAGTCAATCTCTCTCATTTAGGTAACGACGGCTTTCAGTCAACCTCTTTATAGTGGAATACATACAAAATAACCCCTATAGACACGTAACTTGTAAGAATTTGACTATACTACTCCACCTCTCTATACGACTGACGTTGTATTATTGAGGAATGCGCTGCAATGTGCAACTGCGCATATGAATATTGAATTCAGTAGATGAATTAACCTACAGTCTCGAGTGAGGTGGAATCGAGAATCAAGGGAGTCATTGGCAACCGCTAGGGAAAATGATATTCCACTATCACATCACCAATTCGCAATTGAACCTCCTTCCTATTCCACTCAACACATGCATCTATGCATTAATTACCAGGTGCTCGAGCCGCTACCAAGATCATAACGAGACACGAGGTAGTTTCACGATAGATAAAAGAACCAATTGGTTAATGAACACGAAAAAAAGGAAAAGCATGTCCTTGGATATCTGGATGTGATTGGTTCTTCGACGTGCAACGATCAAGATCTGCGCCACCAATTGCGCAGTTGGAGTAAGACACGGGCTTTCTGCTGTCTAATCCATGTAAATAGTCTATATCGCAGTGCTATTAATAAGGTATAGTATAATAAAGCACATATAGGATGTGAGAAGATAGCGCGCTTCGCGAGCTGTTATCATATTCGCTTCCAGTGTGGCGATATAAATCGCCAACTACAAAAAAAAGGACTTCGTTCTCCAGAAGGTCTGATGTTGGAGAAACTTGAAAGGTTTCGTGAAATTAAAATTTCATGAAATGGAATTAGCATGGAACCTTTCAAGCAATCCGACCTATGATTGTCGTGGTCAGGTGAGATGACCTCACTCATGTGCCATTCCATCGATCGATGGAAGATGCAAGGCCAAGTCCCTTTCCAACGTAATATTCTCTCGATCCCATTCCCCATTCCTCCAGCGGAAAGAAAATCATCAACCTACCTCTTAACAAACGAATTCGACGATCCTACAGATTCCAAGAAAAAGTGGCATAAAGTAATAAAATGTCCTGCTTCCTCACCTCTATCCGCATCCCACTGCGCAGCCCAGCATGCCTGCGCGCTCGCATCAGCGTCCCGGCCCGGTTTCTCACCACCAAGAAGCATGCTGCGGCCAGCGAGCCGAAGTACCTGCTGGAGGATTCGGAGTCCGGCCTCGGCTTCATCCGCTCGAACCCGCAGCGTGAGAAGCCGCGCAAGCTGGGCATGACGGAGATCCGCGGCCCGTATTACGCTGCGTACGGCAGCAGGCATTTGAGGGATATCATGGAGACGATGGGGAGCCATGTCGACGGGCTGAAGTTTGCGGGAGGAAGCTTTGCCCTCATGCCCGAGAAGAGGGTTAGGGAGATGACGGATATTGCGCATGAGAATGACGTGTATGTGTCAACGGTAAGAAAAATGGTTTTGTGGTCTGGGAAAGGAAGGGCTGATCAGAGCGATAGGGAGGCTTCGTGGAACATGTCTTGACACATCATGATGTGCATACAGTTGTGGATCGGTATCTCCAGAAGTGCAAACATCTCGGGTAAGTAAGATTATCAGAAGGAGGCTTGAGCTGGCTGATGTGTGAAGCTTTGACGTCGTTGAACTATCCAGCGGCTTCCTGTCTTTCCCTCCGGATGACTGGATGAGACTCGTAGAGAAAGTGCACAGCTATGGCATGAAAGCCAAGCCCGAACTCGGCATCCAGTTCGGCGCGGGCGGCGACACGGCAGCGTCTGAGCTTGAGGCAACGGGGACGAGTGACCCGTCCAAGCTCGTTACTATGGGCAAGATGTTCATCGACGCCGGTGTCGATACATTGATGATTGAATCCGAGGGCATCACGGAGAACGTGAGAAGCTGGCGGACGGATGTGATCCAGAAGATCTTGAAGGAGTTGCCGATGGATAAGGTGATGTTCGAGGCGGCGGAGCCCAAGGTGTTCAATTGGTACATCAGGGAATTTGGCATCGATGTGAATTTGTTTGTCGATCATAGCCAGATTGTGCAGTTGAGTGCGCTGAGAGCGGGGATTTGGGGGATGGCGGATACGTTTGGGAAAGTCGTGAGTTACAGGGATAAGGCGTAGGTGTCGATGCTGAGGTGAATGAGTATGAGTGCCTCGTGCTCGAAAAGTTGGATGTTTGGATGAGACGTAATAGATGAAAACCAGTAGACTCCAGGAAATGACGGAGCTTTGTCATTGGGATATCTGCAAAGATCATCAAAGAGGTGAACTGGCTCCTGACTTCTCAGAGATGTGACCGAAGACTCCAATATATAGCTGTTTCCAAGCTTTGTTGCTGGCCATTGGCCAAGGGCAAAAAAAATTGATTTCCTGGCTCTCAGTGCCTCTGAACAGCAGCCTGGACGTGACGTTTGGATTCTGCCTCTCGACAGGCGACCGGCGATATGAGATACAATCTCGACGCCTGAATTTTCCACAGTTTGAACTTCGAAGTTGAAATGAAGCTGCCCTTCGGCCTTTCCCCGCCTAAACCCAGTTTGGATTCGGTGAGCTTGCGGGGGCGGGTACTAGCGTTCCAATGCCGGAGATCCCGGTGTTTCCGTCCCGATCCCGATCCCGATCCCGATCCCAACCGCAACTCCGAAAGTCATGCTACGGTGCGCGGGCCGGGCGGGTACGTGTATGTAAACGCGATGTCACAGCGGAATAACGCAACTTCTTTCTAATCTTTTCATATGTACTTATGTACCAGCAAGTGCTGATTCAATCCATTCCGTAATCGTTATTTTACAGAAAATTTCAGATTAGATTTAGAACGAGCGTTAGCAATCTTTGAGTCGAAAATTGTCACGTGGCAATTATTAGTGATCTATTTGTAATCTTATAAAGCTCTTAGGTCTTAACTCTTATTGTCCTTCCTTTAGAATGCGTTAAAGAGGGCGTTAAGTTTCGGCCTATTGGTTTTTCCAATGTTGAGCGGCCTCCTTTTCTCTTTCCTTTAACAACTCTAGGTTTAATCATTGGATCCTTAACTCTTCGCTCCTAGTCGGAGGAAGCAAGTGGTCCCCTCTTAAATGCGATTATTTTATAGATAGTATATAGAGTAAGACATGTGCATTGAAATGTTAGAACTGATGCTTCCGTGATATCTTAACAAATAATCTCCATGATATCTGTCCACTCCATAACGCCAAACAAAAGCCTAGAGGCATATATTAAACCCTCCATTTTGTTGGCAAGAGCAAGGAATCAAATGCGGCATAGGGCTAAGGCGATTTTGGCGTCTCGCCCGCTTGCATTGACGGTAGCTGAGGAAAGTAGCGACCCAATACTTCACTTGATGGAGCATATTAAACGTCTTCTTTCAACAGATCTAGAAGCATGTTCCAATTATGGTCCAAGTGACGAGACAGTGAAAACTTTACAGCAGCTTGGCATTTCCGTGGCAGAAATAGAATGTCTGTTTTCATGATATAACTCTCTTGGTAACGTCGGCCGAATCCGGGGTTATATGCGAGTAAAGACAGGACAAGATCGAAGATGATGGCGTCCTTCGTCACAACTGCTAGGCTGAGCAAGTCAATTTGATCACTTATGATGAGCTCATGGAAGGTTTTCCCTGGTACGAGAAGTTTCAGGAGCCGGGGATCCTCAGCCTCTATAGCAGCCACGGCAGAGGATTTCATGGCGTTTCTTGGAAGTCGAGCATAAATGGAGAGAAGAAAGTTGAAGATCTCTCGATGTCTAGAAACTGCCGCAACATATAAGACTGGGCAACTCCGCTCCTGATTTTGCTTTTATTAGAGACTTTAAAAAATATATCTTTCAAGCCCAAAGATGACTTCGATTAGTCTCATGGAGATGGAGATGGTATGTTATTCGTTTCTAAGCGCAGAAAACATTGGAGAAGAATCGTCAAATTCAGGAGTATGTCCACCGGCTTCATCCCCCCCGGCTCGAAGATGGTCAGAAGATTTTTGAGTGCTGACGTCATCAGATGTTGTAGAGGAGAGAGCATCTATTTTACTTGCTTCGAATAGAAGGTCGACGAGTTCCAGATGGCCAGATTCTTCAGCAGCCGACAAAGATCTGCATTATCGTGATCACATACGAAAGTGGCTGAAAGTTGAACGGCATGCTCATAAGTCGTAGGCCAAACCTATTGGTGTTTCGCAGAAAGCGCTCATGTTCGAGGAGCCAGTTGACTATATCGGTATAGCCCTGATTAGAAGCGAAATACAGAATATGTTGAATAAAGAGGTGGGTGCCTGTCTGTAGGCACCCGGGGATTCTCAGTTTAGAGAATTCATGAGAATCTCCATGCGCATTCATGGAAGATTCTATGCATTCACACAGGCCTTTGAGCCTTTGTTTCAGGCTCTCTATATTATGAGAGCCCTATTCTAGATTAGATAATTTTACAAATCAATCAAGCATTTACGTCATTCATTTCAACAGAATATACATTTTCATGTCTTCCATGTCTACTTCGTTCCATGCAACTTCCCCAAAAATGGCAGAATGACACCTCTCGTACCGAAGTAGATCGTGCACTACCGTTCGCTGATTTTTCGATGCTGCAAAGATGAAGTCGGACTTCAGGAATGATAGGTTGTATAAGTGATCAGCCTATAAATTGTGCTTCTAGAGAAGATAGTGAAATAACAATTCATCAGAATTGTAGATAGCTTCTCGAAGCAATCTATTGTTAAAACAGGAGGAATTTCTTAAGGATCTTCCGCTTTCACCATTCATCTGTTGATGTAAATTGATAATCTAGATGAGACCTTCCCCTATGGCCTGGTGCATAGCATATACCACACTATCATTACCCTGCAGTGTCCTCGCATCTATAAATCCCGACTCTGTCGAAAGTTTTAAGATGTTGCTATAGCTCAGATTCGTCGCAAGATCAAAAGACCACTGGAGTCCATGCAGATCAAGGTCGATGTCCGGGGATGTAAAAGACCTCTGAAGCACCAAGAGAAGAATTTTAAATAAATCCGAACCAATGTTTTGCACAGAGCCCTGAATTGGACGAACAATGGTGGCGTGAATTTCCCTCCAAGCTCCCCAAGAAGAAGAATAGTGCTCACCATTTGTTGAGAATGCGAGTAAAATTGACGCAACCACCGATATGTTCCCATCCATAGTTGCTTCTATGAGCGCATCTTCAAAATGGAATTTTCCAGGTGAATATAGCGCATGTTTTCGGGCAACCGGATGGTCTGAAGTATAACCATTTGAATTCAGGAATTTGGCAATGTCTGCATAGCCAGCAAGAGCTGCAATCCCCAAGGCATTAAACCGTCCATCAAAAGCCTCTAGAAAATACTCTTCGCCCTTTGGACCTATGAGAGGAATGACTATTTTAATCATGTGGAGATGTCCATATAGGCAGCCTTCCATTAACATCCGATGCATAAGTGTTAGTTTTGACCACTCTCACTGTAAGAATATGCTCATTGCGAGGAAAGCCGTTGAATAGTGAATGAGGCAGTATGTGATGGCCAATTTCCTATCCACACGTTGATGCTTCTTCGGTATTGTTGCACTAGGAGATTTCCGAGTGATGTGTGGACTAAAATCAATATTCGACTTTACAACATCGTTGTGCATGCCCCGGAGTAGCTTTATACGCATAATAGCATTATGAGCGAGAGTGTTCCGTGATGGCTTTAACACTCATCTTTCTAGCAAGTTCATACTTTTTGTGGTTGGGACTGTTGAGTCCTGTCTTACAATTTGAGTTTCAAAATCAGAGAAACAGACGTTGGAAATGCGAGCTTCGCCCACTGGTATACTTGCTTGTTTAAGACTAAAGTGGGACTGTGATTCCAAACTGAGTGGTTTCTCGAGTAGATGCTGTTGAATGGTATAATGGGCGAGCTGGACAATGGTGGTCTCTTCATCAACAACAATGAGGTTGCCACAAGCTCGTATTAGTTTCATTATGTCGTTAGGATCTTGATTTCATCCCAATATTCTATGGTTGATATCAAAAGCGATCTTCTCCCTTGACTCATCCACTTCCAATGGCCTTTTTTGCCCATATTATCCACTAAAACCTTCCAGAGACGACTTCAACAGTATGGCCTTCGATCCGTTGAAAAATACTGTCATATGAGAATTTGAGAAAGATGTTGCAGTGTTAAATGAATCGTGTTGTCGGATGGGGTATTATAGAGGCCGATCGGCTGAAAATGATCCCGTAGAAACCTAAATAATTAGCCATTTATTATACACGTACACATAATAGTAAATAGAGAATACTTACATTCCTTTTGCGCCTTTTTAAACCATCAATAACTGTGCTCCCCAGACTTGTCTCTTACGTCCAGTTTGTCATCCTCTAGAGGGTTCTCACTTCGTCCTCAACAAAACTTTAAATCTCGCCATGGATCATCCTCTCGACTAGACAAAAACAGTTCAACACAGGTATCCACTGCGTAATATTGTCTTCACACCCTTGTAGACGAGCATGCGCTGATCTATATCCAGTTCATCAAGACCATCAACAATTAAAATAGCTTGCTAGGTATTACTCCCTTTGTGAGACTCGTTGATGACCGTGGTTAAAATATTAATCGCCTCTTCCAAGGTAGGTGTCTTATTTTAGATACCGTAACACTCAACAGTAAGATCCCCAACAGCCTGTGATATCTCTGAACCGCTGATAAATTGTCGATCTATCGAACCAAGAACTGCACTGGCATTCGAAGTCCGTTTATCAGCGTAATCGCAGTAGTATTTTGCCCGTAGAGATGCTGGATGCTGTGAAAGCTCATCGACGATTCTAGAAACGAGCACAGATTTTCCGCAACTAGCTATGAAGTACTTCAATTTAAGCTTTAATAGTTTAAATAAGTGAGAGTCACGGATTCCATAATAAGAAAGTACAGCTGGCAACTCTTGTGCAAGCCAGCTTTGATATCCAAGGCGCTAAGGACCCAGTCACCAGAACATTCATCACGGACATTTCTGAGAGTGTGATGTTTATCATCCTGATGAAGGTTGAAAGATAGGACAACAGAAGTCTTCTTTGTGTAGCTTCATCGCTTGTGTTAGCATCCGTTCTGTTTTGATGGGTATTGTTTTGTATGCATACCTTTTCTTTCCTTCTCTTCTCTCTCTTTATTAACCAAAAGTAGAGCCCTTTCCTCTGCTGCTTCGATGTAATTACAAAGCTCTGCCTCCTTTTCTACGATCTTGCGATGTTGCTGGAATGTCTCAATTTCTTCATCCATCTGTGTATTGTACGACAATGGTTTCAGGAGCTGCTTTAAAGGAGACTTTCTTTAATTGGGTATGGACCTTCTGAATTCAACGCAAATGGTGATTATATCGAGATAGGCGTTAGATAATGCTTGCATAAGACGACGCATCGTATCTGGTTGAGATATTGGCTGATAATCTCCTGCTAGTCTTCAGAATCAAAACTTAAACTTCCATAACACAGAGACTTACGAAAGCGGGGTAGAATCTCACCAATTTCTTCGAAGGTATCGATCACTGAGTTGTACTACCTGTTGTATGCGCTTGCAAGCACAAGTACAGCCCAAATACTACCCCATATTGGCGAGAGAATTGTCGTGCCTATTTGAGAGAAGGTATCGAGAGCCTTGCTAAAGTGTTCGATTGCTGCAATGAGCGGCGTAACTTGTAGATTGTGATGCGAACTTTGCTCTGTCGTTCATCTCTCTCTACGTTATTTGCATCATAGTGTAGGTTTTCCAGAGTTGCATCATTGAAGATGATTTTCTCGTCGTCTAACAATTCGTTCAGGAATCAATTCTTCGCGACAATCCAGGGCTCATTCTGGTCATCGCAAGGGTGTGAGATCCTAAAGCCCGCCGCCATCGCATGCGCATTTCTCTGTGCATAATGTGCCCGGTGCTGAAAGATAAAGTGTAGAGAGTTCGTCAATCAAGGGAAGCAAGAGAGCTGTTTAGAAGCTTAGAATGGACAGACAGGGTTTGAAAAGAAGATCGCAACATCTTTCTTCAAGTCTTCAGCGCGCTGAGACTTTCTGAGGGGGGAAACTGCAAGGCTGTGTACGCGTGGCAATTGGAGCGCAGTTTAAACTCATCGGAGAGAGGCAAAGCGCAGCCTTGCTGCGAGAAGAACTACGAGAGGATCAAAAAGAAAACAGAAACAGAATCGAAAATCCAACATCAAAATCAAAATCAAAATCAAAATTAATAATAAAAGAAAGGACCGACCTCTTACATAGATAATCCCAAGACACGAAGGTTAAAAGTCTAGAAGAACGACTGCATCCTACATTGCGACAGGCATGCTTCTTTCTTCACACAGATGAGGGGGCCTGCGAGCATCAGAATGCAGAGGCGATGATGGATTTCTGTCGACTGGAAGAATAATGGGGAGCAGAGGGTTATGAATATATTATACACAGGGCATGTGTACATAACTTCTGGCATCTTATTTGTTATTCCAAGGTGCTCAAAGCGCTGGAGTTGAACTACTTTCAGGAACGCCCGCGAGGACCTGCCGCTCTCTCAATGAGCAAGCATAGCCTCCCCCACGTTATCTCTCTGTACCTGAAAACTCTCCCTGCTCTGTCTTATCTCTTGGCTCTGTCTTTTCGTTCACAGAGCTTCTGTTCCAATCCCCCGCTGTCTTCTTGCTTTCCATCTTTCCTCGTGGGGCGTGGGGCGTGCCGCGTACGCACACACAGCATTTCTCAGAATGGAGGTTCCGCGTCCTTGGTGCACTTTCGTGACATCTCGTTAAGGTTATCCTAGTCACCGCTAGGACGAAGCTACTGTTGCTAAAGCTCACGATTTTGATGCTAAAATAAGGGGTATGGTGCGATGCCAGGTGTCCGCGCCGCAGAGTTGCATTGGTACAGCGTGTTGATGCCTTCACAGCCCTGTCGTTGCGCTATCAAGACCATGCCGACAATGTGTACAAGCTTCGCCTAAGTTTAGAGATAAGCTAGTGACCAAGACCCCCTAGATAGTCCGTACGGAGTAGTAACTCTGACGGCAAATCAGGGGTCTTGGACTTTTGGACTCTTGGACTCTTGGCTAGACTCGGCCGGTTGGCACAGCCAGCGCCAACATGTGGTGCTCATTTCCACCATTTACTCGCTTCCTGATATCAAAAGCATTTTGCGACGAACGACAGAGAAGACGGGATATGCAACCTCTGCAGCTTACTTAAGGCTTGACAAGGAGAGCAAGCTCATTTCAGGGTCTCATTGCGACATCCAGAATCAGTCGCCGCGGGCCCAAGCTCTCAGCCTTCTTCCTCAGCCATGCGGACCTACAAACAAAAACATCCCATGTGCTGAGAAAGGGGAGGGCTCAGGAATGGGGGTCGCGGCCCCTTAGAGTATGCACCTAGCCCTGTGCCCCTATCACCCTTCTTAGCCTTATCACGCCTCGAAATGTGGCGCCGCCGAACGGGTTTCCGAAGAAACACAGCCTCTTGAGCGAGAGTCTTTATACGGATTTAGGGCAGGCAGAGCGGAACGGCCAAACCTTACATTTTTAATGCAAAATACACGTGTTAATGCAGCATTTTCAGCCATTTATACCACCTTGTCTTGTGTAAGCGATTATATCTCAAGTATTTACATCGACGGGCCCGCCCGGCGAAGTACCGTACGGCATTTATTTCATTCGTGAGATTCACGTGATATCAGGAAAGCTTGATTCGAGAGCTGAAGACGACAGGACGAGGTTATTGATCCCTCTGCAGTCCGTGCTCACTCAGGCACTGTTCGATCCGTTGGATCATTCCTTGGAGGTATTCGTCACACGTCTTTCGAGTAATCTCCGTAGCGCGCTCTTGTACGCGGCACGCACCCGTGCAATTCCACGACTTTCAGCTCATCACGCCACACGGGCGAGAGCCATGGTAACTAACTTATCATGAAAGCAATCGTCTTTGACGAGAACTATGGAAAGCCCCTATGGAAGGCGTCTGGTTAATTGTGCTGACCGCTCAAGATAGAGGACACATGATGCAAGATACATTGGCTGTTCTGATGCTGATAAGATCACAACTCTCTGCGAGAAGGGAGTATCGGCCGAACAGAGACAGAGTAATATATACAGTACTTACTTCTTCAGCACGATTGTGTGTATATACTCTGGACTTCCAAGGCAACGCTCTATCCATGTCACAACATCCACCACCACGATGTAAGTGCGGCTGACAACCCTGGTGGAAAAGGCACGACAGCTTCTCGCCTTACGCCCAACGACACGACAATGTTGAAACCGCCTCAAGTCAAGCCACCTTCACAAAACTCTGCACTACAAGCGCCGCTATACGGAATACCGCATGCATGGAACAGCTCACGGCATATCCAAGCGGCCCATTCAAATCAGTCGCTCTGGGCACGATGTCCGAATCGGGAGAGTATACCTGCCAAAAACATCCTCTCGGCGTTTGTTGTATAGGGGAGAGAATGGGGGGAGGTGTCAAACGATAAGGCAGAAGCCGTGATTATCCCAGAGACGATATCGGACGAGGAAGACGAAGACGCCAATACAGACAGTACCTGGCCAGCCAAAGCTGGATACAGTGGGATCTGGCGTCCGCGAACGCTTTCACTGATGAAGAGAAAGTTGTTGCGTATCTAGCTCAGTTTGGCACAATTCGAGCATCACGCTTTGTGGCGCTATTTCTCATATATCCAGCTTTGGCTGGCCAGGTACTGTATGTGCTCCGTACATTGTACACAGCAGTTGGATACGGTACGTTTTGAAATCAGCATCACCCATTTCCGTGGCGATTTCTAGACTTCAGCAGAAGGTCTGCCACGTACTGCCTCGAGCAGTCCGTTGGGGATGTCCGGGAATACTGATCGAGCACAACAGCTCCCAATGGGCTGAACTTGCTGCGGTGGAAGCTGCGAAGAGAAAAATATCCCGCCGAGCTGTACGGAGTATGTATATGTGTACATACTCCATCAACATTTACATACCTCTTTCGTTCACCATGCGGCAAGAAACCTGACCCCATTTGACCTCATTTGCCCTGACTTCGTACTTCGGCGACTCGGATGGCAAGAGGCGAGGCAGCTACCCTAAAAACTTGCTCATCTCCACTTATATGATTATTCATTGTCATTGCTTTTCTCTGTTTATCACTGGAGTAGCAGAGGTGCGTCTTTACCCCCAAGCCTTTCAAATGATGAGATAGGGCTCGCATCATAATTTTTCTGCCACGCGTCTCTATCTATATAAGTCGGCGATAGTCGGGACCTATCAAAATTCGAGTTTGTGAAGATTGCGCCTCACACGGATTCCTGAGCCACTGAGTCGAAGAGGTTCCAGGAGGCTGAGCTATTATTATCGGCCCAGACGTCTATGGTTACATGCGGGAGGTAGCTCGTGTTCCTATCCCAAACCTTGCCGTGAAGCTTCCCGTTCTTAACAATTTAACCCGAGAAAGTCTCTCACGGATATTATTTTGGCGCCACATATCTTCCCAATACGAGCAGAATGCTCAGGCCCTGCCGGCGCCGCGGTTTCGGAAAGCTTCAGGATTCTTGAATGTGCAGTTGAAACTGCACTTGAATTGAAATTAGACCCCAGAAGTTGCAGATGACGGGGCTTTCGTATCAGACCCTCCACTTTGCCATAGATAGGTACAGCCTGTCGTGAAGAAAGCTCCAAATATCCGAACATACCGCAGCAGCTTTTGTCTCTCCGTCTTACTTCTTCTGGCATCACCCCTCCAGTTCCCAGTTTACTAAGGTAAGTCAGGAGCGGTGCGCTCTGTATGTCGTTTCATCCCACCACGATTGTGCACACTCAGCACCATGCAACTGCATTTGACGACGTTCGATAGTTCCATCTTGGCCCTTGTTCAGCCTGCGGACCGCCCGTGCTGACCTTATGGAGTACGATGGGAATTTGAAGGGTCCATGTCGTATCCAATTTGGGCTATGCAATATGGTATTTCTTCAGTTCCACAGCTGAGTCTCTCTTGTCTTTGCATTCCTCTTCCATTCTTCAGATATAGTTTAACACGTTCGTTACGGTGTAAAATTCCACAACAGAAGGAGCTTTGGATTCCTGGCGCCTCATCTTCTTGTAATACAAACCACAAATTCAGATATTTGTTTATTCTGTTCTGTGCATTCGTTGTATTCTGATTCTTTCCCCCTCTTCCCTGCCATGGCCTTGCCAGGGTGGGTTCTACAGCTATTTATCATCTTCGCTGCAGGCACAGAAGCTTTGAAGTTCGAACAAGAGTATCTTGGTTACAACTTGAACGAGAACGAGAGCGCTACAGATCCCCTCGACTACAGCGGCGAGTGGGCAAACCACACTTTCTTCCCCTCACCTGAAAACTGGAGATTTCCATTCTATACTCTTTTCGTGGACAAGTGGGTCAACGGAGACCCTTCGAACGACGATATCAACGGCACACTCTTCGAGCATGATGTCATGCAAACACAGCTTCGACATGGCGGCGATATCCAAGGCGTCATCGACAGCTTGGACTATCTCCAGGGCATGGGAATCAAGGGACTATACATCGCTGGAAGTCCTTTCAACAACATGCCATGGGGAGCTGATGCGTATTCTCCGCTAGATTTGACGCTTTTGGACAAGCATTTTGGAGACATTAACAAGTATCGTGAGATGGTGACGGAGATCCATAATCGAAATAGTGAGTTAGGAAAGTATGAAAGGGAAAAAATATAAATGACTGACTGAGCACAATCAATAGTGTATGTTGTCGCCGATAATACGTTTGCAACAATGGGCGATCTTCATGGTTTCGTTGGTTACTTGAACGAGTCCACGCCTTTCTCCCTACAGGAACACAAGGTCGTCCTGCGAAACCCAAATCGGCGCTATCTGGACTTCGAATTCGGTAATGAATATAACGAGACCTGTCAATATCCCAGATTCTGGTCGGAAAATGGATATCCCGTCGGTGAGGAGGTTACCAGCCAGATGAAAGGCTGCTACAACTCCGAGTTTGATCAATACGGCGATACTGAAGCTTTCGGCGTCTTTCCGGACTGGCAACGTCAATTATCCAAGTTCGCCTCTGTCCAGGACCGTCTTCGAGAGTGGGTGCCATCGGTCGTCGCCAAGATTGAGCACTTCTCCTGTCTCGCTATCAAGCAGCTTGATATCGACGGATATCGTCTCGATAAAGCGACGCAGATTACGGTCGATGCTCTTGGCGACTGGAGCGAAGCTATGCGGGCATGCGCACGCAGTGTCGGCAAGAAGAACTTCTTTATTCCTGGCGAAATCACCGGCGGTAATACCTTTGGAAGTGTGTATGTTGGTCGAGGTAAGCAGCCGGATATGAAACCCCAGACGTTGCTGGAAGCTGTACAGTCGAATGCGACCAACAATCGGACGGCATATATCCGAGATGAGGGCAAGAATGCGCTTGATTCTGGCGCATTTCACTACTCGATGTACCGTACTTTGACGCGCTTCTTGGGCATGGACGGGAACCTGGCTGCGGGCTACGATACACCCCTCGATTTCGTGGATGCCTGGAACGACATGCTGTTGACGAACGATATGGTCAATGCGAACACAAAAGAGTTCGATCCGAGACATATGTTCGGTGCCGTCAATCAGGATGTCTTCCGCTGGCCTGCAATCAAGAACGGCATTGAGAAGCAGCTGCTCGGAAACTTCATCACCACTCTTCATATGCCAGGTATCCCGCTCATTCTCTGGGGCGAAGAGCAAGGTTTCTACGTCCTGGACAATACGGCGTCCAATTACGTCTTCGGAAGACAGGCCATGTCCTCTGCCCTGGCTTGGGAGACACACGGTTGTTACAAGCTGGGAGCGAAGCAGTACTTCGAGTTCCCTATCGAAAAGGCACTGGATGGCTGCAATGACCCTTGGAACTCTTTGGATCATCGTGATCCGGCTCATCCTCTCAGGAATATCTACAGAGCGATGTATCAGATGCGCGACAATTATCCAGTCCTGAATGACGGCATGTTCCTCCAGAGTCTCTCGAAACAAACGCGACAGGTATATCTCCCCGGTAGTGACGGCGTGCCTACAGAGCTTGGGCTTTGGAGTACTGTCCGTGAGAGATTCGCTGCTGTCCAAGATCTTTCCGGCTCCGGACAGGGCAATCAGAGCGTCTGGCTGGTCTATCAAAACGACAATACCACGATTGACTACAAGTTTGATTGCAAGGACACCGCTTCTGCTCTCATCTCGCCATTCGACAATGGCACTGTTGTCAAGAACCTCTTCTATCCTCACGAGGAGATTACTCTGGGTGCTAGCCCGAAGAAACTTGGTATTGAAGGCTCCGCAGAGTTCAACGGCTGCCTCTCAAATCTGACTCTCCGGCCCTGGGAATTCAAAGCATACGTTCCCAAAGACAAATTCGTGCCACCAAAGCCGATGATCACCAAGTTTGTTCCTGGCCACGATGCCCGGCTCCTCTCGACTGTCGGACCTGGTCAGCAGGAAACTGTGAAAATCGAATTCCATTTCTCTGCTGAGATGGACTGTGAAAGCCTAGCTAGTAGCTTGGAAATAACGTCAAGAACCGAAGACAACAATACGGCAAAGTTGGTTAACTCGACTGTTGCTTGCACTGTGGTGAAGCCGCAGTTGCTGACCGAGTTTACGGGTAGTATACCGACTAACTGGACGTTCAGTGCCAATTTGACGAATGTTTCAAATGGTGTGCACTCTGTCACTGTGCGCAATGCCAAATCCTTAGTTGGGAATTTGTCAACAAATGTAAGTTTCCTCATCTCAAAATTCCGATATATATACGACGGACCAGAAGTGCTGGCCGGCTGGCCGGGGAGCCACAACGGGAGTCGTCAAAATACCACTTTCGCTAATATTGGCTTTGCAGTCCGTCGATCGCTTCATCTTCCGTACCGGCCAAATCGATAACCCAGTTGTTTTCCCTCGTCAAGCAAATTACACCCGCGAGCTTCTCCATAAAGACGACCAAGGCAATTTATTTGTCTCCCACAAAGCCGCCGGAGCCGACTCATGGCGCTACACTTTGGATTGGTCGCATTTCAGCGATTGGATGCCTTACACCGGCGGCAACTCCAGTCTGGCGCCCAAGAACTGGACTGGTACAGCCAGGCAAGCGTGGCAAGGCGAGCACGTTATTGTGCAGTACTATAATCGACTTTCCGGCAGCAGCGACTACATCCAGCACGGCGACCTTGAGAAGAATGTGACGCCCCGCCGTCTCCCGCATCTGTTCACTCATGGCCCCTTCAATCAGTACGGCTACGATGCAGGTGTGGCGAATGAGTTCACGCTCGACCCGGCCGATGGCCTGTGGAAATACCATTTCATGACCGAGTGGCCCGCAATCACACAGATCAATCAATGGGGCATCAACCCCGACGGCCTTCCGGATTCCACAGGCGTATTTGGCGATGTGGACGGTGACGGAGTTCTCGATCGCATGCCGCCTTCCAGTCTGGCAAGTTCTGTTATCAACGTCACAAGCCCGCCGCTGAAGCCGCATCTGGGGTGGATGCTGGTCGTGAATGACGGCAATTACAAGTTTGAGGTCCTGCCAATAGGTAACCAGTATATCCAGATCGCGATTTTCGTGATCAGCTGGATCGTTCCAATCGCCACCGCGGCGCTGAGTGTATGGGCATACTTGGGCGCGTTTTATAGAGTTAAGTTCAATCAGGTCGGTGTCTCGGAGAAGAAAGGATATATTCCTATAGCTGTTAAGAGGCTGTGGATGAAGGGAGAGAAGGATGGCCAGCCAACCGTTATGTCTGATGCAGGGATGAATGTTACGAATAATGCTCTTGCTCAAGATGCAGGAGGTGCCAGGCGCACAGTGCTTATTGCTACGATGGAGTATGATATTGAAGATTGGAATATAAAAATCAAGATTGGTGGATTAGGTGTTATGGCCCAGCTCATGGGAAAGAGCTTGGGTCACCAAGACCTGATCTGGGTTGTTCCCTGCGTGGGTGGTATCGAGTACCCCACCGATGAGCCTACCGAACCGATGTACATCACTATCCTCGAGTCCATTTACGAAGTTCAAGTTCAGTACCATCGGCTCCGAAATATTACGTACGTCCTTTTGGACGCGCCTATATTCCGCAAGCAATCGAAATCCGACCCTTACCCAGCGCGTATGGACGATTTGGAATCCGCGGTCTACTACAGCAGCTGGAACCAGTGCATTGCTCTAACGATGAGCAGGTTCAACATCGATCTGTATCACATTAACGATTACCACGGCGCAATAGCTCCTCTGTATCTCCTTCCAGAGCATACAATTCCTTGCGCCCTCTCCCTCCACAACGCCGAATTCCAAGGCCTCTGGCCCCTGAGGACTGCCAAGGAGTTTGACGAAGTCTGTTCTGTTTTCAACCTCGATCCCGAAATTGTGAAGAAGTACATCCAATTTGGAGATGTTTTCAACCTGCTTCACGCTGGCGCTTCGTACCTGCGAATCCACCAAAAGGGGTTCGGAGCCGTGGGTGTGAGCAAGAAATATGGCGCGAGATCGCATGCCCGCTATCCTATTTTCTGGGGCTTGGACAAGGTTGGCCATCTGCCGAATCCGGACCCTACGGATGTAGCAGAGTGGTCGGGATCTCAGCAAAAGGGAGAAGTGGTCATCGATGAAGCGTTCGAGGCGTCTCGGCCAGAGCTCAAGCGCCAAGCGCAGGAGTGGGCCGGCTTGATTCAAGATCCGGAGGCTGATTTGCTCGTCTTTGTTGGAAGATGGAGTATGCAGAAGGGAATCGATCTTATTGCAGATGTCATGCCTGCAGTGCTCGAGGAGAATCCAAAGGTTCAGGTTATGACCATCGGGCCGGTCATTGATCTTTATGGCAAGTTTGCTGCGCTGAAGCTTGATGTTATGATGAAGAAATACCCTGGACGCGTGTACTCCAAACCGGAATTCACGGCTCTGCCTCCCTTCGTTTTCAGCGGTGCTGAATTTGCCTTGATTCCCTCCAGAGATGAGCCATTCGGCCTCGTCGCCGTCGAGTTTGGGAGAAAAGGTGCGCTTGGTATTGGAGCGAGAGTTGGAGGCCTGGGACAGATGCCTGGATGGTGGTTTACTGTTGAGTCGACTACTACTTCACATATGCTGCATCAGTTTAAGGTTGCCATCAAAGAGGCTTTGGCATCTAAGCAAGAGGTGAGACGAGTGATGAGGGCTAAGAGCGCTAAACAACGAGTAAGTACCCTCTAGATTTGTTTTTGTCCTGCATGATGCTAATTTGTACCAGTTCCCCGTTGCCGCATGGGTGACCCAGCTCGAACAGCTCCAGAGCGGCTGCATCAAAATCCACGACAAGGAAGCGGCCAAAGCTCGTCTTGCCAAGGACCGCACCTTCCTCGGAAGTGGTTTAATTTCCCCATTCACTAGTCGGCCATCATCACGAGCACATTCGCGAACCAATTCACGATCCAGGAGCGGCGTGCAGACGCCTCGTCCTGAAATTTCAAGTCCCTTTTACTCTATGGAAATGCACAGTACATCTGCCCTCTCCGTCAATCGCATCTCAGCCGTCGATCCCGTGGAATCTATCGTAGATTCCTACAACGAGAACGCTCTGAATCCCCCACAGCCTCTAACAAGGCCGGGAACCCCAAGTTCTCCTGGTCTCTTATCAGTACGGGCATCAAGAGCCCCATCAAGAGCCGGGCCCGACGAAGACGAGATAGGAGCATCAGGCGACTCGTTGGTCCATTTTGGCATCAGTAATCCTCGGCCTTACAGCTCGCTGAGTCTCAACAGTATCGTGGGCGACAAGAAAGATTTCAACCTTCAAAAAGTCGACCCCGATTTCACCGACAGCAAAGGCGAGTACTACAAAGCATTCGAGAAGAAATTGGAAATGCTTTCAGGTAATACTTCTGAAGACTCCCTCTGTATCGAGGAGTACCTCGTCAAGTCCGAGCGCAAATGGTACGGCGAGTTCAAAGCTGCCAAACTGTCAGGTGTCGGAACTAGGCCTTCTAACGCCTCAATGTTCCGCTCCTCGCCCTTGGCCGGTGACGGGGATGTCTCTTACATGGAAGGAGACACGCCCAGAAACTCGAATACTCCCAATGTAAACTACGTTGAAGATGAATGGTTGCTTGGTGATGACTATAAGGCTCCGACTGGACTCCGGAAATTCATGCAGCGCCGCATCAGCGACTGGCCCGTCTACAGTTTCTTCCTTGCTTTTGGTCAAATTATTGCGGCGAACTCGTACCAGATTACCCTGCTTTCAGGCACGATCGGTCAGACAGCTGAAAAGTTGTATATCACAGCCAGCATCTACATCGTCAGTTCCTTGACTTGGTGGGCCATATTCCGTACCCTCAAGAGCGTCTATGTGCTCTCCATTCCATTTTTCTTCTATGGCCTGGCCTTCCTCCTTCTTGGCGTTGGGCCTTTCGCAAAAGATGCTCTAGGAAGAGGATGGATTCAAAATTTTGCCACCGCCATGTACGGTATCGCCTCATCGTCCGGCTCCATATTTTTCGCCCTGAACTTCGGCGATGAAGGCGGCAGCCCCGTGAAATCCTGGGTTTTCCGCGCCTGCGTCATCCAAGGAACCCAGCAGATATACGTCGTATGTCTCTGGTTCTGGGGAAACTACATGTCTACTCTCACGACCTCCGGCCTTGCCCTCTCGTCTCAGATCGTGACCACGTCTTCCACCACTATGGCCGCTATTATGATTCCCATCGCTATACTCCTCTGGGTTATTGGACTCCAGGTTTTCTTCGGGCTACCTACCTATTATAGACAAAATCCAGGCAAAGTGCCTAGTTTCTACCGCGCCATGTTCAGACGAAAGACCGTGATGTGGTTCTTCGTCGTCATCATCATCCAGAATTACTTCATGTCTGCCTCCACCGGCCGCAACTGGTCCTACCTCTGGAGCTCGCAACACGCGCCCGCCTGGGCCATCGCTCTCCTCTGCGTCCTCTTCTTCATCATCATCTGGGCCCTCCTCCTCTGGATCTTCGGCATCCTATCCGCTGACCACAGTTGGATCCTCCCGCTCTTCGCCATCGGCCTCGGCGCACCCCGGTGGGCGCAGATCCTGTGGAGTTGCTCGAACATCGGCGCATACATGCCGTGGGTCGGCAGCCCGGTCGCCTCGGCGCTGCTGAGCCGCAGTCTCTGGCTGTGGCTGGGAACGCTGGATGCGCTGCAGGGTGTCGGCTTCGGCATGATCCTCCTCCAGACGCTGACGAGGGCACACATCGCGTATGCGCTCATCGGCGGACAGGTCCTGGGCTCCGTGGCGACGATGGTTGCGCGCGCCACGGCGCCGAATCGACTCGGTCCTGGAGATCTGTATCCGGACTTCAGCGTCGGCGCCTACCCCGGCGTCACGAAGGCGTGGTTCTGGATCGGACTCGGCTTTCAGCTTCTGGTCGCTGTGGGATTCTTTAGGTTTTTCAGGAAGGAGCAGTTGAGCAAGCCGTAAATGACGAAAAGTATGTTTTCTTTTGCCGATTTATGGTTAGCGAGTCTCTTCAGGGGGGACGGAGTTTGTACGAGTGGGCGGGGCGGAAATTGTTTGAATCCGGCTGGGTAGATACGGGAGTTTTGGAATATCGTGTATACTCGGGGTATGGTTAGATATCACAGCCAGTACGATGCATACATTTCACATAGACAGTAACAACACAATGTCTCAATACAATATCCTCATCATTACGGTACATTTCCCATTCTTCGTCCCGCATATCCTATTTCTGTAACCTTCACATGATCGAATCCCATCGTCAAAACCCAACGCAACGCAACACTCCCAATCCCCCCACGCTTACTCTCTCCCTCTCCCCCTCGATCCTGTCGAGCCACCCCCTTCATCCCCCGCCCTCAGAACCTCCCATACCAACCACCCCTAGTCCCGCGCCAGCTGCCACTGCCATACCCACCGCCACTATTCCCGCCCCTGCCATAGTACCATACCCGCCGTGACTCCCGCCGAAATTGGAGGGCAGCTGCCAGCTGAATAGGGCCTGGGCGGCCAGAGCGGGGGCTGCGGGCGTGAAGGATGAGGCGGCCTCGTTGGCTTGTTGGTTGTTGGGGGTCTGCGTGGGCCACTTATCGGTGAGGTCGTGGTTGGTGGGGAAGGAGGACATTGTGCTAGATCAGTTTTTTTCTTTTCTTTTCTTTTCTGGGTGTGTGTAGCTAGTTCGTGGCTTACGTGGATTTGGATTTGTTTGTATGGTAGAATGGGGAGAAGGGGAGATGGAGAGGAGGGGGGGGTTATATGGTTGTGAGAAGATGGCAGAGGATGGGGGATAGGGGTTGTGAGATAGGGGTTGTGAGTGAAGGTGTGATAGGGAATAGACAGCGAGAATGGTAGTATTCTCTTTTCTATTGACTGGCTTCGGTACGTCGTCCTGCCTAGAAATCCCGTTATCAATTCAGCATCATGAGCAGAAAATACTTGAATATCCTCTACTGCAGACTCGGCACGCACAGTGGCATTATGATTCGTCCTCTCCATCTCCCACATTTCATTTCGACCATCAATAGCTCGTCTTCTGATTCAAAAATTCTTCGCTTTGCCCTCGATGTTATCAAAAACCCATTAATCTCACATGACACCGCACTTCCCCTTCCCAATTTTCTTTTTCTTCTTCCTCTTCTTCCCCTCGCTCTCTTCACTCTCTGCCACCTCACTACCCTCTCCCCCATCTCCCCCAATCGCCTTCTTCTTCCTCGGCGGCGGCGCTCCTGCGATCCCAGCAGCGACCTTGATCATCCCGGGCAGCTTCTCATACCTCCTCACCTTCTCCCTCCTGCGCTCTCCCGTTTTGGGGTCCACGATGTCCATGCACGGCCTCGTCTTGCCGTTCGCGTCTTTCTCGAGCACGAAGCGCTCCATGATGTTCCCGTTGCGTGTTCTGTGGTAGTGGCAGTGACGGTGCTGGAGGGTGGGCTTAGGGGATGGGAGGTCGGAGGGGTCTTCGGGGAAAGTAAAGGAGAAGCCTTGGTTGTTAGACATGGTGTTTGGAGGTCGGTGAGACTGGTGTTAGTTTTAGTTGCGTCTTGGATTTTTTTGGAAGAGGTGGGTGTGTTTCGAGGAAGATGAGGGAGGGGCGAGAAAGAGGAGTTGGAACTTGAAACGAAGGCTTCTTTTGACAATGAGAGAAGATGGTGGAAGATTGAATCGCGGAAACAATAGATATCGTGGGTAGATTAATAAAGAAAGCGTGAATCAGGGGCCATGAAGTCTTTCTTCGAGGGGGTTTGAAAGGCTGCATGAGGTGAAAATATGATCGAGAAGCACTGACCGAGTCGGTATCAGATAATTCCATTGTGCATGTTGCGACTTGGAACAGACATGATCCACGCTCTCTTTGATTGCAATCGAGTTCTGAGACATTGAGTCTTGATGAACCAATTTCCTGGGAATGAGAGTATGTTTTGCATCATATATTCCATGGCGAAATGTGATACTCTAATTTTCGCTGCTTTTAATTCACGATGCTGACCTGGGTAAGAGACCTGGAGAGAGTATTTATATGCCTGCCTTTTCCACTTCCTAATTCTCCCCGTTCAAATTAACTCAATATCCACATCATTCTTCAACTGCTATCAATACCCACATAATCATTACAAAATCCCAATTCCCCATCAGAGAACACTTATTTCGTTGCAACACAACAACAAAATAAACGCGGACTAACCTCAAGCTTGATATAACCCGATAAAGCTAAAAGGCAAGCGTAGCCACAATATGTCGTATTTCCCCGGCCTCAACCCGGCCGTCGGGGTTTTCAATCCCGGAGCCTCGCACTTCAACCCCGCGGCCCCATCTTTCCACCCTGGTGCCTCGCATCATTTCAACCCCGCCGCCGTGCCTTTCCAGCCCCGCGCCCCATACCATTTCAACGGGGGCACGGCACCTTTCTCCTCAGGTGTTGGGTCCCACAATCCGTCCTGGAGTGCGCCGGTGACGTTTGGGAGCTGGAATGGCGCGCAGGGCGGTGTTTGGGGGACGGGTGCGTATAATAATGGTTACTGGTAGGGTGGGTGTCATTGAGTTCGTACTTGAAGTCATTGAGACTAGAGACGTTGTTTGAGATAGTGGAGAGATTTGAATAGCGTTGAGGTTTATGCGTTGATTTTTTAGACAATTCGAAGATTTTTGAGACGTGAGATTTGCAATGTGGGGAATTGATGTGTGTGATGTGTGCTTTGGCATTGAAAAATATGAGGACAACGAAAGGAAGGAATAAGTGACGATAAATCCATTTGTGACCTCTTATTAGTTTGGCTAATAAATGGGATTTTAACAATAACAAGATAACTTCAAAAGATAGATTGCATGAAATGAAAAAATGAAAAATAGGTTACGCAAATCATAGAGCTGCATAAAGATCAGCGGAGTGAACCCTTCTGTCTTGTTAAATACAAAGCCTATATATAGCCTCTTCGAAAATGAGACAAAGAAAAGTATTAAAATGACAAAAGGCCACGAAATAGAAAATTGGAGTGTTGTCTGAATTCTCTATTCGCAGTTCAATCTGGCTGAGCGACACTGCCCAGCACGCCAGATTCAACCAAACTCAACCAGAGTTAATGCGGCGCTAGATACCTTGAGATTCAACCGCTATCGACAGCTTTTTCCCTTGAAATAGGGGATATCCAGAGGTATTAAGTGCAGAAGATATCCGAGCATGTATGAAAACTATACAAATACGTTATCGCTTGATCATGTATTCTTTCCCTTTTCATTTTTTCCTTTTTAGTTTTACCCCCTTCGATGAATGAATGATAGAGAAATTATGAGGTTGTGGATGGGAGATGTTATTTAGATGTTATTTAAGTCCGCGCTTATCGCGTACGCTCCTTAGCGCTAGCACGGCTAGACCCCGGCCAGCCGCGGCAATATTGACTTCAACATCCACCTCCGGAAGACAAAGAAGCTCTCTCTTCAGGATTTACAATCACAGAATAATCTCTCCGTATTTTCGAACCGCATTTTTCATTTATTCAATACTTCAAGCCACAATGTCGATTTCCGACGCAAAAGTCATCAAGACAGAGCCTCTGGTATCCCTCCCGAGTCCCCCAACGCACTGCACGGCGACACCCCAACTGCTATATCTTGCTGACACTGATAGCCTGAAGCCGAAGCAGTTTGGACGAAGCTCATCAAGTATGTCAAAATGTGGCATTAACCCGGATGTTTCAGCTAATAAGCATAGAACAACGTATACGGATCCCAATGGCGTCTCGCGGACCTGGGAGCATGCGGAGAGGAGAACAAGACCGAAGGATTCGGATATCGATGGTGTAGGGATCTTTGCGGTATTAGAGAAATCAACTGGTAAGCAGCTCATATTTGGAAACCTTTGCGAGATATATCCTAGTGAATGTAGTGAATGCTGGATTAACGCGTTCTACAGGCCCTGAAATTCTCCTTCAGAAGCAATTCAGACCTCCCCTTAACAAAGTAGTCATTGAAGTCCCAGCCGGCCTCATTGATGCCGGAGAAACCGCGGAGCAAGCCGCGATCCGCGAGCTTAAGGAAGAGACAGGCTACATTGGAACCGTAACTGAGACATCGCCTGTCATGTTTAATGGTACAAGTTCCTCTGCCATCTGCCGGATTCCTCAACATACTGATATCGACCATCCATAGATCCAGGATTCTGCAATACAAATCTGCGCATGGTTCACGTGAACGTCGACCTCTCCCTCCCAGAAAACCAGCATTCGGCGCTAAAGCCGGAACTGGAGGAGAATGAGTTTATCGAGACGTTTTCGGTTCCTTTGGCCTCCTTCTGGGACGAATGTAAGCGTTTGGAAAGTGAGGGATATGCGATAGATGCGCGCGTTGGGACCATCGCTGAAGGAATCGAGATTGCGAAGAAATGGAAGTTATCATGAGGAGCATCTTTCTTCTCAACAAGACCAAGTGCTTTTTACACCGGACCTTTCCAGTTTACTGCAGCAAGCATCCGCGTTCCATTTACTCAAGCTCACGTTTTGGGCGATTTTGTTGCATCTCACGTGATGTCGGATTATGTCCTTCCGACTCGGTATGTATATGCGGGGTTGCGGGGTAGATGTCGATATGAGATATGCAATAGAATTCACCTCGGATGATGCACTACTCTCAATATGTAAGCAGAAGGATTCCCATCATAGATGCTTCTATTTTCTCTATTTTCTCTACCTTATTATTTTTAAGCACATCCAATCACATAATGCCCAACCAATCCATTTCCTCTCTCCCTCCCCTCCCTCTTCCCGCCGGCATCTTCTCCTCCTACGTCGAGACCCCCGATTTAACCTACCACATCCTCGAAGCCGGCTTCTCTCCCTCCCCACCCAAGCCGCTCATCCTGCTCCTCCACGGGTTCCCCGAACTCGCCTACTCATGGCGCAAAATCATGCCCTCGCTCGCCTCCGCCGGCCACTACGTCGTCGCTTACGACCAGCGCGGCTACGGGCGCACCAGCGGCTGGGACACCCGCCCCTTCTCCGACGTCGCTCTGGACTCCTTCAGATTCACATCCATCGTGGCTGATGCCGTCAGACTCGTATATGCGCTGGGATACACAGAGGTGAAGTGCATCATCGGCCACGATTTTGGCGCTGTGGGAGCGAGTCTGTGTGCCCTCATCAGACCGGATGTGTTTAAAAGGTACGAGGCGGGAGTTTAGATGGAGACAAGGCGCTCACATGGCCCAGCACGGTCCTGATGTCTCACCCCTTCGCCGGCTCGCCCGCAATGCCCTTCGACACGTTCCGCCATCCCCCTTCCCCGGCGCCGCCCAAGCCGGACATCCACGCCGCGCTCGCAGCCCTGGATCCGCCACGCAAGCACTACAAATGGTACTACTCGACGCCGCCCGCGTCTGCGGAGATGAGCACTCCAGCCGCGGGTCTACACTCCTTCCTGCGCGGCTACTTCCATCTCAAATCGGCAGACTGGGCGGGCAACGCGCCAGTCCCGCTATCATCCTGGTCCGCGCCCGAGCTCGCAAAGCTGCCGGGGTACTACGTGATGCCTCTGCACCTGTCGATGGCCGAGACTGTGGCTGCGGATATGTCCCTCGAAGACGCTGGCACTGTGACAGAGCAATCAGGCCGCTGGCTGCCTGACACCGAGCTCGCGGTCTACGTGCAGGAATTCGAACGGAATTCTTTCCAAGGGGGGTTGAACTATTACCGCGTAGCTACGGACCCGAGGTACATGACAGATCTGGTAGTATTTGCTGGGAAGAAGATCGAGGTGCCGGCCCTCTTCGTGGCGGGGAGCCGAGATTGGGGCACGTATCAGGATCCGGGCGCGCTGGAGAGGATGGGGGAAGCGTGCGCGGATTTCAGGGGTGTAAGGATTGTACAGGGCGCGGGACATTGGGTTATGCAGGAGCAGCCGGAGAAAGTCGTGCAGCTGATCTTGGAGTTCTTTGGATAGATGTTGGATTGTTTGAGGCCTGATTTGCACAGCTCTCTGGGAATCGTTGACGGTCTTGCTGGCTGCGTAGTGAAGGCATAAAGCTGTCTCCTGTGCATAGATCGGTCTCTAAGGTTGCTAGGGCTTTCGGATGATCGAGGCAACACGTGGCATTGGAACGCTCTGTACTTGTAGTTTAATAAACAATCATGCAACGAGAATATCAATTCCGTGCTGGTGATTGCCATTGAACCACAGACTCGAAACCTTAAATAATCACAAATTCCCTCCGTTGGTCCCACTTCATCCCAGATAAATGCCGACCCCGCAGCTCAAGCATCGAACATCCCACCCGTCGCCACATCCCCGGCTGACCAGCCGCCTCTTCCAAAAGGAGATAGAACGTCCAATAGATGTCGAAAGACCCTTTCATCTCCATAATCCTCACCATGAGACATTGTCCAGCGTCTTCCCTGAGTAATGGGGACACTGGATCCGAGAACTGCCTCGCGAATTCTGTGGCGGATATGCCAGGGTTGTTAGCTCTTTGATCGAAGAACATGTGCCATTCCTTCCCATTATCCTCTTTGAGGTTCTGTGATGCTATGGATATTAACCTCGCGTCTGCAACGACGGCGCTGATGGTGAGCTGGCCGCCGGTAACTCTACCAAATGGATCTCTACTGGACAGCTGGACATCCCCGTCTACTATCTTTGCGTCAAGTTCCGCTACAGGACCCAACTCGTGATCCGCGTCGAAAAAGCAAAATAAGCCTTCCACAGATACCCAAGACCAGGTTGGTGCTCGATAGCCCTGCGCCGTCGGGGAAAACACAATACCGTCCTTCGGAACATAGATTATAAAATTGCTATTGGTCTCCAAACGTCTGTAAGTTTCCAAAGGGTCGTAGTAGAAGGGAAAGTGGCCGGTTTTAGGCTCTGCTGCAAGCCACAGAAAGCTCAGCAGGTCTTCCTTCCAACATCCCGCCAGGTATGTATAGTTCGAGATACCGTGCACCACCGACGCCAACCCCGACACCGCTGGTAACTTATCAGTAGAATACGATAAGTCCCGACTTGAGTACTGCGTCACGACGTTGCGCCATGAACTCATTGCCGCATCAGCCTTCTCGGCCATGTTGGTATCGAGCACAGACGGACTGAAGCCCTCCGGCACGCTGCTATTCGACATCTTCTCCGGAACGTCAAGCATAGACAAGAGGCGCTTAGAATGCAAGTCTGTGTCTGTCTCCCTAATAAATCTCGCGTCATCGAGCGAAGACTCGCCAGCGCTGCCTTCGCGCCGGGTGCACGTCGCACATTCCCAGAATAGCTCGTGGGTGCCGAAGTGGATGATTCGAGTGGACAGCAGACGCTCCTGCATGGTCCAGCCGCGCTTGTTGAGAATGGCGTTTTCGAATACCTGCCCCATGGACGGCAATTTAGGTCGTACGTGCACGTTGTTAGAGTTTAGCCATTTAATGTGAGGGACATGCGACTGTCGCTGCTGCAGAATCCCTTCGTAACTGTCTGCTGCGGACAGGGCTGAGATGGTAAGGTAGGCGCCTCTGTAGTACTGCTTCATCTGCGCTGCCTCGAGGTTCCAGTCGTTAATGGAGTCCTGGATAATGCAAAGAGAATCAATCCACAAGTATCGGAGACCTAGGTCTCTTGTAATTGTTATTGCATCCTTGAACGTCGCTGGCAGCTCCGAGAATTTGATTCTGGATCTCATCTGTGCCTCTGTACCTAGCATGGTTGTCGGCGGATGCTTAGCACCCCAACAGTAGCTGAGAATTGTATAAGGAGCTGCCTTTCCAGCTGTATCGACGAGAACTGGATCGTCTCCTGAGAGGTCGAGGACTCGTGTTGGTAACGGGCTCTCTGCTTGAACACAAAGCTGATGTTTATCACGGCAATTGTTGATCCATTCCTTCATCAAAGCATAAGCCTCTGGGGATGATGGACTGTCATGTAATTTAAAGGCGCCCAGCTGACTGAGGGGCTCTGCGACTTTTGCTGTGGAAGAATTTTAGCATAAAAGTCCTATTCAGGAAGTGGCTCGACTTGCCTCTTTCTTGGAAGAACTGAAAATATCGATTACCATGTCCTGTATTTGCATAGCAGAATTCATAGCTTTCAACAGGCTTCTCTCTTGGATCCATTGCATACTGATGAAGATTAATATATGGAGTGCTATGAACTCCCTTAAATAACGGGATTGATGCTGCAGAGAGTTTCTGACTGCCCGTCAATCCTTGGTGAAGGCCTGGTCCGTTTGGAAGAGCATCATCTTCCATCCTCGCCACCGTACCTGCGAATTGTTAGTCATCTCTGTAACGCTCTTAGATCTTCTATTCTCAGGCGGAATCGTACATACGCTCAAGGTGGTATCCATCTTTAGTCTTGCTATCCGAAGAGCTGTTTAATATCAACTGACAGCAAGGGCAATCCCTTCCCTCCAGCTCCTCTACTCCTAGATGCCTATAGTTGCGACCAATAGTAGTCGCATCCGCGATGTTAATCTGTCTGCAGAAATCACAGAATTCCCCAGCGGAGGAGGGAGGCGCAAGAGACATCGTGACCTCTCCGTCAACAGCTATCGATCGCGAAGCCTTGCTGAGCAAAGCACTCTCCGTCTCTGCAAAGCTTGACGGAGAAGCGGATTTGACGAAGAAGCGGAATCGACTACCAGATCTCGTCGCTGGATCTCCAGAGCAGAGTCTCAAAGCTTCCTCGATGCCAGGAAACAAGCCGGCGCCAAGAGCACAGCCCTCTTATTGGTTCATCGTGCTGCGCGTTGTAGGATCCATGGCTAGTCACGGGCGGATCACGGGGATCATGCATGATGCAGTGGTCGCGACTTAGGAAATCTCATATACTTAGGTATTTCCCCGTATATAGACTCAAGACTGTTGAATTTTGAGAACGAAGTCGTCTGACCAAGCCGTCTCAAGAGTATTCAGCAACAGTCACGGTCTTCCGGGCTCAATCTCATAACTGTTGAAGTAAATGATGTAAAATCCTTGTATTGTAACTATCTAAAATCTAGAATAGGCTTCTCATAATATAGAGAGCCTCAAACGCTCAAAGGCCGGCGATTCATGCATGGATGATTCCATGCATGAATCCGAAGATTCCCCTGGATTCTCAAATACCTGAGAATCCTCCAGTGCATACAGACACAAATCCTTTATTCAACAAATACCAGCTTGGATTACTCGCGAAACTACAGTGCATACCTGTCTCACAGAACGAGATGGCAATGAAGGAACGATGATATAACCTGCTTTTAACTGGGTCTCGGAGGTCCTTAACGAATACCTTTGCATCGTTTAGCATAGCATGCTGCCTTGTTGCACTTATTATAGACTTCTCGTTGGTGCTTCACGTATCATCATACACCTACGATCCAGCTCCCGCACTCCTAAGATGAGATAAAAGCATTGAGTTGGGGTTCGATTTTGCCCTGCCCTGCCCTGCTCTACTCCACCATACATTACATTCAAGTCCCCCTCTACTTATATAGCTCTCCAACCGCGCTCCACATCCAAGACCAGACAGGACCTTAAGAAGCCCCACACAAATCGATCGATCGATCAATCAATCGCCCAAACAGGCCAACAAACGCCCCAGCGCCGTCTTCCCCCTCCCGTTCCGTGCCGTGTCCGCCGGCAAACGGGCCAAGTCCCATGCTGAATATACAAAAGTCGTTTCCCCGTTCATTCGCATCACAGAGCTTCATCGCCCAATTGACCGCGCCACAGACCCCGATCCCATTTCGCCCAGTCCGCTCAGGCACCGGCTACGACAGCCCCCACAGCCCCAGCAGCAGCAAGGGCGCCAGCACGGCAAGGGAAAACGGCGTAGAGATGTCCGCGCCTGACACGGCGCTGGTCGAGAAGACGTTGTTGAAGCCGATGTCGCTGCTGTTGAAGCAGTTCGAGCGGTTGACCTCGGGCACGTTGGTCGGTTCGGCGAAGATGATGTCGACGCACTGTGGGAATAAAATTAGCCTTGTCCATTCATCTATCACCTATTCCCTCCTCCTTCGAACCCCCCTCCTTTTTTTGTCCACCTCCGCTCCGGAATATATATGAGATCTTCGCGGGTGTGCTCACATTATACAAACTCGCCCCATGCACCGCCACCTCCACAACCTGGATCGTCGCCAGATCTCCCGCCTTGACCGTCGTGTTCGCCGGCAGCGGCACCTGCGGGAGACAAAACGTGCCCGGATACGGACCCTTCGACGGGCCGGTGATTTGGAACACGGGGACCATCGGGAAGGAGAAGTTCTGTGGTCCGGAGTCGGGCCCGTCGATCCCGAAGCCCATGTTAATGTACACGAAGGCGGTGGCGTGCCCTTGGAACCAGCCGGGCTGTATGGCGATGGCGCCGCCGTTGATGGGCCAGGTCGTGCGGTTGCGCGAGGTGCCCATGCCGCCGCCTGTGGGAGGTTAGTAGGTGGGATGGGTATGGAGAGGATGGGGGAATGATGAGAGAGCAGAGAAGAGATAGGGGGTGGAAGGTGATGCTGAGGAGAGTTGGGGAGTTGGAATGCCAATTCGTCGCGTGAAATGCAATGCTCGCAGAGATGATTGTCAACTCCAGTTTCCCAACTCCATCCCCCCACATCCATTCCTCTATTTCTCTATTCCTCAAGTGCATTCTTTTTGGGGAGAGATGAATTGCAAATCGAGAAAAGTACTCACATGGATACATCCATTGCATGCCGTAGGGAAACGTCTCGTTCGTGATCAGGTTGTCCCCTCTCCATCCCGGATATGTGATGATCGTATGTGCCTCCACCACCGAAGCCAGACATAACGCGATAAGCGACAGCGCAGCGTAAAACATGTTGACGAGATATATATGTGCTCTCTCACTGCGATCCAGGTATTCGACTGGCACTCAATCTGCGCAGCAGCTCGAGCGGTATACCTCCTCTCAGAGCCTTTCGCTTCTCCGTCGTCGTCGTTGTCGTCGTTGAAGTCTATGAAAATGCCGTTGACCAAGACACCACGAGTCGTCGTTGAGCAGGACGCCAAAAGTCGTTTGGAGTAGGTCTGTCTCTAGTCACCCATCAAAGTCTGTAAGTCTGCAGGTCTGCCTTCCCCTCGCCTTCGTTTGGGGCCAGACACCCTTTTGACTGGAATGGCATGGCATGGCATGGCATGGCATGGCATGGCATCTGCACAGTGGCAGCACGCCCGCCGGTCACCAGGGCGGGCGGTTATGAGGGTGTGCCATGCAGCCATTCAGCGCGTGGAGGCGGGCGGTCTGGATCGATTGTGTTGCAGTAGCTCGACCGCCAGGGGATTCTTCCAGTCGCCATGCTGTCGGCTATGTGGCACTGGCTTACACACCTTGCAGCGCCATTGAGCACAATGCGCAGGCCGGGAGCGAGGGATGGGTGGATGAATGAATGGTGTTCACTCTGGACGCACGATGCATACAGGCACCATGGCAGTGCTTAGTGGAGAGAGGGAGGGGAACACCGGTCCTTGTGCGCCATTCTCAAAACCCGAGCGCCTCGCTCAGCGTCTGCATCTGCATGTCTGCATGTCTGCATATCACAGTCCTGATCTGATATTGGTTGCGCGGCGAATCAGAGAGGTCAGAGGCGGACAATCACTCTCGGCACATCGAATCGTGGCAGGGTCCCGCCCAGAGTGTCGTCCACTGATTCCCCATGCTTACGCGCCGGGCCTGCAAGTCAATGCACGGGCGCTCATGATTCGCTGGATGTTCTGGGATGTCGAGGATGCGATTGAAAGGACGGATACATCGATCGATATTTGACGTCTGCCATCCATGATGCCGGACGGAGTATGAAGGACAGCGGTGGAGCGGAGCGCAACGGTGAGGATGTCGTGATGGTTTGGGGGTAAATTATGATATCTAGCTATGCAATGCGACGCAGTCCCACGGGATGTGATGTGATGTGATGCGATGCGTTCGCTGCGAAGTGATGACATAAGAAACTCTCTGACAGACTTACCGTGATACCGCAAAACAAGTTCAACATCGATATCTATAGCTCTCTCTGTGCTCCGTACACCATTGCCCAGCAGCTTTGGGGATACCGGATGATGTGAGAATCTAGTTCTGTGTCCTGTGCATCCACCCATCCATCCCTCTGTCTTGCGCGGCCTCATCCTCCTCGTCGTCGTCGTCGTCCTCCTCCTCCTCCCAGTCCTCAATACCCACCAGCCTCACGCCGTGCATCACTGCACCGCTCCTTCCCATCCTCCATGTATATCTCAGCTCGTTCCGCCATACCCAAGTGCCTGCCGCCCCTCCCGAACACTCCCAGCCCCCAAATCCCCAAACCTCGTCCTCCTCCAAGACCAAGGCCCGGCCAGCTTCCCCAGCTTGCTCCTCTTCTCTCCCCTCCATCATCCCATCCCATCCCATTGTCATGTCACATACCGTACGATGTGGCCAAGCGCCCGTGACGGAGCGAGCACATGAAGCATGGAGCAGCTGCGGTTTTCAATAGTTGCTGCGACGCGCGACGCGCGACGCCCGATGCCAGAGAGCGAGACGAGACGAGACGGCTCGGAGCGCTGCTGCTACTACTATCACAAGTGTGAGCGCGTGCAGAGACCTCGAAGGCCCTTGATCGATTCGAGACGGCGGGAATCACCTGGCAATGTCACGTGATTAGACAATGACCTTCCTGCGCAGGGTGATGAAGGCTCGGGCGAATTAACTGATAAACGCCATCGTTATTAAACATGCAGAAATTTGGTATGCTAAGTAGAAGTCCGATTTTAATGCATCTTGACAAGTGGCTATCTCATCTCTAACGTATGCACATCGTCAGGTCACGTGGATGAAAAGACGTCCCCTCTTCTCATCTCTGTCCTCCTCATCTGCGCATTGAGACGAGAAGACTGGTAACCCGAGGCGATCTTTTTATTCTCATCCCCTGACCACCCAGGTATGTGCTTTTCTCTGGCTACTCTATGCAACTGCCGCGCTGCCACCCAGTGCATCTAATATACAAGCATCAACCGACGCTGCGGACATCGACACCGAGATCTATCTCCCCACATGCTGTACTCGACACAAAATCCCAGTATGCTTGCGTGCATCCTATAGCTGAGGGAGGCTTTCTTCGGAAGATCCCACTGTAGCACGAAGCGACCCGTGCCTCTTCCTTCCTGCCGCCTTAAGCTGGTTGTTTTCGTTGAATTACTCCTTTATTCCAAATCCCGCTTCTTCACATCTCCTTTTCCGCGCGCCAAAGTCCATACGGCCCAACACAGTTTTTCCACATCTTGATGGTGCCGTCTTCGCTGCCCGTCGCGTACAGCTTCCCGTCGGGCGAGAACGCGATGCTCCAGATGGGGCCGTGGTGGCCCTTGTGGACATCTAATCGTCGTTAGTAATCGGTGAATCGACGACCTCGCCTTACTCACCGATTTCCTGCTCGGTATCATAATTATACACTTTCGCCCAGGTGTCCTTGATCCCCCCAGTCACAAACTTGCGCTGCTTTGGATGAATCGCCACGCTCGCGACATCGTAAGGAAGATCAACAGACTTCAGCAGAGTGCGCGCATCAGGTCCACCATAGAAATAGACAGTCTTCCCAGCCGCAATGGCGAGGACCGGCATGCCAGCACCGATATCGCTGGGGCTGGGGTTCGTAGCGAGCATGTTGAATTCGCAAGAGCCAATATCGCCTTTTACCGGCAATTCTTGGATGACGCTTCGGTTCTGCAGATCCCACCAGCGGATTACCCTGTCGTCGGCGGCCGTGACGAGGATGTTCGGGTCGTGGGTCCAGATGATGGACTTGATGGCGCCCTTGTGTACGTCGGGCCCGATCTCAAATCCTTTGTCGGCGGAGATGATGGTGGGATCGGAGGAATCCCCACTTGTAGTTCCTCCATTGGTGATCGGTGCGACGCTTGAGAGGTCGAAGATGCGCAACTTCTTCTCCATACCACCAGTTGCGAGGAGCTGGCCATTGTTTGGCGGAAATGCGACGGCGCGAACGATATGGTTGTGCTGCAACGTGTAAAGTGTCTCGCCCGTATGTGTATCCCACACTCTCCTGTGAGCGCATCATAGGTTAGCCATGAAACTGGATGAGGGAAAGAGATGGCCTACGCAGTAAAATCCGCAGATGCAGTGGCGGCCAGAGATGCATCTGGTGATAACCGAGCCTGCCACACAGCGCCTTTGTGACCGAAAAAGGTACCAATCCTGCAAGAATCAGTTTGAGTTCAGAAAAGGTCCAGAAATGCGCCTACCAATCCCCAGTCATGCCATCTCTCAACATTGGATTGTTATCTGGATGATGTCAGCACCAGTCTTCATCTCCTCGAAAGGGAGGTAAGGCACCTTTGCATGCAGAAATCAAATAGTATTCCTCTCGATTGTCTCCAACGATGCCGGAGAAGCTCAGATGCGGAACAGGTCGTGAATGGCCATGGCAGGTCAGGGGCACATACTGCCTTGGAACCTCATTGACCGCCATCGTTATGTGCGCCGCAACGCCAGGTATCGGTATTGCTCAAGGTGTGAGCAGGAAGCCTTGCGCGGATGCTGAAATGGCTAGATGAGGGCCCTGGGAGAGCAGATCGCAGCCCAGTGAGAAGAAAACCCTAAGTTGACGTCAAACTTCGTCGTAGTCTGCTGAAGGCGAAGAAGGCGGTTCTGGACAAGAAGATTCGTTAAGGTCGTTAGAGTTCGTCTGGAGTTGTCGTGCTCTCGCCCTGCAGAGCGTAGAGTAAGGGTCTTTGAATATATCTTTCGAGATCCGTGTCGTGTTATAATGAGCAGACAGATGCACAAGATGCACAGTGGCTGGGAGTATCTGGTGGATTGTTATGTCTATTTTTCGCCTTTCGCATCGCATCGCAATGAAAGGAACTCAGAACTCAATCTTGACACGGGCCAAGCCCGCCAGGTCCACGCTAAGATGAAAGCGAGTGCGGGACACTGTGGGGTGTCGGCGAAATGTATTTCCCGATAAAGCTCCCACTCCCAATCGCTCCAAGGGTGCATGCGATGGAAGACAGACGATGCACTGAGAAGGCGACAGCATTCAACGTCTCCTGCTCTTTCATACACTTTCATACAACTCACCGCAAAACAATGATATAAAGCCTGTATCTTGGACCTCATCTGATATAGACATCTCTCAATCTCGTCAACCTCCTCAAAACAATGGGTGATTTCAAGCTGTCAGCAAGCTTGGTGGGGCATGATGATGATGTAAGTGCTTTCCCCCAGCCTCTCCGACGTTCAGAGGGGAAGAAGGCTCAACTCTCGACGAACTCACCCAAACTCTGCCTTCTGAGTATATTGCCAGAGCATTCTGACCTCTCTCTTCCAGGTTCGCGCCGTGATCCACCCGTTTCCCAATACGATCGTCTCAGCCTCGCGAGATGCTACTGTCAGAGTATGGAAACCGGTCTCAGAACCACTCATCAAGTTCGAAAACACCATAATACAGCATGGATCATCTTTTATAAACGCTTTGACGTATCTGCGACCAACGGAAGAGTACAGTGAAGGGTTGGTTGTCTCGGGCGGCAAAGATAGCATCATCGAAGTCCGACGACCAGATCGTCCTGCGGAGGAATCGGCCGAGGCACTTTTACTGGGACATGCGAACAACGTCTGCGCATTGGATGTTGATCCTATGTCCAGGCATATCGTGAGCGGTGGCTGGGATGCCCAAGCCCGTCTTTGGAGGGTCGGAAAGTGGGAGAGTGAGGTCTCGTTCGAAGGACATCAAGGGTCCGTGTGGGCAGTTTTGGCCTACGACACAGAAACTGTCATTACGGGATGCGCCGACAAGCTGATCCGCATATTCCATATTTCTGGCAAGCTTCTTCGAACGGTCAATGGTAGCAAAGATGTCGTCCGAGCTCTCTGCAGATTACCAAAGAACCACCCATCACAGGCAGATTTTGCATCGGCTGGCAACGATGGCATCATTAGGCTCTGGACATTGGAAGGACTGCAAGTTGCGGAACTTGTAGGTCATGAGAATTTTATTTATTCGCTAGCGCCTCTACCGACCGGCGAATTGGTGAGTTCTGGCGAGGATAGGACTGTCCGGATATGGAAGGGCACTGAGTGCATTCAAATCATTACCCATCCAGCAATATCCGTGTGGAGCGTAGCGACCAACCTTGACTCGGGAGATATCGTGAGTGGTGCTAGTGATCGCATTGTCCGTGTTTTCTCGAGAGTTGTTGAGCGAATTGCGGACGACGAAACGGTTCGAGCTTTCGAAGAGTCGGTGAAGTCTTCAGCAATACCACAGCAGACAGCTGGCGAAATCAATAAAGAGGCTTTGCCAAGTCCGGATTTCTTGCAAAATAAATCTGGCACCAAAGAGGGACAGGTGCAGATGATCAGGGAGCATGATGGTTCTGTTACTGCACATCAATGGTCGATGGGCCAACAGCAATGGATAAGTATTGGCACAGTTGTTGATTCTGTGGGGAGCAGTGGAAAGAAGACTTCCTACTTAGGGAAGGATTACGATTTCGTCTTTGATGTAGATATCGAGGAAGGCAAGCCACCTCTGAAGCTCCCATACAACCTTTCCGAGAACCCATACGAGAGCGCTACAAAGTTCATCAACGATAATGAGTTGCCAATCGCATATCTCGACCAAGTCGCAAACTTCATCACTACCAACACAAAAGGCACCAGCATCGGCACTTGGCAGAGCCACGAACCAGCACCTGCAGGAGCGGATCCCTGGGGAAGCGAAAACCGCTACCGTCCAGGAGGTGGTTCGGGCCCATCCGCACCACCACCACAACCACCAACTCCGAAGGTCTTGCCTCAAAAGGAATATCTCAACATCTTGGTCGCAAGAGTCGATATCATGGAGAAGAAGATCAGGGAACTCAACCACCATCTCGTCGCCTCTGGCGAAAAGGAACACTCACTAAATCCCGAGGAGCTCACCATCCTGGGATTACTGTGCTCACACATTGATAAAGCCGGCTCCACCGCCAAGTCCCAAAGCATAACCGGTGGCCTCGATCTCGCGATCAAGCTCACCCAAGTCTGGGCCTACGCCAATCGTCTCCCCGGTCTCGACCTCCTCCGCCTCCTCGCCGTTGCTCCCAACACCGCTACCTACATCAGCCCGCGCGGCGCCAACATCATTGACATCCTCGAGATGAGCATCAACGGGCAGCAGCCCCCTGCCGAGAACAACGTCATGCTCGCCATCCGCGCATTCTGCAACCTCTTCTCCTCGGCCGAAGGCCGAAACTTGGCAGTCCAGCAGTTCGACAAGATCTTCTCCATCGCCGCCGCCTCGGTCAAAAACAAGACGACGAATCGCAACCTGCTGGTTGCCGTCGTGACGCTGGCGATCAACTACTCCGTGCTCCTGACGGCGAAGGAGGACGCGGTGCAGATCAGAGAGACCACGAAGTACGAGCAGAGCCTCGCGTGGCTAGAGCTGCTGACGACGCTGCTGCGCGAGCAGAAGGACTCCGAGGTGCTGTACAGGGCGTTGGTGGCGACGGGCACGTTCTTGGGCGTGTGCGAAGAGTCGAGGAGTGCGGCGAAGGAGGTCTATGGGACGGACACGGCGGTGAAGAAGGCGGTGGTCAAGGCGGTGGATCCGCGGATCAAGAATGTGGGGAAGGAGATTGAGGCGCTGTTTCTCGAGTGAGGCGGCGGGAGGATGTGTCTAGAATGTGCATACGCATTGGTAGACTGGATGAATTATGAATAAAGGAGTAGTATCAGGCGAGCGTCGAATAGATACGTTCATTAAATTTCCTCTTTTCGCACCCCTATCTCCTTCACGTGACCCAGACACAACGCGACCCCTGAGCCCTCACGTGATCTTGCCGGCGGCCGCTGGCAAAGGTGAAAGTACAGGAAAAATATTTATTTCAGCAGTATATACGCATACCACTCTTGTCTCCAGGTAGTCGTCAAAAGTCCATCCCCCCGTCGCCCCCGCACCTGCACAACCACCAGCACCCCCCGAAGCCATCAAATCCGCATCCACCACCACCGCAGCGCACCCATCATGGCGGCCCAGCCCCAGGCCCCGGCGCAGCACCTCGCACACACAGCCCTCCTTCATCGACTCCAGCTTCGCATGCAGCACCCCACGCACTGAGGGCTGCCGCGCTCAAACGCCGGCTACGAGGCCAACATCTCGCGGCTGCTCGCCTTATTCCGCCGCCCCGCCCCCTCCTTCCCTTGCCTTCCCCCGCCTCCACCGCCCACTCCGCCGACACGGCCGTGCCGGCCATATCCCTCGAGTCAGGAGCAGCCAAGGTTGAGTTTCTGACAACCTGCTAAATTGTTTTCCGCTAGGATCCGGTTCATACTATGGCTTTCATCGCGGAGTCCGAAGTCGTTCTGGTGCTAGCATCGCTGTACGTTCGGATAACTGAGAGTTTGAGTTCATCGCTCCAGTCTACTTCATCAGAGGAGGCTACCGATGAGGCTACCGGTGATGAAACAAAGTCTGCTGAGCCGGACGCGGAAACTAAATCTGTGATGTGATATATCTGGCAGTGGGAGACGCCGGCTGCAGAGGAGGCCCCTGCGAGGCGTTTGGCCTGCTTGTGGGGAGATGTCGGAACCTCCTTGTGAGAACGCATTTGAATCGTCGGCAAAGGAGGAGGATACTTAGAGCACGTGAAGCACTGCGACAACCAAGGAGAACAATAGGAAAAGGGGCATCACCACTGAGACGAAGGGCGAGGGCAAAAACGTCGTCGAGGAACACCCGGAAGCAAGTCTCGGAATCCGGACCCGACCCTCCAACGGAGGGGCAAGAAGGGCAAGGCTAAAGAAGACTCGCTGCAGCCTATGGCTGAGACCGCAGCCATTGCCGAAGGGCCATTCGTCGGAATACTATCTGCACAAGAAGCTTTCATCGCCTCCGCATCGCTTCGATCGGGTCAAACAGTTGCATTAACGATCTTACACAGAGGTAAGATCAGCAGCCAGACCCTAAAAATGATGGCAGACCTCACAGAGAATACTGAAGCAGCAATATTCAAGGTCGCGAGTTTGTATCTAGGGAGGCGTGCTGCAGGAGGGGATGTGAATCACACCCATCCTAGCCAGAAACCTTGTGGTGGCTCTGGTTTCCTGATCAGGACCAAATGGGATCATCGATAGGAGTGGGGTGAGAACTAGAAGGCATATTTCTGAGTTCTGTTAAGCTTGATAGGCTTGGCGTAATCTTTGATTCAATACTTTATGAAAACAAACATTGTGACAGCTAGGGTCAGTATTCCTGGACACCGTATACAGCAATGACCTTCAACGCCTGCAATATTCGACACGTTCCGGCGATATCAACCGCTATATCAACTATTCCCCGCAACATCTAAAATGTCAGCAATTATTCAAACGACGAATGCCGTTACTCACACTAGTACAACCATCTTCGTCAATGTAGCTGTAGCAGACCAGCCAATTATGCCCAGAGATCGTCACTGAAGGAATATCAGCATCAAACCTTTCTAGTCTCAGATCCAACAGTCCGTTGGAACAGTGCAGAATTCCATATCGCTAGTTTTGATAGAGGATCGTCATTCGAACGAGTCTTCTTTAGCTCGATTGAGGAAAAGAATGGTTTCTCCCTCGGCCTCAGATAACATGCCTCCGTCTGATTTACACTCCAGACTTCTCCACGTGGAAGTCTCTAAGTCTATCTTTAATCTGTCATGCCTTCTCCTTCGGAGCTTCGATAAACAGGCCGTAATCTGTAGAAATATGATGTATAAAGTGCTTGATTGTTAAACTATCTAATCTAGAACAGGGCTCTCATAATATAGAGAGCCAGAAATAAAGGCTCAAAGGCCGGTGTTTGATGCATAGAATCTTCCATGCATGCTGTATGGATGCGTCTACAAACTGCAATCAAAGATATAGGCGTGCAAGAGACAGAAGACAATAAGTTTTCCATTAACATCTTGCAAACGCTGCTAATAGACAAATTTAGAACGGTCATTTCCATTTAGAATACGACGGATATTAACACAATGACCAGTGATGAAGCTGTCTAAATGATTGCAGAAGAGGAAAAGAAGATAGCCGCAGAGAATCATACAAAGCAAGGGGATCCGACACTTAAAACGAAGCCTACATGGCAGAAGACAAAGGCAAAGACAAGAAATCAAGGACCTGCGACCATTGCAAGAAGAGAGGGCATACTATTGGGCGTTGCTTTCAATTGAAACCAGAGCTTCGGCCGTCTTAGTGGGTAGACGAGGATCATGGACATGAAAAAGGGTCACGCATGCATTCTCAGGCTGAGAATCTTGCCTTTTGAGAATTGGGCCACATCACCGGCCTGTTTTGCTTCTGAGAATTGGGCCACATCACCGGCCTACTCAGCATTTAGGGAATTGGCTAAATTAGTCAGCCTGCATTTTGTTATTCTTCATTTTCTACATCTCTATCCTATTCTATAGACATCACGAGACCACTATGCAGTTCTCGCGATGCGGGGGGGGGGGGGGGGGGGGTGAAAAAAAAGGGGTGTGGGCGCCTCCCCAACCCGGGGGTTTCCGATTAAAAAAGGAAAGGCAAACCCCCCCCCCGTCGA
>Ga0123337_10000886_pt1 | contig 44216 bp, 35 predicted proteins | sample frozenSSSSmetaG_FD_89792 | JGI IMG/M metagenome (GOLD analysis project Ga0123337, IMG submission 89792) | Glacier valley bacterial and archeal communities from Borup Fiord, Nunavut, Canada, to study Microbial Dark Matter (Phase II) -... | ecosystem: Environmental > Aquatic > Freshwater > Ice >... | reverse complement strand
TTATCAACCTATTAGAAAGTCTGAAGGTCAAAAATATGGCCGCTCAACTTGATACGTTTGCTGATGACTTCACAACGCTGATCCGGTTTCTAACCCAACAAATGGTTTTATAAGAAAGCCCTGGCATTAGAGGTTACCGCCCTAACTGCCGATGGGATAGGATTGGTTGCCGAAGGAGCTGCCCTTGCCGCAGCGGTTATTACCGCCCCTGCGGCCGCAGGCGTTGCTACGCAGGCAGCCGCTTTAGTGGCTAAAGGAATTTCTTTGGGACTTGAAATAGATAAGTGGAAAAGCGACGTCGAAACTAATGCGGGCGTAGCGTATGAATCAGGCAACGGTGACTATGCTGAATGGCTCGAACGGGGTAAGGGTGAAACCGATATGGTATTTGGACAGATTGTGGGTGTTTCCGGCGGTAAACTTTCGCTGCGTACTGACCAGGCCGATCACTACATGGTTGTTTCGAAAAGGCCCATTGTTCTGGGCAACATGCCAGCTGCCAACCGGGAGAAAGACTACGAAAAAGTAGCCTTTATGGGTCAGGTGCCGGTACGGGTAGTGGGCCAGGTCGCTATTGGAGACTACATCATCCCCTCGGGCAATCATGATGGGATGGGCATTGCCGTTCACCCGGCCGACATGAAACTGGGCGATTATTCCCGCATCGTGGGCGTCGCCTGGCAGGCTGCTAAGGATGCCTCATTAAACGTCGTCAATGTGGCTGTGGGCATCAATACCAATGACCTGACTACCAAAATGGTAGCTATGAGCCAGCAACTTGAGTCGCTGAGCCGAAAAACCGATGACATCCTGGCTTTCCTGCAAGGAAAAGCCCCGCTGCAAACGGGTAATGTAGTTGCCCAGCAGACCGTTAAACCTGGTACGATGACCACCTCCGCTCGGACAGAGACCACCCTGACTAAAACGGTTTCGGATGTTGATTTTGACCGCACCGTTGACCAAAAAGCTGCGCAAGTGATCAAGTACTTTGGTGTGGCAAAAGAACAGTTGATAGCCAAAGGAATTGATGTTAATGCAAATGCGGAAATGGTTAAGTTTTTCAGCGATCCTATTGCTTCCGTCAAGCAGCTGCGACGTGATCCAATCATGAGCACCCAATGGGGCCGCTTTGATCAGCAATTGGAAAAGAAAACTAACAAATAATTGTAAACAGTATAAAAAGACCGCTCCCGAATGGTCGGGAAAATAACGACTCCTGAAGTACGTAGGCAACTCCACGTTTTGCCAAACTGATTGACGAACTGAAAAACGTCACCCCACCGTAACCGCCTATTGGGAGGGGTTACGGTGGGGTGACGTTTTTCAGTCCAATCCATTCCTTCAGGCTCATACCCATCAGTGAGTGGGATGAGTTGTGTGCTCGCTTACGGCCCGGATAAGGCATGGGCTATAGCCTGGCAAAATGGCCGTTTAGCGGAATTGGCTCGTCAAACTCGTTTATAGGCCAGTGAGCGTAAGGCCAAAGGGGGCACCTACAGGGGAGTTTCGGGATGGTTGCGGCCGCAGCCAGACTCAGGCGGTGAACAGCTCCGATATAGCTGCCAGTTCAATCGAAAGCGTAGCAGGGCTCTGTAAACTTAATGGGTAGAACTAACAAGGTTGTTGTTCTTAGCCGCAATAAGAGCACTGGTACAGTAGCAAACCAAACCAGTCATTCGAAAAGGACGTATACAATCTTCATCAACTGACCTGCTATCTTACTATGTCGAAGGCTGACATACGCTCCATGCCCGGCTTTAACCGATTCAACTTGGTTGGTAAAGGGTTGGCCTTCGTAATAGCCCTACTGATTGGTTTCTCTTCGCTGGTACTAGCCCAGCCTTACACGGCTTCTGTAAAACACTACGGACCCGAACAGGGCTTGTCGCACAGGGAGGTGAACGCCATCTTTCAGGATAAGCAGGGCTTCATGTGGTTTGGCACCAAACTGGGGCTCAACCGCTTCGATGGCCAGAAATTTACCCAGTTTACCAAAGAGCGTAGTGGACTCGACTTCGACGATATCCAGTCCATTGCCCAGGATGCCGATGGACTGTTGTGGCTCCTGGGGCCTTACGGCCAGTCCAATATCACGCTGTTCAACCCACTGACGACTAAGGCGGTTTCGTTTGAAGAGCGGTTTGGTAAGCTAGGCTCCTTAACGTCGTCTGACGTTCCCCAGCGTCTGCTTGGCAGCAATAACGGCAGTATCTTTTTTACTGACCAGCAACCCGCCCGCTTGATTTCGTACCATCCTAAAACTGGGTTGCGGTATGTCGCCCTACCGCAGTTTAAGAAACTGTTCGCCTTTCAGGTTACCGCCCGCAATACGGTTTGGGCCGTTGCCGATGACAGACTGCTGCTCGAGTTGACTCCGGATGGACGTATCCTGCATCAGTTTGCCCATGCGCAGGGGCCAATTACGATCTGTTTTGGGCAGCGAAACGCTGGTATTGAATTTTTCTATTCAGCTGATGCGTTTTATAGGGTAGACGAGTCGGGGAATCGGCGGGCGCGGCCAGCTATTACTGCAAGGTGTTGCAGGCCAACGGCAGCTTTATCTTCGAGGGTCCGTTTGTGGTGACGGTGAACTACGACTGCCTTGCCGGGGGGGCTCGGGTGGCGACTCAGGCGCTGGAGGTGCCGCTGCGTGTGGTGGTGCTGGACAACCCGGTGACAGACGGCGTACTTCGGGCCGTGGTTCAGGGGGCGTCTAGTGAGGCATTGCGGGTGTTGCTCACGGACAGCCGGGGTAGGAATATTGGCCAGCAGACTATTGATGAAGCCTCCGCAGAGCAGCCGGTGAGTATGAATCTGGGGCCGGTGTCGGCGGGTTTTTTGCTGTTGCGGGTCAGTACACCTTCTCAGAGCCAGAGCGTAAAAGTGATTGTCAGCCCCTGAAGAGGGTGGGCTTCTGTTCATCACGACAGGCGTGAATTCATGGTCAGTACCCCGGCTGAATGAGCAACGTGCTCATTCGGCCGGGGCACGTTTTGTAGCAAACGGTTCGATCCGGGCCGCGGAGAAATGGGGGGGGGCGCCGATGGGCCGGTCGCCCCTGCTAAATGCCAGGGGGTAGCCAGAGGCCGTGGAACCCGAGCGGAATGTTATGCGGTAATCGAAAGCGCGCTACGGTGCTGAGATCGGCGGCATCGGCAATCATCAGATCCGTGGTCTGGGTCGGTGCGTCGAACAGCAGATACAGTAGCCAGGCATCGTCTTCGGCGGTACTTCCCGGGCGCGGTACCACAATGGGTTCACTCGGCAGGGTGTCGGTATCACCCCGGTGAATGCCGGTACCCGTCAGCGCGTCGATTTTGACGATGTGATCGAATAGGGGTTTATGGTGCGTGAATGGCTTTCCAATACTCCAGCTATATTGATACGGTCGACCCGTCAGATCGGGGTGAATTTCGGGTAGCTCACCTTCGTACTCGGCTAAGGGTTCCCACGTGACGTCTTTTTGGGTGAGATCGAGCCGGTAGCGCACAAACCGGGCCGCGGCCTGATTGTCAGAAACGTTGCCCTCCAGATACGCTTTCATACCCGCTGATTCAGGGTAGTCATCGAGCCGCAGACCGTCTACCACCAGCGTGCCGTCGGTATCCTGATAGCCGTTTACAAAGTGGAAAACAAAGCAGAAGTCCGTGTGGAGCCGGTGAATCGTATTGTCGGGATCGACCACCAGTACCAGCGTTGGTTTGGCGCGGTCGACCCGGATGGAGGCCGCCGGGGAGGTTAGCCCAGCCAGCGCGCGCGGCATGTCAAACGCTACCGGGGTCAGGAAGAAAATACGGTGTCCGCTCTCGGTCAGGACAAAGTCGTGGGCAAAGGTCATTGCGTCCATATCAATAGCCTGCGCTACGCGGGCCTTACCGGTCGGATCAACTTCGTACAGAACCAGTCGCTGTTTTGTGCCCGGCACCGTACCGAAGTTATGCAGAACGCCCGTTGTGGGGTGAATTTTAGGGTGGGCTGAAAACTGCATTTCGGGTGTGATCTTACTGTCGAGCCATGAAAACGAATTACGCAGTACGCCATTGTAGTCATAGCGACCAAGCGTATGGAGCGTGTCGGGGTCGATCTGATGCGGCCAGCCACCTTCCCAGAGGGCCAGCATCTTACCCCCGTGCCAGATGACGCTGGTGTTGGCGGTGTTTTTGAACTGCATTTTACCCGCATTTTTCCAGAAACCGCCCGGCAGGTTGGTGCCAAACGAACGGTACAGCATCCGCCCGGCCTGTTCCTCTTCCACGAACTCCCGCGTTCGCACGTACCGGTTCCGGTAGCGTACGGTCTGCCCATCGAAACGGAACTTCGCAATCATGCCGTCGCCGTCGAACGGATGGTCGTACCACACGCCCTGATGTTGAAATCGGCCGTTGCCGTTGCGGTAGAGTGTTCCGGCCAGGTCGGCGGGCAGGCTGCCGTCAATCAGCTCCAGCGGAACGTCGTCATATTCGTCGGTTACCGTTCGGTTGGCCTGTACGTAATCGTGTAGTGTGGCGGAAAACATAGTTTTTTGGGGTTACAGACATTACTCAAGCTCATTGTTGCGCACGGCGGCATCCTGGGTGAGCTGCGTCACGAAGGATTCAGACAGCGTTGTTTCGCTCTCGAATCCAAAGGCCCGCTCTTCGCCAATGCCACCCGGCGCCGGAAGCTGCCGGTTGATCAGCGCCATTGTTTCGGCCAGTAAGTTGGGCGCGATGCCTTCCAGAGCCGCACCGATTTTAGCCGGAAGTGAAATAGTCCGAACGGCTTCTCCGTAGCGACAGGCGTCCACAATCTGACGGGCGCAGTCGGTGGAGTCGATGGTGAAAAATGGCAGCGAATCGCTGATTTTAAAGACCGTATATTCCTTCTCGTTCTGCCCCTTGAAAATTGCATTGCGCGGACTGCCGGTCCGAATCAGTCCGGGAGCAATGGTTGTTACCTGAATATTGTCTTTAAGCAGTTCGGCCCGTAACCCTTCAGAATAGCCCACGAGCGCGAATTTGCTGGTCGAGTAGGGCGACAGGTGCGGCACCGCAATTTTACCACCAATGGACGTGATGTTAACGATCCGCCCGCGTGTATGGCTGTTCTTTGAGCGGGCCATGAACTGCGGTAAAACGGCGTTGACGAAGTGAAACGCCCCCCAGAAATTGGTATCCATCGCGTGCCGGAAGTCAGCTTCGGTAGCATGTTCGTAGGGCGTAACGATGATGACCCCTGCCACGTTAATCAGTACATCGACCGGGCCGAGCCGCTGACGGACGTTGTCTGCAAACCGTTCGATCTGCCCTTTGTCAGTCACGTCGCAGACGTCGGCATAGACATCCACGTTATACTGCGCCAGTTCAGACTGGGCTCGGTCCAGCTCATCGGCGTCGCGGGCGCAGAGGGCAATATTGGCTCCTTCCTGCGCCAGTACCCGGCAAATTTCCAGCCCCAGCCCGCGTGATCCACCCGTGACGAGTACGGTTTTGTCGAGAAAATCCATTTTGCGCTGCTGTGCGAGTACTGCCTTCGTGGCTACCCACGCGCCCACGCCCGCCAGCGTCCATCCGATTGTTTTTGTGAGAATACCCATTTGTTTTCGCTATCGTTGATAGGGTATAAACCAGTGGGCCGGAAGAAAGTTGAGCGGACCTGCGTGTATACGTGTTAACCGGCGTCGCCGATTAGCATGAGCGCGCCCACCGTTACGTTACTGGTTTCGTCGATCAGGATGGCACCGCCCGTAGCCCGATTTTCAGGATACGGATCAAAGCTGATGGGTTGTGCCGTGCGCAGCGTTATCTTGCCCATGTCGTTCAGTCTGAGTACCTGCGCATCTTCGTTGTGGGCGTAGGTGTTCACGTTGAGCTGGTACGCAATCTCCCGCACCGAGCAGCGCGTGCGGGCCGTACCCACCTGCAACACGTATTTATTACCCACCCGAAGCTCTTTGCTATCCATCCAGCATAGCATGGCCTCTGCGGTCTGGGTCGTGATGGGCTGGCTGTTGGTACGCACCAGTAAATCGCCCCGGCTAATGTCTACGTCGTCAGCCAGGTGCAGGATCACCGACTGTGATGCAACGGCTTCGGCGAGGTGATCCCCGGCAAATTCGATGGCGTCGATGGTCGATGTTTCGCCGGAAGGTAATATCGTAACGGCATCGCCGGGCCGGAAACTGCCGCTGGCAACCTTACCGGCGTAACCCCGGTAATCGTGCAACTCAGCAGTTTGCGGCCTGATTACGTACTGAACCGGGAAGCGACTCTCGGGCGTGTGTATGGCATCACTGACGTCAATTGTTTCGAGGTGTTCGAGCAGCGTGGGGCCGTCGTACCAGGGCATGAATTTGGAGCGATCCACGATGTTATCGCCGTTGAGCGCGCTCATCGGGATAAACGTCACCTGCTTTACGTTCAGCTTTTTGGCCAGTTCGGCGTAGTGAATGCAGATGTCGGAAAACACGTCTTCCGAATAGCCCATCAAATCCATTTTATTTACCGCCACCACAATATGCGGAATCCCCAGCAGGCTGGCAATGAGCGAATGCCGGCGCGTTTGTTCGGCCACGCCGTGCCGCGCATCCACCAGCACAATGGCCAGCTGACAGTTACTCGCGCCCGTTACCATGTTGCGGGTGTACTGGATATGCCCCGGCGCATCGACAATGATAAACTTGCGTTTCGGCGTCTGAAAATACCGGTACGCTACGTCGATGGTGATGCCCTGTTCGCGTTCGGAGCGCAGCCCGTCGGTCAGCAGTGCGAGGTCGATGGGGGCGTTCCCATTGCCGTTGCTTTTACTGGCGCGTTCGATGGCTTCGAGCTGATCGGCCAGAATGGATTTTGAATCGTAGAGCAACCGCCCAATGAGCGTACTCTTGCCGTCGTCAACCGACCCGGCGGTTATAAATCTAAGAAGGTCCATTGGTTAATTGTGAATGAGTGAATGAGTGAATGAGTGAATAGTTGCTGACGCGGGTAGGCTGGCGCAAGCCTATTCGCTAATTCACTCATTCGCTCATTCGCAATTGTCAAAAATACCCGCCTTTTTTACGGTCTTCCATGGCGGCTTCGCTGAGTTGGTCGTCCATGCGGGTTTCGCCCCGTTCGGAGATGCGGGTAGCCTGAATTTCGGTAATGACGGCATCGAGCGTGAACGCCTGCGACTCCGAAGCTGCCGTGCAAGAGATATCACCCACGGTGCGGAACCGGACGGTGCGGGTTACAATTTCGTCGCCGGGTTCGGGCTTGATGACGCCCCCGGCGGTGGCCATCAGCTTGCCGTCGCGCATGAGCAGTTCGCGTTCGTGAGCGAAGTAAATGGGGGGCAGTTCGATTTTTTCACGCCGGATATAATTCCAGACGTCGAGTTCGGTCCAGTTGGAGATCGGGAATACGCGCACGTTTTCGCCCTTGTGGATCCGACCATTGTAGAGGTTCCAGAGTTCGGGCCGCTGCCGTTTGGGGTCCCACGACCCGAACTCGTCGCGCACCGAAAACACGCGCTCTTTAGCCCGCGCTTTCTCCTCGTCACGACGCGCCCCGCCAATGCAGGCATCAAATTCAAATTCTTCGATGGTTTCCAGCAGCGTGAACGTTTGCAGCCCGTTTCGGGTGGCGTTGCGCCCCGTTGGTTCTTTCAGCCCCTGCCGCTCAATGGTGTCTTCTACGTAGCGTACTACCAGTTGCTCGCCAATGCGTTCGGCCAGGGCGTCGCGGTAGTCAAGGGCTTCCTGAAAGTTGTGCCCCGTATCGACGTGAACGAGTGGAAAGGGAAACTTGCCGGGCCGGAACGCTTTCAGAGCCAGATGTACGAGCGTTATGGAATCTTTACCGCCCGAAAACAGCAGCGCGGGCCGCTCAAACTGCCCTGCCACTTCGCGCATGATATGAATCGCTTCTGATTCGAGCTGATCTAAATAATCCATTTCTAATGGGTGAATTAGTGAATGAGTGGATTAGCGAATAAAGTAATGCGTCTAAACATTCACTCATTCACAATTCACTCATTCGCTCATTTAACGTGTAGTCCACACTCTTTTTTGCTGTTGTCTTCCCACCACCAGCGGCCCGCTCGGAAGTCTTCGCCGGGCTGGATGGCGCGGGTGCAGGGCTGGCAGCCAATGCTGACAAACCCCCGGTCGTGCAGTGGATTGTACGGTACGTTGTGGTCATGAACGTATTGCTTTACCTGCTCAAAACTCCAGTCCATGAGCGGATGAAACTTAACGAGGTCGTGGGCCGGGTCGGGTTCGAGTTGGGTCATGGTTTGCCGGTTTGCCGACTGCTCGGCGCGAATGCCCGTGATCCAGATTTTTTGCCCGGCCAATGCCCGGTTCAGCGGTTCGATTTTGCGGATGCCGCAGCATTCTTTGCGGTTCTCGACCGAGTCGTACATGCTGTACGGCCCCTTATTCGTCATGAGTTTTTCGACGGCAGTCTGCTCCGGAAAATACGCTTCGATGGTGGTGCCGTAGCGGGCGTTGGTCTTTTGCCAGACCGAATATGTTTCTGAAAACATCCGGCCCGTGTCGAGCGTAAAAATCCGAATTGGGATGTTGTTGGCCAGAATCATGTCGGTGATGACCTGATCTTCGTAGCCCAGCGAGGTCGAGAAAACGACCTGACCGGGAAATAGCCCGGCCAGTTTTCGCAGGGCGTCTATTTCGGTCAGGCCCGCTAGTTGTTCGGTCAGGTCGGCCAGGGTGGGGTGGGTAGGTTCGGCTATCATGTTTTTTTTGTCATGCTGACGAAGGAAGCATCTCAATCAGCGGCAAACTATTAAAAGGAATATGCCAACAGTCTAACGAAGATGCTTCCTTCGTCAGCATGACAAAAAATCAGTTCAGTTTTACCGCTTTCCCCGTCTTCGCAGACTGCCGGGCGGCATCTAAAATTTCAACGACGATCAGGTTATTTTCCAGCGAAGTCAGTTCGTCAGGTTTGGTTTCTCCGTGTACAAGTTGCGCGAAGTAGGTAAACGGGTCTTTGGCGGGCGCGTCGGCCTGGGTGGCGTTGTCGGACCGTTCGGTTTTTTCACCCGTCAGCCGGATGGTCATCCGCGTCCCGTCGATGGTTTTGACGTATCCGGTTTGGCCATACACTTCCATGTCTTTGCGACCAAAGGGCCAGTTCCATGACCCCTGAATGATGGTCTGCGTTTTTGGGTACGTCAGCACAATGGTGGCTTCGTCGTCGACTTTGGGGTAGATGTCCGGTTTGATTTGCTGCGTCACGGCCATGACCGATGTGGGGCGTTGGTTGTGCATGAGCCACGTACTGAGGTTGGCGCCGTAACAGCCGAAATCGAACAGCGCACCGGCCCCATTCTCGACCGGGTCGGTGAGCCAGACCAGAAATTCGGGCATGACACCAATCTCTTTCGGCCCTTCATGTCCGTCGTGTACCACAATCTTGCGCAGGTCGCCGAGGGCGTTGCGTTCCGACAGGGCGTAGGCTTTGTGGTTGCTGCCGTACCAGGTGGTTTCGTAATTGGTGAGCAGTTGAATGTTGTGTTTGCGGGCCAGTGCGGCCATGGCTTTGGCGTCGGCGTAGGTGGTGGCCAGTGGCTTCTCCACCATGACGTGAATCTTGCGTGGGGCGCAGGCCTCCACCGTTTTTCGATGACTGACAATCCGCCGGAAGTCCGTTACGGCTTCGGGTTTGGTTTTGTCGAGCATCTCCTCCAGCGTAGCATGGACCAAACTCATCGGAAAGTTGAACTGCTTTGAAAAGCGTTCGGCCAGTTCGCGGTTGGGTTCAGCAATGCCTACGATCTCAACATCGGTCTGGTTTTTCTCCCGAAATCCTTTGTTCAGAATACCATAGACGTGCGAATGCTCCATCCCGACGATGCCGATACGCAGTGGTTTCGGGGCCGCTGTTTGGGCGGTTACGAGGTGCGCTGCCAGCAGCATAGCTGGTAAAAGCGCGATTTTGCAGATACAAAACAGTTTATTCATTCGCTTCCAGAAGGATGTAATCGAGTAGTCTGTCGTTTGCCCAAAAATCAGTTTGTTTCACTTTCTCAAGTAGTGGTCGAACAAAGGGAATAACACCTAATCGCTTTGCCCGGAGAATCAACCCAAGTGTTCCGAGGTACTTCTTGGCCGTACTCCCGTACCACAGTGGGCGTGACAAATACGTGCATAAACGACTGGCGGAGTATGTCTGTCTCGCTAATTTTATTCAATAAAATCAATGCCGATGTGTCGGAAATAACCAGACTGTCAGTAGGCATTTTCGAGTTCTTGTTTCAGCTCTTCCACCGAGTAATTAAATAAGCTGAACCCAAACCGTCCCATAATCTCCATATAAGCTCGTTTACTGATGCCCACAATTTGGGCTGCCTGACCAAGTGTTACTTTCCCTTTTTCGTACAACTGACCAGAAAGAAGCATCTTGGCCTCGAACTCGTCTAAGTCGAGCATATCGGGTAAATCAATGGTTAGCGTCTTCATAGCTACGTGTTTTTTAGAGAACGACTTGACACTTAAAAGCATTCGGCTCACACCCGTTCCTGCAATACCTCCGCACTGACGCTTGCCGCCTGCAAAAAGTCTTCTATCAAATCGTCGATGGCTTCCAGACCCACCGAAATGCGAATTAATCCGGGCGTGATGCCGAGTGCGGCCTTTTCGTCGGGTTTGAGTTTGGCGTGGGTCGTGGTGTTGGGATTGGTGACGATGGTGCGCGAGTCGCCGAGGTTGGACGAGAGCGTCGGGATTTGCAGGGCCTCGAAAAACGCGCTGACCCGCTCAAAACCGCCGTCGAGTTCAATGGTAATAATGGCTCCGCCCGCGCTCATCTGCGCCCGTGCCAGCTCGTGCTGCGGGTGCGAGGGCAGAAACGGGTACAACACCCGCGCCACGTCAGGATGATTTTCCAGGGCTTCGGCCAGGGCCAGTGCGTTGCGGCAGTGGCGTTCCATGCGCAAATCGAGCGTTTCCAGACTCTTCGACAGCACCCAGGCGTTGAACGGCGACAGTGACGGGCCGGTATGTCGCGCAAAGAATCGGATCGGCGCAATCAGGTCGGCCCGGCCTACCACAATGCCACCCAAAACCCGGCCCTGTCCGTCCATGAACTTGGTGGCTGAATGGATAGACAGGTCGGCTCCGAGATCAAGGGGCGTTTGCAGAATTGGCGTGGCAAAGCAGTTATCGACGTTCAGGATAAAGCCGTGCTTTTCTTTCAACCGAGCCAGCATCGTCAGATCAACGAGTTCAAGGCCGGGGTTGGAGGGCGTTTCGAGATACACCATTTTGGTGTTGGGCCGGGCCGCGTTCGGCTGGATGGCTGCTTCCCACTCGGCTTCGGTAGCGGTGGCATCCACGTAGGTATACGTAATGCCCCATTTGCTCAGGATCTGCGTAATAATCTGGTGCGCCGAGCCGAACAAGGCCCGACAGGCTACGAGATGATCGCCCGATTTGAGCAGCCCGGCCATACTGGCAAACACGGCAGCCATGCCCGTTCCGGTGGCAATACCGTCTTCGGCGTTTTCGAGCATACAAACTTTGTCGACAAACTCCGTTACGTTGGGGTTGGAAAACCGGCTGTAGATGTTGCCCGGTTCTGATTCGTTGAAGAGTGCTTCACCCTGCTCGGCGCTTTCGAAGGCAAAACTCGACGTCAGGTAAAGCGGTACTGAATGCTCGCGGTTTTGCGACTTCGGTGCCTGGGTACGGATGGCTTTGGTTTGTTTCTGCATCACTAAAAGAATAAAAGAATCTTGCGCAAACTTACGAGGATGACGACGATACCAACCAGAATCATCATTGACTTGACGGGTAATTTCTGCGCGATGCGGGCGGCAATGGGCGCGGCAATCATGCCACCCAGAATAAGGCCCAGAATGACCATGCCGTAGTTGCCCAGTCCGATCACCAGCGCGAACACCACCGACGATGCGAACGAAACGAAAAACTCGGCCAGATTCACCGACCCAATGGTGTAGCGCGGGTGCCGACCGGCGGCAATGAGCGTGGAGTTAACAATTGGTCCCCAGCCCCCCCCGCCAATGGCGTCGATGAAGCCGCCAAACCAGGCCAGCAGTCCAATGCGCTTAACGGGTTTTTTCTTCGTCCGTTTAATCAACGCTTTTCGGAGGATCAAAATCCCCAGAATAGCCGTATAGACCGAAATGCCCGGCGCCAGGTACTTCGCTACGATATCGAATTCGGCTACCTGAGTCAGCAAAAACGCGCCCAGTGCGGCCCCAATCACGCCCGGAATCAGGACTACTTTGAACAACCGGCTGTTGACGTTGCCAAACTTGAGGTGCATATAGCCCGATACGCCCGACGTAAAAATCTCGGAACTGTGCACACTGGCCGTGGCAAAAACCGGGTTGATGCCCACACTGGTCAGAAACGTTGTGGCCGTTACGCCATACGCCATACCGAGGGCACCGTCAATCATCTGCGCGGTGAAACCGGCCAGGATAAAGTAAAAAATGTCGGGAGTGATGTTAACAGACGTAGCCAGCAGGGTGATCTGGTCGAGCGTGAAATAGCTGAACAGCAGATGACCAACCACCATCAGGGCAAGGGCTGCAAATACGTATATCCCAATTTCGGTGCGGGTGCGTCGACGCAGCAACGTGGCAAAGACAGAGGTGTTGCTTTGGTGGAGACGGATGCTCACGCCCGGGTACGTAGCCCGCAGTCCGTCGAGCTGCTGACTGGCTGTGGCTCCCTCGAGCGTGATGGTCAGCCCGTTTAAATCGAATGGCAACGCGGCCCCGGACAACGAATCAGGTAGGGGTGCGGATGGAGTCAGTTCATCCAATTTCATAATACTTAAACTCTATCGACTTAATAGATTATTTCTTTTGCGAAAAACGGCACTGAGTTGTGCCGTTTTTTTGGGGAAACTACCGGAGCAGACTTCACGCAAAGGTAAGTTTGCTTTTGGCAAAGACGCAAATCAGGCTGGATATAGTTTCTATGCTGGAGGGGGTGGGGTGGATCAACATCGCACGTTCGCTCCCGCGCCCAAAGGTAAACCGCAGCAGACCCGCCCGTGCCGTACGCAGCCGCCGTTGCACCAATGGGTGCCCGTTCCGTTCGCTGCCCGCTTCGCTGTATCGTTGGGCGGCAGGAGTCATGGCCGGTGCCGATCCAGTCAGCGGGTTAACGTGCTGAACGGGTGTTTGGGGCTGTACCCAGTCAGTCAGCGTTAGCAATAACAGGAGGATTAATGTTGGTATAACGACGTACTAAATACTGTTTCTCATTGGGATAAAGATGGGTTAGCAGGAGCAATGACGACAAAAGACGGAAAGCAGAGCTATTCTAACCGGTTGATTACCGGATCAGCGCAATGCTACCCGTCTGTTTCTGGCGTCGCGAATCGCGCAGCAGTACATCGGCCTCAAAGGCATACTGACCGTTGGGTAACGGAACGCCCCGGTTCGTGCCGTCCCAGCACTGGCCGGGGGCATCGCTGTTCAGCGGAACATCATACATCTCAAAGACCACCTCGCCCCAGCGATTCCAGATGCGCAGCCGTTCAATACGTCCCGCGTCGGCATCGCCAAACAGGGTCCAGGTATCGTTGCGCCGGTCGCCGTTGGGCGTGAACGCTTCGGGAGCCACGGCCTGGCACGACAGCACCCGAAACACATTGGCCTGACTGGCCGAGTCGGGGCAGGCTCCGTTTTCGTAGCCTACGGCCAGTGTCAGACCGTACTGACCGGGTGGCAGATCGGTAAACTGCGGATTGGCCGCATTGGTTACGAAACCATTGCTCAGGGTCCAGCGAAAGGTTTTGGCCGCCGGGTCGGTACCGGTAAGCTGTACCGCGCCGGGTAGGCAAACATCGGGACCGTTGCCAACGCTGAAGGTTGGTTTCAGCGCGGGTTTGATTGTAACAGACTGCGTTACGGTGGTCTGACAACCGGTGGTTGACCCAAACACCGTCAGGCGGACGCTGGCAGTGGTCAGGCTGGCTGGAAATACGTGCCGGGGCGAAAAGTTAACCGAATCCGGGGGGGTACCGTCGCCAAAATTCCAGCGAAACCGGTTGGCCGGATCGCTCAGATTGGTTAGCAAAGCTGCCTGTTGGTTGCAGACGAAGGGCGCGGGTACCTGAAACCGGGCGGTAGGTGGCGTAGTCGTGGTAATGGGCCGGGTCAGCGAGTCGTAGCCGCAGGGGGTGCTGGCCAGTAGCGTTACGCTGTACGTCTGGTTGACGTTGGCAAAGCGGTGTACCGGATTCGGCGTGGTTTCTACGGTGCCATCGCTGAATTTCCAGACCCAGGACGTAGGCCGGGGTACGGTGGCGTCGGTAAACTGCACGGCTTCGCTGGCGCAGGGACGGGCCTACGTGGCCCGTAATAACTCGGCTACGAAAATGCCCAGATATGAACCCATCGCGTTGCCCAGTGTACCAACCAGCACGGCGGGCAGTTGTAAATCGGGCCGACCCAGACTTTTGGCCAGCGCCAACGCCGATGTGCTGCCACCCACGTTGGCCTGCGACGCTACGCCCAGTACGTCCCAGTCCTGCCGGAGCAGCGCACCAATGCCGAACAGGATACCGGCGTGTATGAGCACTGCCAGCAAAATCATCCCGAACAAAACCCCCGCCAGCCGCCCATCGCTGAGCAACGCCACTACGTCGCAATAAGCACCAATGACGGCCAGAAAAATATAGATACCAAACAGCCCCAGCAACCGGCTGCCGCGCAGGTTGTTCACCACCCGAAACTGCGCCAACACCAGGGCAACGGTTGTTAGAATCAGGACGAACGGTACGGGTATAACCGTGGCCAGTTGCTGCGATACCCAGATAGCCCCCAGACCCAGACTCATCAACAGACCCAGATCGTAGGGAGTCATGGTCTCCGAGTCAGAATAGGCGTCGATGGGTCTGCCGGTGGTGGCAGCGAGGTTGGGCAGCGACGTTGCCGTTCGCTGCCGGGGAAACCGACGTTGCAACAGGCGCGGCAGGGTCAGTGTGGCCACCATCCAGAGCGTTGTAATGATGTTGTCGGCAGCGGTAGCCGCAATGAAGAGATTGCCCGCTTTGGAAACGCCGTAGTGCAGGGCTACGGCGTGAAAATTGACGCTGCCTCCAATATAGGTTCCCGTGAACATACCCGCCAGCGCGTAGAACAGCGGACCGACGCTCTCCCGCGCCGAAAAGACCCAGACACTCACCAATACCCCGATAATGGTACCTGCCGAGCCAATCAGGTACATCGTTAGCGTGGGCAAACCAGCCTGTTTAAGGTCCTTGAGGTTCACACCCAACAACAGCAGAAACAGCGCGAACGGCGCGAGGTAGCTGAAAATAGTATCGTAAACGGGTGTGGCGGTGGTGGGTATCAGGCCCAGATTGGCCTCTATGGCCGTTACTACAATCACGAGCAGGGCGGTTCCGATGTGCCGAAAGCCGGGTTTGCGGCAAAGCCATTCGCAGAAAACAACATTAACGCCAAGTACAAACAGAATAAAGAGTGAGTTGGTCACGATAGCAGTAACGATACGGTGGGTTACAAATTTGCAGGGGGCCAAAATTACGTCGATTGCACGGAAGAACTGCTTTTGACGCCAAAGAACATTCGGAAAATTGAGACATTCGTGAAATATGTAGCATTAAAAAAGTTAGTTCACCAAACAAGTGTGATATTTGCATCATGTTTCACTACTAAATGGGAAATAAACCAAACAAAATGACCAGAAAACTACTCTTGATTTTGGGGCTGTTTTTTGCTGCGTTCGGTATAACGAAGGCACAAAATCAGTCACTTACGGGCAAGGTTACCGACATAAATGGTAACGCCCTGCCCGGCGTATCGGTGGTTGTACGCGGCACCACGCAGGGAGCAACAACCGATGCCAGTGGCAATTACCAGCTTGCCGTACCGGGCAGCAACGCCCGCGTTGGATTTAGCTACATTGGTTTCCTGAGCCAGGAGGTTGCGGTAGGCAACCAGACTACGCTGAACGTAACGCTGCGCGAAGACACCCGCCAGCTGGAAGAGGTGGTGGTGTCGGGTCTGGCCACCACCGTAAAACGGTCTAACTTAGCCAATGCCGTTACGCTGCTCAACAGCAAAGACCTGACCGGCTCCACTACGCCTGTAACGACGGATGGTGCGCTACAAGGCAAAATTGCCGGGGCCAACATTGTGGCCAACACCTCGGTGCCGGGTGGTGGATTCAACCTCCAGTTTCGGGGGGTATCCACGCTGGGGGCGTCATCGTCGCAGCCGCTGTTTATTGTCGATGGCGTCTATATCGACAACGGGCAGTACTCCAACGGGCGGTCGGCAGCCAACAAGGCAGCCGCCGGTTCGGCGGCCAGCACGCAGGATAACAACGCCAACCGCCTGGCCGACCTTAACCCCGACGACATCGAGAGTTTGGAGGTTCTGAAGGGCTCGTCGGCAGCGGCCATTTACGGTACCCGTGCCAACGCCGGGGTGGTCATTATCACCACCAAGCGCGGCAAAGGTGGTAAAACGAAGGTTTCGTTTGGGCAGGATATTGGTTTCAGCAAAGCCCTCAGCTACTACGGCGGGGCCGACTGGACGGCGCAGAAACTAACCGACTATTTCTCGGCCGATGACATTCCGCTGCTCAACGCGGCCAAAGCCAACGGAACCTATACTGACTGGGAGCGGGTAGTCTACGGCGGCACGGGTGCTATCAAGAACACGCGACTCGGCATTACGGGGGGCAACGACAAGACGAAGTTTTATATCAACGGCAGTTTGTCGGACGAGACGGGTATTATCAAAAACACCGGCTTTCAACGCTACTCGATCCGGGCCAACGTTGACCACAAACTGAGCAAGTGGCTTGACTTCGGCATCAGTACCAACTACATCGTGAGCAACAACGACCGGGGCTGGACGGGTAACGACAACTCGAACATCAACTACGGGTATTCGCTGCCCTACACCAAGCCGTACATCAACCTCTACCCCGATGCCAACGGCCAATACCCCAACAACGACCCCGGTGTGGGCGAAAACCCACTGGCTATTCGCGACCGGGCCGTCAATAACCAGAAGGTGAACCGCATTTTGCAGGGTTTCACCGTCAATGCCCTCGCGCTGAACACCAGTACCTCGTCGCTGACCTTCCGCGTCAACGGTGGTATTGACTACCAGAACGGCTATGCCAGTATCTGGTTGCCCTCCGATTTGCAGTCGCAGCTGAAAGAGCCGAACCCTGGTTTTGCCCAAGATACCCGCAACGAGGTGTTTAACTCGAACGTGCAGTTCTCGGCCATCTACACGCAGGCCGCGCTGGGTGGACGGCTCAACCTGACCACCTCGGCGGGCGCGGTACGACTTCACAAATACATCCGTACCAGCTACGTGCGGGGCAATGGTCTGCCCGCTGGTGTGGCCAACCCGGCACGGGGTAAAGTGGTTGAAGGGTTTGCTGAGTACCAGGAAAATACCGACGTGGGTGTATTTGCCCAGCAGGATGCCAATTACGAAGACAAAATTATCGGTTCGGTTGGTATTCGCTTCGACAAATCGACGCTGAACGCACAGTTCGACAAGTTTTACGCGTTTCCACGCGCATCGCTGGCTGTGAACGCCACCAAGTTTGGCAACTGGGGCGGCAGCGGGCTGAGTCAGTTGAAGTTTCGGGTGGCCTACGGCCAAACGGCGGGTCTGCCCAACTTTGGCACGACCTACTCGCAGCTGGGCGTAGTGGGCATTGGGGGCGTGGGCGGTCTGGTTCCGTCAACGATTCTGGGCAACACCACCATTGCCCCTGAGCGGGCTACCGAGCTGGAATACGGCGTGGACTTTGGTCTCTTCAACGGGCGCGTTACGGGCGAACTGACACTGTACAATAAGAAGGTGTTCGATCTGATTCTGCCCCTGAATACGGCCCCAACAACGGGCGTTACGTCTACGCAGATCAACGCGGCTGACCTCACCAACCGGGGGCTGGAATTTACCCTCGGTGCCGACATTGTGCGGGGTAAGAACTTTAGCTGGTTCATCCAGCCTATCTTCTGGTTCAACCGCTCGAAAGTGACCCGGCTTATTGTGCCGGAAAGTCTGCGGGGCGGCTTCGGCGCAACCTTCGGGCAGTGGCGCGTGAAAGGACCGGATGCCGACGGGACTACCTACTCGCCGACGCAGATTGTGGGCCAGCCCCGGACGCTGAAGCCAACCGACCCCGGTTATGCCGCTTCCTGGACAAGCTATGGCGATGCGCAGCCGAAGTATGAACTCTCGCTCAACAACCGGATCACGTTCCTGAAGAACTTTGAGTTCTCGGCTCTGCTGGCGTACCGGCATAAGTTCACGGTGGTATCGCTGACGCGGGTACTGTGGGACGAAGGCGGCAATACCTACGACTGGAATGCTACCGACGACAAGGGCAATGACGGGAAGACGCCCAACGGTATCTACCGGCAGAACGTGAACGGCGTCGATGAAAACGGTGTACCCAAGCCGGGCTACAACCCTAACATCTACAGCTTCCTGAAACTGCGCGAGGTGTCGCTGTACTACCGCGTACCGGCTCCGTTGGTGAAGAGCGCGTTCCGCAACGTCGTGAGCAGTATTCGGGTGGGTGTATCGGGTAACAACGTATTGCGCTGGACCGACTACACCGCTGGGTACGACCCCGAAAACTCGAACTTTGGTTCGCTGGCACTGGGTGGTGGCGTTGACCTCGGTTCGTCGCCCGCCGTGCGCCGGATGATGTTCCACGTTGCCGTTGAATTTTAATTGCTGAACCAACTTACTCCTGCGCGATGGACCTGTCGCAACCAATATCAACCCGTTAGGTCCATCGCTCTGCTATTCTTTATACCAGATGAAAAAACATACATCAATTCTGCTGACGGCGTTGCTGACCAGCAGCTTCATGGCCTGTAATCCGCTCAAGACGGAAGAGGTTATTGACCCTAACTTCCCCAGCGTAGGGGCCGTTACCAGCAACGCGTCGAAGGCGCAGTTAGACGCCCTGTCGATCGGGCAGTTTGCATTAGCCCGCAATGGCCTGGCCACCTACCTTCAGGTGGTGGGGACGCTCGGTAAAGAACTGTTCAACTTCAACACGACCGAGTCGCGCTGGATGACCGAACTCAACGGGCTGCGGGCCATCGACAACTCGGCGTTCTACAACGGCGCCACCACGTTGTTTGGGTTGCCGGTGCGCCAGGCCAACATCACGCTGGCCGCGCTTGACAAAACCGGTTCGGTAACGGATGTACAAAAGAACGGTTACCGGGGCATTGCCAACACGTTCAAGGGGCTGGCGTACCTGTATATGCTCAATGCGCAGGGGACCAACGGGGTCCGGCTCAACGTCGAAGATCCGTTCAGCCCCAGCAAACCAGCCAGTTACGCCGAATCGCTGACGGGTATCGCTAAGTTCCTCGACGATGGAGCCACTCAACTCGATCAGGCCGGAGCTACGTTCCCCGTCTCGTTGCCGTCTGGTTTTGCCAACTTCAGTACGCCCGCTGCGTTCAAGAAGTTTAACCGCGCCATTGCCCTGCGGGTCGCTATCTACCAGGCCGATTTTGCCAAAGCCGCCACGTTGCTGCCCCAGACGTTCTACGACGCAGCCGGTAGCCTGACCGCTGGGCCGCAGCACACCTTCAACGCGACTTCGCCCGATAGCCCCAACCCGCTCCTGAACACCTCGACGGTGCGGATTGTGGGGGTGCAGAAAATCTTTGACGACATTGAAGCAGGCGACACCCGGGCGTCGAAAGTGGCGAAGCAGGCCACGCCCCTCAACTATTCGTCGGGTGTGGTGTACAGTACACCCTACCTAACCAACATCTACACGAACGTGAACGGGTCGGTACCGATCATCCGTAACGAAGAACTGGTGCTGATTGCGGCCGAAATTGCCGCCCAGCAGGGTAACGTGGCCGAAGCGACGCGCAACATCAACATCGTCAGAAAAGCCGCCGGGCTGGCCAACTACGCCGGGGCCACGACTAAAGACGTGCTGATCAACGTCATCCTGAAGGAACGGCTTTACTCGCTGTTCTACGAAGGCCACCGTTGGGTGGATATGCGCCGGTATAATAAACTGGGCGAAATCGTGCTGCCCGTTGCCGGTATGAAAGTGCTGGAGCGGCTCGAACGCCCGGTGCAGGAAGTAAACTGGGACATCTTCAAGCCGTAGGCATCTAAGCGGTCAAACGCAACTGAGCGCGCGAAGAACGTGGCGGATAACGCTGCGGACTTCGCGCTTTTTTCGTTGCTGGGTGCGGTGTTACTCCCCCGCCACCGGGTCGGGTGTGCCGTCTGGGTCGCCCACTGCAAAGCCGCGCGTAGGAAGTTTATTGCCCCGAATCAGCAGCAGCCCGGCCACGTGCGGTGCCGCCATGCTGGTACCACTAAGCGTAGCGTACCGCCCGTCTTTGTAAGTCGAGATGATTCGGACACCATACGCACAGACATCAACGCTGGGGCCGAAGTTGGAGAAGCTGGCAAACTGGTTGTTGCGGTCCATAGCCGATACCGTGAATACATTCTGGTAATTGACCCGTGCGGGTGAGAAATCGTCGGCATTTTTTCCGTCGTTGCCAGCCGCAATAGCAAAAAGAATCCCTGCATTGGCCGCCTGCCGGATAGCGTTATCGAGGGTCGCGGAGGTGCCTTCACCGCCCAGGCTCAGGTTCACCACATCGCCCCCGCGTCCGTTTTGCCGGACGTAAGTCACGGCCTGAATAATGCCCGATAGCCGCCCCTCGCCCAGCTGATTCAGTACTTTTAGGGCCACCAGCGTCGCACCGGAGGCCACTCCCGTCACGCCCACGCCATTATTTCTGGCTCCAATAATCCCCGCTACGTGCGTGCCATGCCCGTTTTCGTCGTTGGCTGAGGTTACGCCCGCCACAAACGAGCGGCTGCGCTGCGCATCGACGTTCAGGTCGGGGTGGGTCAGGTCGATGCCGGTGTCGATTACCCACGCCGTTTTACCCGTTTGCGCGTCGCCCCGGCCAAAGCCGGTTTGTCTGATGTTCCAGGGGATCGTGGTTGGCGCGGCAATATCGACGCAGTTGCAGATGGCCATAATCCGGTCGGGTTCTATCATCTCAACGGTTGGGTCGGTTTGCAGTCGGGCGGCTTCGGCGGGGGAGAGGTGCGCCAGAAACGTGGTCTGAGCATCGGCAGCGAGGATTTCGGTTTCTTCGTCGGCCATTCGATAGCGCGATAGCAACCCCGCCACACCCAGCCGGGCCGCACTGATGCGGGCGTTTGGGGCGGTGGGCGGATTGCCGGTTGGCGAATCTATGGTAACGATATAAGAACCGGCAATGGGCTGGCCGGAGTTGGCAGTGGCTTTGACGAGACAGTCGGCCTGGAACGCGGGTTCAATATCGCGGTCAGAGCCACAGCCAAGAACAAATCCAAGGAGGGCCAGCTGGGTGAGCGTGGCAGCGGAGAAAAAGGAGCGCATGATCGTGCTGATAAAAAGCGGTGTTCCCGAGAAAACAGGGCAGTACACAATCAAATCATACGCAATAGATGGGTAGTTAAGTACTCATTAAAAACGAAAAGACGGGGGGTAAAAGTGTCCGAAAACCATCCCATTTCTATCACTTCCGTAGCGGTAGAAACACCACCCGGCCAGCCGCCGGGAAACGCGTTTGAGCAATAGATAGACCGTATCGTTCCTGAAAGCCGGCTGTCTGCGCGGGCGTGAGTAAATCGAGGTAGAGGTTGATCCCGGCAAAGTTGTTTTTCCTGAGAAACCCATCCAGAAACTGCCAGTCTGCCTCCGTAAACACGTGGCCGGGCGCGAGGAGCCGGGGCCAGCCATCGCGCAGGAAGGGTGCAATCTGATCGGGATGCAACCGCCCGAAATACTGACCCACCGCTTTCCTGTCGTAAAACCGACGGAAGGTAAACACGGCGTTCTGCTGGTTGTAGTAGGGGCAGAGTCCGTCGGTATCGCCGGTACCATCGGCCCCAACGGTGCAGAAGGGGAAATCAAGAACGGCCACACCGGGCTGTTGCTTTACCACCGTGCAATAGTGCAGCAGATCGGGCGAGGCCACGAGCGTGGGGATAGACACCCGGAGCCGGATTAAATGTGTCCATTCGCAGACCATCAACAAGCCGAGTAACCCCACCGCCAGCCAGCCAGTCCGGGTTGCGGGCCAACGAAGGGGCAGCGCCAGCAGGACAAACAATACTGGGTACACCATGCTGGACCGCCCGCCATGCCGGTTGAAACTGAACCACGGAAACACCCGCAGTGTGGGCAGCAGCACCGGATGATACAGCAAACATACCCCCAGCATCACCACAACGGGGAGCCACAACGTTACCCTTCGGCGCGTTTGCCATAGTCCCACACCCGCCAGCAGCGTCAGATACAAACCCGGACTGCCCTGACCAAAACTCTCGTAGTTGTCATGCAGCCAGTGCTGATAATGGTGAGGTATAGTAAGGGCATCGATACCCGGCAGATGTGGCAGCAGCAGCCGCGCCGGGTGCGACCATAATGGGGCCAGTGGCACAACCGTAAAATCGAACGCCCAGGCCGTTGTGGCTACCTGTAGCGTGAGCGGCAAGTACAGCCAGATACTTACCAATACCAGGCCCAGTACCAACGCAATAATGCTGCGTTGCCGCGTCCACTCGTCCCGAATGAACCGCCCGAACTGGCCAGCCCAAAGCCGGATATCAGGATATTGGCGGTACAGCAGCAACGCCATGACGGGCGCGGCCAGCGTGGTGAACGTCAGCGCGTAGCCAGCCACGTAGCCCAGTTCCTGCCCCAGTACCTGCACGTGCAGCCAAACCCACAGCAGCACATACGCCAGCGAAACGGGTTTCCTTTCCGTAAAATCATACAGTAGCCGGTACGTAGTCACGATGCAGAGGGTGGTCCAGTGCAGTACGCAGACGTTCATGTGTACCGGGAATTTGAACACGGTATACGCATTGAACACCGATACGACCAGCCCGGCCACGATTGCTTTTTGTGGTCCAAACCGGGGCCTCAGCAGGAGATATGTACCCACAGCCGCCACCACCAGCGAACAGATGTAATACAGCTGAAGGTACGGCCCCGACGGCCCGTTGAGCCAATAACAGAAGGCGTACCAGTAATCGCGCTCGAAGCCCCAGTCCAGGAAAACCTGATTGAGTCCGTAGGGATAAAACGACTGGTTGTTGGTCAGATTAAGATGCGGCCAGGGCCAGAGCGACACGTTTTTGGCGAAAAAATAACCAACGTATTCATACTGGTCAGTATCGCCCCCGTCGGACATGGGTCCGCTGAAGTTGCCTACGATCCAGACGCCCAGTATCGCCACTACGAACCCCAGCACAAGGGCCCATTGCCTATCCATGAACACAAACTTCGGACGATACATGAAGAGCGAACGGGATTTTACCATGCGGTGGGCCGAAACGATTGTGGATACCTGCCGGGCAAAAGTCTCCGTAAACGGCTATTTTTGCAAATAGTAATGCGGCTGGAAAGCCGCAGTCAAACAATTGTACTTCCGACGGCCTTCCAGCCGCGCTACCAATGGCCGATTACAACCACCACACAACCGAACAAAAATGGCAGCAGTTCTGGGATGAACACCAGACATACCACACCGACATCAACCGTAACGACGGACCGCCTGATAAACCGAAGTATTACGTGCTCGATATGTTTCCCTACCCGTCGGGAGCGGGGCTGCACGTGGGGCATCCGCTGGGCTATATTGCCTCGGATATTGTGGCGCGGTACAAGCGGCTTAAAGGCTATAACGTACTGCACCCGATGGGTTTCGACAGCTTTGGATTGCCCGCCGAACAGTACGCCATTCAGACCGGACAGCACCCCGCCGTCACGACCGAAGCCAACCTGACGCGCTACATCGAGCAGTTGAAAAATATTGGCTTCAGCTACGACTGGAGCCGCGAAATCCGCACGTCTGACCCGTCGTACTACAAGTGGACGCAGTGGATTTTTATGCAGCTGTTCAACTCGTGGTACAACCGCGATACCGACCGGGCCGAAGCCATTGAGACGCTGCTAAACAAATTTGCTACTAACGGCACCACCGATGTCAACGCCTTTTGCGATGACGACGTTATTACGTTTACAGCGGCTGAATGGAACGCCCTGTCGAAAGAACAGGCACACGCCATCACGCTGAAATACCGGCTCACGTTTCTGGCCAATGCGGTCGTAAACTGGTGTCCGGGTCTGGGTACCGTGCTGGCCAACGACGAAGTGAAAGACGGCGTGTCGGAGCGGGGCGGCTACCCGGTAGAGCAGAAGCTGATGCGGCAGTGGATGATGCGCATCACCGCCTACGCCGACCGACTCCTGACTGGCCTGAACACCATTGACTGGACCGAATCCCTCAAAGAACAACAGCGCAACTGGATCGGTAAAAGCATAGGGGCCTCGGTTAAGTTTCCGATACAATTGCCGTCAGCGGGCTTTATCGAGGTATTTACCACACGCGTCGATACGATTTATGGCGCGACGTTTATGGTGCTGGCTCCTGAACATGAACTGGTGCTGATGCTGACCACGCCCGAACAGCGCGACGCGGTGGGTGACTACGTACAGGCGGCCAAACTGCGTTCCGAGCGCGACCGCATGGCCGATACCAAAGCCGTGTCGGGCGTGTTTACGGGTAGCTACTGCCTCAATCCAATCAATGATGAACCCGTCCCGATTTTTCTGGCCGATTACGTGCTGGCGGGCTACGGCACCGGCGCGGTCATGGCCGTACCCTCCGGCGATCAGCGCGACTATCTATTCGCGAAACACTTCGACCTGCCCATCATTCCAATTCTTGACGGACAAAAAGACCTCGACCAACAGGCCGACAACACGAAAGACGGGAAGTACATCAACTCTGGCATCATCAACGGCATGACCTACGCCGAAGCCACGCCAACGCTGATTGCCTGGATGGAGAAAAATGGGGTGGGACGTGGCAAAGTCAACTTCCGGCTGCGCGACGCCGTATTCAGCCGTCAACGCTACTGGGGCGAACCCGTGCCGGTCTATTTCAAGCCGGATCGGGATGGTCAGCTTCTGCCGTACCTGATCGACGAAGCCGACCTTCCGCTCGAACTGCCCGCCATTGACAAATATCTGCCTACCGAAACCGGCGAACCCCCGCTGGGCCGCGCTGAGGGGTGGAATTACAAGGACGAATACGCGTACGAGTTGAGCACCATGCCGGGCTGGGCGGGGTCGTCGTTTTACTGGTACCGCTACATGGACCCGCAGAACGACAAGGCGTTTGCCTCGCCCGAAGCCATCAATTACTGGCAGGACGTGGACCTGTACATCGGCGGCACCGAACACGCTACGGGCCATTTGCTGTACAGTCGCTTCTGGAACAAATTCCTGTATGACCGAAAACTGGTGCCGCAGGACGAGCCGTTCAAAAAGCTCATCAACCAGGGCATGATTCAGGGCCGGAGCAATTTCGTGTATCGGCTGAACGGCACCGGCAGAGAAGGTGTAGCCCCCGTTTTTGTGTCGTTCAATCAGCTCGAAGGTCGGGATGTAACGCCTTTGCACGTGGACGTAAATATTGTCGATAACGATGTGCTGGACGTAGCTGTTTTCCGGCAGTCCCGGTCCGATTTCGCCCAAAGCCCCGACGGCCTGCCCGCCGAGTTCATCTTTGAACCCGATGGCCGGTACATTGTGGGGGCCGAGGTGGAGAAGATGTCGAAGTCGAAGTATAACGTGGTGAATCCCGACGATATCGTGGAACGCTACGGGGCCGACGTATTGCGGTTGTATGAGATGTTTCTGGGGCCGCTGGAACAGGCCAAACCCTGGAACACTAATGGCATCGACGGCGTATATCGTTTCATTCGTAAGTTCTGGCGGCTGTTTTACAAAGACACCGCCACTGGTGAGCCGCAATGGATTGTAACGGATGCGGCCCCCACGCCCGCCGAACTGAAGGTGTTGCACCGGACCATTCAGAAGACCGAAAACGACATCGAAACGTACTCGTTCAATACGTCGGTCAGCTCATTTATGATCTGCGTGAATGAACTGGCCGCGCTGGACTGCCACAAACACAGCATCTTGCAGGACCTGGTGTTGCTGGTGTCGCCGTATGCACCCCACATTGCCGAGGAACTCTGGGCCGCGCTGGGCAACGAACCCGGTACCGTATCGCAGGCGGAGTTCCCAAAGTTCAACCCCAACTACCTGATCGAAGATACGTTCGAGTACCCGATTCAGATCAACGGCAAAGTCCGTACTACCATCAGTTTCGCCACCGACCGCGCCCCAGCCGAAATCGAGCAGGTCGTGCTGGCCGACGAAGTCGTGCAAAAGTGGCTGGAAGGTAAGACCCCGAAAAAAGTAGTGGTCGTGCCGAAGCGAATCGTGAACGTCGTTATTTAACAGGCGTTTTTGTCATTCCGAGGAACGAGGAATCTCATGGTAGAGCAAATCATAGCTACCATGAGATTCCTCGTTCCTCGGAATGATAAAAAATTACACTACGCAAACTCCACCATGTACTGCTCGGCAATTTCATCGAGCAACGCACTGACACCCGCGTAGGTATCCGTAGTAACGAGTTGCAGGCGGTAGGGCTTGAAATCGGGCAGACCCTTGAAGTAGTTGGCGTAGTGTCGGCGCATCTCGAACAAGCCCACGATTTCGCCTTTCCAGCGGATAGAGAAATCGAGGTGCTGGCGGCATACCGAAACGCGGTCGGCCACGGTGGGCGGGGCGAGGTGTTGCCCGGTCTGCACAAAATGCTTGATCTCGTTAAAAATCCACGGATGCCCGATGCTGGCCCGGCCAATCATGACGCCATCCACGCCGTAGCGATTCTGATACTCGATTGCCTTTTCGGGGCTGTCGATGTCGCCGTTGCCGAAGATCGGAATCTGGATGCGCGGGTTATTGCGGATGCGTCCGATGAGCGTCCAGTCGGCGTCGCCTTTGTACATCTGCACCCGCGTCCGACCGTGCACTGTCAGCGCTTTGATCCCGATATCCTGCAACCGTTCGGCTACGTCTTCCACGTTTTTGGTGCTGTCGTCCCAGCCGAGCCGCGTTTTCACGGTTACGGGCAGGTGCGTGGATTTCACAACGGCTTCGGTCATGCGCACCATTTTCGGAATATCCTGCAACAAAGCCGCCCCCGCACCCCGGCAGGCCACGTTTTTGACCGGGCAGCCATAGTTAATGTCAATCAGATCGGGGCTGGCATCGGTGGCAATGCGGGCGCACTCGCCCATGGTCTGCACGTCGGAGCCGAAAAGTTGTATGCCGATGGGGCGTTCGTACTCAAAAATGTCGAGCTTCTGACGACTCTTGGCCGCATCGCGAATCAACCCTTCCGACGAGATAAATTCGGTATACATCAGATCGGCACCATTGGCTTTACAAACGGCACGAAACGGCGGATCGCTGACGTCTTCCATAGGAGCCAGCAAGAGGGGGAAATCAGGAAGTTCGATAGGGCCAATAGTTACCAAAACAAATAGCGTTTACGACCGCAAAACCGGTCTGTTATACCCCGTAATTTACGATTTTGCGAGCACTTTGGTTCCTACCTACAGCCAGACTCTTTCTGGCTAATTCGGGTGTGAAATGCCGTAAGTCTGAGCTGTGTCCGTAAATTTACCTGAATTATGCAACCAACACTTTTTTCTGATTCGCCCTCATCGCGTCCGCCTACCCTTGGCGGACTCATCATGTTGATTGGCTTTGTACTCATGGGGAGCGTTATCAGTACGCTGCTGCTGTTTGGGCTGATTGCTCTTATCAATGGTTATGACCTGACCGAGGCACAGGCGCGTCTGACTACGCTGGCCACGAACCCGTCGGCCATTAAAAACGGCTGGTACAGTCTGATGGCCCTTCAGGCCATCAATCACATCGGTACGTTTCTGTTGCCCGCGCTCCTGTACTGGTCTGTTATTGAACGACGGTCGTGGCCACAGTTTAGCACCCGACCGCTGGGTGCGGTGGCCGGGCTGAGTATTGCAGCCTTCGTTGTGGTTGCGTTTATGCCGTTCGATGGACTGATAATCGAGTGGAACCAGGGCATTCACCTGCCCCAAATGCTGGCCCCGCTGGAACAGTGGATGCGTGATAAAGAGACCGATCTGGCGGGCGTCACCAAATTTCTGACCACGTTTGATACACCCGTCCGGCTTGTCCTGGCCATATTTGTCATTGCCGTCATTCCGGCCATTGGCGAGGAGGTTTTGTTCCGTGGTATTTTGCAGCGTAACCTCACTATCTGGACCCGCAACCCGCACGTGGGTATCTGGCTGGCAGCTGCGCTGTTCAGTGCCATTCACGCGCAGTTTCTGGGATTTGTGCCGCGTATGCTGCTCGGTGCGCTGTTTGGTTATCTGTATCTGTGGTCGGGCAATATATGGGTGCCTATTCTGGCGCACTTCGTTAATAATGGCTTTACGGTGCTGATGGTTTACCTTTACCAGCGTCGCGTTACAACCGTCGATGTCGAAAGTACTGAATCGGTTCCGGTTCTGGGTGCGGTAGTATCGCTGATACTGACGGTGGCCATGCTGGTATACTTTAGAAAAGAGAATACGACCAAAGCTGACAGTTAGCGGGTCAATACCTTTACGGTTGCGGGTTCCCCGCGCTACAGACATGAACGAAACCTGGGAAACCATATACGCAACGCCCCTGCCGCACCGGGCCGAACTCGCGAAAGCCCTGCTGGCCGAACACGAGATTCCGGCGGTGGTGGTAAACCGGCAAAGCAGTTCATACCCCGGCGTGGGGCTGGGCAAAAGTGAAGTCCATGTCCCGATTCAGCACGCGGTGCTGGCCAAAGTAATCATCGAGAATGAAGCAACGTTTAGCTAACATGACCAACCTGCAGCAGCGCATTATTGCGGCTGTGGTGGGGGTTCCGATCATTATCGGTATGATTCTGTACGACGCCTGGACGTTCGCCCTGCTGTTCACCATTGTCAGTGCGCTTACTCAGCGCGAGTTTTACAAACTACTGGGGCTGGACGGTTTTGAGCCGCTTACGGCTTACGGTACAGTAGTGGGTTCTTTGATCTGCGTACTGGCTTACCTGATCGAAACGGGCGTGCTGCATACCGACAGCTACTTCCTGATCTGCCCGGCCTCGTCAATGGTGTTTCTCATCAAGCTCTACAAAAAGAGGGATCGCAAGCCATTTACCAACATCGGGTTTACGTTTCTCGGTATTATCTACGTGGCCATGCCGTTTGCCCTGCTTATTGTGCTGGCCCTGCGTGGTAATGCCTACCATCCGGCCATTATTGTGGGTTGCCTGCTGTTGCTGTGGGCGTCAGATGTTGGCGCGTATTTTGCCGGTACGCGTTTTGGCCGGCGCAAATTGTTTGAACGTATATCTCCCAAAAAGTCGTGGGAGGGGGCTATCGGCGGGGCCATTTCGGCCAGTCTGGTAGCCGCTGGTCTGGCCTATTTTGCGCCCGAACTCCGGCCCTGGCAGTGGTACTGCGTGGGCGGCATCATTGTGGTAACCGGCACCTACGGCGACCTGGTAGAGTCGCTGTTCAAGCGCAGTATTGCCATCAAAGACTCCGGTACCAGCATTCCTGGTCACGGTGGGTTTCTGGATCGCTTCGACGGTCTGCTGCTGGCTGCGCCGTTTATCATTACGTTTTTGAAGCTATTCGCCTAGTTTTTTGGGACACAGAGTTACACGGAGAAGACACAGAGTTTCACAGAGAAAAAAGGGAGAAAAAAACTTTGTGAAACTCTGTGTCTTCTCCGTGCAACTCTGTGTCCCAAAAAGCGCTCTAAATTTTCTTAAAAAACACCCCACAGAAACCATATACCGCCTGCCTATCGTTTACTTTGTACTATTGCTTCCCTGCCTATGAATAAGTTAGTCGCCCTTTTATTGTCTGTTGCCTTTCTGATGCTTTTATCAGGCGTGTTTTCTGACACCCGTGCGCAGGGGCAGGACCGGCAGATTACGTTCACGGGCTTTATTACCGGTGGTAAAATGAGTGAACCCCTGCCTGGTGCCTATATTTTCATACCTAAGGCGGGGCGCGGTACGCTCTCGGCCACCAATGGTTATTTTGCCGTACCCGTTTTTCCCGGCGACAGCATTATCTTCAGCTACGTAGGTTTTAAAACCCAGTATTACGTCATTCCGCGCCGACTCACCGACCTGACCTTCTCGGCGGTAGTGGCCCTTCAGGAAGACGTGACCACCCTGGCCGAAGTAAAGGTCTATCCCTACGCAACGGAGGAACTCTTCAAAGACGCCTTCGTCAATCTGAAGCTGCCCGATCAGATGGAGCGTGACAATCTGGCCCGCAATCTGGACCCGGCGGCTATTATGCGGCAGGCCGCTACCATGCCGATGGGAGCCGCCGTTAACTCGCGAAACTTCATTAATAATCAGTTCTACGGCCGCGAGTCAATTACGGGGCGCAGTGGTGTAACCACCTTCTCGTTTACTAACCCCTTTGCTTGGGCCAACTTCATCCGGTCCGTCAAAAAAGGCGATTTCAAGACCAAAGAGTGGCGCAGCGAACTCAACAAAGCCCCCCGCGAGAACTTCACCCGCAAGGATATCCTGAAAGAGAATTGATCTCTACCGAATCTGTTTCAGGATGCCCCGCTTCATCTGCTCATGCTGGCTGTTAATTGCGGGGCTTCTTTTGTCCCGTCCAGCCGATGCGCAGGCACGTTGGTAACTCGGACCGGATGCTGCCTTTCTTTTTCAGCAGTTCCAGTCGGTCGATCCGGCAGGCTTGTTAAAGCCTCACTACCGGCTCGTTAGTGGTACGGGCGGTTTGCGTTTGGGCTACCGCATCAACGAAAGAATTGGGTACGCAGAAACCGGCGTGTATTACGCTCCATTGGGTAGCACCATGGCTACTGTGAACCAGCGTATTTTTTTAAATTCCGTCAATGTGCTGACGGAATTCTTGCTTTTAACCCGTCCAGGCTTCCAGTCTCAACGTTTCGCCGTCGAAGACGCCGTAGGTGCGGGCAGATACCCACTCGCCGAGGTTTACGTAGCGACTGTTTTCTGATACGGCTAAGTTGAGTGGTACATGGCGGTGGCCGAAGACGTAAAAGTCGTGGTGGTCAACGGCCTCAACTTCGCGGCAGTAGTGCAGGAGCCATTCGCGGTCTTCGCCCAGAAATTGTTCGCCTTTTTCTTCGTTATTCAGCCGGCTCCGGCGAGACCAGGCCTGCGCCATGCCAATGCCCACGTCCGGGTGCAGGTACCGAAATAGCCGCTGCGCCAGCCCACTCTCGAAGAGGACTTTTAGTCGTTTGTAGGTGTAATCGCCGGGACCGAGGCCGTCGCCGTGACCAATCAAAAACCGCTTGTTGCCTAACTGATACGGCTGCGGTTTTCGATAGACCGGAATGCCCATTTCTTCGGTGAAATAGTCTCTGATCCAAAGGTCGTGGTTGCCCGTAAACAGCTCAATCCGCGTACCGGCGTCGGCGAGTTCGGCGAGTTTGCCCTGCAACCGGATAAATCCCTTTGGAATACTACGTTTGTATTCGAACCAGAAATCGAACACATCGCCGACCAGAAAAATAACTTCGGCGTTGGGCCGGATGTGGTCGAGCCAGGCAACGATAGCCCGCTCGCGGTCGCGGCTTTTTTCGGGCGTGGGGGTGCCGAGGTGAAAATCGGAAGCGAAATAAACCCGTTGGCCGGGCGGCAGGGCAATGGTAATCAGGTCAGACATGCAACGCGAGCTGTTGGGGCTACAAAAGTAAGCAACCAGCCGCACACCCACCGACCCGCCTGAAATCGTAACTAAGCCAGAGACTAAGTAAGCGGCTTGTGTGTTACTTTTGCGCCGTAAAAACCGTATTCCAATGAAAACCAATTTGTCTTTCCTGGCCATTGCCCTGCTTGGTCTGTCTGCCTGTTCCAGCCCTACCTCCGAGAACGTTAGCAACGAAGCCGCCAACGCCAGTATCGCCAAGAGCGTAGCGGGTGTGCGCTCATTCGCTACGGATGCTGCCTACGATAAACCCTGCCATTTTCTGGGTGAAGAAATCGTTCGCAAAGCGGCCAATACCGGCGAAGCCGAGATGGCCGAGCATGACCTGGCCAACGGCTGTTCCTACGAATGGGCTGGCAACCGGGTAGACCTCACCTTTGGCGGCCCCCGTCCGTTCGGTTCGGTTTTTCAGGCCGAGTATTCGTTCGATAAGCAGTTTAAAACGATGGTTGCGGTTGCCGAAACGCCAGTTGCGGTAACGCCTGCTGAAGCTACGCCAGAAGATACCGCATCTGCCGAACCGACGGTTGAACACGCAGCGATGGACACCCATCACGCAGCGGCTCCGACTGTTGCTGCAACGGGTGTCGGTACGTTTGAGCCGGTTTCCGGACTGGGCGATAAAGCCGCCTGGAATTCTGTAACCGGTGCCTTGCACGTGCTGTACAGCAACCACATCGTCAACGTAACGGTCAGCGGTAAAGAAAATGCCGAGGTTCGGAAAAAATACGCCGAGACACTGGCCGAACTGATGCTCGAAAAAGTAGCGCATGGCGAAGCCACGCTGTAAAACGGATTGTTCATTTGTTCATTGCCAACGCAAAAAGCCCGGTACGTACCGGGCTTTTTGCGTTGTAAGAAGAGAGCCCGGTGTTGCGGCAGCCCTGTAGCCCGGACCTCCCGGTCCGGCAGCCGCAAGGCTAACACGGTAGCTGGCGTTTCTTAGCTTTACGGCTGCCGGACCGGGAGGTCCGGGCTACAGGGCTGCCCCTTATCGGGCGTTGATGGCCGTAATGGCCTGCTCTGCCAATTGAACTGAAGCCGTATCGTTCTGCTTACTGCGCTGGCCTTTGATGGTGTTCAGCATACTGACAACATACGGGCCGACGCCGTATTTCTTGTACTTCTCGCCCAGATCTTTCAGCAGGTCGATACCCTGCCGGACGGCGTCGACACTGTTGAGACGACCCACCATGCCGGTAAACTTCGGCAGGATATCGAACTGGTTTTGCGTGCCCATTGCTTTGACGTTCTCATAGACGTAGGGCCAGTTGGCATCGGTTCCCTGTTGGGCGTAGAGGTTGATAAGGGCCTGCGTTAGGGCCCCTTTGCTATCTTTCTCCAGAGCTTTGGCTTTGCCCATGGTCAGGGCAGAATCTGTTTTGGCCAGCCCGTTCAGTGCGGCCCCCTGAACGGCGTAGGACGGACTGGTTAGCCCCTGTGTAAACAGGGTCTTATTGCCTGGCTCCGGCAGTTTAGCCAGGGCGTTCAGCGCAGCGGCCCGCACCAGCGTGTTCTTATCCGATTGAGCCAGTGACTCCAGCGCGGGTAGGGCGGCTTTACGCAGGTCGTCGTTTTTCAGGTTCATAGCACTGATGGCACGTAGCCGAAGGCCGTAGAATGGATCTTTCAGCGCGGCCAGCAACACATCACGGCCCGGTTGCCCGCCCTGCTGCGTCGTTGCCGCTGTGATGGCCTCGAAACGGTCGAGGTACAGGGGCGCGTGGGTAAACTGGAACGCGTAATCGGCGAAGGGTTTATTGTCGTTCTTGCGCATCAGCAGCACCTTATCGGCATCTACGTTCACTAAATCGGGTTTGGTGGCCGACGTAAAGGTCAGTGTATCGGATTTGCTACGCATCCAGACCTGATGGCGTTCTTTTTTACCGCCCGCGTACAGGTCGATGGCCATTGGTAAAATGAACGCATCGCCGGGCTGGGTTTGCTGGAGATACACCGACTGCGTTTTGGTGGCGTCGTTCCAGTCGTAGTTAATTGTTAGCAGCGGATGCCCGGCTCCGTAGTACCATTGATTGAAAAACCAGTTCAGGTCCTTTCCGCTGGCGTCTTCGAGGGCTAGCCGGAGTTGCTGCGCTTCGCCGGTTTTCAGGGCGTTGGTTTTCAGATAGGTGTTCAGGCCTTTGTAGAAAACGTCGTTGCCGAGGTAGTTGCGCAGCATATTCAGAATCCGCCCGCCTTTCTGATACGATACTACATCAAACATGTCTTCTTTGTCGTGGTAATAAAACCGCACCAGGTTTTTGGCAGACGCGTCGGGCGAGTTCAGATATGCCTGCATGTCCTTGTAGTTATGGGCATCGCCCGCGTCTTTGCCGTATTTGTGTTCGGCCCAGAGTACCTCGCTGAAATTGGCGAATGACTCGTTGACGGTCAGGTTGCTCCAGCTTTCGGCGGTTACGTAGTCGCCAAACCACTGGTGAAACAGCTCGTGGACAATGGTGCTCTGCCCCGCATCGTAGGGTGCATCGAGGAGTTCGCGGGCGGTTTTCTGGACGTATTCGCCGTGGAGGGTGGCGGTGGTGTTTTCCATGGCCCCGCTCACGTAGTCGCGCACCACAATCTGGGCATACTTATTCCAGGGATACTCAACGCCGAGCGTTTTCGAGTAGAAGTCCATCACCTCCGGCGTAAAGCCAAAAATGTCTTTGGCGTAGGGCGCGTAGGCCGGTTCGAGAAAATAGCTGACCTCTTTCCCGCGCCACGTGTCGCGGGTAATTCTGAAATCGCCGACGGCCATCATGAACAGGTAGGGTGCGTGGGGCATGTCCATCTTCCAGGTATCGGTGCGGGTGGCGTCGGCGTTTTTTCGCTGGTTGACGAGCTTGCCGTTCGACAGCGTCACGTACTTGCCCGGCACCGTCATGCTGATTTCCTGGGTCGTTTTCTGGTTGGGTTTGTCGATGGTCGGGAACCAGGCCGACGAGCCTTCGGTTTCGCCCTGCGTCCAGATTTGCACCGGTTTGCCTGCTTCGGTACTATCTGGATTGACGAAATACAGCCCTTTGGCGTCGCTGATGGCCGCGCTGCCCTCCACCTTCAGTTCGTCGGGTTTGGCGGTGTAGTCGATGTATACGGTGTACGTATCGGTGCTGGTATACGACCTGTCGAGTTTGATACTGAGCGTCAGGCTGTCGTAGGTGAATTTGAGCGGGCTGTTTTTGCCGTTTATGACCATGGCCACCGTGTTGATGTTCATGCCTTTGGCGTCGAGCCGCAGCGAATCGGTGGGGTAGGCGTGGGGCCGGAGCGTGACCCATTCTTTGCCGTACAGGTACCGTTTTTTGTAGTCGAAGCGCACGTCGAGTTTGGTATGCACCAGATTGTTGACGCGCGGGAACGTAGCGCGGTAGATTTTCAGCAGCGGGTCATTAGCGGCTTTCTTTTCGTCCTGCGCCTGACCGGGACGGGCAACAAAAACCGCAGCCATCAACAGACAGGCGGTCAGGAAACGGGGGTATTTATTCATTTGGAGAGTGGTTTTTTTGTTGTTGGCACCCCACCCCAACCCCTCCCCCGAAGGGAGGGGCTAAACCATCCGGGTCCGAAAGCCCCTCCCATCGGGGGAGGGGTTGGGTTGGGGTGCGCGTATTAAACAGACATTGGGATTTGCTCGAATACGACCGACGGGCGTTCCGCGTCTTTGAAGGCTTTGCGGGGGCGGATGTTGAGCGTCTGGAACAATTGTGCGTCGGCGTCGGTGTCGGGGTTGGGCGTGGTCAGGAGTTTATCACCCGCGAAGATGGAGTTGGCCCCGGCCAGGAAACACAGCGCCTGCTCTTCGGTCGTCATCCTGACGCGTCCCGCCGAGAGTCGTACCATTGCTTTCGGCATGATAATCCGGGCCGTGGCAATCATCCGAATCATTTCCCAGACCGATACGCGCGGCTGGTTTTCGAGGGGCGTTCCCTCTACCGGTACCAGCGCATTGACCGGTACCGACTCTGGGTGTTGCGGCAGCGTGGCCAGCGTATGGAGCATCCCGATGCGGTCGGTATCGCTCTCGCCCATGCCGATGATGCCACCGGAACAGACCGAAATCCCGGCTTTGCGGGCGTGACCGAGGGTGTCTAAACGGTCGTCGTAGGTGCGGGTACTGATGATGTCGCCGTAGAATTCTTCGCTCGTGTCGAGGTTGTGGTTATAGGCGTATAGCCCGGCGTCCTTAAGTTTCTGCGCCTGGGTTTCGGTGAGCATACCCAATGTGCAGCACACTTCGAGGCCCATTTCGTTGACCCCCTTCACCATGTCGAGCACCTTGTCGAAGTCGCGGTTGTCGCGCACTTCACGCCAGGCTGCGCCCATGCAGAAGCGGGTGCTGCCGGTGTCTTTGGCCTGTTGGGCCGCGGTCAGGACTTCATCCACCTCCATGAGTTTATGCACCTTTACGTCGGTGTGGTAGCGGGCGGCCTGCGGGCAGTAGGCGCAGTCTTCGGGGCAGCCGCCGGTCTTGACCGACAGCAGCGTACAGACCTGCACTTCCTGCGGGTCGTGGTGCTGCCGGTGTACGGTAGCGGCCCGGTATACAAGGTCCAGAACGGGGGAGTTAAAAATATCGGCGATTTCGGCGCGGGTCCAGTCGGTACGCATTGAGTTACGAATTACGATGTACGATTTGTTGATGTCGCTGTTAGGTAGTGAATAGGTCCGGGCTACAAACCTGTTTAGTCTATTTAACTCACGACTTATTTGACTGGTCAAAAGTCGTGAATTGACGGGCGCGAATCAAGCCGAAGGGCGCATCGAACGGTTGCCAGATGCAACGAAATCAAGCGTGAACAGCCGGATAGACTGGTTATCAATGGCCAAAAATGTAACTTGGTCCAAATTCCTTTGCCCCCATGCAGAAGCGCACTTTTCTGAAACTCTCCTCAACCATGCTGGCTACCCCACTTCTGTCGCCCCTGGCGAACCTGATGCCCGCCGAAAAACTCAAAAACTGGGCCGGTAATATCGAATACAGCACCGAAAGACTGTATAAAGCCCCTTCGGTGAAGGCCGCGCAGAAGTTGGTGACGCAGTACGACAAGGTGAAGGTGCTGGGTACGCGCCATTGTTTCAACACCATTGCCGACAGTCAGCACAACCTGATTTCGGTGCGGGAAATGGATCAGGTGCTCTCATTCGACCCGAAGGCGAAAACTGTTACGGTGGGCGGGGGTATGAGCTACGGGCAGCTCGCGCCCTACCTCGAAAAACGGGGCATGGCCCTGCATAACTTGGCATCGCTGCCGCACATTTCGGTAGCGGGCGCGGCCACGACGGCTACGCACGGCTCCGGTATGAAAAACGGCAATCTGGCCACCGCCGTGTCAGGGCTGGAAATCGTAACCGCCGGGGGCGACGTTCGGCGGTTGACGCGGGCGAAGGATGGCGATAAATTCCGGGGTGCCGTCGTTGGGCTGGGGGCATTGGGAGCCATCACGAGCGTTACGCTCGATGTGATTCCGACGTTTCAGGTCAAACAAAATGTATTCGAGAACCTGCCCCTGAGCCAGCTTGTTGCCCATTTCGATGCCATCATGGGCAGCGCGTACAGCGTGAGCCTGTTTACCGACTGGCAGCAGAAACGGCTCAACGAAGTGTGGGTCAAGAGCCGGGTGGGGGGCGACGATTTCCGGCCCGAAGCGGAGTTCTACGGGGCCACAGCCGCCACGAAAGACCTGCATCCTATTGCCGAACTGTCGGCCATCAACTGCACCGCGCAGATGGGCATGGCCGGACCCTGGTACGACCGGTTACCGCATTTCAGGATGGGCTTTACGCCGAGCAGCGGTAAGGAACTACAATCAGAATATTTTGTACCGAGCAAAAACGCTGTGGATGCTATTCTGGCGGTGGAGCGGCTGCGCGACCAGATCAGCCCGCACCTGCTCATCTCCGAAATCCGCGCTATCGACGCCGACGACCTGTGGATGAGTCCGTGCTACAAACAACCGAGCGTCACGATTCACTTTACCTGGAAACCCGACTGGCCCTCGGTACAAACCGTGTTGCCCGTCATTGAAAAGGAACTGGCTCCGTTTGGCGTCCGCCCGCACTGGGGCAAGCTCTTCACCCTGGCACCCTCGGTTCTGCAATCCCGTTACGAACGGCTGGACGACTTCAAAAAACTGGTGAGCGAGTTCGACCTAAAAGGCAAATTTCGCAATGATTTTCTGGCGAAGAATTTGTACGGTGGTCAATAAATTGATGGTCGGGTTTCTGCCGCTAACGAACAGACCTTTGTGCAGGTGAGGAAATAGAATTCCGTCTGCCCGTAACCGCTGATAATTGAAACACAAATGTAAAAAAACTTGAATTCGCTTTTCCAGTGCCTATAACCTTCCACCCCCTCCCTCTTGTCTATTTCAGCGGTTGCCATGGGCTGACTGAACAAACAAAAATCAGCCGCTCAGTAGATTACCCCCGGTGTGCCGGTGCGATAGTTTTGAGGTGACGAAACCAATCAAAACAAGGGCAACCTACAAACCCTGACCGCAACGGCGGCCCGGCCAGGACAAAGGCACCTCATTCAGACGCTTCACCAACAAGGACAAACCCAGCAGATCGCCCAACAGGCCGGCGTTAGCCAAGCCACTATCAGCCGTGAACTGGCCAGAAATGCCCACCGGACCGCTCAGCAACCTTGCCAGGCCGAGCAGGCTCAACAATGGGTGGCTACGGCCAAAGCTCGTACACCGTACAAACTCAAAAGCGACCTGTGACTCTGGTTATCAACCAACTTCGCGACCGCCTATCACCGGAACAAATCTGTGGCGAGTTAGAACGGTTACGGGCTAAAAAGGTCCTCCATCACGAAACGACCTACCGACATATTTACCGGGACCAGAAGCTGACTAACAGACAAGATGCTGACCATGAGTTACGTATTGGTTATCTTCGTATTCCTCACCGTAACCATTACAAGAAGCGCGGCAAACCAGTCAAACGCGAACGGATTCCCAACCGGGTCAGCATCGACCACCGCCCGCCCATCGTAGAGACTAATACCGAACTGGGCCACTCGGAAGCGGATACCGTTATTGGCAAAGGCCATGAGGGGTTGTTGTTGACGCTGGTCGAACGGTGTACTAAGTTTGTCTTGATTGTCAAACTCAAGTCCCAAAACGCGCTCGCTTTAGCCAAAGAAGCGGTCAAAGCCCTGCCCTTTATATCCGTCAATTTATCGATAAAATTTCATCGATGGTGGGGATATCGCCAATCCAGACGGTATCGTCCTCATAGGTAAATCGACGATTTTGTTTTTACCCGATTCATCGACTACCGCTACTTCGTGGGTGGGGACCACATCGCCCCGGGTGGTGGTATTGATGTAGTAGATTTCAGCGAAGGCGAGCGTGCCGGTGTCTTCGGCGGCTACTTTCTGCGGGTCTACGTCGGCACGGAGCTTCTGCTCGCCGGTGATGCGGATTTTGGGGTTGCCATGAGGAAGGGAATAGGCTTAATGACTATGTGGATGTCGTCATAAGCTGACCATAATCTGTAACAGCCCTGACGTAACGGGCCCTAAGTACGGGAAAGAACCATACCGGCAGCGGTTAAAAACCAGCCTTTTCCTGAACGAAAATAGTTAATTTTCTACCTGTACAAAATCGATCAATTTGAATAGGATTCTAATAATCCATTCGAATTAATACTATATTTCCAAGGTGGCAACTTGCTTCTAATAAACCAACTTGTACTAAAAAAACAGAAGGTTCAAGATTGAGAAGAAGTTTATCGTATGAAATAGATGAGTAATTCCAGGTCAACGCAAGTACTTGTCGGTAGCGGTTGGTAGTTGAATCAAAAAGGTAGTGCCTTTTCCCTCCTGGCTTTCCATTGTCAGGCTTCCACCATGCCCTTTTGTGATGATATCATATGAGAGTGACAAGCCCAAACCGGTGCCCTCCCCGGTGGGCTTAGTCGTGAAAAAAGGCTGGAAAATTTTGGCTTTCACAGCGTCGGGAATCCCTGTTCCATTGTCACTGACCCGAATCGCCAGTTGCTTATTGAGCTGATGGGTGCTGACCGTGACCGTAGGTTGATAGCCTGCCAGAGCAGTGGCTTGTTTTTCCTTGACGGCGTAGAAAGCGTTGTTATAGATGTTCAGTAGCACCCGCCCAATCTCCTGAGGTACCAGCTCAATCATACCTAAATCACCAGCAAAATCCGTCCCCAATTTGGCATGAAAACTCTTGTCTCTGGCTTTCAGGCCGTGATAAGCCAGTTTGAGGTATTCGTCCGCTAACGCGTTGAGGTCGGTGGGGCGTTTTTCGCCCGTGGAGCTGCGGGAGTGTTCTAACATGCCGCGCACAATGGCCGAGGCCCGGCCCCCGTGGTGGGCAATCTTTTGGAGGTTCTGCTTTAAATCTCCCAATAGTTCTGCTGCCAGGGCCGGGTCCTGGTCCGGTTTTTGTTGCTCCGCTTCCAGTTCGACTATTAACTCCGTACTCACTTCAGCAAAGTTATTGACGAAATTAAGCGGGTTCTGTATTTCGTGGGCGATACCGGCGGTAAGCTCACCCAGGCTAGCCATTTTCTCGGCCTGGATGAGCTGAGTTTGGGTAGTGCGCAAGTCGGCGAGCGTCTTGCTCAGATCGTCACGTTGGTTGGTTATTTCTTCATTTTGCTGGATAACCCGTTCATTCAGGGCCTTTAACTGCGTATTAACCTGACGCTGCTGACGATAATTACGCCAAAGAATCAGTGAAATTAGGATTAACACCACTACACCGCTCAACAGGGCAACCTGCTGCACCTGGGTTTCAAAACGGGCTTGTTTTTCTTCTATCCGGCGTCGGCGTTGCTGCTCATCCAGATTTATGGACTCTAACTGTTTGATGCGTTGCTGATTATAGAGGCTATAATTGGCCACCTGCATCAGTTCCATGTATTTTAGGGCACTGTCGGGTTGTTGATTGGCTTTGAAAAGTTGGGCCGCTAATTGACTGTTTCTAAGAATGCCCCTGGTTAGGCCAGTTTGTTGGGCGGTAGTTAAGGCTTGTTTGGCATAATAGAGGGCCGAATCGAGCTGGTATTTTTTTTGAAAAATGGTGGCCAGCGAATTACAGGTGCGGGTGTAAACCTGCCGGTTATTGGTGGCCAGGGCAAGGGCTTTTGCCTGCTTAAGATAGCGAATGCCCTGCTCTGTCTGTCCACTTTTTTCAGCAAGAAGTCCCAGTTCGCGCAGAACAAACGGGAGTGGATCTCCCCAGGCACTCTCCAATGTTTTAGGTAATTGCAGGGCCAGCTGGTAGGCCCGCTGCTGATACTTGTTGGCCAGGTTAAGCTGGTTTTGGTACCGGTATGCATACCCGATGTCGGCCATTGTCTGCACCGCGTCCGGGTCTATTGTATGGGTGCTATCGTAGAGGGCTTTGGCCCGGAAAAGGTAGCTACTGGCTTGTTTGGCATCAGGAAAGGTAATGTAGAGGTACCCAATGGCCTGAAGACTCTGGGCTAGTCCTAACGGATCCTGAGCCAGCCGATTCAACCCCTGGGCATGTAGTAACTCGCTTAGGGCACTGACCAGGTCACCTTTTTCGGATAAACTAAAGCCTAGTGTTGCATCCAGCAAGTAACATTTGATTTTAGGCTCTACACGGTTTCCCATTATACGTCCACTTAAAGGGCTTGGCTAATACTGCATTGAAGTAAATAATAAACTCCTCAAGCTGAGTTTTTAGGTCGGCTTGTGAAACAAAGTTACCCCGACGTAACAGCTTCCGGCTTAAAATGCCAAACCAGATTTCGATTTGATTCAGCCACGAACAATGCTTGGGGGTGTACAAAAAACAGACTTGATGAGTGGGGTCTTGCAGAAATAAAGCCCGGCTCGCCATCGATTCCAACACCCCTTTTTTTCCTTTTACACCCAAACAAGCTACTGCAAGACCTTCTAAACCAGCGACCCATAACACCAATGACTCCGATTGGTGCGTGTTTAGATTATCCACCACAAAAAGCCATTTCTTGACGTGCGGTGAGGCTGCCACCGTGCCACTAATATGTGCCTTAAAATCCTGTTCGTTGCGGGTTTCCCCAATCGACGGACTCAGGATCGTTCCTTCACAGACATCTAAATTCGCCATTAGGCACAACGTGCCGTGCCGGGTGTATTCATACTCTTGCCGACAAACCTGACCCACCTGTTGGGGTAAATCGGGTGCATTCCGCGCCAAGGCCTGCATCCCTGTCTTTTCATCCGTACTAATGGTCTTGAGTCCTTCCTGTTCCCACCGCTGAGGGGCTTCCAGATATGCTTTGCAAATCTGTTCCGCACCCACTGCCAACTCTTCTGGCGTGCATTTAGGGTTGAGCCAACCCTTGGTCTTGTGGGGTTTGATGTCGCTGTCTTTTTAAAAAAGAACCCACTTGGGAACGACTGATCGAATCCACAATGCCTCGTTTAATGACCTCTTGGGTCAATTCGGTTAACCCCCAGTGGCTCACAGGCCGCCCACTCAGGCTGGGTTCTTCCAGAGCCACACCCAGAATTTGGCAGTAGTCATGGGCGGAAAACTTACCCGGACTGCCCGATCTTTCCGCGTCACTTAAGCCGTCTCGAATAGCTTTTTCAAGTTCATGGCGTACTTTTTTAGGGTCTGTCGTGGTTTCAACGGTGTCTAAAGTGGGTTGGAGATCAATCCATCGGTAACGCCAGCGTCGGGCTTTGGCCCAGCTATAGCCCAACTCAGTGTGAATGGCCACATTTGATTTTCCCTGTAGCATGGCCAAAATCAGCGTAGCCCGTTCCACTTCGCAGACTGATGCTGTGCTCTGGTGGGCAATCGTTCGTAAAATGGTTTGCTGAAGCGGTGTAGCGGAGAGTTTGGGACTATTCATCAGTTTGCAATTTGCATCAAAAAGACAACTAAACTATAATGCTACTTACTGGACGTAGCACTAGTTGGGTTAGGCATCTTCCTTCCCCTTTTGCATAGCGGAGCTGTTCCGCCAGCCTGGCCCCCCGTCGGGCATACCAAAGGGCAGAATCGGGCTGGGAGTATCGGTAAGACGCACTAAGGTCAGCCATGAGTAAAATCCGGGTAGTATCCGTTTTGGCTTGATTGAGCAGTTGCTTCAGGGGGGAAGTATGGAGATTTTGTGCCAGCAATTGCCCCAGAAAAGGGTTACAGGTCAGTAACAAACAGGCTAAAATCCGGGGTTTCATACGTTCATTTTGATTAACCAACAGTAAGTTTACTATAAATGAGTTTCTTTACCGAATCATACGGCAAAGGCACCATACGCCGTCGCGGGACTGTCATTGGGGAGTGCCCTACATTCGTACGATCGGATCGCCGAAGCGAATGTTCCATGAAGAATAGCTCATACTGTTAGTCTTACAGATAGTCAGTCAGTTATGAGTAAATGCGGTGATTAGTAAAGGAAACGGTCGTTTTCTTTACTAACTGGTTAGCAGGCAGAACACAGCCTATTTTGGTCCATTTCAAGGCATAGAACTCGCCGGGCCGCCGAGGGGTCAAACAATCAACGTAAATTTAGCTGTGCCAAATATTGGGGTTTTCTGACACCCTATTTTCATTTTGGCCGCGTCACAGTAGTCCGACTGGATGGTCGCGTCCCGGCGGGGAACCGCACGGTGGCCCCGTTTTGCCGTGCAGACCAACCTTGTAACTGCCGCAGATTGGCTGCTCCATCAGGACATGCTCGCTGAACTGCATCAGCGAGCATGTCCGTGCAATGTCCCGGTCTTACACCCTTCTCTTATTTTTCTCTGGAGCAAGTTTGTGGTGGTAAAAAATAAAATAGGTTTGTCAATACGTGAGTCCGGGAATTTTCAGGTTGAAGGAATATAAATATCAAAGGTTGCGCCTTTATTTAATTCTCCGGATGCTGTTATAATTCCATTGTGATTGTCTACAATTTTTTTTACAATAGCGAGCCCAATGCCTGTACCGTCGTATTCATTTCTGCCATAAAGCCGTTGGAATACTTCAAATATTTTTTCGCTATATTTTTGTTCAAACCCAATCCCATTATCGCTTACTGTGATATGACAATATTTATTTTGCGGTGAAAGTCTTTGGTTTTGTAGTGTTATGCCGTTTGCAATCTCGCTTTTGATTTGTATATGTGGCGCACAACGTGGGTTTGAAAACTTTAGCGCGTTGCCAATCAGATTATGCATAAGTTGCCGGAACTGAAAAGGAATTACGTCAACATCACATAAGTCATTTGCTTCAATGGTGGCATGTTTCCCCTTCAGGTCTTCTTCAAAATCCTCTTTTACTTCTTCTACAATTTTATTAAGAGCGGTAGTTTCAAACTTACGTTCGGTTGTACTGGTACGTGAGTAGGTAAGTAAATCCTGAATGAGGGTTTGCATTCTTTTTGCGGAATTCTGCACCCGGTTAAACATGCTTGAATTCGCGTTTGCAGTGCATATCACCCTTTCTCCCCCTTTGTCTACTTCAGCTGCTCTCGTAGCCTGACTGAATCAACAAAAGTCAGCCGTTCAATAGATTACCTCGTAGCTTTGAGGT
>Ga0123337_10000885_pt1 | contig 44258 bp, 38 predicted proteins | sample frozenSSSSmetaG_FD_89792 | JGI IMG/M metagenome (GOLD analysis project Ga0123337, IMG submission 89792) | Glacier valley bacterial and archeal communities from Borup Fiord, Nunavut, Canada, to study Microbial Dark Matter (Phase II) -... | ecosystem: Environmental > Aquatic > Freshwater > Ice >... | reverse complement strand
GTGGCATCGATGCGGCGCTCGGGCTGGAAGTCTGCGCTGACCGCGCCCGGCGCGCGGATCGCCACGATGCGCCCGGCGGCGATGGCCACGTCGGCCAGTTCGTCGCGGCCGCTCGAAGGGTCGATGACGCGCCCGCCGTGAATCAGGACCTTCATGCGTTGTTCCCCGCGATGATCGACATCACCGCCATGCGCACCGCGATGCCGAAGGTCACCTGCGGCAGGATCACGCTCTGCGCGCCGTCGGCCACGGTGGAGTCGATCTCGACACCGCGGTTGATCGGCCCGGGGTGCATGACGATGGCATCGGGCTTGGCGAGCGCGAGCTTGTCGGCCGTCAAGCCGTAGTTCATCGAGAACTCCGCCGCGCTCGGCAGCACCGCACCGTTCATGCGCTCGTTCTGCAGCCGCAGCATGATGATCACGTCGGCATCGCGAACACCCTCGCGCATGTCGTGGCACACGCGCACCCCCATGGCCGCCAGGTCGCCCGGCACCAGCGTCTTCGGGCCGACGGCGCGGATCTCGGGCACACCCAGGGTGGTGAGCGCATGAATGTCGGAGCGCGCCACGCGAGAGTTGACGATGTCGCCGACGATGGCGACGGTGAGTTGCGTGAAGTCTTTCTTGAAGTGGCGGATCGTGTACATGTCGAGCAGGCCCTGCGTCGGGTGCGCATGGCGCCCGTCGCCAGCGTTGACCACGTGCACGTGCGGCGCGCAGTGCTGCGCGATCAGGTATGGCGCGCCGCTCTCGCTGTGGCGCACCACGAACATGTCGGCATGCATGGCGGACAGGTTCGCGATGGTGTCGAGCAGGCTCTCGCCCTTGGCCGCAGATGACCGGGCGATGTCGAGGTTGATGACGTCGGCGCTCAAGCGCTTGGCCGCGATCTCGAACGTGGTGCGGGTGCGCGTGCTGTTCTCGAAGAACAGGTTGAACACGCTCTTGCCGCGCAGCAGCGGCACCTTCTTGACCTCGCGGTCGTTGACGCTGAGGAAAGTGCCTGCGGTGTCGAGGATGTGGTGCAGCACCGACGGCGGCAACCCTTCGATCGACAGCAGGTGGATCAACTCGCCGTTCGCATTCAGCTGCGGGTTGCGGCGGGTCTTGAGCAAATGTGGCTCTGCCACTTTGCTCAAATCCCCTTGGGGGGCGGACGACGTACTCGTTGGCCTGGGGGTGCTCATCATTCAAGCTCCCGGATGTCGAAGCTGAAGCGGCCGGCACCGTCGCGCGCGAGCGAGAGCCGCTGCCCGCGCGGCAAGGCGATGCGCGCGGCCGACACCGCTGCCGAGATGGGCAACTCGCGCCCGCCACGGTCCACGAGCACCGCGAGCTGCACGCTGGCGGGGCGGCCGAAGTCGTACAACTCGTTGATCACGGCGCGGATCGTGCGGCCGGTGTAGAGCACATCGTCGATCAGCACGATGGGCCGGCCCGCCACCTCGAACGGCAGCTTGGTGTGGTCGGTGCTGGCGGCCATGCCGCGCGAGCCGAAGTCGTCGCGGTGCAGGGCGCTGGAGATCACACCCGGCGCACCGGGCAGTTGCAGGTCGCGGTGCAGGCGCTCGGCCAGCCACGCGCCGCCGGACCAGATGCCGACGAGCACCACGTCGGGTTGCAACAGCCCGCGCACGCCGGCCCGCAGGTCGGCGTACAGCGCTTCGGCGTCGAGGTTCAGGCTGCTCATTCGGTGGGCTTCGGTTCGGAGGCGTTCAGTGCGGGAACCATCGTCGTGGCAAAGAACTGGTCGAGGATGATGGCGGCCGACGCTGCGTCAACGTCGCGCGCACCCAGGCTCAGCGCCTCGGTCGTGGTGTAGCGCTCGTCGACCTCGTGCACCGCGAGCTTGAAGCGGCCCTGCAATTGGCGAGCGAAGCGCCGCGCTCGCTCGGTATTGTCGTGCGCAGCGCCATCAGGGTGGAAGGGCACGCCGACGACCAGCGCATCGGGCTGCCACTCCGTGATCAAGCGGCCGATGGCCTCGAAGCGCGCATCGCCAACGGCTGCGACGGTGCGCAGCGGCTGCGGGTTCAGCGTCAGCGCGTTGCCGATGGCCACGCCGACGCGTCGGGTGCCGTAGTCGAAAGCGAGGAAGGAACGGGTGGCGGGGCGGGTCACGGCGGCAGCGGGCTCTCAAGGAACTGTGGCTTTGCCGCTTTCCTTGACTCCCTCGGGGGGCGGACGACGCGTGTCGTCGGCCTGGGGGCGCTGTCATGCATGCCCCGCCTCCTGGCTCAGCGTGCCCGACGCAATGCCCAGCAGCCAAAGCGCCTTGTCGTAGCGTTGCTCGACCGGTGTGTCGAAGATGATGGCGCGCTCGGCGCCGACGTTGATCCAACCGTTGCGGCTCATCTCGTCTTCGAGCTGGCCGGCGCCCCACCCGCTGTACCCCAGCGTGACGAGAATCTTCTTCGGCCCGGCGCCGCTGGACAATGCTTCCAGCACGTCCTTGCTCGTGGTCATCTCGAGCCCGCCCGGGATCTGCAGCGACGAGTTGTAGTGCCCGCCCTTGCCTTCCTCGCCGCCGAGCCGTTCGTGCAGCACGAAGCCGCGCTCGGTCTGAACCGGGCCGCCGAAATAGACGGCCGATTCGGCCAGCTCGGGCCGGTCGAGCGAAAGGTCGACCTTCTCGAACAGGTTCTTCAGCTTGATGTCGATCGGCTTGTTGATGACCAGCCCGAGCGCGCCCTTCTCGTTGTGCTCGCACAGGTAGATCACGGTACCGGCAAAGGTGCCGTCGCGCTGCCCCGGCATCGCGATGAGGAACTGATTGGCGTAGCTGACCGGGGTACCTGGCATGCCTGAATTTTAGACCTGCGGCAGACTCTGCCCCATGGAACACCGAAGTTTGAACACCGCCCTCATGTGGTTTCGCCGCGACCTGCGCGCCACCGACAACGCCGCGCTGCATCACGCGCTGCGCAGCGCACGCCAGGTGTGGTGCGTGTTCGTGTTCGACACCGACATCCTCGCGCCGCTGCCGCGCCGGGACCGGCGCGTCGAGTTCATCTTGCGCAGCCTGCACGACCTGGACGCGCAACTCGCCGCGCTCGGCCTCGAGCACGGTCGACCCGGCGTGCACCTGATCGTTCGGCACGGCCGAGCCGTGGATGAGATCACGAAGCTTGCCGGGCAACTCGGTGTCCAGGCCGTGCTTGCCAACCACGACGATGAGCCCGATGCGCTGGCGCGCGATGCGGCTGTGCGCGCCGCGCTGGCCGACCAAGGCATGGCCCTGCACACTCACAAGGACCACGTGGTGTTCGAGCGCAGCGAGGTGCTCACGCTGGCCGGCAAGCCTTACACCGTGTTCACGCCGTACAAGAACGCGTGGCTGAAGAAGCTGGACGCGTTCTACCTCAAGCAGTACCCGACGGCCCGGCATGCCGACGCACTCGGCGCTGTGCCCGCGGCGCTGGCCACACCTCTGCCGACGCTCGCAGCACTCGGGTTCGAGCCGAGCAACCTGGCCGAGCTGCCCATCACCCCGGGCAGCGCGGGTGCACAAGCCCTGCTGCAAGACTTCCTGCAGCGCATCGACGACTACGGGGCGACGCGCGACTTCCCCGCGGTCAAGGGGCCGAGCTACCTGTCGGTGCACTTGCGCTTCGGCACCGTGTCGATACGCGAGCTGGCCGCGCGGGCACGCGAGCGCGTCGCCCCTGGCACCGAGGCCGTGCGATCCGGTGCGATGGTGTGGTTGTCGGAGCTGATCTGGCGCGACTTCTACCACCAGATCCTGCACCACCACCCGCACGTGGTGGCGCAAAGCTTCCGGCCCGAGTACGAACGCATCGAATGGGAGGTCGGCCCCGGGGCGGACGCCCTCTTTGCTGCCTGGTGCGAGGGCCGCACGGGCTACCCGCTGGTGGACGCCGCCATGGCGCAGATCAACCAGACCGGCTACATGCACAACCGCCTGCGCATGGTCGTGGCGAGCTTCCTGACGAAGGACCTGGGGATCGACTGGCGCTGGGGCGAGCGCTACTTCGCGCAGGCGCTGAACGACTTCGACCTCGCCGCCAACAACGGCGGCTGGCAATGGGCGGCCTCGACCGGTTGCGATGCGCAGCCCTACTTTCGCATCTTCAACCCGGTCAGCCAGAGCGAGAAGTTCGACTCCGAGGGCAAGTTCATCCGCCGCTACCTGCCGCAGCTTGCAGCGCTGCCCGACAAGGCCATCCATGCACCGTGGCTGGCGCGGCCCATGGAGCGGCTTGCAGCGGGCGTCGAACTCGGCCGCGACTACCCGCAGCCGGTGGTGATGCACGACGAGGCGCGGGCCCGGACGCTGCAACGCTTCAGCGTCGTCAAGGGCGGCGGCCCGTCGTCATGACACGGTAGTGGGCGCCCGGCGCGATTCCCGCGTCGCGGTGTAGCGCCCGATCAGCGCCAGCAGGTCTTCTTCGGCGTAGGGCTTGCCGAGGTAGTGATCCACGCCGAGTTCGGCCGCGTACTCGCGGTGCTTTTGCGCGATGCGCGAGGTGATCATGATGACCGGCAGCTCGCGCAATCGCGCATCGGCGCGGATGTTGCGCACCAGGTCGAAACCGTCCATGCGCGGCATCTCGATGTCCGACAACACGATGGCCGGCACGCTTTCGGCCAGCCGCTCGAGCGCGTCCAGGCCGTCCTTCGCCAGCACCACGCGGTAGCCTTCACGCAGAAGCAGGCGCTGCGTCACGCGGCGCACCGTGAGCGAGTCGTCCACCACCATCACGAGCGGCGCCAGCGGCACGGCCGAGGCGGCGTCGGCCGGCATCACGGTCTGGGCGCCGGGCAGGCGCAGCGCAGTCAGCGTGGCATGGCGTGCCGCGTCGCCATACAACGCGGCCAATGCCACCGGGTTGTAGATCAGCGTGACCGCGCCCGATGCGAGCAGCGTGATCCCGGCCAGGCCGGGCAGGCGCGAGAGCTGCGGGCCGAGGTTCTTGACCACCACTTCCTGGTTGCCCAGCACTTCGTCCACGTGCAGCACGATGCGCTGCTGAGCACTGCGAATCACTACGATGGAACGTGTGCGCGCTGTGCTCGGCGCCGGCAGCGGGCTGATCTGCAGCAAGGCGCCGAGCCAGAAGAACGGCAGGGCGCGGTCGCCGACGGTATAGGTGCCCGTCGCATAGACGCCGTCCATCTCGGCGGGCGTGGCACGGCGAACGACCTCGACCAGCGTGGACGGCACGCCCACCCGGGTGTCACCGCAGCGCAGCATCACGACCTGCGTGACGGCGGTGGTCAGCGGCAGGATCAGTTTGAACGCCGTGCCCTGGCCGGCCGCGGTCGCGGTCTCGATGCGCCCGCCCATCGCGTTCACCTCGGCACGCACCACGTCCATGCCGACACCACGGCCGGAAAGCTCGGTCACCACTTCGGCAGTCGAGAAGCCCGGCGCGAAGATGAGGTTGGCGAGCTCGGCGTCGGTCGGCGTCGCGTCGGCCCCGATCAGGCCGAGCGCCACGCCCTTGGCGCGGATGCGCGGCAGGTCGAGCCCGGCGCCGTCGTCGCGGAACTCGACACCCACTTCGTTGCCCTCTTGCGAGAGCGCCACGATGATCGAGCCCGTGCTTTCCTTGCCAGCAGCGGTGCGCGTATCGGGCGCCTCGATGCCGTGCCCGACGCAATTGCGCAGCAGGTGCTCGAACGAGCCGGTCATGCGGTCGAGCACGCCCCTGTCGACTTCGATCGAGCCACCCACGATGTCGAGCCGCACCGACTTGCCGGTCTCCTTCGCAGCCTGCCGCACCACGCGGTACAGCCGATCCGACAAGCCTTCGAACTCGACCATCCGGGTGCGCAGCAGGTCGTCCTGCAGGTCGCGGGTCATGCGCGCCTGGGCGACCAGTTCGTCTTCGGTCGTCTCCAGCGAACGTTGCAAAGTGCGCTGCACCGTGGCCACGTCGCTGACCGACTCGGCCATCATGCGCGTCAGTTCCTGGAATCGCGTGAAGCGGTCGAACTCGAGCGGGTCGAAGGCCTGGGAAGCGGCCTTCGCGGCTTCCAGGCGCGAGGTCATCTGGGTCTCGCCATGGAATTCGATGTCGCGCAGTTGCGCGCGCAGGCGCTCGAGGTTCTCGGTCAAGTCACCGAGCGACCCCTTGATCTGCGCGACACCGGACTCGATGCGCGAGCGCGTGATGCTCACCTCGCCGGCCTGGTTGACGAGCCTGTCGAGCAAGGGCGCTCGCACGCGCACGGCCGACTGCGAGATCGATCCCCGCTCCGGCGCCGTGCGAGGCGTGGCCTGGGTCGTGGGGAAGCGCGACCAGTCGATCTCGGCCAACGGTTGCGGCAGGGTTTGCGGAACCTGCACGGCGGGCGCTTCTTCGGCCACGGCCGGCGGCGCCGGCTCCGGCGCCACCTCCGCCGCGGCGACCACAGCTGCTTCCGGTTCGGTCGCCTGGGCCGGAGCGGCCGCCGCTTCTTCCTGCAACTCGGCAGGCGCTGTCTCAGCGGCGTCGGCTGCGGCTGTAACGTCGGCCGTATCGGACGCGTCGGGCGCGCCCGATAGCACGTCGGGCGGCGCGGAAGCCTCCAGCGCGACCGGTGGCGTGGGCGGCTCGGCCAATGCATCGAAATCGGTCGTCGGCTCAGTCGCGCGGCCTCGCAGGGCGTCGAGGGTCTGCGACAGCCGGTCACCGTAGGCTTGCAGCACCTCGACATCGACCGCTTCGATCTTTGGTGCGGCTATCAGGTGTTCGATGCGGGTTTCCAGGCGGTGGGCCATCTCGCCCAGGCGCATGGCGCCCGCCAGGCGTGAGCCGCCCTTGAGCGTGTGCAAGGTTCGCATGCAGGCCGCCGGGTGAGCGGCTTCGCCAGGGCGGCGCACCCAGTCGCGCAGCCGAGCGGCGAGTTGCGGCAACAGTTCTTCCGCCTCTTCCTCGAAGATCGGGAACAGTTCTTCGTCGACGGCATCGACAGCGTCGATCACGTCGTCGCCGTCAACCAGGCCGTGCGTCAATCCGGCCGAGCGCGGGGCCTGCGTCGGCGTGTGATCGAAGGGCTTGAGCTCGGTCAGCCCGAAACCATCGAAGCGCGTTTCGCCAGCGCCGTAGACGGTATCCAGCAGCAGAGGTGCGGGCGCCGTGTCGCTGACTTGAACCGGTGCCTCCACCGTGGGCTGCGACGGCTCTTCAGTGGGTATTTCCGGCGCCGGGAGCATGGCCGATTCCGGGACATGCACGTGCTGCTCGGGCTCGGCTTCGCGAGGTGCCGCTCCCGCCAGGTCGTGCGCGGCAGCTGGGGCAAGCGCATCGAAAGCGGTGTCTTGCGCGGCATCGTCGGGCGCCAGGTCGACCGTCAGGAGCGGCAGCGCGGGCTCGGGCGTGAATGCAGCCGGCTCGCTGACCGGTGGCAGTTCGGCCGCCGCAGTCGCGGCTTCGAGCCGGCGCGCAGAACTCAACTCATGTTCGGCCAGCCGCGCCAGCAGCTCGGGCGACGGCTCCTTCAGGAAGCCGGCTGCGAATTGGTGCAGCAGGCGGCGAATGTCCTCGGCCGCATCGACGAACAGGCGCGCCTCTTCTTCGGTGCCATGGCCGATGGCCAGCGAGCGCGCCTGCGCATGTTCGAGCGAACGCGCCAACTGCGACAGTTCGGTGAAACCAACCGTGGCCGAACTGCCGGCGAGCGAATGCGCCAGTGCAATCGGCGCCTCGCCGATGGGGCGGTGCAACTCCATCGCCCACTCGGCGACTTCGGTGGTCAACCGGCGCGACAGTTCGTCGGCCTCGTTGAGGTAGATGTTGAACAGCGGAATGCTGATTCGAAGCGGGCCGACGACCTTGACCAGTTCTTCGTCGAAGCCGCTGACCGCGGTGTCGGCGTCGGTCGGGTGCCGCGCATCGTGTGCGGCTTCGGCTTGCGCCTCGTCGAGGTCGAACGCGAGGTCGAGGTCGATGATGTCGATCTGGTCGAGCGGCAAGTCGGCGCCGGCCGATTCGGTGACCTCCGGCAACGGCAGGATCTCGGTCGGCTCGGCGTCGAACGGGTCGTTCAATTCGGGCACGCTCATGTCGAGCGGCGCGTGCTCGCTGACCACGTCGAAGTCGGCGCCGGCTGGCGCCGACTCGGGCGCTTCGGTGACCCCGAGGTCGAGTTCGAACGACACTTCAGGCAGGGCGGGCAAATCGCCGAACGCGTCGAGCCCGCTGTGAACGGTGACCTGCTCGCCGCTGGGCGTGGCCGCCGCAGCCACAGGCGCCAGGTCGAGGTCGGCGGCGCTCGGCAGATCGGGCGGGAAGCCGAGCGGCAATGGCAGATCCGCCACTTCGCGTGTGCCGGCGACCCCCTGCTGCGCACCCACCTGATCGGCGGCGTGTCTGACAGTGGCCGCGTCATGCTGGCTGCTCCGTCGCGCGGCGATGTCGTCGACCCAGCCCGACAGGTAAGCCACGCTCCACGCGGTGAATTCGAGCAGCGCGTGGGACGCCGCGCCCTGGTCGGCCAGATGGCCGTTGTAGAGCTGTTCGCACGCCCACGCAGCCTCGCCGAACTCTTTGAGCCCGACCATGCGCGAACTGCCCTTGAGCGTGTGGAAGGCGCGCCGCAAGGTGGTGGCCTGCGCCAGGTCATCGGGCGCATGCGCCAGTTCGGCGTGGGCCGCACCTGCGTTTTCCAGCACCTCGCGCGCTTCCTCGAGGAAGATCTCGCGCATCTCGTCATCTTCGGCGAGATCGGCCACCGCATTTGGGTCGGCCGGCAATTGGAGCGTGAGCGTGGGCAGGCTGGGCGTGGGTACCAACGCCGCCTCGGACGCCAGCCCGACCGGGTCGGACGAAGTCGAGACGAAGTCGACCAACGCTTCCGAGAGCTCGTCGCGCACCGCAGTTGCACGGGCGGCGCTGTCGGCGTTGTCGAGCCCTTCCTGGGCCTTCTGCACGGCCGCGGCAAGCGCCGGCTGATCGGCGGCGTGTGCTTCGTGCGAGAGGCGCACAAGGTCTCGCTCCACGTCGGCGTCGGAGACGTCGTCACGTGCCGATGCGAATGCCAGCGTCTGCGCCTGCTCGATGAGGCGCTGCTCCACCGGGGCCGGTGTGGCCTGGCTGGCGATGGCGGGTGCGCGCTCGGCGCTGCGGCCCATCACCGGGTTGAGCATGCCGGTGTCGGCGTCGAAGACGAACAGCGACTTGGCCAGTTGCGGCTGCACGCTGAGCATGTCGATCAGGAAGCCGAGCGCGCCCAGGTTGCTGGCAAGGCGGTCGAACACGCCGGTCTGGCCGACGCGCAGCGGGTCGATCTCGGTGGACGCCAGCGCGTCGACCTCGTCGCGCATGCGAAGAAGCGCTGCCGAGGCGTGGTCCATCCCCAGCACCGACAGCACGCCGCGCATCGCCGAAAGCTGGTTTGGAACCGGGATCAGCACGTGGCGATCTTCCGGTTTGCGGAAATACTGGTCGATGAGCTTCTCAGACTCGGACAGCGACGCACGCAGTTCCTGCACCACACTGCCCATGGTCTGGCGGTCGGAAACCCGGCGGTACAGGTCCTCCATCCACCCTTCCAGCGGCTCCGGGGCCTGGCCCTGGCGCACGGCCGACAGCCGGTCGGCCAGCCGGCTCACGCGAGTGGCCTGGTCCGGGTGGTCGAAGTCGGCGTCATCGAGCGCAGCTTCGATGTAGAGCAGGCTGGTCGCCACTTCCATGGCGAGCGGCGCGGCGGGTGCGCCGTTGCTCTGCTGGGTCTGCACCACGGCGCGCTGCAATTCGCCGGCGAAGGTGTCACCGAGCGGGAACAGGCGCTTGAGTGATTCGCCGACGAGCGAGAACTGTTCTGCCAGGCCGGCCAGGCGGTGCATTTCACCGCCGGCGATGGCGGACCACGCCTCCTTGGCCGCAGCCACGCGTTTGCGCGCCTGCGCAATCATTGCCGGGTCGAAGTGGCCGAGCATGCTCACCGAATAATCGACCGGCGCGTGACGCGCCAGGCCGTAGGCCAGCCGCACGGCTGCCAGGCGCGGCGACTTGCGGCCATCGCCCGGCGAAGCGCTCTGCGCGCAGAAGAACAGCAGGTCTTGGGCAAGCCGCTCCGACACCTCGGAGCCGCCGCGTTCGAGGATGCGGAACTGCGCCAGCAGCCGCGACGCCACGCGCTTGCTAAACACATCGAAGCCGAGCAGGCCATGCGCCTGCCCTTCGAACACGGCAGATGCCAGCGTCCAGAGCGTGGCGATCGGGCCGGGCACAGCACCCGCACCGAGGCCGGCACAGATGTCGCTCATGCTCCCCGCAGCCTGTACCGGGTCGAGGTTACGCATCAACGCCAGCAACTGCCCTTCGAGGGCGCCGTGGGTAGCGGCGTCCGGTTGGCGCTTTGCTGCCGCCGGATCTGCGGGCAGGTCGCGCCATTGCCAGTCGAGTGGCCAAAGGTCAGCCGGGTGCACGCGGTCGGCACCGGCGGCTTCTTGCACAGCGCGGTACTGCGGGAACAGCGACAGGGTCGACACCGGGCGCCCCGCCAGCAGCCGCGCGACGTAGTCGAGCAAGGCGAACGACGCGCGCTCGATGTCCTCGACGACCGCCAGGCTCAGCTTGTGCGGCCGGCTCACGTAGCGTTGAACCGCCGCTTCGCTGGCGCGCAGCACGGTTGCCACTGCCGGCAAGCCAACAAGTTCGAGCGCGCCCACGCCCTGGTGGATCTGCGAGCGCGCCGTGCGCAGCACGGCCGGGTCGACGGCGTCGATGTCAGACGCGCCAAGGGCCTCGGCGTCCTTCACGAACCGGCGCAGCGCCTTGTGGGCTGCGTCGAGCGAACGGCGCAGTTCCTCGTGAACCCACGCCAGTGCGCTGAGGTCGTCGCTGCCGCCGGGTGTGGCTGCAGCGCTGCTTGCGCCCGGATTGGCGCTCAGGTTTGCGCTCATGCGTTGGTCACTCGATCTTGAACCGCGCCACCGACTGCTTCAGCTCTTCGGCCGTGCGCGACAACTCGCGCACCATCTGCGCCGTGGAGCGTGTGCCTTCACCGGTCTGCTCGGTCACTGCAAAGATGTGCTGGATGTTCGCGGCCACCACGTTGGCGGACTGCGCTTCGCTGAGCGCCTGGTTCGAGATGTTGGCGATCAGCTCCGAGAGCTGGCGCGTCACCCGGTCGATGTCGCCGAGCGCCGAGCCGGCGGCGTCGGTCAGTCGCGTTCCTTCGACCACGCCCTGGGTGCTGCGCTCCATGGCGCCGACCGCGTCTTGCGTGTCGGTCTGAATCGTCTTCACGAGCGCGGCGATCTGGCGCGTTGCGTCACCGGACCGTTCAGCCAGCCGCTGCACTTCTTCCGCCACGACCGAGAACCCTCGCCCCGCCTCACCGGCAGACGCCGCCTGGATGGCCGCGTTCAGCGCCAGCACGTTGGTCTGCTCGGTAATGTCGGAAATCAGCTCGGTGATTTCGCCGATCTCCTGCGACGACTCGCCCAGCCGCTTGATGCGCTTCGATGTCTCCTGGATCTGGTCCCGGATCGAGTTCATGCCGCCGATGGTGTTCTGCACGGCGCGCAGGCCCGACTCGGCAGCCTCGAGCGACTGGCGCGCCACGGCGGCGGTTTCCTGCGCCTGGCCCGACACGTCGTTGATTCGACCCGCCATCTGCAGCACCGACTCGCCGGTGTCGCGGATCTCGCGCAACTGCTCGGAAGAGGCGGCGAGCAGCTCGGTCGAGGTGGCCTCCACCTGCTGCGTGGTGTCGGTCACCCGGCCCACCGTGCCCTGCACCTGCGACACCAGTGTGCGAAGTTCTTCCACCGTGTAGTTCACCGAGTCGGCGATCGCCCCGGTGATGTCTTCGGTCACGGTCGCTTGCTGTGTCAGGTCGCCCTCGGCCACGGCTTGCAGCTCGTTCATCAACCGCAGAATGGCCGCCTGGTTGGCGTCGTTCACGCGCTTGGCTTCCTGCTGCTCGCGCTCCGCCGTCTGGCGCTGACCTTCGGCCGTCGTAGCGCGGTCGGCCTGCTCACGAACATAGAGCTTCAGGAACCCGAAGCCGCCCAGTGCCAGCGCCAGGGCCGACAGCAGCAACAGCGCGAGGCTCAGGCCGCTGAACCCGGTCTCGCGGCTCAAGCGGCCCTGCACGGCCTCGAGGCCTTTGCGCAACGGCTCGCTGTCCGCAATGATCCCGGACTGGGCTTCACGTGCGGCCACCAGGCCTTGCAGGTTGCCCAGAATCGCGCTTGCCTGCGTACGCGTTTCCTCGTACTGCTTCATCAGCGCCACCAAACGCTCCTTGGTCTGCGGGTCGCGCGTGCCCGGCAGGCGCAATTCCGGGTTGCCATCGGCCAAGCCTTGGGCAATTTCGCGGAACGAGTTCAGGTCCTTGCCGAGCAGAAATACGGCCTCGGGGCTCACGCCTTCCATGGTCAGGAATTCGTTCGCCGACTTGCCGATGCGCTGCGTCAGCATCACGAGCTGGCCCGCCGCTGACAACTCGGCCGGCGAGGCCTCTTGCTGCAGCTTCAGCGACGACACCGTCTCGGCAATTTCCAGCAGGTCGGACGACTGGCGGTTGATGGCGCGCAGCGCCTGCCCGACCTGCGTGAGGATCTTCTGCTGGTCGAGCACGACCTTGGCGTTCTTCTCGGCGCGGTCGACCATCGGCAACACCGGGTCCAGCACCTCTTGCGCGATCGACGGCGCCGCAGCGATGTCGCCCTCGCCCGTCTTGAGGCTGCGCACGTTGCGCGCCAGAACGTCGGCGCTCTCGCGCACTTCGGGGAACGCCGACGCGCTGCCGATCAAGGCCTGCGACACCGACTTCGCGAGCCGCTGCGACTGCATCAGCGCCTGGCCGCTGGCGCCCACCTGGGCCGAGCCACGGCTGGCGGACAGCACCGACAGCACCGTCATCACCAGCAGGCCGATCACGCCGATCACGATCAGCGCAATCAGCAGGCGCTGCTGCTCGGCCACAGGGCGGTTGCCGATCAGCGGCAGGCCGGTACCAGCTGCCATCGCGGCAACATCGGCCTCTTGCATGCGGGTCTCGGAGAAGTCGGCCATTTCGGACGGCGCGGCCTCGGAGATGATCGACGTGTCGAGCTCCATCGTCTGCTGCATGGTCGGTATGTCGAGCGAGATGGCGGCTGCGCCTCCCGCGCCCGGCAGTTCGGGCGCCCGGTTCGCGGCATGCGTCGCATCGGGGCCGAAGGCGACGATGAACGGGGCGTCGAGCGGCGCCTGCGGCTCCGCTGCGGTGCCGTCTTTCTGGCCCCAACCTTTGATCTTGTTCAGGAAGCTCATGTCGCCCTCTCGCGGTCTTGACTTGTACGGGCGCACCGGATGGTGCTCAACCCACGATCTTCAAAAATGCGTCGTCAGTGGCCAACGCCGACAGGTTCAACTCCTGCCACAGGCGGCCCGCCGCGTCGCGCAATCGGGCCCCGACGAAGCGGGGCGTCGCCGCCATCAGCGGCGGGGCTGCGGTCAGCTCGTCTTCGCTGCGCAAACCCAGCAGTCGGTCCACGGCCAGCACGCAATTGAGTTCCAGCGTCTGGTTGAACCCGACCAGGCGCGGCTGCTCGCGCCCGCCCCGATCGAGCCCGGCGCGTTGGTTCGCCGCACCCAGGAAACCCGCCAGATCGACCACCCCGTGCAGGTGGCCGCGGAGGTTGGCCACGCCGAGAAACCAGCTGTGGCTGTGCGGCACCGGGAGCACGGGCGCCAAGGCAAAGATTTCGCCCGCCTCGCGAAGCGGGAACAGGAAGCCGTGCCCTCTGCATTCGACCGCCAGCCAGGACTGCCCGCGGCGCTGGGTTCGCGCCGCTTGCAGGCGGTCGGCCAGGCGGCTCTGGAGTTCACGCAGGGCTTGTTTGTTGGCCATTCGGGAGTCCGGCGCGGGTCAGACAGGCATCAGGGCGGTGGCAGGCGCGAGACGCTCAGTCGAACGCGTGGATCTTCGCAACCAGTTCATCGGCATTGACCGGCTTGACGATGTAGTCGCGCGCACCCTGGCGCATGCCCCAGACCTTGTCGGTCTCCTGGTTCTTGCTCGTGCACATGATCACCGGCACATCGGCGAAGCGCGGGTCGCGGGTGATGGCGCGGGTCAGCTGAAACCCGTTCTGCCCGGGCATCACGACGTCCATCAGGATGAGGTCGGGTTTGTCTTCGCCGAGCCGGCGCATGGCCTCTTCGCCGTTCTCGGCGGTGCGCACGGTGTAGCCGCGCTTGCCGAGCAGGTCGGACAGGTAGTGAAGCTCCGTCTTGGAGTCATCCACCAGCAGGATTTTCTGGATCGCCATGGTTTCGTCCTCTGTCGTCACCGGTCACGTCGATGCGCGGCTGCGCCAGGCTCGTGGCCCGGCGCAGATCACACTGCGCGCCGGTGTTTTTCAACTGCCTGCAGCAGCTGGTCTTTGGTGAATGGTTTGGTCAGGTAGGCCTCGGAGCCCACCATGCGGCCGCGGGCCTTGTCGAACAAGCCGTCCTTGCTGGACAGCATGATCACGGGCACCCCGGCGAACTTGGCATTGCGTTTGATGATGGCGCAGGTCTGGTAGCCATCGAGCCGGGGCATCAGGATGTCGCAAAAGATCAGGTCGGGGTCGTGGTCGTTGACCTTGGACAACGCATCGAAGCCGTCTTCGGCCAGCAGAACCTCGTGGCCGCCCTGCTTCAGAAAGATCTCCGCACTGCGACGGATCGTGTTGCTGTCATCGATGACCAGCACTTTCACGCCCACGCTATCGGCTGTGGCCGGATTGCTCAACAATCATTCTCCTCAATCGGGGTTGTCATCGGCCGGACGCGTGTGGCCTCGGCGGTTGTCGGCAGCGGCTTTGACAGAGCTGATTCTTCAGATCTGGACCATCTCGAAATCTTCCTTGCGGGCACCGCATTCAGGGCATGTCCAGTTCATCGGCACGGCGGCCCAGGCGGTGCCGGGTGGGATGTCATGCTCTGGGTCGCCAGCGGCCTCGTCGTATATCCATCCGCAGATGAGGCACATCCAGGTTTTGGGGTCGCTCACGTTTGATCTTCGCTCAATGGCGACTCGTTGGTTCACTACAATGGAGCCAGATTGTAGCCATCGCATTTGCGGAAAATTCAAGTCTTTGTAGGTACATACGCAACATTCTTCACGTTTGGCTAGAGGTTTGATCACGGCCCGTGAAACGCTGCAGACCGCCCCCTCAAACCCCCGCTTCGGGCCCCTCCAATGACTGCCGAAATCCTCTCCCCCGACGCTGAAGAAGCGCAGCTCCAAGAGCAGCCGGCGCCGGCGTGCGTGATGACCTTCAACGCCAGCGACCCGAGCGGTGCCGGCGGCATTGCCGGTGACGTGGCCACCATCGCCGCGATGGGCGCGCACGCCTTGCCGGTCGTGTGCAGCATCGTGATGCGCGACACCGCCGAAGTGTTCGACCACCACCCGATCGACGCCGACGTGATCGCCGAGCAGGCCCGCAGCATCCTCGAAGACGTGACCATCGCGGCCTGGAAGGTCGGCTTCCTCGGCTCGACCGAGGGTGTGAGCACGGTCGCCGAGATCCTGTCCGACTACCCCGACGTGCCGCTCGTGGCCTACATGCCCAACCTGTCGTGGGTCGAGGAAGACGCGCAGCAGGCCTACCTCGACGCGTTCCGCGAGCTGGTGCTGCCGCAGACCGAGGTGCTGGTGGGCAGCCACCAGACGCTCACCGACTTCTTGCTGCCCGACTGGGACGGCGAGCGCCCGGCCTCGCCGCGTGAACTGGCCGTGGCGGCCGGCGAGCACGGCACGCGCTTCGTGCTGGTGACGAGCGTGCTGATCCAGAGCAGCAAGACGCCCGACCAGTACATGGACAACGTGCTCGCCTCGCCGCAGGGCGCCATCACCGGCGAGAAGTTCGAGCGCTTCGACGTGAGCTTCGTCGGCGCCGGCGACACGCTGGCGGCCGCACTCGCGTCGCTGCTCGCATCGGGCGCCGAGTTGCACGCGGCAGTGGGCGAAGCGCTGGCCTTCCTCGACCAGGCGCTCGACGCGGGCTTTCGCCCGGGCATGGGCAACGTCGTGCCCGACCGCTTCTTCTGGGCCCAGCCGCCCGGCGAGGAAGAAAACGAAGACGGCGCACCCGACGACGCCGCCGACGCCGGCACGCCGCCGAAGACCCCGCGCCATATTCACTGATCTGCAACCTGAGAGTCCATGAACAACCACGAGCTCTTCGAGCGCGCCCGCAAGGTCATCCCCGGCGGCGTGAATTCACCGGTGCGCGCATTCCGTGCCGTCGGCGGCACGCCGCGCTTCATTGCACGTGCCGAAGGCCCGTACATTTTCGACGCGGAAGGCACACGCTACATCGACTACATCGGCTCGTGGGGCCCGATGATCCTGGGCCACGGCCACCCGGCCGTGCTCGCTGCGGTCCAGAAGGCCGCACTCGACGGCTTCTCGTTCGGCGCGCCGACCGAGCGCGAAGTCGAACTCGCCGAAGAGATCCTGAGCCTCGTGCCCAGCATGGAACAGGTGCGGCTCGTCAGCTCCGGCACCGAGGCCGCCATGAGCGCGTTGCGCCTGGCGCGCGGCGCCACCGGCCGCAGCAAGTTCATCAAGTTCGAAGGCTGCTACCACGGTCACGCCGATGCGCTGCTCGTGAAGGCCGGTTCCGGCCTCGCAACCTTCGGCCACCCGACCAGCGCCGGCGTGCCGGCCGAGGTGGTGCAGCACACGCTGGTGCTCGAGTACAACAACATCGCCCAACTCGATGAAGCATTTGCACTGCACGGCTTTGAGCTGGCCTGCGTGATGATCGAGCCGATCTGCGGCAACATGAACTTTGTGCGCGCATCGGTGCCTTTCATGACGCGGCTGCGCGAGCTGTGCACCCAGTACGGCGCGCTGCTGGTGTTCGACGAGGTGATGACCGGCTTTCGCGTGGCGCTGGGCAGCGCACAGTCGATCTACGCGACGCTGATTCCCGGCTTCGCGCCCGACATCAGCGTGTTCGGCAAGGTCATCGGCGGCGGCATGCCACTGGCGGCATTCGGCGGCTCGCGCGCGGTCATGGAGCAACTGGCCCCGCTCGGGCCGGTCTACCAGGCCGGCACCTTGTCCGGCAACCCGGTCGCCACCGCCTGCGGCCTGGCCACGCTGCGCGAGATCCGGCGGCCCGGCTTCTTCGAGGCCTTGTCGGCGAGCACGCGCACACTGGTCGACGGGCTGGTCGGTGCCGCCGCCGAGGCCGGCGTGCCCATGGTGGGCGACTCCGAAGGCGGCATGTTCGGCTTCTTCTTCGCCCGCTCTTTCGATGACGGCCTGCCGCAGAACTACGGCCAGGTCATGGCCACCGACAAGGAGCGCTTCAACCGCTTCTTCCACGCCATGCTCGACCGCGGGGTGTATCTGGCGCCGGCCATGTACGAGGCGGGCTTCGTGAGTTCGGCGCATTCCGCCGCCGACCTGCAAGCGACCATCACGGCCGCGGCACAGAGCTTGCGGAGCTGAGCGGGCGACACTGAGCTGGTGCCGTCCGGCGCTGCCAAGTTCCTGCGCAGGCCTCTTCTGGATCCCCCCGATGCACATCCACATCCTCGGCATCTGCGGCACCTTCATGGGTGGCGTGGCCGCACTGGCGCGCGAAAGCGGCCACACCGTGACCGGCTGCGATGCCAACGTCTACCCGCCGATGAGCGACCAGCTCCGCGCCCTCGGCATCGAACTGATCGACGGCTTCAGCGCCGATCAGATGGCGATCCAACCCGACCTGTTCGTGGTCGGCAACGTGGTCACGCGCGGCAACCCGCTGATGGAGGCCGTGCTCGATGCCGGCGCGCCCTACACCAGCGGCCCGCAGTGGCTGGCCGACAACGTGCTGCAAGGCCGCCACGTGCTGGCCGTGGCCGGCACGCACGGCAAGACCAGCACCACCTCGATGCTCGCCTGGGTGCTCGACCAGGCCGACCTGAAACCCGGCTTCCTCGTCGGTGGCGTGCCGCTCAACTTCGGCGTGAGTGCAAGGCTCGGCTCTTCGAGCCAAGGTGCACGACTCGGCAGCCCGACGGCTCCCTTCGTCATCGAGGCCGATGAATACGACAGCGCCTTCTTCGACAAGCGCAGCAAGTTCGTGCACTACCGGCCGCGCACCGCGATCTTGAACAACCTGGAGTTCGACCACGCCGACATCTTCGACGACCTGGCCGCCATCGAGCGCCAGTTCCACCACCTCGTGCGCACCGTGCCCGCGCACGGCAGGCTGGTCGTGAACGCGCGCGAAGAAAGCCTGCAGCGCGTGCTCGCGATGGGCTGCTGGAGCGAAGTCACGCGCTTCGGCGCACGCAAGGAAGAGCCCGGCGCCCTGCGCGCGCGCGGTGAGCCGCATGCCTTCGACGTGCTGCGCGGCAGCCTGAAGATTGCCCGCGTCGACTGGGCGCTGCTCGGCGAGCACAACCAGCTGAATGCGCTGGCCACCATCGCCGCCGCCGAACATGTTGGCGTGGCGCCTGACGCCGCCGGCCGCGCGCTGGCCACGTTCCAGAACGTGCGCCGCCGGCTCGAGCTGCGCGGCGAGGCGCGTGGGATCAAGGTCTACGACGACTTCGCCCACCACCCGACCGCCATGCGCACCACCGTCAACGGCCTGCGCCGCAAGGTCGGGCTACAGCGCATCCTGGCCGTGTTCGAGCCACGCTCGAACACCATGAAGCTCGGCGCCATGAAGGCACAGCTGCCCTGGTCGCTCGAAGAGGCCGACCTCGCCTTCTGCCACAGCGGCGGCCTCGGCTGGGACGCGGTGCAGGCACTCGCACCAATGGGCAAACAGGCCGTGGTCAGCGCCACCATCGACGACCTGGTCAATCAGGTCGCGGCCGCTGCGTGCCCCGGTGATCACATTTTGTGCATGAGCAACGGCGGCTTCGGCGGCATCCACGCGAAGCTGCTGGACGCGCTGGCCCGGCCGTGACACCTGTGCCGAACAGGCAGCCCGTGACGCGGGTGCTCTACCTGCACGGCTTCCGCTCGTCGCCGCAGTCGATGAAGGCGCGGATGTTTGCCGCGTGGATGCAGACGCACCAACCAAGCGTCGAGTGGATCTGCCCGCAACTGCCGCCCTCACCAAACGAAGCGATGGCGCTGGTGCGCAGCGCCGCCGGCGATGCGCCCACCGAGCAACTCGCCGTGATCGGCAGCTCGCTCGGCGGCTTCTACGCCACCGTGCTGGCCGAAGTGCGCGGCTGCCGCGCCGTGCTGCTGAACCCCGCCATCGACCCGGCCCGCGACCTCGCCCGCCACATTGGTGAGACGACCGCGTGGCACAGCGACGAGCCGTTCTACTTCCGCGCCGAGTTCGTGGGCGAGTTGCGCGCCATGACACCCGCAGCCGTGACCCAACCGGAGCGCTACTTCACCGTCATCGCCAAAGGCGACGAGGTGCTCGACTGGCACGAGATGAGCGCGCGGTACAAAGCATGCCCGGGCAAGCTGCTCGAAGGCGGCGACCATGCGCTCAGCGACTTCGACGTGCACCTGCCCGACGTGCTGCGCTTCATCGGGCTGGGGGATTGAAGCGTCGGCCGGTCACCAGTGGATGATCGTCAAGATCACCCGGCCCCAGACTTCGACGTTGAACCACACCAGGCAGGCCAGGTAGGTACCGCGCCGGAAGGTGCGTGCGCGCTCCAGCCAGACCTTGATGTCGAAGGCCATGAACAGCACGAAGCTGAGCGCCGAGCCGACCGCCATCAACCCGGCGATCACACCGATGACCCAGCGGAAAATCGTCATCCGGCGGCTTTCAAATGATCTTCACCATGGTCTCGAGGATCAGCACAGCGAAGAACGCCAGCCCGGCGATCACCGTCCACTTGACGATGCGGATGCCCAGCACCCGATAGCGTTGCTGGCCGGTGCCGATGAACATCGCGAAGCACAGCAGGCCGGCCACCAGCAGCAGCAGGACGATCCAGCGAAAGATCAGCATCGGTCGCGCTCGCCTCTACCAGGCCGGGGCCAACTCGGCCATGCCGGCCGGGGCCTGGCTGGCGTCGTCGAAGGTGACGATCTCGAACGCCGCCTTGTCGGCGAGCAGCGCGCGCAGCAACTTGTTGTTGAGCGCATGGCCCGACTTGAAGGCGCTGTAGGCGGCCAGCAGCGGGTGGCCGGCGAGGTAGAGGTCGCCGATGGCGTCGAGCATCTTGTGCTTCACGAACTCGTCGCCGTAGCGCAGGCCGTCGCTGTTGAGCACCTTGTGCTCGTCGAGCACGATCACGTTGTCCATGCTGCCGCCGCGGCCCAGGCCGCGCGAGCGCATCAGCTCCACGTCTCTCGTGAAGCCGAAGGTGCGGGCGCGCGCGATCTGCTGCTTGTACTGGCCCGAGCCCATGTCGAACACCGCGCGCTGGCCGGTCTGGTTGAGCGCCGGGTGATCGAACTCGATCTCGAAGCTCAGGCGGTAGCCCTCGAACGGGTCGAGCCGCGCCCACTTCAGCGTTGCGCCCTCGCCTTCGCGCACCTCCACCGGCTTGACCACGCGCATGAACCGCTTCGGCGCGTCCTGCAGTTCGATGCCCGCGCTTTGCAGCAGGAACACGAACGACGCCGCCGAGCCGTCGAGGATGGGCACCTCTTCGGCGGTGATGTCGATGACGAGGTTGTCGAGCCCGAGGCCGCTGCACGCCGACAGCAGGTGCTCGATGGTCGCGACCTTCGGGCCACCTGGGTCGCCGCCGGCCGAGATGGTGGTCGCCATGCGTGTGTCGCACACCGACGCGGCGGTGGCCTGAATGTCCACCGAGCGCGGCAAGTCGACGCGCCGGAACACGATGCCGCTGTCGGCCGGCGCCGGCCGCAGCGTCAGCTCGACGCGCTCGCCGCCATGCACGCCCACGCCGACGGCGCGGGTGATGGACTTGAGGGTGCGTTGCTGGATCATCGGCCTGATTGTCCGCGATCCGGCGCAGGCAGCGGGGCCCACAAGGGCACCGCCATCAGACGTGTATGCAGTTGCGCCTCGACCTCGAAATTCCCGCATGAATAGCGGGAATTTCGAGGTGCTTGGGAAACATCAATCAGCTTGCTTGCGGAGGAAGGCGGGTATCTCGAACTCGTCCATCCCGTTGCTCGCCAGTGCGTCCACCTTCGCGGCCGCGCTGCGGCCGTTGCGCCACACGCTCGGCGTGGTCAGCGCGCTGTAGTCGTGCGCTTGCGACACGGCTTGCACCGGCTGCGTGAGGATCGGCAGGTCGTGCGTGCCGGTGCGCTGCATCGGCACGCTGTGGACCACGCTGATCGGCGTCTGTGCGCGCTTGGCCGGCGACAAACCCGTGGCGATCACGGTCACGCGCAGCTGGTCGCCCAGGCCCTCGTCGTACGCCGTGCCGTAGATCACGTGGGCGTCGTCGGCGGCGTAGCGGCGGATCGTGTTCATCGCGTTGCGGCTCTCGGCGAGCTTGAAGGTGTTGCGGTTCGCCGCGATCAGCACCAGCACGCCGCGCGCGCCCGACAGGTCGATGCCTTCCAGCAGCGGGCAGGCCACGGCGGCTTCAGCCGCCTTGGTCGCGCGGTCCGGGCCTTGCGCTTGCGCGGTGCCCATCATCGCCTTGCCGGGCTCGCTCATCACGGTCTTCACGTCTTCGAAGTCGACGTTCACGAGGCCGGGCATGTGGATGATGTCGCTGATGCCGCCGACCGCGTTCTTCAGCACGTCGTTGGCGTGCGCGAACGCCTGGTCTTGCGTGATGTCGTCGCCCAGCACGTCGAGCAGCTTGTCGTTCAGGATCACGATCAGCGAATCGACGTTCGCTTCCAGTTCGGCCAGGCCCGAGTCGGCCGCCTTCATGCGGCGGTTGCCCTCGAACTCGAACGGCTTGGTCACGACGCCGACCGTCAGGATGCCCATTTCCTTTGCGATGCGCGCGATCACCGGCGCGGCGCCGGTGCCGGTGCCGCCGCCCATGCCGGCGGTGATGAACAGCATGTGCGCGCCGTCGATGGCCTGGCGGATGCGGTCCACCGCTTCTTCGGCGGCGGCCTTGCCGGCCTCCGGTTTCGCGCCGGCGCCGAGGCCGGTGCTGCCGAGCTGGATCAGCTCGTGCGCGGCCGAGCGGTTGAGCGCCTGTGCGTCGGTGTTGGCGCAGACGAACTGCACGCCTTGCACGCCTTGCGCGATCATGTGGTCGACCGCGTTACCGCCGCCGCCGCCGACGCCGATCACCTTGATCTGCGTGCCCATGCTGAACTCTTCAATCATTTCGATGGCCATTTGAATCTCTCCAGTTTGCTGTTGCAGTTGCCGTTGTTTGCCTAGACCTTGTTCCCGCTTGTTCTTCTTCGTCGCTTGCTTCTTGTGCCGCCTGGTGGGTCGTGGGTGCGGGACATGAATTCATTCATCGCGTTCACTCCCTCAGAAGTTGCCCAGAAACCAATCTTTCGCGCGCCCGAACAGCGTGCGCACCGAGCCCGCCTGCTGCGCGGCGCGCATGCCGCGCGAGCGGGCGTGGCGGGCTTCTTCGAGCAGGCCCATGACCGTTGCCGAACGCGGGTTCGCGACCATGTCGTACAGCGCACCGTGGTACAGCGGCACGCCCTTGCGCACGGGCTTCAGGAAGATGTCTTCGCCCAGCTCCACCATGCCCGGCATCACGGCTGCGCCGCCGGTGATGACGATGCCGCTGGACAGCAACTCTTCGTAGCCGCTCTCACGGATCACCTGGTGCACGAGCGAATAGATCTCTTCGATGCGCGGCTCGATCACGCCGGCCAGGGCCTGGCGGCTCAGGCGGCGCGGGGCGCGGTCGCCCAGGCCCGGCACATCGAGTTCATCACTCGGGTCGGCCAGCAACTGCTTGGCCACGCCGAACTGGACCTTGATCTCTTCCGCGTCCTTCGTCGGCGTGCGCAGCGCCATCGCGATGTCGCTGGTGATCAGGTCGCCGGCAATCGGAATGACCGCCGTGTGGCGGATCGCTCCGTCGGTGAAGATCGCCACATCGGTCGTGCCGGCGCCGATGTCGACCAGCGCCACGCCCAGGTCCTTCTCGTCGTCGGTCAGCACCGCGTAGCTGCTGGCACTCGGGTTCAGCACCAGCTGGTCCACCTCCAACCCGCAGCGCCGCACGCACTTCACGATGTTCTCGGCCGCGCTCTGCGCGCCGGTGACGATGTGCACCTTCACCTCCAGGCGCCCGCCGCTCATGCCGATGGGCTCCTTCACCTCGTGGCCGTCGATCACGAACTCCTGCGGCTCCACCAGCAGCAAGCGCTGGTCGTTCGGGATGTTGATGGCCTTGGCGGTTTCGACCACGCGCGCCACGTCGATGGGCGTCACTTCCTTGTCGCGCACGATCACCATGCCGGTGCTGTTCTGGCCGCGAATGTGGCTGCCGGTGATGCCGGTGTAGACATGCGTGATCTTGCAGTCGGCCATCATCTCGGCCTCTTTCAGCGCCTGCTGGATGCTCTGCACCGTGGCGTCGATGTTCACCACCACGCCACGCTTGAGCCCGTGCGACGCGGCACTGCCCAGGCCGGCGATGCGCAGTTCGCCGTCGGGCAGCACCTCGGCCACCACCACCATCACCTTCGCGGTGCCGATGTCCAGGCCGACCACCAGATCCTTGTATTCCTTGGCCATCTCGTTCCTTATCTTGCTGCGGGCGCGGCCGCTGTGGGGCGCGCGTCGGTCGAGGTGGTGATGCCCTTTAGGCGCACGGCGTAGCCATCGGTGTGGCGCAGGTCGGCAGACTCCATCGGGCGCTTGTACTTCTGGGTGACCTGCGTGACGCTGCCGATGAAGGCCTGCGTGCGCGCGAGCACCTCGTCGTCGGTGCCACGCCCGAGTTCGACTTCGGCGCCGCTGTCGAGCTCGGCGCGCCACGAGCCCCGGCCCGAGAGTTCGAGCGTGTCGATGTGCAGGTCGAGCCGGCTGAAGAGCGGCTGCAGGCGGCCGAGCATCGCCAGCATCGCCACCGCACTGCCGTCGGGGCCGCGCAGTAGCGGCAGGTTGTCGTCTTCCACATCCCCGAGGTTGGCCTCGAAGACCTCGCCGTAGCTGTTGACGAGCCGGTCGCTGCTGTCGCCGGTGCTGCCCGCCCAGAGTGCCGTGGCGCGGTGTTCTTCGAGCCGCACGGACAAGTGGTTCGGCCAGACGCGGTTGACCACCGCATGGCGCACCCACGGCACGGACTCGAACGCGCGGCGGCCTGCCGCCAGGTCCATCGTGAAGAAGTTGCCGGCCAGACGCGGCGCGGCATTGGCGCGGATCGTGAGCACGCTGTTGTGCGCCAGGTCGCCTTCGACGCGGATGCTCTTGACCGCGAACATCGGCTGGCGCAGCACCCACATCAACGCGATGCCGGCCAGTGCAAGCGCGCCGATGGCGGCCAGCAGCAGCGCGGTCGCGTTCATCAGGCGAACGTCGGCCGGCAGCGGGTGGGAAGCGTAGGCGGTGGCCATGGTTCGAGGTTCGGCGTGAGTCAGGCCTTGGCAGGTGCTGCGTCGAGCGCCGCCCCTTGCAGGATGCGCACGCACAGCGCTTCGTAGCTGATGCCCGCGGCCTTGGCCGAAATCGGTACCAGCGAGTGCGTCGTCATGCCGGGCGACGTGTTCATTTCCAGCAGGAAGGGCTTGCGGTCGCTCGCGCGGATCATCAGGTCGGCCCGCCCCCAGCCGCGGCAGCCGAGCGTGCGGTAGGCCTGCACCACGATGCGCTGGATCTCGCGTTCCTCGGCCTCGGCCAGGCCGCTCGGGCACTGGTACTTGACCACGTCGGTGAAGTACTTGTTCTCGTAGTCGTACGCGCCTTCGGGCGCGTCGATGCGCACCACCGGCAGGGCCAGCGCAGCCTCGCCCGCGCCGAGCACCGGGCAGGTCACTTCGATGCCGTCGATGAACTCTTCGCACAGCACGTCGGGGTCGTACTGCGCGGCGAGATCCACCGCCGCCTGCATCTCCGAATAGCCGGTCACCTTGGTGATGCCGATGGACGAGCCCTCGCGCGGCGGCTTCACGATCAGCGGCAGGCCGATGTCGTCCGGCACCGCGCGGACGCGTTCGCGGGTGCGGCTTTCAGGCGCGAGCCGCACATAGCGCGGCGTGGGCAGGCCTTCGGCGATCCACACGCGCTTGGTCATGACCTTGTCCATCGCGATGGCCGAGGCCAGCACGCCCGAGCCCGTGTAGCACATGCCGAGCAGTTCGAGCGCACCCTGCACGCTGCCGTCTTCGCCGTGGCGACCGTGCAGCGCGATGAAGCAACGGGCAAAGCCGTCGCGCTTCAACTCGAACAGTTCGCGCTCGGCCGGGTCGAAGGCATGCGCATCGATGCCTTGCGCCTGCAACGCGGCCAGCACGCCGGAGCCCGACATCAACGAGATCTTCCGCTCGGCCGAGGTCCCGCCCATCAACACCGCCACCTTGCCAAGAGCGATCGCGTCATGCGTCATGGCACCTCCTTCATCATCTCGATCACCCGCGCCGGCACCGCGCCGATGGAGCCCGCACCCATGCCGATCACTACATCGCCGGCGCGCACCTGCTCGGTGATGGTTTGCGGCATTGCGGCGATGTCGTCCACGAACACCGGGTCGACCTTGCCGGCCACCCGCAGCGCACGTGCCAGCGCCCGGCCGTCGGCCGCGACGATGGGCGCTTCGCCAGCCGCGTACACCTCGGCCAGCAGCACCAGATCGGCGGTGCCGATGACCTTGACGAAGTCTTCGAAGCAGTCGCGCGTGCGGGTGTAGCGGTGCGGCTGGAACGCCAGCACCAGGCGCCGGCCAGGGAACGCGCCGCGTGCGGCGGCGAGCGTGGCCGCCATCTCGACCGGGTGGTGGCCATAGTCGTCGATCAAGGTGAACATTCCCCCGCCACGGGCCGCGCCCACCGGCACTTCGCCATAGCGCTGGAAGCGCCGGCCCACGCCGTTGAACTCGGCCAGGCCCTTGACGACCGGCGCATCGGGAAGCTCCAGTTCGGTGGCCACGGCGATGGCCGCCAGCGCGTTCAGCACGTTGTGGTCGCCGGGCAGGTTCAGCGTGACGCGCAGGTCGGGCATCTGCACGCCGTTGCGGCGCTGCACCGTGAACTGCATGGTGCCGCCATCGGCCACCACGTCGACGGCACGCACCATCGCCTCATTGCCGAAGCCGTAGGTCACGACCGGGCGCGAAATCATCGGCATGATCGAGCGCACGCCGGCGTCATCACTGCACAGGATGGCCGCGCCGTAAAACGGCATGCGGTGGATGAACTCGACGAAGGCCGCCTTCAGCTTCGCGAAGTCGTGGCCGTAGGTGTCCATGTGGTCGGCGTCGATGTTCGTCACCACCGCCATCACCGGCAGCAGGTTCAGGAACGACGCGTCCGATTCATCGGCCTCGACCACGATGTAGTCGCCCGAGCCGAGCCGCGAGTTTGCGCCCGCCGCGTTGAGCCGCCCGCCGATCACGAAGGTCGGGTCGACGCCGGCCTCGGCGAGCACGCTGGTGACGAGGCTGGTGGTGGTCGTCTTGCCGTGCGTGCCGGCAATGGCGATGCCTTGCTTGAGCCGCATCAGCTCGGCCAGCATCACGGCGCGTGGCACCACGGGCACGCGTTTGGCGCGGGCGGCGAGCACCTCGGGGTTGTCGCCCTGCACGGCCGTGGACGTGACGACCGCTTCGGCGCCAGCGATGTTCGCCGCGTCGTGCCCGACGTGAATGCGAATGCCCAGCGAGGCCAGGCGGCGTGTCGTCACGCTGTCGCTCTGGTCGGAGCCCGATACCCCATAGCCCAGGTTGTGCAGGATCTCGGCGATGCCGCTCATGCCGGCGCCGCCCACCCCGACGAAGTGGATGTGCTTGACAGCGTGTTTCATGCGCCGTGCCTCCGAGCCGCTCGGTCCTTCGGCGGGACACGTGGCCCATCGACAAAATGGATGTGCTTGACGGCGTGTTTCATGCGGCCACCAACTGTTCGATCTGGTCGGCCACCCGCGCGGCCGCCTTCGGCTTGGCCAACGCGCGCGCCCGCATCGCCATGACCAGCAGCGCATCGCGCGTCAGCCCCGCCAGCAGGTCGGCCAGCGTGCGAGGCGTGAGTTCGCTTTGCGGCAGGTGGATGCCCGCACCCTGCCCCGCCAGCCACTTCGCGTTGTCGCGCTGGTGCGAGGTGGTGCTCACGATCAAGGGCACGAGCACCGCCGCCACACCGGCCGCGCACAGCTCGCTCACCGTCACCGCGCCGGCGCGGCACACGATCACGTCGCACGCGGCCAGTTGCTGCGCCATGTCGTCGATGAACGGCAGCACCTCGGCCTGCACTTGCGAGCGCGCATAGTTGGCCTCGACGGCGGCGAAGTTGGCCTGCCCGGCCTGGTGCGTAACCTGCGGGCGCTCGGCCTCGAGCATCAGTGCAAGCGCCTGCGGCACGCAGTCGTTCAGCGCCTTCGCGCCCAGGCTGCCGCCCACCACCAGCACGCGCAGCTTGCCGTGGCGTGAAGCGAACCGCTGCTGCGGCACGGGCAAGGCCTCGATCTCGGCGCGCACCGGGTTGCCGGTGACGACCGCCCCCTTGGTGCGCTGCGCCGCATCGCCATCGAAGCCGAAGGCCACCCGGTCGGCGACCGGCAGCAGCGCCTTGTTGCTCAGCAGGAGCGAGGCGTCGGCGTTCACCAGCACCAGCGGGCGGCCGAGCAGCGCGGCCATCACCCCGCCCGGAAAGCACACGTAGCCGCCCATGCCCAGCACTGCGCTCGCGCGGCGGCTGCGGATGATCTGCAGGCAGCGCCAGAACGCGCCGAGCAGGCGCAAGCCGCCGGTCAGCGTGTGCAACAGCCCCTTGCCACGCAGGCCGGTGAAGGCCACGGCGTCGAGCGCGATACCGCTCGGCGGCACGAGCCGGTTCTCGATGCCCGCTGGCGTGCCGAGCCAGCTCACCGACCAGCCCCGCGACTGCATCTCGCGCGCCACGGCCAGGCCGGGGATCACGTGGCCGCCGGTGCCCGCCGCCATGACGATCAAGTGGCGCGCGATCATGCCCGCCCTCCCCGCATCATCTGGCGATTCTGGCTGCGACCCGCGCACTGCGTGCGCTTCACGTCGCTGCGCGACATGAGCCTGCGCCGGAATCGACCACACGCGCCGCGCGCGTGCGCCCTGGCTGCGCTGCGCTTCGCCACGACGCTCATGCGCGGCCTCCGCGCATGAGTTGTCGATTCTCGACATCGATGCGCACGACGATGGCCAGCGCCACCATGTTCATCACGATGGCCGAGCCGCCGTAGCTCATCAGCGGCAGCGTCAGGCCCTTGGTCGGCAGCACGCCCAGGTTCACGCCCATGTTGATGAAGGCCTGCCCGCCCATCCAGATGCCGATGCCTTGCGCGTACAAGCCGGCAAACACGCGGTCGAGTGCGATGGCTTGCCGCCCGATATGGAACAGGCGCCGCGCGATCCAGAAGAACGCCACGATCACGCAGGCCACGCCGACGAAGCCCAGCTCTTCGCCGATCACCGCGAGCAGGAAGTCGGTGTGCGCCTCGGGCAGGTAATGCAGCTTCTCGACGCTTGCTCCCAGGCCCTGGCCGAACAGCTCGCCACGGCCGAGCGCGATCAGTGAGTGGGTGAGTTGGTAGCCCTTGCCCTGCGCGTACAGCGGGTCCCAGGGTTTCAGGAACGCGAGGATGCGCTCGGCCCGCCATGGGCTGCTGGCGATCATCAGCACGAACGCACCGACGAGCACCGCGATGCTGAGGAAGAACATGCGCCCGTTCACGCCGCCCAGGAACAGGATGCCCATGGCGATGACCGCGATCACCATGAACGCGCCCATGTCGGGCTCGGCCAGCAGCAAGAGGCCGATCACGCCGAGCGCCACCGCCATCGGTGCCACCGCGCGGATGAACTTCTCCTTGATGTCCATCTTGCGCACCATGTAGCTGGCGGCATACATGGCGATGGCGAGCTTGGCGAGTTCGGACGGCTGGAAGTTCAGCAGCAGCAACGGAATCCAGCGCTTCGCACCGTTCACGCCCTTGCCGATGCCGGGGATCAGCACCAGCACCAGCAACAGCAGCGAGGCGACGAAGATCCACGGCGACGCCTTCTCCCAGAACGCCACCGGCACCTGCACCGTGACCAGCGCGGCAATGAACGAGACAGCCACGAACAGCAACTGCCGCGTCATGAAGTAGGTGGGCGTGTAGCGCGCGAACTTCGGGCTTTCGGGCAGGGCCACGGTCGCGCTGTAGACCATCACCACGCCGAGTGCTAGCAGTGCGATGACCACGCACACGAGCGCCTGGTCGAAGCCGAGCAGGCGCGCCGGCGTGCCCTTGGTGCCAACGTCGATCCAGTCGCGCACGGGAATGCCGGCCGCCTTGCCCGCAGACGCGGCTTCGGCTCGGCGCTGCGGCAGCATCGCGACGAGGCGGTCGCGCAAACCGACGATGTTCACGGCACTCATGCGGCCACCCCGCCCGCGTCGGCCGCGATGGCATGCACCTCGGCCACGAAAACCTCGGCGCGGTGGCCGTAATTGCGGAACATGTCCAGGCTCGCGCAGGCCGGGCTCAGCAGCACCGCGTCGCCCGGGTGGGCGCGCTCGAAGCACCAGCGCGTGGCGGCTTGCAGCGAGTCATGGCGTTGCAGCGTGACGCCCGTGGCCGCCAGCGCCTGCTCGATGCGCTCGGCGTCGCGGCCGAGGGTCGCCACCGCGCGCACGTGGCGGCGCACGCCGTCGGCCAGCGGTGTGAAGTCCTGCCCCTTGCCGTCGCCACCGAGGATCACGACAAGCTTCGCCGGCGCCTTGTCGGCGCCCAGGCCATTCAGTGCTGCCACGGTCGCGCCGACGTTCGTGCCCTTGCTGTCGTCGAACGCGTCGACGGCATTGATCGTCGCGATGAACTGCACGCGGTGCGGCTCGCCGGTGTATTCGCGCAGGCCGTGCAGCATGGGTGCGAGCGGGCAGTCGATGGCAGTGGCAAGTGCGAGCGCCGCGAGCGCATTGGCCGCGTTGTGGCGGCCGCGAACACGCAGCGCATCGGCCGGCATGAGGCGCTGCAGGAAGATCTCGTCCGGCTCGGCCACCGCGCCCTTCGCGAGGCGTGGGCGCTTGATGGTCTCGTCGACCTCGGTGGCGCGCACCAGCCAGGCCATGCCGTTTTCCTCATGGATGCCGAAGTCGCCCGGCCGCTGCGGCGCACCGGTGCCGAAGCGCACGACCTTGCGTTCGGTGGCGGTGCTGCGCTGGCCTTTCACGCCCTTCACCACTTCCGGCGCGGGCACGAGCTTCTCGACGAGCGCATCGTCGCGATTCACGACCATCACCGCCTGCGTGCCGAAGACGCGCGCCTTGGCCGCGATGTAGGCGGCCATCGAACCATGCCAGTCGAGGTGGTCCTGCGTGATGTTCAGCACCGTCGCCGCACTGGGCTCGAAGCCCTTGACGTCATCGAGCTGGAAGCTGGAGAGCTCGAGCACCCAGACCTCGGGCAGGTTCGCGAAGGTGGGGGCTTTGGCAGGTGGAAAAGGGTCGGAGTCAGGGGTCACCTCGACCGCCGATGGCTCCGGCGGCACCGGCACCAACGGCTCCAGCACCAGCGCATCCGCCAGCGTCTGCAGCATCGTCGGCCCAATGTTGCCCGCCATCGCCACGCGCTTGCCGGTGCGGGCCACCAGCATCGCCGTCATGGCCGTGGTCGTGGTCTTGCCGTTCGTGCCGGTGATGGCCAGCAGCTTCGGCACATAGCCTCGATCCAGCTTCAAATCGGCCAGCGCACGGGCAAACAGGTCGAGTTCGCCTTGCACCAGCACGCCCATGTCGGCGGCCCGCGCCAGTGGCGCGGCAATGCGCGCGTCGAGCGGCGACAAGCCGGGGCTCTTCAGCACCAGCTTCACGCCGGCGAACGCGGCGTCGGTGAGTGCACCGCGTAGCAGTTCCGCAGCCGGCACAAGCTCAGCCAGGGCCAGCGCGTTCGGCGCATCTTCGCGCGAGTCCCACACCCGCACCTGCGCGCCGCAGCCAGCGCACCAGCGCGCCATGGCCAGGCCCGATTCGCCCAGGCCGAGCACCAGCACTTGAAGATCGTTCAAGTAGTTCATCAGCGCAGCTTCAGGCTCGCCAGGCCGACAAGGCACAGCAGCATCGTGATGATCCAGAAGCGCACCACGACCTGCGTTTCCTTCCAGCCCGACTTCTCGAAGTGGTGGTGCAGCGGCGCCATCTTCAGCACGCGCCGGCCTTGGCCGAAGCGCTTCTTGGTGTACTTGAACCAGCCCACCTGCACCATCACCGACAGCGCCTCGGCCACGAACACGCCGCCCATGATGCCGAGCAGGATCTCCTGCCGCGTGATGACCGCGATGGTGCCCAACGCCCCACCCAGTGACAACGCGCCCACGTCGCCCATGAACACCTGCGCCGGGTGAGCGTTGAACCACAGGAACGCGAGTCCTGCGCCGGCCATGGCGGCGCAGAAGATCAGCAACTCGCCGGCACCCGGGATGTACGGGATGAGCAGGTACTTGCTGAACACCGAGTTGCCGGTGACGTAGGCGAACACGCCCAGCGCAGAGCCCACCATCACCACCGGCATGATGGCCAGGCCGTCCAGCCCATCGGTCAGGTTGACTGCGTTGCTGGCGCCCACGATCACGAAGTAGGTCAGCGCGATGAAGCCGAACACCCCGAGCGGGTAGCTGATGGTCTTGAAGAACGGCACGATCAGGTCGGCCTTCGGTGGCAGGTCGTTCGAGAAGCCGCTCTGCACCCAGCGAATGAACAGTTCGAGCACGCGCAGGTTCGATGTCTCGCTGACGCTGAACGCCAGGTACAGGGCCGCCACCAGGCCGATCACCGACTGCCAGAAGTACTTCTCGCCCGAGGGCATGCCTTCGGGGTTCTTCTGCACCACCTTGCGCCAGTCGTCGACCCAGCCGATGGCGCCGAAGCCCAGCGTCACGACCAGCACGATCCACACGAAGCGGTTGCTCCAGTCGAACCACAGCAGCGTGGAGATGCCGATGCCGATCAGGATCAGCACGCCGCCCATCGTCGGCGTGCCGCTCTTCACCGCATGCGACTCGACGCCGTAGCTGCGCACGGGCTGGCCGATCTTGAGTGCAGTCAGCCGGCGGATCACCCACGGCCCGAACGCCAGGCCGATTAAGAGCGAGGTGAGCGCCGCCATGACCGCGCGGAAGGTGATGTACTGGAACACGCGAAAGAAGCCGAACTCCGGCGACTGCGCCTGCAACCACGTCGCCAGGCTAAGCAGCATGGGCCACTCCTTGCGCGAGCAGCGCTGCGACGACCTGCTCCATCTTCATGAAGCGCGAGCCTTTGACGACCACCGCCGCGCAGTCGGGCGCCTGGCCGAGTGCCGCGAGCAGGCTGGGCACCGCATCGAAATGGCGCGCGCCGGCGAAGGCGATGGCCGCGTCGGCACTGGCGTGGCCGACTGTCCAGAGGGCCTGGATGCCGCGCGCCTTCGCATAGGCGCCGACCTCGCGGTGGAAGGCCGGGCCGTGGTCGCCGACCTCACCCATGTCGCCCAGCACCAGCCAGCGCGGGCCGGGCAATGCAGCGAGCACGTCGATGGCGGCACGCACCGAGTCGGGGTTGGCGTTGTAGCTGTCGTCGATGAGCGTGCAGCTCCGGCCATGGTGCACGAAAGCCTTGAACTGCGAGCGGCCCTTCACCGGCTCGAAGGCTTCGAGCCCACGGGCGATGGCGTCGAGCGGGCACCCCGCAGCCAGCGCGCAGGCCGCCGCGCCGAGCGCATTCTTCACGTTGTGCCAGCCGGCCACGTGCAACGTGACCGTGATCGCGCCCGCCGGTGTTTGCAGCAGCACTGCCCAGTGGTCGCCGGCCCACTCGGCATGGCAGGTCACGTCGGCCGCGCCCGTGAGCGCGAAGGTCAGCATCGGCCGTGTGCCGGCCAGCCGGTGCCACACCGGTGCATGGTCGTCATCGGCCGGGAACACCGCCACGCCCGACGCGCCGAGCGCGCTGATGGCGGCGCCGTTCTCGAGCGCCACCGCTTCGACCGTGGCCATGAATTCCTGGTGTTCGCGCTGCGCGTTGTTCACCAGCGCCACGGTGGGCGCGGTGATGGCCGCGAGCTCGGCGATCTCGCCCGGGTGGTTCATGCCGAGTTCGACCACGCCGGCGCGGTGATGCAGCGCGTCGTCTTGCCGCAGGCGCAGCAGCGTCAGCGGCACGCCGATGTGGTTGTTCAGGTTGCCGACTGTCGCGAATGCGGCGTCCGCCAGCCAGGCGCGCAGGATGCTCGCGATCATCTGCGTGACCGTCGTCTTGCCGTTGCTGCCGGCCACTGCGATCAGCGGCAGGTGCATGCGCTGGCGCCACGCGCGGGCCAGCGTGGTGAGCGCGAATTGCGTGTCTTCGACAAGCAGGCCGGCCATGCCCGCCTCCACCAAGCCACGCTCGGCGATGGCTGCGGCGGCGCCGCTGTGGCCGGCCTGCGCGAGGTAGTCGTGCGCATCGAAACGCTCGCCCTTGAGTGCCACGAACAGGTCGCCCGTCTGCAGGCTGCGCGTGTCGGTGTGAACGCGTTGCAGCGGCGTCGCGCCATCGCCGATCAAGGTCGAGCCGGGCAGCAGCGCGTGGGCTTGCGCCAAGGTCATCATGATCGTCACGACGCCACCCCGCCACGCTGCTGCAACGCCGCCTGCGCGTGCAGCGCGTCGGAGAACGGGCGTTTCACGCCGCCGGCGTCCTGGTAGTCCTCATGGCCCTTGCCGGCGATCAGGATCACGTCGCGGGCGTCGGCGTTGCGCACCGCATGCGCAATGGCCTTGGCGCGGTCTTCGATCACCTTGACGCGCTCCTGGTTGCCCGCGAGGCCCGCCACGATCTGCAGCAGGATGAACGCCGGCGCCTCCAGACGCGGGTTGTCGCTGGTGATGACCACGTGCTGCGCCAGGCGCTGCGCCAGCGCGCCCATCAGCGGGCGCTTGCCGGCGTCGCGGTTGCCCCCACAGCCGAACACGCACCAGAGCGCGCCACCGCGCTGCGCGGCGAACGGTTGCAGCGCGCGCAGCGCCTTCTCGAGCGCGTCGGGCGTGTGGGCGTAGTCGACGACCACGTCGGGGCCGACGTGCGCGACGACCACGTCGGGGCCGGCGGCGCCGAACGGCACGCGTTGCATGCGGCCGGGCACGGGCGTGAGTTCGCGGCACGCCCGCGCGGCGTCGGCCAGCGGGATGCCGAGTGCCCGCAGGCCGCCGATCACCGCGAGCAGGTTGCTCACGTTGTAGTCGCCGATCAGTTGCGTGGCCACCGGCTGTGCGTCGGCGCCTTCGACCACGTCGAAGTGCAGACCGTTGGCGGTGTAGCCCCCGTCGCGGGCTCGCAGGCGGGCGTCGCTTCGAGTCGAATAAGTCCACAGGTCGAGCGTGCCGGGGGCGAGTTCATCGGCCAATGCAGCGCCGTGCTCGTCGTCGAGGTTGACCACCGCCGCGCGCAGCCCCGGCCACGCGAACAGCTGCCGCTTGGCCTGCCAATACGCCGCCATCGAGCCATGAAAGTCGAGGTGGTCCTGCGTGAAGTTGCTGAACAGCGCGACCGCGATGCGCGTACCCGCGAGCCGGTGCTCGACCAGGCCGATGGACGAGGCCTCGATGGCGCAGGCCGTGAAGCCCGAATCGACGAAGCGGCGGAACGCGGCGTGCAGCAGCACCGGGTCGGGCGTGGTCAGGCCGGTCGGCTCGACCTTGAACTCGACAACGGATTCAGCACGCGCCGCGCTCGGCGGCTCGCCCACGCCGAGCGTGCCGATCACGCCGCAGCGTTGGCCGAGCACGGCCAGCGCCTGTGCCGCCCACCACGCCATCGAGGTCTTGCCGTTGGTGCCGGTGCAGGCGATCACATCGAGCGCGGCGCTGGGCTCGCCCATGAAGCGGCTGGCGAGCGGGCCGGTCGCGGCCTTCAGGCCATCGACCTGGGCAATGCGCTCGCTCGCCGGCAGCGCGAATGCATCGACACCTTCAGCTTCGACGAGGCACGCATTCGCGCCGGCAACCAGTGCCTGCGCCACATAGGCGCGGCCATCGACCGCATGGCCGGGCCACGCGATGAACGCGTCGCCGGCGCGCACGCTGCGGCTGTCGAGCGTGAGCGCACGCACGCCGCGCTCGGCAAGCCAGCCGAGTGCGGCATCGGTCGAAGCCAGCTCGCGCAAAGCCATCAAAAACTCTCCTCCTCGGCCGGCATGTCGCGCGTGACGATCTGCGTCTTGACTTCGAGGTCGGGCGCCACGCCCATGGTGCGCAGCGTCTGCTGCACGACCTGGCTGAACACCGGCGCGGCCACGTCGCCGCCGAACCACTTGCCGTTGCGCGGCTCGTCGACCATCACCGCGACGATGATGCGCGGGTGGCCGACGGGTGCCAGGCCGACGAACCACGAGCGGTACTTCTTCGTCGCGTAACCCTTGCCTTCTTGCTTGTAAGCCGTACCGGACTTTCCCCCGACGCTGTAGCCCATGGTCATGGCCTTGGGGCCGGTGCCACCGGGGCCGGCGGCCATTTGCAGCATCTCGCGCACGGCTTGCGCCGTCTTGGCCGAGATCACGCGCTGGCCGCTGACCTTGCCATCGACCACGCCCGCCGGTTGGCCGAGCGTGACGGGAATCAGCTCGCCGTCATGCGCGAACACGGTGTACGCATGCGCGATCTGCAGCAGCGAGGCCGACAGGCCGTAACCGTAGCTCATGGTCGCCTGCTCGATCGGCCGCCAGGTCTTGTAAGGGCGCAGGCGCCCGGTCGCGGCGCCGGGGAAACCGATCTGCGGCTTCTGCCCGAAGCCGACCTGCGCGTACAGCTCCCACATTTCACGCGGCGTGAACTGCATGGCCATGCGCACCGCGCCGACGTTGCTTGACTTCTGGATCACCTGCGCCACCGTCAGGTCGCCGTGCGGGTGCGCGTCGGTGATGGTGGAGCCGGTGAGCTGCATCCGGCCGGGCGACGTTTGAATGACGGTGTTCGGCGTGACGCGGCCGCTTTCCATCGCCCAGGCGGCGATGAACGGCTTCATCGTGGAGCCCGGTTCGAACGTGTCGGTCAGGGCGCGGTTGCGCAGTTGCTCGCCGCTCAGGTGGCGGCGGTCGCCGGGGTTGTAGCTGGGCCAGTTGGCCAGCGCCAGCAGCTCGCCGGTCTGCGCGTCGAGCACGACCACGCTGCCGGCCTTGGCGTTGTGCTCGGCCGCCGCATCGCGGATGCGCTGGTAGGCGAAGAACTGGATCTTCGAGTCGATCGACAAGGTGATGTCGGCGCCGTCGACCGGCGCCACGCTGTCGCCGATGTCTTCGACGACGCGGCCGAGCCGGTCCTTGATGACGCGCCGCGACCCGTTGCGGCCGGCGAGCTGCTCGCGGAACGCCAGCTCCATGCCGTCCTGCCCCTTGTCGTCCGCGTCGGTGAAGCCGACCACGTGCGTGGCGGCCTCGCCCTCGGGGTACTTGCGCTTGTACTCGCGCACCTGGTGCACGCCTTTCAGGCCGAGCGCGAACACGTCTTTCGCGACCTGGTCATCGACGAGGCGGCGCAGCCACACGAAATTCTGGTTGTCGTCGAGCCGGCCTTCGAGTTCCTTGGCCGTCATGCCGAGCAGCCGTGCGAGTTGCCCGCGTTTGCCTGGGTCGGTGTCCAGGTCCTTCGGGATCGCCCACAGCGACGGCGTCGGAATGCTCGACGCGAGGATCTGCGCATTGCGGTCGAGGATGCGGCCGCGGCTGGCCGGCAGGGTGATGGTGCGCGCATAGCGGATCTCGCCCTGGCGCTGAAAGAACTCGGTGCCGATCACCTGCACGTAGAGCGCACGGCCGAGCAGAACGCAAAACGCGAGGCCCACGAGTGCGACCAGCAACTTCGAGCGCCACGGCGGCGTCTTGGATGCGAGCAGCGGGCTCGTCGAGTAGCTGACGCTGCGCACGTTGACCGCGCCGGCGCGCGGCTTGGCGGCCTTCTGCGCGCCCGGCTTCTGGATGAAACTCATCGTGGTGCTCCCGGCGGCGCGGGCACGGCTGAGCCGGCTCGCGCCACTGTCACGTACTCGGTCACCGCCGGGGAGGCCGGCACCATCTTCAGCCGCTCGCGCGCCGCCTTTTCCACGCGCAGCGGCGTCGCCTGCGACTGCTTCTCGGAGCGCAGGCGCTCGAACTCGCTGTCGAGCAAACGCTCTTCGCCCTGCGCCTTGTCGAGGTCGGCGAACAAGGTGCGCGACTCGTGCGAGACGCGCACGAGGTACACGCTGCTGAACAGCAGCGCGATGAGCAGCAGCAGGTTCAGGCGCGTCATGCCGGCACCCCTACATCCACATCGGTTCGCTCGGCCACACGCATCACCGCCGAACGCGCGCGCGGGTTCGCGCGCAGCTCGGTCTCGCTCGGCTTGATGCGCGCGATGGCGCGCAGACGGTGCGGCTTCTCGGGCGCGAACGGTGCGCGGCGGTCGACCTCGGTCTTGCTCTCGCGCGCGATGAACTGCTTCACGATGCGGTCTTCGAGAGAGTGGAAGCTGATCACCACGAGCCGCCCGCCGGGGGCGAGCAGATCGAGCGCGGCCTTCAGGCCTTGTTCGAGCTCCTCAAGCTCGGCGTTGACGAAAATCCGAAGAGCTTGAAATGTGCGCGTTGCAGGGTTCTGGCCCGCTTCGCGGGTCTTGACCGCACGAGCCACGAGGTCGGAAAGCTCCCCTGTGGTTCGAACAGGGTTCCCGCCTTCGCGCCGAGCAACAAGCGCCTTTGCAACCTGTAGAGCAAACCGTTCTTCCCCATAGTCACGAATCACCTCCGTCAGTTGGCGCTCGTCGGCGCGGGCCAGGAAATCAGTAGCGCTCTCGCCGCGTGTGGTGTCCATGCGCATGTCCAGCGGGCCGTCGAAACGGAAGCTGAAGCCGCGCTCTGGGTCGTCGATCTGCGGCGACGACACGCCCAGGTCGAGAAGCAGCCCATCGACACGCTGCACACCGGCTTCGGCCAATGCATCGGCCATGTGCGCAAAGCTGGTGTGGTGAATTGAAAAACGCGGGTCGGTGACCCGCGTTTCGCCGGAGGTTGCGGCCTGCACGGCCTGCACATCCCGGTCGATGGCCACCAGCCTTCCGGTGGGCAAAAGCCGCTCCAGCAGCAGCCGCGAATGACCACCCCGGCCGTAGGTGCCGTCGAGGTAGGTGCCGCCCGGTGCGGTCACGAGCGAATCGATCGCTTCCGTGAGCAGGACGGTCGTATGCTGCAACGCGGTGGGGGGAGCCATGGTCGGAACGCGGGAAGGGATTCGAGCAGAGAGTCGGGCAGAGAGTCGGGCAGCGATGCAGGCAGCGATGCAGGCGGAGATTTGGGCAGGCAAAGGCAGCTCAGAAGCTGAAGCTCTTGAGCGATTCCGGCATCGCCGACAACATCACGCGCGCTTCGTAGGCGGCGTGCGCGCCAGCGTCCCACAACTCGAAGTGGCTGCCCATGCCGAGCAGCATCACGTCCCGCTCCAGCCCGGCCGACTTGCGCAGCTCGGGCGGCACCAATACGCGCGACGAGGCGTCGATTTCCACGTCCATCGCGTTGCCGAGGAACACGCGCTTCCAGCCGATGCTGTCCATCGGCAACGCGGCCACGCGGGCGCGGAATGGCTCCCAGGCCGGGCGCGGGAAAATCATCAGCGCGCCTTCCGGGTGTTTGGTGATCGTGAGCTGGTTGACCCCGGCGGCGCTCAACAGCTCGCGGTGACGCGCCGGCATGGCGATGCGCCCCTTGCCGTCCATCGTCAGCCCCGCAGGCCCTTGAAACACCAGATCTGCCACAAAATCCCAATAAAGTGCACCTTTCGCCACTTTATAGGATCGTGCACCCCGGGTCAATTGCCGTTCATACAAAATTCAATGGAATCAAAGACTTAGCGACGAATTAAAACGTCTTGCAAAGGCCGACAGGAAGTCGTTCAAAAATAAGGACTTGCGAAGGGCTGTGAATGTATTGCGTGAGGGTCGGAGGACCACATGGCGCGGCGCCGATCGCAACGAACTGAGCTGAGAGAACGGGCGATGACCCTCCCGACGGCCGCTTCAGATCGAATGCTGGTTCACCCGCTTTGACAACTCCTCTGCGCTCTCCCGCCGCTCGCTGTAGCGGTCGACCAGGTACGGCGCCACGTCGCGCGTCAGCAGCGTGAACTTGACCAGTTCTTCCATCACGTCGATGACGCGTTCGTAGTAGGCCGAGGGCTTCATGCGCCCGGCGTCGTCGAACTCCAGGAAGGCCTTGGCAACCGACGACTGGTTCGGGATCGTGATCATGCGCATCCAGCGCCCCAGCACACGCAGCTGGTTCACCGCGTTGAACGACTGCGAACCGCCCGACACTTCCATCACTGCCAAGGTCTTGCCCTGCGTCGGCCGCACCGCCCCGATGCTGAGCGGGATCCAGTCGATCTGCGCTTTCATGATGCCGGTCATCGCACCGTGGCGCTCCGGCGAAGTCCAGACCATGCCCTCGGCCCAGGCCGCGGCCTCGCGCAACTCCTGCACCTTGGGGTGGGTCTCCGGTGCGGCATCGGGCAGGGGCATGCCGGCCGGGTCGAACACCCGCACTTCGCCGCCCATCGCGGTCAGCAGCCGCGCTGCTTCTAGTGTCAGCAGCTTGCTGTACGAGCGCTCGCGCAATGAGCCGTAGAGCAACAGGAAGCGCGGTGCGTGTGTCGAGGTTCCGGCGCTTGCGAAGCGTGCGCCGGTGGGCCGGTCGAACAGCGCGCCGTCGACGTTGGGCAGGCTCAGGTCAACGAGCGACACGGCGAGCCTTTACGTCGAACCCGGCTTCGTACCAGCCCTTGCTGTCGTTGACGATTCTGACGACCAGCAGCATCACCGGCACCTCGATCAGCACGCCGACCACGGTGGCCAGCGCGGCGCCCGACTCGAAGCCGAACAGGCTGATGGCAGCCGCCACGGCCAGCTCGAAGAAGTTGCTCGCGCCGATCAAGGCCGACGGGCAAGCCACGCTGTGCGATTCGCCGAGGCGCCGGTTCAGCCAGTAGGCCAGGCCTGAGTTGAAGAGCACCTGGATCAGGATCGGGATCGCGAGCATCGCAATCACGAGCGGCTGGTCGAGGATGGCCTTGCCCTGGTAGGCGAAGAGCAGCACCAGCATCGCGAGCAAAGCGGCGATCGACCAGGGACCGATCTTTGCCAGCGCAGCGTCGAAGGCGGCTTGCCTGCGCCCGAGCAGCACCTTGCGACAGAGCTGCGCGATCACGACCGGGGTCACGATGTACAGCACCACCGACGTGATCAACGTGCCCCACGGAACAATGATCGAAGACAAGCCGAGCAGCAAGGCCACGATGGGTGCGAAGGCGAACACCATGATCGTGTCGTTCAGCGCGACCTGCGAGAGCGTGAACAGCGGGTGTCCGCCAGTGAGTCGGCTCCAGACGAACACCATCGCCGTGCAAGGTGCTGCAGCGAGCAGGATCAGGCCGGCGATGTAGCTGTCGGCTTGCCCGGCAGGCAGGTACGGCGCGAACACGTGCCGGATGAAGATCCAGCCGAGCAGCGCCATCGAGAATGGCTTGACGGCCCAGTTCACGAACAGCGTGACACCGATGCCGCGCCAGTGCTGCTTGACTTGCGACAGGGACGCGAAGTCGACCTTCAGCAGCATCGGAATGATCATCACCCAGATCAGCACGCCGACCGGCAGGTTGACCTTCGCGATCTCCATGCGGCCGATCGCCTGGACCGGCCCCGGCAGCATCTGGCCGAGCGCAATGCCGACGACGATGCACAGGAACACCCAGACGGTGAGGTAGCGCTCGAAGACGCTCATCGGCGTTGGCGCTGTGGTGGGTAAGGGAAGGACCGTGGTATTCATCTGCGCGTTCTGAGCGCGGCCATTAGCTGCGGCCGATCTCGACCAGGGCAGCGTGCAGCGCAACGCGGTCCATCGACTTCAAGGGCAGCGACAGCAGCTGCAGCATCCGGTAGCCAATGGCCTGTCGCGTCAGCTCGAAGGCGCGGCGCTTGCCCTCGTCCCCGCCTTCGGCATGGGACGGGTCAGGGTAGCCCCAGTGCACCTTGACCGGCTGGCCATCGGTGCCGCCGAAGAAAACGGGGCAAGCTTCGGCAGCAGCGCTGTCGCACACGGTGATGGCAAGAGACAGCTGCGGCGCGCCGTCGGTGCTGAATTCATCCCAACTCTTGCTGCGGCAGGCCCTGGTATCGACGCCCGCACCCTTGAGCGCTTCCAGCGCGAACGGATTGATGCGCCCGCTCGGCGCACTGCCGGCGCTGTACGCCTTCACATCGACGCTGAGCTTCGTGGCCAGATCATTCAGCATGCCCTCGGCAAGAATGCTGCGCGCGGAGTTGTGGGTACAGAGAATGAGAACGTGAGCGGTCATGGGTTGCGCTTCAGGGTGATCCTGGCGTCAGCAGGTGGTGCAGCCGGGCGCTGAAACGACCTCGCAGGCCGCGCCTTGGCAACAGTGCGCCGTGAGGTAGGCGAGCAGGTCGTTCATCTGCTCGATGGAAGGGCGGTAGATGAGGTTGCGACCCTCGCGCTCCTGCGTCACGAGGCCAGCGTGCATCAGTTCTTTCAGGTGGAAGGACAGCGTCGAGCCGGGCACGTCCAGCGTGGCGGACAACTCCCCGGGCGTCATGCCCTGAGGAGCGGCGCCGATCAGAACGCGATAGATGCGAAGGCGCATGCCCTGCGCCAGGGCAGCGAGTGACGCGACGGCGGCTTTTTCTTCCATCTTTCTATTCTGTTGGAATCGTAGATTTACGTCAAGCGACGTGGCCGACGGGCACAGCGCCGTTGCGGCCAAAATAGTGGCTAGTTTTCACTCCCACGGAACCTTGCCCCATGGCCGCCTATGAAATCGAGCGCGTGACCAGTGTTCACCACTGGAACGAATCGCTCTTCACCTTCACCTGCACGCGCGGTGCGAGCCTGCGCTTCGAGAGCGGGCACTTCGTGATGGTCGGCCTGATGGTGAACGACAAGCCGCTGCTGCGCGCTTACAGCATTGCGAGCGCCCACTACGCCGAGGAACTGGAGTTCTTCAGCATCAAGGTCGAAGACGGCCCGCTCACGTCGCGCCTGCAGCACCTGAAGGTCGGCGACGAGGTGCTGGTCGGCCGCAAGCCCACCGGCACGCTGGTGTTGTCGGACCTGCTGCCCGGCAAGCACCTTTACCTGTTCGCCACCGGCACGGGCCTCGCGCCGTTCATGAGCATCATTCGCGACCCGGACACCTACGACCGTTTCGACAAGGTGGTGCTGGTGCACGGCGTGCGCATCGGCAGCGAATTGGCCTACGCCAAGTTCATCGAGGCCGAGTTGCCGCACGACGACTTCCTGGGCGAGCAGGTGCGCCAGAAGCTCATCTACTACCCGACCGTCACGCGCGAGGCCTTCCGCAACACCGGGCGGCTGACCACCTTGATCGAGAACGGCAAGATCTGCGCCGACATCGGCCTGCCCCCGCTCGACCCGACTGTCGACCGCGCGATGATCTGCGGCGGCCCGGCAATGCTGAAAGACCTGCGCGCGGTGCTCGACACGAAGGGTTTCGCGATCTCCGCCGGCATCGGCCAGGCAGGGGACTATGTGATCGAGCGGGCGTTCGTCGAGAAGTAGGCCGGCGCCTTCGGCGCAAAGTGGAGCGGCGCCTTCGACGTCTTGGGCGGTTTCACCCGCCGCCTGCCAGCACCGCGCCGCGTGCCGACCACAATTCGGCCATGACACTCTCGAAGCGCGCCGCCACCGGCGCCTGTGCTGCGTGCTCATGGCCGGCCACGACGAAGCGGCCGGCCACCATCACGTCGCGCCAGGGCAGGCCGGGGCTGGCGAACACCAGCGCATCGAGCAGGTGGGTGGTTGGAATGCCGAGCAGGCTGGCGTCGCCGGCATCGGCCACCAGCAGGTCGGCGCGGGCGCCGGCCTGCAAGCCCCACAGCGGCTGCGCGGCCGCTGCCGCACCACCGGCCAGCGTGCGCTGCCACAGGCGCTGCGCCGTCGCCATCACGGGCGTGCCCGGCCCGGCGCCGGCACCGGCGGCCACATTGCGGCGCCGCAGGCCGAGGCGCTGTCCGTACTCGAGCCAGCGCAGTTCTTCGCGCCAGTCGCGCGTGACGTTGCTGTCGGAGCCGATCGACAAAGCCACCGCGCCTTGGCGCGCCGCCAGCCAGCCCGGCAGGTCGGTCAGGCCATCGCCGAGGTTGGCTTCGGTCGTCGGGCACAGCACCACGCCGGCGCCGGCGCGCGCCACGGCATCGATCTCACCTGGCGTGACGTGCGTGGCGTGCACGAGCTGCCAGCGGGCGTCGAGCAGGCGTTCGCGCGCCAGCCATTCGACCGGGCGCATGCCTGTCGCTTGCAGACAATCATCGACCTCTTTCAGCTGCTCGGCCACGTGAATGTGGATCGGCCCGCCAAAGCCCTGCGCCAGCCCGCGCAGCCGGTGGATCGACCGCACCGCAGCCGCGCGCAGCGAGTGGATCGCCAGCCCCGCGTCCAGGTTCGGGCGGCGCGCCGCGTTGACGCGCTCGCAGGCCGCCCACACCGCGTCGGCCCCCATCGCGAAGCGGCGCTGTTCGACGCGCAACGCCGCCTGCCCGAAGCCGGCCCGTTCATACAGCACCGGCAACACGGTCAGGCCGATGCCGGCGTCTTCGGCCGCATCGGCGAGCGCCCAGCTCAGGCCGAGCGGGTCGTCGTACGGCGCGCCGTCCTCGCGGTGCTGCAGGTAGTGGAACTCGCACACGTGCGTGTAGCCGCCGCGCAGCAGCTCGATGTAGAGCTGCGACGCGATGGCGCGCAGCTGCTCGGGCGTGATGCGATGCGCGACGCGGTACATGCGGTCGCGCCAGCTCCAGAAGTCGTCGTCGTCCTGGCCTTCGCCGCGCTCGGCCAGGCCGGCGAATGCGCGCTGGAAGGCGTGGCTGTGGCCGTCGACGAGCCCCGGCAGCGCGGGGCCTTGCAGCACCGTGCACTCCTCCGGCGGCCGCGCCACGCCAGCCGCCACGTGCGCCCAGCGGCCGTCAGTGCCGATGCGAAGCAGCACCTGGGTTTGCCAGCCATCGGGCAGCCAGGCGTGCGGCGCCCAAAGAAGGTTCGGGTCGGTCATGTTCGATCGCGAGCGTGAATCGACCGATGCTATCGGCCACAAGCGGCTGCCACAACTGGTCTAGTCCACTTGAGGATTTCCGGTTGTGCAAAGTGGTCTAGACCAGTAGAGTCACTCAACCATATTCACCCGAGGCCCGCCATGACCGACCTGTCGCCCGTTCACCGAATGGCCCAACCCCGCCCGGTGCGTTCGCCACACGGCAGCACCTTGCACTGCAAGAACTGGCTCATCGAGGG
>Ga0123337_10000879_pt1 | contig 44417 bp, 41 predicted proteins | sample frozenSSSSmetaG_FD_89792 | JGI IMG/M metagenome (GOLD analysis project Ga0123337, IMG submission 89792) | Glacier valley bacterial and archeal communities from Borup Fiord, Nunavut, Canada, to study Microbial Dark Matter (Phase II) -... | ecosystem: Environmental > Aquatic > Freshwater > Ice >... | reverse complement strand
TTTCTTACGCCAGTTAATCTTCTAAAATGTTCTTCCGATAAAACGCTCAAATTGTCATATCTCATATATTTCTAAATTAAGTAAATTCACCTTTGTACCATATCTTGTCCAGTTTCGAAAGAAATCTATTATCTTTATTTTTATCAATCACAGCTTCAAAATCTTTTTTAGTAAATTTGAATTCTGCAAGATCAGTGTCCTTAGTCATCTTTACACCCAATACTTTAGCAAAATCTAATTTCACAATATTAGGAGTTTTAGGGCTGTTCAAGCTTTCAATTAATTTCTCAACTGCACTTGTATCATTACTTAGTTTTCCCTGTTTATAGCTAACAGTAGCTGCTACTATAAATTTTTCAATAACCACGTTTTTGTCTTTATTCTTCCAAGAATCTGCCTTACAAAATTGCAGTATGACTTCAGATTTAATTTCGCGACTAGTATTAACCTTGGAACTCCAAGTACCTTTTGCAGAAGCATCCATTTTTTCAAATATTTCAAGCATGAACTCTTTATGCTTTAAACTAGGATCATATTTAGTTCCTAGTTCATGGTTTTGCATGTGCGTCATTGTCTGTATGTAGCCTTTAACATGCAAGTAATCCGCCTTTTTCTGCGCTTCATCAAATGATAGTGTTGAAACACCAATAGTGTCCACCATAACCACATTCAGTGCGTCAGCACGCATTCTTTGGTATTTTTTCTCTTCCTCATCAGAATATAAAAACTGCCCCCCTACTTTGGCTGCCATCTTGAAGACAACGTCCATCAGGAACTTCACAATCATATTTGGGGAATATATTTTTTCCTTGGCACTATATACTGCTACTTGCAGAGGATCATTCTCATCATTGCTTCCGAAAGCGAAAGCAAGTGTCCTATTTTTTGCTTTCGCTTCTTTTGTTTTTTCTGGATTATCAGTTAGATCTTCAACAGTATCTGTATCTTTCTTAAAATGTGAAGTTGGCGTATTATCTCTATATCCACCATCTACATATTGCACTCCGTTAATAGTAACTGGTTCAAAAACCAAAGGAATTGATGCTGAAGCTCTTGCTGCAAGCGCTATTTCAACGTCTGGAGTAGTATCCGGACTAAAAATAGTGAGCTCACCATTATCTCGCCTTGTTGCAGTTATCACGAGATCCTTAAAGCGTTCAGGATTAACTAGATTGAGTAGCGCAAGATCTTTAAAGCAGATTTTGCCACCTGAATTCGCTCTTGCCTTTAGCTCTTCAAATTCTGCTCCATCATTATCAATAATTGCTTGAACTTTCTCTATTTGCTTTTGGAAATCGAGTTCCTGTTTTGTTAATAGCCTAATATTAGCTTCAACTTCTTTAGATTGAATTTCCAGTAAATCAATTTGATCTTGTAGCATCTTTAGAATTGCCGGACTCGCTACTTCTGATCTCAAGTCTTTTTTCAAGCCATTGATCTTATCAGTAATTGAATCTTGATATTCTAAATAGGGCTTTAATTGACCCGCAATTTTATCTTGTTCAAATTTTATGTTTTCAATACGAGTAACACAGGCTCCTATTATATCATTATCATTCAAATAGTTAGACACATTAGTCTGAACAGTTTTCTTAACTAGCTCATATAAAGGTGTACCTTGATGATTCATCATCATGGCACCTTTTTTACCAAGAAGACCCTTAAAATTTGTATCTCTTGAGAGTTTTTCAAATTCTTGAGGTGTTATACCGGTTGCTACAAATGCTGCAGTAATGGCTCCAGCTGATGCACCTGCAACTGCTTTAATGTTTTTTATTATCCCACCATCAGACAAGGCCGAATATACACCGGAGTATGCAGCGCCTTTAGCCCCACCTCCACTAAATGCAATATATTCAACTGGGGTTTGCTGCGCTTGAACCATTGCATTTTGAAGGTCATTTTTCTTTGTATTTGGCATATATAAGATTCAATTTAATATTTAATATAGTTTAACATTATCTATTATTAATTGAATCAAAATAAAAAACAATATTCAAAAAAATTTAAAAAAGTGATATTTCAAATGTTTGGGGAAACTATAGTTAGCTATTATAAACCTTTATAATAATTAATTTTCCTATTTAATGATTATCCAGCTTAGAGAATAAATTATTATAATGCTAAATATTATTATAAACATTCTAGGCATCATTAGTTGATATTTTGTAATTCTATCAGGCGATCCCTTCTTATCAAGCTCATTAAAAAGGTCGATTTTAAATTTAATATCATTCTTCTTCTCTAAATCTAAAGTAACTTTGTCTAGATATTCAATCAAAAATAATATTCTCTTCAAGTTAGCTAACCATATTATAGCAAGTAACAAACCTATTGAAGATAAGATAGTTAATGAGGCTCTTACAACGAGGCCCTCGTAGCTTCCGGGTACAGCCTCGACAATATTATTTATAAAAGGAGCTACAGCTATAATTGCTGCAAATAATGAAATATAATGCCCGTTTATTTCATCACGGCGTTGCTCATGATGTCTTTTTTCTTCCAATGCAAGTTCATATATTTTTTCTTCGCCAATTATTTTGTTTGTCATATTTCCAGAACCCCGAACTTGTTAATTGTTGAAAATTTAAATTATATTCTTATTTAACTTAAATTATATACATTTTCCCGTTTTGAAAGTTGCCTTGGTCTTGCTTGAGCCTACTTTGGCTCCTCCTTTGCCGAATTTTTTATGAAGTTTAAGACCTTCTGCTACAGCTTGATCTACCTCCTTAGGAGGCACAAAATATTCATCTTCAATAAATTTTTATGATACAAGTTTTTTAAGACTTATGGATGTTAAAAAGTAAGTAGCTTGAAATTATTAGTGAAAGCATTTAGGCATTATTAGTCTAAGTTAGTCATCTCAAAACTATTAACATCACCATTAGTTTCAACGGACTGAGAATTACTGATACTGCTCTCAGGAACATAAACATAGACTGAATGAGCAAAACAATCAATTATAGCCACAATTGCAACTTTAATATAATCTATAACCTGCATGCATGTAGCCATAATTATTTGTGTCCAGGTGAGTTGCATATTTTCTTGACTCTTTGACTTTAATTAAAAATATCTTGACCATGTAACTAGAGTAATAGCTCTGCAAATACGATCAAGATATTTTTTTTAAGAATCATCAACTTGTTTTGTCTTAAGTAATATTCTGCTCAATTATGACACACTCACCACTTACGCTTAAACTGTCATTTTCAACGGTAGTAAGTTGCGTGTAACAATAAGTTATAGGAGAAATGAAATCAAGCAGATCACCTCCTACAAAGTCAACAATTGAATCTATCATTTTAAACCAAAAAGCGGCAATTGCTTTTAAACAATCAGACCCCATCTTTTTTCACTCTCTTTTTTGGTGCAATAGTTTTGCTGACTTCTCCTGAAGAATTTATAATAGGAAAAATTATTTCAGCTTCAGAATCAAGATCTTTACCGCTTAATAAATTTTTAATTTGCTGACCTGACAAAGTTTCTTTTTCAACTAAAGTGTTAGCTAGTAAATGTAATTGCTCAATATGAGTAGTTAGAATATTTTTTGCAAAATTGAATCCTTTATCAATAATTTTTTTAACTTCAGCATCTATTAACTCAGCAGTGCGCTGCGACTTTTCACCACCCGCTCCTCTTCCGCCATAAGTATAGACATCTTCATTACTTGCACCGTAAAATATGGGCCCTACCTCATCACTTAATCCCCATTCAGTTACCATGGCACGCGCCATTCTTGTAGCTTGTTGAATATCTGAAGATGCACCCGAAGTTATTTTATCGTGCCCAAAAATAACTTCCTCTGCTACGCGCCCTGCCATTGCAACTGCAATATCAGCTTCCATTTTATCGCGCGCCATAGAAAAGCGGTCATTTTCAGGTAATCTCATAACCATACCAAGAGCTCTACCTCTTGGTATTATTGTAGCTTTATGAATTGGATCTGAAGCAGGACAATAAAGACCTACTAAAGCATGCCCTCCCTCATGATAAGCAGTAAGCTTCTTTTGCTCATCTGACATGACCATAGAGCGTCTTTCAACACCCATAAGCACTTTATCTTTAGCTTCTTCAAGATCCGTCATTTCAACTTCTTTTTTACCACGTCTTGCAGCAAGCAAAGCTGATTCATTGACTAAGTTGGCAAGGTCGGCACCTGAAAAACCGGGAGTACCCCGAGCAATAATTCTTGCGTTGACTTTCACACTCAACTTTATCTTTTTCATGTGTACTTGCAAGATTTGTTCTCTGCCATCAACATCAGGATTTGGCACTGTAATTTGCCTATCAAATCTTCCTGGACGCAGCAAAGCAGGATCAAGTACGTCAGGGCGGTTGGTAGCTGCGATAATTACAACTCCTTCATTAGCCTCAAACCCGTCCATTTCAACAAGCATCTGGTTTAGAGTTTGCTCGCGCTCATCATTACCACCCCCGAGGCCTACGCCTCTGTGTCTACCGACTGCATCGATCTCATCAATAAATATTATACATGGTGCATTACGCTTTCCTTGTTCAAACATATCGCGCACGCGGCTTGCCCCGACTCCTACAAACATTTCCACGAAATCTGATCCTGAAATGCTAAAGAACGGAACGTTCGCCTCACCGGCAATAGCTTTTGCAAGCAATGTTTTACCTGTTCCTGGAGGCCCGACAAGCAAACAACCTTTTGGAATTTTACCACCGAGTTTTTGGAACTTGCTTGGATCTCTTAGGAAATCAACAATTTCCGTTAGCTCTTCTTTAGCCTCATTAATACCTGCAACGTCATTAAAGGTAACTTTAGGCCCTTTGTCTGAGACCAACTTAGCCTTAGATTTACCAAAACCCATAGCCTTCCCTCCTCCTTGCATTTGGCGCATGAAGAACACCCATACACCAATAAGCAGTAACATAGGAAACCACGAGATAAATATACTCAATAATGAGTTCATTTTAGTATCAGGCGGCGATACGTCAATATGTACTCCGCTCGCACTTAATTTCCCTATTAAATCCGGATAGTCAGCCGTATAAGTTGAAAATACTTCACCATCATTTAAGCTGCCTTCAATTACTCGACCTTGAATTTTTACAGCATTGACCTCTTTGGAATCAATTTTTGAGAGAAAATCAGAAAAGGCAATATGATTTTTACTACCGAAAATATTATCGTTTTGCAATGCATTGAAAGTTAGTATCAATAAGATGAATATTGACGCCCAAATAAAAATATTCTTTCCTTGATTATTCATTTAAAAACCTAATAGAAATGGATAAAACGTGATGTAAAGCTTGGGTAATATAAAATATCTATATTTTTTTCGCTAACCCAACCCTCATAGTATGATATATGGGGCAATGAGACAAGTTTTTCAAGTACTTTTATTGCGGGGAGAGTAAATAATATTGCCTTATAGTGATTAAAACTTAGTTTTTTTAAGATTTCCAAGTTTAATTTTTCTTTGATTTCTCTGTAATCATTTAATGTTAGATTTGTAATGTAAGCTATGTGACCGGGAGGTACTGCTGTAGAGATACAGAATCTTGCATCCCATACAGTATCGCAGCCAGCTATAACTTGTTTTGGAGGGTTCTTACCAAACTCTCGATAAATAAGCAAATAAGCTCCAACCCTTTTGACGACGCAACCGTGCATTGTTTTAATAGAAAACTCATCACGAATTATAGCCGCAATTACAGGGGATATTGTGCTTGCCCGGCAGCTTTTTATATTACCGCTAACGACATTTAAAATAAAAATGATAAGCCTTAACTGTACCTCATACTCAAAAGAAATAAATATTTTAATGTCGATTACCGCAAAACCATATTTATAGATTTTTGCAGCAAAGCTGATAGCTTGGATTAATTTCTCATTTAAATCTACCGCTTGAATATTGGTTTCTGCAAGCTTGTGACTTATACCGTCTTTGTAATCTGCATTACTTATAGCAATTTTTCTTCTAATAATGTTCCTTGAGTATTTATTAGATTCATTTGAACTATCCTCAAGCCAATTAATTCCTTGTTCTTGAAGATAGTCAATCAACTGAATTTTTTTAATATCAAATAAGGGGCGCAAGATCCTGATATTGTTATGAAAGTATAGGTTACCCGAACTTAATGCCATTACCCCGCTTTCACGCTCACTTTTGAGTAGAAACGTCTCAATAGAATCATCTGCATGATGAGCAGTAAGTAGCGTTAGAATATCAAGTTCCTTGCAAGACTTGGTTATCAAATCATAACGTGCCTCGCGAGCCCTTGCACTTAAATTGCTAAGGTTCCCTGAATGCTCCCAGCTTAAAGAGACGCATTTAATATTAAGTTTACGGCAAAGCAGCTCAACATGCTTTACTTCATCTACAGCTTCAGGTCTTAAATTGTGGTTAACAGTAAAGACTGTAAGGTTTATGTTTTTATAAAGGGCAATTTTATGCATTAGCATAAGCAGTGCAACCGAATCGACACCGCCAGAAACTGCAAGGCCTATATTTTTATAATACAGGCCACAGCTTAGAAGTTCAAAGTTATGAGCAAATTTTTCCTCTAATTGCGCACTAGTTCTCAGGGACATTTATCTGAATGTCGGGAACTTATAAGTAAATCCTATGCCAAATTCCCAAACACCAATATTTTTCTTGATAGTACCGGGATTAAACTTCCCTGTTTGCGGATCAAGTGATTCATACTTAACTTTAATATTATGAGCTGCTTGCAATTTAGCAGCAACATCAATTGAAAAGCTTGGTGCTATACTTCTCGATACACCAATCCCTGCTTGCCATGCAAAGCAATTAGGAGTGCTTTTTTTGACTTTGAAAAACTCAGTTCCCATAAAACTTGTTGTCGTTGGCTTTATTTGCAATCTTGCAATCCCTATTCCCCCAATTACAAACGGCGTAAAACCCGCGTAATCATTAAAATCGTAAACCAAATTGGCCATATATATTTGAGAGTGGACTTTGGTTTTACCGGACATAGAAGGTACAATACCAGCTTCTGGCAATTTATAACCCAGCTTATAAGTTGGTTGATAGGTCCCTGAAAGCTCAAAAGCCATTTGAGGATAAAAGCTATAGCCTATTTTTGCGCTATACATGCTTGACCTTTTAAGAGTTAACCTGGTATCACTATGTTTGTGCTTGAACTTACGTTGCACGGGTTCAACAATACCTGCTTCAGCTCCTATGTAAAAAAACCTATCGTCAGCATTTTTTTCTGCAGCAAGCGGAGATGCTATAAAGGAAAAAGTGCAAACAGAAGCAAGTAAAGTGCAAACAGAAGCAAGTAGCGTTTTTAAAGAATTTTTCATCTTAAGAATTTCTCAATATTGATTAAATGAAGTGAATTATATAAATAATATATTAGTGGTCAATCAAAATCCTAAAAATACCTAAGCTTTAGTCATAATGAATCTGTTGAAGTACTCAGGAACCTGAGCATGAAAAGAAAATCCTTTCCCAAATATCTCAGCGCCTAATGTTAAGCGCTCAGCATGTAGCAACATATTGCTCGAGAGAACAGCATTAGCTTGACTGCCATATTTGCTATCGCCAACTATAGGACAGCCAAGCATCTGAGCATGCACTCTTAATTGATGGGTTCTACCTGTTACGGGGGTGAATTCAACTAAAGATACGTCACTCAATTTCTTTATCACTTTATATTTAGTGACAGCTAATTTCCCATTTTCAAGGTCAACTTGCACTTTATCGTAGGTGCCTTCCCTATTTTTTCCAAGCATGCAGGAGATCTCTCCTAGTTTCCTAGGCATTTTTCCCATAACAACTGCGAAATAGTTCTTCTCAACTAGTTTATCTTTAAACCCTTGCGAAAGTTTGGCTGCAGCGTAATAATCTTTAGCAATTATTAGTATGCCGCTAGTTTCTTTATCTAAGCGATGCACAAGCTTCAATTCAGTCTTGTTTTCGTAATTAAGATAATCTAGCGCGTCATTAACTGATAGATTAATTTTACTCCCCCCTTGAGTTGCTAGTTTCGCAGGCTTGTTGATCACCATGAAATACTCATTTTCAAACAATAAATATTCACCTTTTAGTTTGTCCGCAAGCTTAATCGCTCCAGATGAAAATTCTAAATCAGTTTGGTCCCCACGTTCTGTTGCATCATTACTCAATAATGATTGTGGGATAATAATCTTATCACCTTCGTTAACTCGCAATGAATTTACAGCTTTTTCACCATTTACTTTTATTTTTTTAGTACGCAAATGCTGCTCGATAACCCCTTGACTAAGTGCTGGAATAACACGTTTCAAATACCGATCAAGTCTAATCGGCAAAGCCGTATTTACAATATGCTCGCTCATGAATTTTTCAGTAGGTAATATCCCCATAGCTGTGAGGATAATAAGGCAACAGCTCCAAGTTGATGAATTAAAGCAAGAACTATAGGGACGTGGTACAACAATGTAAACACTCCTGCCACCACTTGAATCACCAGACAAAAAAATGTATAAATAGCTACAATTTTTAATTTATTATTCTCTGATTCTAGAAAGAGCACCACTAATATTAGTGTAATGACTATTAGAAGGTAAGCATTCATTCTATGTAAAAACTGAATAAATACAGGATCATTAAATTTTTCAAAAATTGAGACATACTGAGTGATCTCGGCCGGTATAAAACTATCACCCATTAAAGGAAAACTATTATAAACAAGGCCTCCGTCAAGGCCTGCCGTTAAGCCTCCGAGGAATACTTGAATAAACAACACTATTATTGCAATGACCGATAGGCTTTTGAATTTTTTTAAATTTACTTTGGGTGAAACTATTAGAATATCAAAACTATTCTTCATTAGCTGCATATATAGTAAGCTATAAATAGTAAAAGCAATAATCAAGTGACCGGCAAGTCGCCAGTGGCTTACATAAGGTTCATTTATGAGCCCGCTTTTGACCATATACCAACCCATAAAACCTTGAAACGCAAAAAGTATCAAAGTGCTCAAATATATAATAGTGTCTTTACGATCGATTTTCCTAGCTAGCAATAAATATAATAAGGGCAGTAAGAATACAAGCCCGGTAACTCTGCCAAGCAATCTATGAATAAATTCCACCCAAAAAATTGCTTTGAAATCTCCTATTTGCATATCTGAGTTATGTTGCAGATATTCAGGTGAGGCTTTATATTTTTCGAAATTTTCATGCCACTGGCCATCAGTTAGCGGTGGAATCACACCGCTAACTGGCTGCCACTCGACAATTGATAAGCCAGAGCCAGTGAGCCTCGTATACCCTCCAACTAAAATCATTAAAACTACTAAGAATAAGCATAATAACAACCAATAGGTTTTGAAACTACTATGTCCTTTCGGGTAAAAATTCTCCATATCACTTACTAGGTTGTTTTTAATCTGCATCACAAACTTTAATGTCCTCACCTAGATTTAAAACTTCAATCGGCTTTATAACCTCATCATAAACCATGATTACAATAACTTGCCCGTCATGTCTAGATTCAATATTACCAACAATATGGCTAATTAGTTTATCTCCTTTATTTCTCCAAGCGGAATAAATACGCGTCTTTGCCATGATAACTGTTTTTTATTTAAGTGTAGATAGTTTCATACTAGCCATCTTAATATGTCCTAGACATCGCAAAATCAGCAAGATCTATTAGGTATTTTCGGGGCTTATTGTCTGGGATAGTTTCAAGTAAAAGCTTGGTAGTCTTAAGCTTTAGATTCTCTAAATATAGCATTACATCTTTATTTATTTTATATTTATTCATTAGGCCAAGTACCCAGTTGAAATCATCTTCTGATCTCTCAAATGCACTAATCAGAAGATCAATTTTTCCGCGCTCTGCTGCCTCTGCTTTCTCATAAGTAAGAATCAATGGTAGTGTTACTTTTCCTTCCAAGAAATCATCACCAACATTTTTTCCTATGCTATTTGCGTTACTAAAATAGTCAAGGCAGTCATCAGCAATTTGAAATATATTACCAAGGTTAACTCCAAAATCTTTCACAGTATTGCAAGTATTCTTCGTCTGACCTGCAATTATAGCACCCACAGTGCAGGCGGCACCGAAAAGTTGAGCGGTTTTTGCCTGGATGATTCGGTGGTAATCTTCAGCACTAATAATCTTTTTTTCATTTAGCTTTTCAAGTTGAGCAACCTCCCCTTCGGCAATGATTGCCGAGGCTTCAGCGAGTGTAGAAAGCGCAGCTAAAGAGTTTGTAGCTACCATCAACTTAAACGATTGACTAAATAGAAAATCGCCAACTAATATACTTGCTTTATTTCCCCATAATATATTTGCAGTAGGCTTAAACCTGCGCATTTTGCTGTCATCAACAACATCGTCATGCAACAATGTAGCGGTATGGATAAACTCAACAGCAGCCGCAAGCTTTATAGAATCTGTATTAGTTTCATCATCAAATAATTTATAGGTCAATATGGTTAGTATAGGCCTGATTCTTTTACTCTTGCCTTCGATTAGATGCTTGCTTACTATCTCTATTAAATCTTCGCGCGAATCTAAATAGTTAATAATAAGTTCATTTAGCAACCTCATATCATCTGCTAAATAATCATGTATATCTTTAATCAGATTCACTAGTATATCCGTTTATCTTAAATATTTTATTTGATTAGTTCGTTCCAAGTATCTTGTTCTACGATGGTTGGATTAACTATAATTTTCTCTAAGGCCGCTTGTTTTTCAAGGGTCAATGTTGGAGCAAGCTCTTGCAACATGTTAGGTGTATATCCGGTAGATCCAATTTTTTTTACTGCTTCTTTATACAGCGCTAGATCAAAGAGCACACTTAAATTTTCAACATTAACTTTGCCTATTTTGCCTTTTTTTAATTGTTTAGAGCCAAATGAATATTCTAAAGTAATATCATCTGATTTCGATAACGGTGCATCAGATATTGATTTTACAAATTGATCAGCGACTAAAGCATAAAGGTCCTTCGCATCGTTTGAGAAGTTAGGAAGTAGTCCAAAAACATCTTTTTTTAGTAACAACTCTGTTATACGCGGTTGATTATTAAAACCTAACTGACCCCCTATGCTCCAATTCAAATCTTGATCAACTTTATTTTCTCCCCTAAAAACCACACCTGTTTTACCTGAAAAAATATTGAAGTCATTTATTGCCGCTGAAAGCTTGCGCGATTTATTCTTTAAATTAACATCAAGATTAAATATATATTTGTGCCCTTCAAGTTCTCTAATTACTGGGTTGTTTAAGCGCTCAATTAAATTATGCGTAAGCCATTTAAAAGGCGAACCCTCTTTTAACAAGTTATCTTTATTATTTAATTCAACAAAGTTTGTTATATATTTAAGCGACTGGAAGATTTTATCAAAAAATCCTGGCTTGACATCTAATTCAGAATTGATTTTAAAATAGATATCAGCGTCTTTATTGTTAATCTTACCCTTATATACAATCTCAGCTTGCGCTTGATGGATATCGCTTACAGAATCAGTAGCTTTATAATAAACCTCTAAATCTTTGATGAAATTTTCAATATGAGGTTCATTGATTTTAAGTGTGATTTTATTTGAGCCAGACATCACAAAAGGTAGGTTAAGTCCAAATAGGATTGTAGGCGGTATTGCACGCTTGAACAATATTGCTTCATTGATTTTTGCGTTTTGCTCAATATCTATTTGCGATGGTTGATTCTCTAGAAAATCCTTTAAACTTGTATAATATTTTCTTTTTTCAAATGTTAGTTTGAGATTTTTATAATCTTGATCATATAATTTCTCATGTCCCACTGAATCAAAAATTTGCTCTTTTCCAGAATTTAGTTCAAGCGCTTCAATAAAATTTACAATCTCAAACTTGTCAACCGTGCTTGAAAGCATGATTTTAAGCACTTTCAAGAAAGAAACTTTAATTGAAAGCTCGTAATCTTCCGTTTTAATATTAGAGCCGAATTTAGACTGCAAGGGTTTATGCCAAGCGAGCGTCTCACCTGAATAATGTCCAAACAACTTTTGCGCTATCAGATCATAACCGATATAAAAGGGACTTAAAGCTTCAATCTTCCCAACTTTACTTTCCTCTGTCCAGCCAACAATTTTAAAACCAAGCTTGAAAGGGAAACCGTAAGGCGCTACTTTAGTAAATTTTATGTAATAGTTCTCTCTGCCACTGATTAGGCTAGTATTAATATCCTTACCAGCATAATATTTATTTAATTCTCGTGCTGGCATAACGATTAGCAAGCACCAAAAGACTGTATAAACAGTAACTAGTAAAAGGCTTATGACTAACGGTATGATAATTTTTTTTTTCATTACATCAACATTTGGGTTTTAGAATGTGCAAGCTTTGTACATAATTCCAGGCTCCTACACTTTTAAGAACTAAAGAACTTAAGATATTCCTTATTTAGTTTTATAACATTCCACAGCCACAATATTATAATTACCATAAAAATACCAAGGAGATAAATCGTGATAGAATCAAACGTGGCTTGAGGTAAAAAAATAAAGATTGTCGATTGTATAAATGCACCAAGTGATTTTCCGAACTTGATACCAATAACTTCTACAGCAGCTTTACCCTTTGTTCTAAGTTCAAGCGATAGCGGGATATAAGCCATTTCTTTAGTTGAATCAAACAGAGAATATTTTGTGGCTTTACTTAAAATATTTTGGAGAGCTCCAATAAGCACCGCGCCGTATATTGGGTTGAAATTTCCTTGAAAGAAATCAAGATCATGGCCAAAAATGACAAAGATAAAGAATATCACACCGGTGATCGCGATCATAATAGGTGTTACAAGCGCTGAAAGAAGCCAGCTGAAATTACGCAAAATATTGCTACCGATAATCATAAACGTAACACAAGTCACACCCATCCAAATATTGAAATGACCCATGAAATTTACGTAATCTATAGTATTTGGGTAAAGTTCCTTTACCTTAGCCTTCCACGGACCTTCCAAGATATTAATAAGCAATCCATAGCATAAAATCAGCAATACTACGTGGCCAATATATTTGGATTGAATTATCAATTTAAAGCTGTCTTTTACCGACAGTTTAGTAACAGTATCTTCAGAGACCTTATGAAAACTATGCTGTAATGTTAGGTCTTTCAGAATAATTTTGTTGGTTAATCTAAATAAACCTATAGCAATAAAACCTGCTATTATTATTGCGGTCATTATTGGTTGCAGCATTTTGCCTATTTGGTCTTGCGAATCCTTAAGGCTTGCATCAATCAATAAATTTTCACCAAGCGACGCCATATCTGAGAATTTAACAAGTATATTACCGGCTAAAATCAAACCGATATTGCCGATCATTCCAAGTATCGGGTAAAATCTTTTGGCTTTTTCCGTATCAAATATGTGATTAGCAAACTGCCAGAACATAAGATTTATAACAACTACGCTCCAAAGCTCAGAGAAAATATACATCACTGCATAACTCCATTTCCCCATGATTTTGATAAACCATTGGAAATTTGGATATGCATCGCACCAGCACTGAGTTAAATCAGCATTAGGGTGGTAAAAATCCTGGTTAGGAAATATCACAAAAGCGAAAAATGCGAAGAAACTTAAGAATATTGTGATAATGATGTAGAATAATCGTTCAAAATCAAACTTATTGCTAAGTTTTACGTAAGCTAAGGTAAATAAAACTGAAGATGGCAAAACAAGCCAAAGTTTAAGGAAACTTATAACCTCTGCACCGATTGTCGGCACAACGAGTCCGTCTTTGACAGATCTTAAAGCGCCAAAATTAAACAATATACACAGCATCATCAAAGCGAGAGGCAAAAATAGCTTAACCTCACCTTTTTCGATAGGCCATAATATTGTTTTAATTCTTGCTAAAATACTTCGACTAGTAGAAGCTATCATGTTTAAACGCATCAATATTGCTGTGCATTTAATTTAACTTTAAATGCCTACCCTTTTTAAAGCCCACGCGCTCTAAAGTCAAATTATTTCTATAAAATTCAAATTATTTCCGAGACTTTGGAAATTTTTAGTTTTGTTTCTTTTTGGAAAGTTTGCAGTATACTAATACCATATTTAAAATTATTTAAATTGCTGGGGCTTTAAGTCCATATTAGCGATTATCTAGACTATAGTACAAAACGTGATGCTTAAAAAGAATCTATACACAATCTGGCTGTTTGGCGCCATTAGCGGCTTTACAATAATGGTAAGCGGTAATACTCTTAATTTCTGGTTATCAACAGAGAAAATTGATATCAGGACTATTGGTATTTTTGCACTTATATCAATACCTTACGCTATAAACTTCATCTGGGCACCTATATTTGATTTGAAACGCGTGCCTTATTTGAGTAACTATTTGGGTAAACGCACTTCCTGGGTATGTATTATCCAAATTTTCCTTGGTATTTTTATTATTTTCCTGAGCTTCGCAAGTCCAACTGATAATCTCTTTCTCTTTAGCTTGTTTAGCTTAATAGTGTCATTTTTTAGCGCTGCCCAAGATACTGTTCTTGGCGCATTAAGAACTGAAATTATACCAAAGGAAACTCAAGGCGAGGCTTCAGGTATATATATATTTGGTTACCGGATTGGGATGTTGATGTCCGGTTCTGGCGCGATATATCTATCAGAATATTTAAGCTGGGGGAAAATATACTTAATCTTTGGATTAATTACATTAGTTTATCCTATATATCTGATATTATTGCTTATATTAAAGAAAAGTATTATAGAAGAACCTTTAGTCATAAATAACTTACAAGCTCGCAAAAATTTCTTATCAAGTTTTTTTGAGATCATAAGACCTATAAGATTTATTTTTCTGATAATCATTTTCCTAATATTGTACCGTCTACCTGACAATTTCATTAATGTTATGATCAACCCATTTTTATTACACTTAGGCTATAGCGCTAAGCAAATTGCAACGACTGGTAAATTTTTTGGGGTTCTTACTGCTATTATCGGGGGGCTTATTGCTAGCCGCATAATGAAGAAAAAAACCATAGTTGATAGTTTGCTGATTTTCGGAATAATTCATACGCTTGCCCACTCTTTATTTATTGTCCAAGAAATTTATGGTAAAAATATATATTTACTATTTTTTGTTATTAGTTTTGAAAGCATCACAGGTGGGATGACGATGGCTGCGTACATTGCCTTTATAGCGTCATTATGTCAAGGAAAGTTCAGAGCTACTCAATATTCATTTTTAACATCTATGATGGGGCTATCCCGCTCGATTTTCCCAGCAATTTCAGGTTATATTGTTGTGGATTATGGTTGGCGTAGCTTTTTTGCTTTCACAGTGGCTGCAAGCCTCCCTTCCATATGGTTGATATCTAAAATCAGCAATAAACTAGAATCAGATATTAAGGCCTTATGATAGATAATTTAATCGTCCTTAGTTACCTGATACTTATTCTATTTATCGGAGTATATTATCGCTCTAAATCCGGGAGCTTTAAGAGCTTTGCCACGGTTAAAGATAGTACGCGCAAAAATAAGCTGTTGCTTGTAGCTACTATTTTTGTGGCATCAGTTGGCGGTGGTACGACTTTTGGTATAGCTGAGAAATCTTTCTCAGGTAATCTTGCCTATACCTACGCGCTTATTTTAACTATCCCCATTGATTTACTAGTTGCAAAATACATAGTACCAAAGCTTTCAAAACATTACGGCGCGCAAAGCATCGGCGATATTATGGAGCCTTATTACGGTTGCGCAGGTAGGTTGCTTGCAGGAATTGCTGCTATAATAATATCTATAGGCTTGGTTGCTGCTCAGATCAGTGTGAGCGGCAGGATCTTCCAATATATTTTAAAAACCGACTACTTATACGGAGTTATCTTAAGCTATAGTATAGTAATTACTTATACTACGATTGGGGGCTTGCGTGCGGTAATGTTCACCAATTTTTTACAATTTTTCTCAATGTTAATTGCAATTCCGGTGATTACAATCGCGGGCATCAACGTTATAGGTTTTGAGAATTTTATTGAAAACTTCCCTCGTGATAAGGCGTTCTTTAGCAATACTAATAATCTTCTTAAAGACACAATCACAGTAACTCTTGGCTTTGCGGTGATGGGTATGTACCCGAACTTCATTCAACGAACGCTTATCAATAACGACCACAGTGCCACAACGAAAGCCATCTATTATAAGACTGCAATCTTTGCAGTGTTTTTACTATTTATAACTTTAAATGGACTCATCGCCTATCAATTATACCCTGCTCAAGCGCCCTCTTTAGTTCTTCCGTATTTGATTGATCAGATTATACCGGTTGGTTTGAAAGGTTTAGTAGTTGTGGGCTTGCTTGCGGCTGTAATGTCAACTGCTGATTCAGATTTAAATGTTACTTCAATTAGTTTGGTAAAAGATCTCTTTAGCCCCATATTTAAAGAGCATGATCAGCAAAAACTATTATATATTGCAAGAATTACCAATATCATAATGGGTAGTAGTGCGATAGTTGTTGCTTTAACATTTACAAATATTGTGGATCTTGTTGTGTTCTCGGCAGGATTTTGGGCGCCAATGATTCTAGTACCCCTGATATTTGCTTTGTTTGATATCACCATACCTAAAGTCATGATGATTATAAGCTCAATCAGCGGAGTGAGCAGCTTTCTAATTTGGGAATATTGTTTTGCATGTGATTATGATCTCAAAGGTGTATTTGTTGGCACGCTTATGAGTCTAACTGTTTTCTTAAGCGCGTGCGTTTTCACTAAAGGCTCTGGTACAACCGGTAAGGATCATGTTAGTTAACTACAGATAATCTCTTTAGGATCTCAACTCTTCCAATCATCGGCAGCATATTTTTGAGCTCAGGCCCCTGCTCCATTCCTGTTAAGGCAAGCCGGAGCGGCATGAACAGCTCTTTACCTTTTTTACCGGTTTTGATCGCAAGCTTGCTTGTCCACGTGCCCCAAGTATCTTCTGTAATCTCTCCTTCAGGGAGCATTTCAGCAGCAGACTTTAAAAACTCTTGATCAAGCCCTGTACTCGCAGGCGCCTTATGACAAATCTCCCACCAATCTTTGAGGTCGTTGAGCTTTTGTAAATTAGGTCTGACCGCCAGCCAAAATTGCTCGTTGACATCATCAAGGCCCATCTCTTCTAGACGCAAACGCACATCTTCAAAGCTTAAGTTAATAAGGATTTTATGATTTAACCGCTCAAGCTCCTGAGGTTGATATATCGTCGGGCTTTTTGAATAGGTTGCGATATCAAATTCGCGCATTAAATCAGCTACATCAGTAAACGGATGCACTTGCTTTGATGATCCGATTAGAGTAAAGAAATCAAGAATTGCCATATGCTCAAAACCAAGCTCCTGGCGCAGTGAAGAAATCTCAAAACCACCGACTCTTTTAGATATCTTATCATCTTTGGCCTTTACCAGACTCAAGTGTCCAAACTCAGGCGGCGTTGCACCTAGCGCTTCAAACATTTGCATCTGGATAGCTGTGTTAGTTACGTGATCTTCACCTCGGATAATATGGCTTATGTTGTAGTCAATATCATCGATACATGAGCATAACATATAAGTCATACTGCCGTTCTCACGAATCACCACGGGATCGCTTAAATGCTCGCCTGCATATTTAACATCCCCTTTAACCATGTCTTGCCATGATATTGAGCTTTGATTTATAAGGAATCTATAATGCGGTTTTTTGCCTGATTCAATCATCTTATCGATTTGATCTGGCGATAGTTTCAAAGCAGCTCGGTCGTAAATCGGCGGCTTACCGCTCCCAAGCTGAATTTTGCGCTTCATCTGTAATTCTTCTTCAGATTCAAAGCATGGATATAACCTACCGCTTTCAATCAACTGCTTTTTGATATTGTTATATCTATCAAGCCTGCTTAACTGATTAAACATTGCGTCATAATCAATTCCAAGCCACGCAAGGTCATCTTTGATTGCGCGCACGTATTTCTCTTCACTTCTTTCAGTGTCAGTATCATCAACGCGTAATATAAACTCACCACCATGTTTTCTAGCATAAATCCAGTTGATCATGGCTGTTCGTGCGTTACCAATGTGTAAATATCCTGTAGGTGAAGGCGCAAATCTTGTAATAACTTTTGTCATCTTATATTTTTAAAAATTCTTAGGTTAACTGTTTTGCAACAATAGCATGCTAGAACCTTCAAAACAATAATTTTATCTTGCAAGAAAATTTGGCACAGTTTATGCTCTCAAACTATTATGTATAATTTTTTTTAGTTATAAATAAAACTTTTATAAGGAGTAGAGAGTCATGGTATTACCGAATAATTTAACAGGTATTAGAAAGCAGATAGGAAACCTTGCAGGAAATATAGCAGGCGCTAAAGCAGTAGGCGGTAAGGAACAACAGTCACTTTTTAGTGTTTCGTACGCTGATAACGGCAAAGTAAGTTACGTTCAAGAACAAACAAGGTTAGATATCCTTTCAAGAGGTCCGCTAGTAGCCACCGGTAATAACGGAGATATTGCTCTTAGCAAAGGCAACGGTATGTTTGTATTCAAACAGAATGTGACCGATACCAGCGATCAAGAATTTCGCTTTAGAGGTACAGGTTCCCTAAGAATTGATAAAGATGGTTATTTGTCAACTAGTGCTGATGGTACCGGCTACAAATTGATGGGTTATAAAATTGATGAGAACGGTAACCTGCCGACTGTAACTTCACTTCTATCTTCTTTAACTCCGGTAAGTATCAAAGATGCTATTTTAAGACCAGAAGCAACTACATCGATTGCTGTTAACAGATTAAGACTTGATTCTGATAAAACAGTCCTTCATGGTCCTGGTGATATAATGAGAATTAGAGGTACGTTAAATACAAGCCTTAAACCTACCGATATTATTATTCCTGAGGAAAATAATTTCAGCGGTCTCAAGCAAGGCGATAGAATCGAATTGTCAGCAAACTTAGACGGAGTTCAGGCAAGTGTATTTGAATATGGCGGTATCGCAATAAGTAAAAAGATCAACGGTGGCAATGGTGGTTTTTATGGTCAAAATAATCCCGGCAATCAATTTACTTTTGCAGGTGACGGCGTTCCTCAAACACCAATAAACTTGGTTAAGGGTAATGGAATTACTATAAGATTTAATGGTATTGATACTACTCTTACAGCTAATGTGAATGGTGCTGATCAAACTTTCAGCAGTTTAACCGGCTTTAGAGATGCTATAAATAAATTTATACCGGGCTTAACTGCAAAAATCGAAGATGGCAGGATATATATTGCTGCAGATGATACAGCAAGCCCTGCAGCTTCTAATGGTGCTATTACTTTTGCTAATGCAAGTGGCGGTAATTTAGTTGAAACTTTAGGACTCGTTGATGTTGGAGCAGCAGCAGGTGGCGTTCAAAGATTTGCTACACTAAAAACTCTACAAAAAAGAGTTAACTTAAATAATGATACTACAGGATTAAAAGCTGATTTCGATAAAAGATTTAATTTAGATCTTCATGCATTAATAGCAAGCAATTCTTTCCAACTAAATGGTCATTCTGCAGGCGGTCCTAATGATTTTAGACGCGGTATAATAGGTGCAGCACCCAACATTGTTGATCCTCGTGCTCGTAATCAAGCGGCTGCAACTTATAGCATTGAAGCTCCAAAACATGGATTAAAGCCAAATGATTTTGTTCAAATTACAGGTTCTGGGAGCGCGCAATTCCCCGATGGAAGATATATGGTAGCTGCAGTGAATGCTGATGCTTTTACAATTTATCCAACTAACCCACAAGTTGGTAACTTCCCTGCGGCAGGTAGCTTAGTTAACGCGCCCGCAGGTACATGGCAAAAAATTGCTGGCGAGGTTAGACCAATAGAAACCCCAACTGGAGCAGCAGCTGCCGCCGCTGGATTAGTTTCTCTTACTGTACCAGTTATTGCAAATTATGCAGCAGGTGATATTGTTTATATTTCAGGAATTGGCAGTGCACACATAAATGCTGAAAACGTGGATGTACCTGATGGTTATTACACAATAGCTCTTCCTGGTGCGAACGTTATTAATATTGCTCCAGCTGCGACAGCTACAGCAGCTGCTAATGCAGTTTACACTCCTTTAAATGTTGGTAATGTTAGAGTACAAAAAGTTGGCGCTCCAACTGCCGGCGCTGCTGCTAGGCCAAACCCAAGAGTTATGACTACGAGAGCAGTTGAAGGAGTTCCTGTAAATACTGTTAGGTTATTCTTACCTACTACTAACTACAATATTGGTGATTATTTTAGGATGAATAATCTTCAACCTGGTATACCGCTTGCTATTAGTAATATGCTAATTACGCAAGGAGCAGATTATCAAATAACTAATAAAGATCCTAACGGTAACTGGATAGAATTCCAGCCACCGGTAGTCCCTGCTGCTGGTGTAGTCAACGAGGATTCAAATTATGGTGTTGCTAATGCAAGAGATGTTGGTCCCAATTTTAGACTTGATAATTATTCTCTGACTTCTAAATATTTAGGCTTCCAGGATCAAAAATCTAAATTTTTCCCTGCTACTTATAACAAAGATGTTCCAACTTTAAGTATTTCAAATACTGATCCGCAAACAAATAAGCATTTAGGCAAAGTATTTGATCATGCGATTAAAGTTGTTGATAGTTTGGGTAGCGAGCATGAACTAATCTTAAACTTTGCAAGACTTGAAAATAATCGTTGGGCAGTTGAAGTAGCGGGTATTAAAAATGCTGAAGACTCGTACGATTTTGTTACACAAAGAGAAGACGGCGTTATTGCTGCCGGTGAGATCAATTTTGATGAAGATGGAGATTTTTCAGATTCTGATATTCCTGCTCTAGAAATGAACTGGACAACTAATGGCAGCTTACCAAGCAAAATAACTATTGATTGGAATGATGCTCTGAGTGGTAAAGGCATTACTCAGTTTAGAGGAGCAAGTTTAGCTGAAGAAGTTACACCTAACGGTCACACTATTGGTACCGTTGATAATTTCGATATTGATGAAAATGGTAAAGTATACGCAATTTTTGATAATGGTCAAAGAATCGCAATCTACCAAGCACCCGTTGCAATGGCTGCTAACATGAATGGCTTGGAAGGGACTGCTGATGGTATGTTCATCCCAGGCCCATTATCTGGCCCGATGTTACTTCGTATTGCAGGTGAAAACGGTGCACCTACTGTTATTTCTAAAGCTTATGAAAGCTCAAACATTGACTCTCTAAAAAGCATTTTAGAACTCAATGAGACTGCTAATACTTTCAGAGCTAACATTGCAGTGATTACTACAGATGATACACTAACCAAAGAAGCAATTGCTAAAGTCGGTAATGTGTAATTAACGCTATAAGACACTAATTAATATTAGCGCTACCATTTAACCGGTAGCGCTTTTTTTATACCCTCATTCCTTCCCTAATTACCAAAACTTAAAAATCACAAGCGTGCAAGTATCCCTCTTTCTTGCATCACAAACTTACCCAAAAGCTGCGACCTGCATCACACGCCAAAGCACAAGCCTATAGCCTCAAAGTGCAATTCTTATGGGGTCGCGCAGGCTAGAGTTTCTTTAGAAAATTAGGAAATTGGTGTTTAGGCGTTTAAATATTCACGTGCGAGCTGCACGTAACTATCGCAATTATCTTGCATTTGGAACAGATCGTCTTCAGTTAAGTTCCTGATGAACTTTGCAGGAACTCCTGCCCATAGCTCCATCGATTTAACGATCTTACCAGGTGTCACTACAGCGCCTGCCGCAACAAAACCATATTCCTCAACAATAGCGCCATCAAGCACGGTCGCGCTCATGCCGATAAACGCATAATCTTTAATGGTGCATGCATGAATCATAGCCTTATGACCGATGGTGATGTTGTTGCCGATATTAGTCGGCCCGTTAAAACGAGAAGTATGAACAATGCTACCGTCTTGAATATTAGTATTATCCCCGATTCTAATGGGGCAGACGTCACCTCTGATTACGCTATTAAACCAGATGCTTGAATTTGCACCTATTTTGACATCACCGATAATCACGCAATAGTCACCAATAAAAGCACTATGATCAATCATGGGAAAGAAATTTTTATAAGCTAAAATTTTAAAACTCATAATAATCGCTCCAAAGTCTTAACGCATGAAAATCATTTAGATTAATGTGAGATGTTATATTTCTTTTTCAAATCATCAATATCCTTAGTAGCCGTAATTGAACTAACTCCGTTTTCAAGCATCTCCAAATATTTATCGCTATTCTCAATTTTTTTAGAGAAAGCAATGTAAAGCGATAACGGCGTTCTATCAACTCTTCCGGCGTTCTTAACAGCAGGCATCAGATTATGCTTGTTTAAGTAATAATTGACCACAAGTTCATCTTCAATGTAAACATCAACATTACCCTCAACAAGATAATTGATCGAATCGATTACAGCATTTTCTCCGTCTTCAAGCACAAACAGATCAGGAGTCCGTGAGTAATTAGCTGAGACATATTGCTTTAAAATATCAGTTAAATTATAGTCAAGGATGATTGATGCACGTTTGCCTTTAAGTGAATCTATACCGTCATAAACCCATTCGGTATCGGGTCTTGTAAATGCACTAATTACGCTTTTTGCTTGAGGGCTTGAAGTTATAGCAAGGTCTTGAGTAAAGCCTTGCGATATCCCGATGACCCCGTCAATCTCACCTTTTTCAGCTTTATCAAGTGCCTCGTACCAAGGCATAAGCCTGTATTCCACTTCAACGCCGTAGATTGAAAATACTTTGGTAGCAAGCTCAACTAAAAACCCTGGTTTTTCATCCTCAGGGTGGCAGTTATAAGGACACCAATAATCAGCAGCAAGAACTATTTTTTCCCTGGCAGCAAAGCTATAATTGCTTTGAGAAACTATTATGATAGCGCAAAATGTAATTGCGTATTTAAAAATATTTGAGATCATCTTCTAAAATTCTTATATGATAAAAGAAAATCATAAGACGAAAGAAGTTTTTACGCAAGCTTTCAAGCTTTTGAAATTTTAAAGGTAAGCATGAATTTTAAAGATAGCGGCATAATCATTGCAAAAAAGCCATTAAAGGAAAGCATGTTTATGCTAAGCGTTTTTACCAAGAATTACGGATTATATTCAGGTGTGGTGCGGGGATCGCTCAAAAAATCTGCATCTAATTACAGCGAGGGCAACCTTGTAGATTTTTTCTGGCAGGCGCGGCTTCATGAGCATGTAGGTACAGCAAAATGTGAGGTCATAAAATCTTACAGTGGTGTTTTGATCTCAAATAAAGCAAAATTATATGCTTTCAACTCAATAGTAAGTCTAATTAAAGCAGCATTCCATGAACGCGAGCCTCATAATAATTTTTTTCCGGTATTTGAGTCGTACTTACAAAAATCTATTAATAGCTTTAACTTACGCGATTATATAAAGCTTGAACTATCAATATTAAACGAATCAGGTTACGGCTTGCAACTCGATGAGTGCGCTGCAACAGGGGAGACTTTTGAGCTTTGTTATGTATCACCAAAATCAGGCAAAGCGGTAAGCAAGCAAGCGGGCCTTCCTTATGCTGATAAGTTATTACAACTGCCTAAGTTTTTTAGCGACCCTAAAATTGAGATAACACGCGAGGAAATAAAACAAGCTTTTGATCTTACTAGTTATTTTTTCGATAGGTATTTCTTACAAAACAGCAAGCGCCTGCAACCCAGGCAAATATTCATAGAATATATTTTATCGACATTTAAAAATTCAAATGAAAGTTAAAGGCACTTACAAAATTTTTGCTCCTTCTTGCTTTAGATGAGCGCGCGCAAGACGCCAGTTAGGATAAATAGACTCAACGAGAGCCCAAAACTTCTTGCTATGATTCATCTCAATTAAATGGCAAACTTCATGAACAACCACGTACCTGATAATCTCACTATCGAAAAACAAAAGTTTTAAGCTAAAAGACAAATTGCCACTACTGCTACAACTGCCCCACTTACTACACATATTTTTTATAGAGATTTTTGAGTATTTAACTCCAAGACCAGCACAAATGCTGCTTGCCATTTCAGTGATCTCTTTTTTTAAATATTGAGAGAGAAATTTAATTATTACGCTATTATGATCTTTAACTGTCGCAGATAATAGTAACTGCTCATCTTTAAGCTCAATATTCTTAAGCTCTAGAGTACTTGAATAGATTATTTTGTAATCTTTGCCCATTATTTTTATAGTTGTGCCGTCTTTAAATGATGTCGGTTTAAAAGATTCAAGCTTGCTATAAATAAAACTAAGATGAGAATTTAAAAATTCGTAAGCTTTACTTACACTACTCCCTGATGCCACTGTTAAAATAACATTTCCTTGTCTAATTCTTATCGAAGTTCGCAGGGCACGCAAGCTGCGTTTTAAAATAACTTTCATTTATGATACCCAGCCTGCTTTGCAAGCATAAGGTCAGCTACTTTCCTGCCGCACGTAGCTGCATCATCAACATTACACACTTCACTGTAAAAGTCCATGTTAAGCCCAGCAGTATCAGCTAGCATAAAATCAGTTTTAATATTATCGCCTTGCAAATAAGCGTAAGCTGCCACTGGTGTTTTGCAATCGGCATTCAAGCGTTTTAAAAATTCTCTTTCAACTTGAATTAATTGCCAAGTTGGCTTGTGATTAATCGCGTCACAAATGTTTTGCGCAAGCAAATCACCTTCTCTGATTTCAATACCAATCACCCCTTGACCCACTGCAGGGAGCATTAGTTCAGATTCAATTAGGTGACAATATTCATTATTAAAGGCTTTTATTCTATTAAGACCCGCCGCCGCAAGAATGGTCGCGTCAACTTCGCCTTGCGCAAGTTTTTTAATTCTAGTATCGATATTTCCCCTAAAGACCACCACTTGAAGATCCGGTCTGATTTTCTGCAAATATAGCTTACGTCTAACAGAAGTTGAGCCCACAATAGCATTTTTTGGTAATTCTAAAATGGATTTATATTTGTAACTTACGAACACATCACGAGCGTCCTCTCGCTCTAAGACAGCTGCAATAATAAGCCCCTCAGGTATTTCACCCGGCACGTCTTTAAGCGAATGTACAGCAATGTCTATTTTCTGCTCAACGAGTTGTTGTTCTATCTCTTTTAGAAATAAGGCCTTGCCACCAATATCATACAGTGCTCGGTCAGTTATAACATCCCCTGTTGTAGTGATAGGTATAATTTCGCAAGTAATATGGGGAAAATGAGTTGTTATTTCGCAGATAACTAAATCCGTTTGGATAAGAGCCAATTTACTCTTGCGAGTTCCTATTTTTATTATCATCTAAAAAATTTACGATTGTGAGTTACTTTAAGCTAAACGGGCTTTTTTGCTCGAAATTATTTCCTATAATACTTGCTTTATATCCTAAAATAAAGGGGGTATTTACTTTTCCGTGTCCTATATTTTCTGCTCTAAAAGCTTGCACATGTGGAATATGAAATTCACAAAAATGCTTAATTGCAGCATTTACATGCTCGTCACTATTAGTGAGACTCCCGAAGATAACTGCTTTAACCGCGTTTAGCAGACCCGCATTCTTTAAGTGAACTAGATGTCTATGCACATGATAGGCTTTTTCATTAATGTCTTCGACTATTAAAATTTTATCTTTAGTGTCAGGAGCAAGCTTTGTCCCTATCATATTACAGAATACTGTTAGGTACCACCCGTCACTTCGCCGGTTAATATTTCATGATTTGCAAAAGTTTTACCAATCGGTGTCAAAGCTATCTTTACACTTGTTCCTTTCAGTATTTCAATTATTTTATGAGATGTATCAATATCAAAGATATGGTAAATAAACCGCCCCGTGAATAGTAGGAACTTTATATTTTTGATTAAACAAAACATGTAAGGCAGTTACGTCGCTAAATCCGATAAGAGTCTTGGGAGATTCAGGCTTTAGCATTAAAAACTATGACATTATTTCAGTGCAGCCATAACCTCCCGTGATCGTTAAAATTATTTTAACCTGCGGGCTTTTAAGCATTTGCGCGAGTCCGTTAACTCTATTTTCAAAACTACCAGCAAAAAAAGGTAAAGCTTCGCTTTCAAATATTTTATCAGCTACAATATAGTTGAAACCATTTGCGGCTAATATTTTACAAACTATTTCAAGTTTAATATCAATATCTTTAACTTTAGAAGCGGGAGCTATAATTCCTATCAAAGCTTTTGATAAATCAAATTCCATATTTCATTTTGCTTGATCAGTTATATAAAAAGGTGCCGGTTAAAACAAGTGTAGCACCAATTACTCCTACGACATTTGCAACAATAAGTGCTTTATTTTTGATAAGAAACCCGTACGTTAACCAGCTGATCAGGCCTATGAAGCTTAAAGTAAATCCAGGTAACGATATAGAAACTGCATTATGAGTCGTAAAAATTTTGTAGGCTTGCAAGAAAAACATGAAATTTCCTACAGGCCCAATTATGCTCATATAATTTTCATAATATTTTATAAATGGCTTGCTCATTTAAACCTCCATTTTAATCTTCAAAAATATATATTATTGTAAAACAATATGCTTTTTATGGTTATAAAAAGCTGATCTGTCACGTACTTAAAACTACTTTCAAGCAAATTCATAAGCAGCCTACCAAAGCTTGCTGCTTACAAATTAAAATGATCTAAAATTATTCTCTATTGAATAGATATAAAGTAATTGCTGCAACTCCAACAACTGCTAAGACTTTTTTTATAGTATCGCCGTACATAAAATCTACACCTTTATAAAGCATTTTGCCAGCTGGCACCCTGCTTTTTGCTTCATCTTTAGCACCTGCAAGTAAGTTTTTAAATTCATCTAGCGATTCTGACCAAATATCTCCTGAACTACCTTTCAGCTTGGTAATATTGTTAAGTAAGCTTTTAATGTCATTTTTAATATCTTCGATAGTATCTTTGCTATTGCTTATAATATATACCTTTGAATAAATTTTATGCTTATTGATTCTTTAAGGCATAATTTCTTATACCTTATTTACAGTAAAGCACCTTCTAGTCTGTAAAGCAACCCTCATTTATTTGAAATTAGTGGTTGCTCTAGTCTCTTTTACCAACACGAGCAGCTAAGCTTGCTGATACAAAATCACTTAAATCGCCATCTAACACGCTTTGCGTATTTGACGTCTCGAAACTGGTTCTAACGTCTTTGACCATTTGATAAGGTTGAAGCACATAAGACCTAATTTGGTGCCCCCAACTATTATCAGTTTTCGTAGCATTTTCCTGATTTGCTTCTGCTTCTCGTTTTTTAAGCTCAAGTTCATAAAGTTTAGCCTTAAGCATTTGCATAGCTTCTGCTTTATTTTTATGTTGGGAGCGCCCACTTTGACAAGCTACTGCAATATTTGTTGGTAAGTGAGTAAGCCTTACTGCAGAATCAGTAGTGTTGACGTGCTGACCACCTGCCCCAGATGAGCGGTAAGTATCGACGCGCAAGTCTTTCTCATCAATAACAATATTTATACTATCATCGATTTCAGGATAAACCCAAGCTGAAGCAAAGCTTGTCATTCTTTTGCCTGCTGCATTAAATGGTGAAATTCGTACTAAACGGTGCACGCCTGATTCTGTTTTAAACCAGCCATAAGCGCGGTTGCCCGTAATACGAATGGTACAAGATTTGATTCCTGCTTCTTCACCGTTTACCATATTGATGATTTCAGATTTAAAGTTCAAGCGCTCAGCAAACCGCAGGTACATTCTCATCATCATTGAAGCAAAGTCATGGCTTTCAGTGCCGCCTGCTCCTGCATTAATATCAAGAAAACAATTATTCTCATCAGCTTCACCTGAAAACAAACATTCAGTTTCAAACTTAGAGCCTACTATACTTAAGTTTTTTAGTTCTTTTTCAATTTGATTTAAGAGATTTTCATCATTCTCGATTTCAGCAAGTTCTGCAAGTTCAATATTTTCTTTATAACTATCATGTAATGAATTGAATGAAGCTAGTTGCCCTTCTAGTGATCTTTTTTCCTTGAGCACCACTTGCGCGTTAGCTTGGTTGTTCCAAAGTTCTGGGTCTTCTGATAGTTTTTCAAGCTCACTTAATCTTGCAGTTGTAGAGTCAATGTCAAAGTGACCTCCTGAGCAACTCTAACGAGTGCTCGATTTTTTTAACGTAGTTTTCAATTTCAGCACGCATTTTTTATACTCTTAAGTTAAATTTTGCTGTATATTATGAACGATTTTTACAATTTATACAAAAGTTATAATGGCAAGTCTTCAAGAACTTATAAGAAATTTCTCAATCATCGCCCACATCGATCATGGAAAATCAACGCTCGCTGATAGATTAATTGAGCAGTGCGGAGCAATTGAGGCAAGAGAGATGAGCAATCAGATACTTGATTCAATGGATATTGAGAAAGAACGCGGCATAACTATCAAAGCCCAGACTGTAAGACTCATTTATAAAGCAGAAGACGGCCTGACCTATAATTTAAACCTTATGGATACTCCTGGGCACGTTGACTTCTCCTACGAAGTAAGCCGGTCTCTTGCGGCATGTGAAGGATCACTTTTGGTTGTTGATGCAAGCCAAGGCGTTGAAGCACAGACGCTTGCAAACGTTTATCAGGCTATTGATAATAATCATGAAATAATTCCGGTTTTAAACAAGATTGATTTACCGGCAGCGGAGCCTGACGCTGTCAGGCAGCAAATTGAAGATGTTATCGGCATAGATTCAAGCGACGCGCTGATGATATCTGCAAAAAGTGGACTCGGTATTAAAACTGTTCTAGAAGCAGTAGTTAAGCGCTTGCCTGCTCCTAAAGGTGACGAGTCAGCGCCGCTTAAAGCACTACTAGTGGATAGTTGGTATGATTCGTACTTAGGTGTTGTGATACTTGTAAGAGTCATTGACGGCGTTTTACAAAAAGGTATGCGCGTTAAAATGCTTGCAACAGGCGGAATTCATAATATTGAAAATGTCGGCTATTTTACGCCTAAAAAACACATTACAAATATTCTCAGCTCAGGTGAGATCGGCTTTTTTACTGCCTCTATTAAACAAGTATCAGACTGTAAAGTCGGTGATACTATCACAGAAGAAAGGAAACCGTGCCTCAAGGCATTACCAGGCTTTAAGCCTCATTTACCCGTAGTGTTTTGTGGTCTTTACCCAACTGATGCTTCAGATTTTGAGCATTTAAAAGATTCTCTTGCAAAGCTCAGACTAAACGATGCAAGCTTTGAATTTGAGACAGAGAGCTCAACTGCCTTAGGGTTTGGCTTTAGATGCGGATTTCTAGGGTTATTACATTTAGAGATCATTCAAGAAAGGTTAGATCGTGAATTTAATCTGGACATGATAACGACAGCCCCGAGTGTAGTTTACAAGATAAACATGCGGGACGGCAAGCTCTTTGAAATTCACAATCCGTCTGACCTTCCAGATATTCAACATATTGAGTCTATGGAAGAACCATGGATTAAAGCTACTATCCTGGTTCCTGATGAATATTTAGGATCAGTACTTGCGCTATGTACTGATAAAAGAGGCTCGCAGATTGATTTAACATATGTTGCAGGCCGTGCAATGGTTGTTTACAAATTACCTCTAAATGAGATAGTCTTTGATTTTTATGATCGTTTGAAGAGTTGCTCAAAAGGTTATGCAAGCTTTGATTGGCAGATGGATGGTTACGAGCCAAGTGAGCTTGTCAAATTATCTATTCTTGTTAATAGTGAACCAGTTGACGCTTTATCTACCATCGCGCATCGCTCGCGTGCCGAGTACCGTGGGAGAGAGCTTTGTAAGCGCCTAAAAGACCTTATTCCTTCTCAGCTTTTCCAGATTGCGATTCAAGCAGCAATCGGTGGCAGAATTATTGCAAGGGAAACTGTTAAAGCCATGCGCAAAGACGTTCTTGCTAAATGTTACGGTGGAGATATCTCACGTAAACGTAAGCTCCTTGACAAGCAAAAAGCTGGTAAAAAGCGGATGCGGAATGTCGGAAATGTTGAAATCCCACAATCTGCCTTCATTGCAGCTTTAAAGCTTGGTGATGAATAATTATTAGTTTGTAAACTTGAAAATCCAAGATCAATATTTCTTACGGTAGATACCTTGCAGATCTTTCTAAAATAATAATTATTTCAGCTAAACACTATCTGATCATTATCAAAAGTTTTATTTCAATGTTAAAAAAAGCTCTCAAAATATTTAATTTCAAGAGCTTTAAAAATAGGTAAACTTTAAAATAAGCTAAAATATTATCAATTGTCTAGTGGCCTAAATTTGCGCATCTTCAAATAAGTCTCTTACTTGAGCAATAGCTTTTACAATGTTAGGAAGCTCATTTTGGTCGACATTTCCGATATTTGCAAAGCCAATTTTAGTTGCTATATCAAAGCAAAAAGCATCAAGTAGTTTAGCAAAATCCCCTTTTTCTATATCGATACCGATTCGTAAATCAGTAAGAGCTTCTACAGCTGCTTGAAGATATTTGTTTTTACCCTCAAAATCATTGATCACGATGCAAGCGATTGCTTTATTTAAGACTTTAATGATTGCATTGAAAATTATAATCATTTTCTGATCACTTGTTGAAACACTTAAAGTGTTCGACTTATATCTTTCGTGAGGTAACATAAAAATTAATTTCCAAGTATTGAATCAATTAATCTATTGAGATTTTCCATCTCAATATCAAAGGACTCACCCATTAATTGAAGTTTAATCACTAAAGCATCTACTTTATTTTGTTTATCGTCAAAAGCTTTTTGTGCAATTTTTTCTTGCTTTTCAAGATCAGCTGATCGTTTTGAAGCAGCATTTTTTTCAATTGATAATCTTTTACTAAAGATTTCTGCTTGGGAAGTAAACTTGCCTCCTATTCCACTTGATAATGTTACATCAAAATCTTGCGCAGTTCCCGGTACTCTACCGGAATAGGTAAACACCACACCTTCAAGCGCACTTCCAATTGGGAAACTAATAACATCAGCATTTAAAATAGCAGGTTGTGCTCCTCCTCCCGGTAGAGTAAAGGTAACATTCCCTGCAATATCTTCATTTATCTTGATAGTAGTTCCTGAAAGTTCTGCAGGAACCTTAGATACTTGCGGTATAAAAGTTAAATTAGCGGCTGTCCCAATAGTATTAGTTATTGCAGCATTTTTCTGGAATAATTTTTTAATATCATCAAGCTTATTTTCTAGCGCGTAAGTTAGCTTGGTCAAATCTAAAACTTCAAGCTTAGTCCCTTTTAGCATTCCATTTGGTGCTCTCGCTATACCTATACCGATATCACCAAGACTGCGCGTGGATGCCGGAGCACCCGGCACTGTAATAGTTTTTGCAAGCATCATAGCCTGTTTTAGAGCAGGAGAATTTGCAAGATATGCATCCTCAGCTGGCACAGACGCCCCGTTAACTATAGTTTTTTTATTTTGAGCTTCTGAAAATTCAATTAGGTCGTTATAAGCATCAATTAATTTTGAAAAATTATTTGCAACAGAATTACCATCAGCTGTTACATTTATTGTCAGGTTTTTTGCTAAGTCAGCTGCGTCATTAGGTTTTTTAAGCTCGATCGTAACTCCTTGTACAATATCTTTGATAGTGTTAGAAGCACTAGGTACAACTACACCTCCAATAACGACTTCCGCATCAATTCCATCAGGATTAAATTCTACGTTAGCACCGTTAATACCGTTAGAATTATTAAATGAAACACGCAAATCTTTTTTTCCAGTTTCAATGCTACTGACAGTTAAAAATTCACCGTTCGCGTTCTTAATAACGTCAGCCCTTATACTTTTCCCACCTAATTGAGTGTTAATATAATCTCTAAGATCGTAAATAGTATCTGCAGCATTTAATACTGTAACACTATGTGCAACACCACCAGCTAAAGTTATCTCAATTTTCGGTTTGTTAACAGCGTTAAACGCCCCTCCAGCAGGGAAGCTTGCTATGTAGTTTCCCATAGCTGCACCGAGAGCAAAGCCAGTTCCTGCGCCATCTAAACTAACTGTCGCAAAGCTTGCCGTTGCAACATGATTCACCCTGATATCAAACTGGCCTTTAATTGCAGTACTATCAGTAGTTACATTTGCATAATCAGCGCCATTTCCTCTATCGTTAGTTACAACTCCAACTTTCTTTTGACCAAAAGCCCCACCTACACCGATCGTAAAAGGCGTTATAGCTTTTTTCAAGTTATCACTAAGTTGCTCAAGATCTATTAAAGCTGACTTTTTTCCACTGATCTCTTTAGTTGCTGCTTGTGCATTTTCTATCCTGTCCTTATAAGGCTTGACTTCAAGCTCCCTAACTTTGGGGGAGTACATTGTATCTATATTGAAACCATTGCTGACTCTTACCATAATAAGCTCTCTATTTGAGTTTGTTTAAATTATATCAAAATTGGTTTAAAATCTCAAGCTAGATTCTTGAAAATATTAAATAATATTAAGCAATATTCGTGCCAATTTCGAATTTACTTTATTCTAGCGTTTGCACTTTCAAGCAATTTAGAGATATTATCATTACCGAATTCTTGGCTGATCATATAAGGAGTTTCTTGGCGGTCATTATAGGCTAATAAATTAACCCCTCTAATGATTAAGAATTCTGCAAGAAAGTAATTGTCAAGCTCAACAGCAGTGTGTAACAGCGTATCTCCTCTTTCATTTTTCGCTTGTAACAATGAATTATTATCAAGCAGCGCACGCAATACAAATAAATTATTTTTACTCAACGCGTTAAAGGCTTGGCTTGCAGCTTCAACGTCGGTTAGTATTGTTACTTTATTGAAATTCGCATCATAATTTTTCAAGAAATTATCGATTACTTCACGTTTGCTATAGTTATTTGCAAGGTTCAGTTGAGATTCAAACAATTTGCTATAGCTCAAGAAATCCATTTGCTCGTACGATGCAGAATCTGTAAGCTCGCCTTGCACTACATCATCATTGGGCAGCAGCAATACTTTAGCTTCATCGATCACGAACTTACTTAAATTACTTAAATTTCCTGCTCCGGCAATCTTATCATTGTACTCATTTGTCTGATCTAATTCATCAGTTGGTAAACTATTTGTCACAGATTCTATCGGTACAGATGGCACTTCTGGAACAGTTGTAACAGTTGGAATTTCAGAATTTTGTGCTGTAGCAGGTACTGGCTTTGCGCTTTTATCTTTAGTAGGTGCAGCAGTTTCTTCTTTCAACTCATTTGAGTTAGTAGCTAAGTTTGAGATTTCCTCTTTCTGGGTATCCATGCTAGAAGCGCTGCTTGCTTGACTAGTTGCCATGTTCTTAGCGTCATCGTCATAATTATCAGGGATTTCTGGTAATTTTGGTATGTCATTTGCGCTAATTTCATTTGGTACAGGCGTAAGGCTTGCAGGAGACTTTGCAACATCATCAGGACCAGATGTTGCTTGAACTGGAGCTTTTGGAGCTTCTGCTATAGTGTTTGCAATATTAGGCTTTGATGAAGATTGAGACGTTTTTGTGCTTTGAGCAGCAGAATTATTAACAGCGCCAGAACTTTTAGTGGCAACTGCATCAGCAGTTACCGATGTATTATTCTGGTTTGCTTGCTGTATTACATTACCCTGCTCTTGTACACTCGCAAGACTTGGTGCTAATGTATTGTTTACACCTGCTGCAGAACTATCAACAGCTGAATCTTTTGTTGTCGCAGTTGTATTTAATTTAGAATTTAGACTAGCTGCTGCTTTATCTTGCGCATCACTTTGAGCATTTTGCGATTGTTTGAAAGCAGTAAGTGGGTCTGCTTTATCTTTTTCATCAACAATTATAGCTTTAAGCTTATTATTTCCAAGGTCAACGAAAGATTCTGTATTATCCTCGGCCATTTTGCTCAAGGGCTCTGCTTCAACAGTTTTAATATTATGTTTTTTTGATTTGAAAGTAAAAAAGTCTTTCAAACGACTGAAAAAAGTCTGGGAGACAGGTTTTGTTTGAACGATCTTGTTTGCATCTGGAATGACAGGAGAGGAAGTTTCTTTGGTGGAAACAGCTTGAGTTCCAGGTTCAGCAAGAAGCTCATCTAAAGTCGGCATATCAAGTTTGGTATCGTCTTGCGCTGCATTTATATTTTGAATAAAACTCGCGGCGGTTAAAACAACTAATAAACATAATTTATTTATAATATTCGCAGTTGATCTCATTCTTCCTCATCAATATGGGGGATTAATCGCTTTATTTCTTTTTCAACCAACTCCTTAACCAGCGCCGGAAGATTATTATCCAACCATTCTTTTAGTTGCGGCCTCATCATTTGCTCTACCATTTTATCAATAGTCAAAGCCTTAGGTGTTTTAACGTGACGCGCAGCATTCTTAGCTTTTTCAGCAAAATCCTTTAGTGATTCAGCAGACTCTTCCAAAGTCGAATCAGATATTAAATGTTCATCATCGCTATCATCATTTTGGTTACCAGCGTGTTCTGACTCATGGTCAACTACGTTGGTAAGTTCAAGCACTTCATCATTGCTGTGATTATCCTCATGTTTACTAATGACGCCTCTAATTGATTTCAAGATCTCTTCAATGCTCATATCTTGAGTCTTTTTTACATTTATACTCATCTTTAAAAACCAATAATTTTCATTTTTGTATTTTTAAATTCTTGCTCAGGTTCAAAATAATTAACCTTCAAATGCAAACTCTTAGCCGTTAATTGCCCCATAAGTGTTTTCATTTGGTATGCAGCAAGAATATATTGTTTAGTGGCTTCTACTTTTGCTAGTTTTGTTTCATTTAGTCGCTCTTCTGATGTTAAAACATCTAGAATTGTTTTAGTACCTACAAGTTCCTCTTGAATTGAGCCATCATAGGCAATCTGGGCTGCTTCAACTCCTTCTGAAGACGATGTTATACTGTATTTAGCGGTATTAAAACTTTCCCAATAAGTTATGCAATCTGCATTAACTTTTTTAACCTTAGCTTCCAAATTGATGGCACTGTTTCTAGTGGCAAGTTTTGCCTTTCTAACTTTTGAATAGACTGCGCCACCTTCAGGAATTATAGGTATGGTAACCGATAGAACCGAGGAAACACCCGAACTATTAGTTTGGGAAGTCCCTTGCGTTTCAGGATCATAGTATGTTCTTCCACCTTTAACTTGAAAATTTACTTCAGGTAACAGGGCAGCTTTGGCAACATTTTCATTCGCTTTAGTTGTCGATGTTTCGTGTTTTGCATTTTCAATTTCCTGATTGGTCTTCATAGATTTTGAAATAAATTCTTCGAAAGTAAGCGGTAAGTTAGTCGGGATTTCAGGCAGTGTAATATCAAGCGGTTCGATCCCGAAAATTTTTGTGAAATTTGCTTTAGCCGACTGGAAATTAGCATAGGTTGTTAGTTTCTTTGTTTCAGCAAGTGATAGTGCTGCGCGAGTGCTTGCAAGCTCAGTCTGAGTCGATTCCCCGACATTTAACTTTTCTTGCATAGCTTCAAGTTGTTTTTGATTCGATTTTACGCTAGTTTCAGCAATATCGAGTCTTTCTTTAGTTACATAGCAATTAACGTAAGCTTCAATAGCGCTTAGAAAAATATTTTGTTCCTTTAAGTAATACTGAGCACGAGCAGACCTAAAGGCCGATTGCGCTGCTTTAAGTGCAGCTACGCTTCTTCCTCCGTTGAAAACAGGCTGTGTTAAGGTTATAGATTTTTCAAATACATTTGTTTCAGTTGAAGGAGCTCCACTACCGAATTGACTTTTTCCTTTCTGTTTAGACTTAGTTGAGTCAAACTTAGCTTCAACTCTCGGCATAAACTCAGATAAAGCTTGAGGGAATTGCTCAATGCTTATTAAAAAATCTCTTCTATAAGTTTTTAAATCATCATTATTATTGTAAGCGCTAACCAAGGCTTCCTCTAGGGTGATAGCACAAGCTTCAAAACTTAGCAAAACAGCGACTATTGTTACAATAAATCTATACATAGGATTATCTCAAATATTTAATTTTAAAAAAACTTTAGAGCCACTGCAAGGAGTATGCAATGTTATCACCTCAACTAAAAGCTTGTATGTGATAAAGCAAGCACGCTAACATATCAAAAATCTAAGGTTAGAGCAAGATAACTAACTCGAATTAATAAACTCGTTTTATTATAAATTAATTAATACAGCTATAACTCAACTAATAATTGGAGATTTATATGAAAAGAGCAGACTTTGCAGCTAAAAATACACTGCAAAAAATTGAATATCTATCTACTAATAATAAAAGCATCTTTGATCTTTTGAAAGTTGATATTACAACTTTAAGTGATGAGAAATTGATCTATCTATACGACTTTTCAGAGACCTTCTATACAATTAGTGATCAGGCTAAGGAACTACCAGTCAAATTAGATGCAGCAGCTAAAACTGCGACGGCTCAATTTGAAGATGCACTTAAAAAAACGGATTTACCTGAGAATGTTAAAAGCACGTCCTTACATATTTTTAAAACTTTAATCGTTCCTGCGGTAGGTTTTTGCTCAAAACACATTCAAGAAGGTTATAAAAAAGCTAACGCGCGAGTTGTTGATAAAATTGCTACTGTTGGCGTGATTGAGATCTTAGAAAAGATTATTGAATTTAGAAAACAAATCGATAGCCAATTTCCCGGCATGTCAGACACAATAATATCAGCGGCAAGCTCAGGGCTTGTAACTATCATCGGGCTTTACTGGCCAACAGTAGGGCAGACTTTAAAAACGCTCAAACTAGCAGAAAATGTTCAAAGTTTTCTTAAAGTTGATAATTTAGAAACTGTAATTAAAACCTTAAATAGTAAGCTTGAAGAAGTCACACAGGATAAGCTACTTGCTGAAGTTCACAAAATCGGCGAGAAGACTGCAGAGCTCGCTACACTTAGCAACGTTCCTGCAGAAGCTATACAGAAAATAGGATTTAACCTTGAGACTTTAGAGAAGACAATCACTCAAGCAAACGCTCAAGATAATGTTAAAGAATTTGTTAAATATTTAGGCACTGTAATGGATAAAATGCCTGCAGCTAACACAGAGCTTTCAAAAAGACTTAATGATCTTGAGGCCTCAATAATTAAAATTGCTGCAAACAATCTAAACGCCGCAGATATGAAAAAATTTGAGGTTACTTTAAAAGAAAAAATGCTAGAAGTTGAAGAAACTTACGGTGAGAGTTTTGAGAAGGGTAAAAATGTTTTTGAAAAGATTGTTTACGCGCAAACTTGTAATAATATTTTAAATTCAACTATCATTGAATTTAAAAGCAAAATGCCGTTAACTTCTCAAACTCGAATATCAACCGAAGCTTTTGTTAAAGAAGCCAAAACTTTGATACAACAAGTGCTTCCTAATTTAGGTCTTGATGTAACTAAACAAGCAAAAAAAGCTCCGCTGTTTGCAAGGGAACTTGGTTTAGATCTTAAAATGGAGCTTAAAATCAATAATTTTGCTCAACAAGGCGCCACTCGGTAACAAATATCTATACATTATATATGAAGATGAGATTTTTAACCCTTACTAACTAATGGTTGAACGCTTTTTCTCGCTGTCAACCATTAAATTAACCTTTAAGTTCTTTTCAAAGCAATTGTAATGCTCTCACCCTGCAGCTCTACTTCGCTTTTGAATTCAGCCTGTTCAAACTTTGCAAACTTTGACAAGGTTTGCAAGTTTATAAACTCTTTGTAAGCTTCTGATATTCCTAATATATTTTCACTTGCCTTGATTTCAATTTCCACTCGGTCTGACACTTTAAAATTTGCATCTTTTCGAGCTTGCTGAATAAATCTTATAAGGTCACGAGCTATTCCTTCATCGGCAAGTTCTTTTGAAACCTCTAAGTTCAAAATTATAAGTCCCGCATTACCAGCAAGCGCTTTTGCTCCTTGAGCATTTTTTGCTTGAAGTGTAAGTGAGTATTCTTGTTCTTCCAGAATCTCATCTGCTATTTCAACTTGTGAGCCCACCTGTTTCCATTCTAATCTTTTAGAAGCTGCAATAATATCTTTCATCTTACTTGGTAATCTTTTACCTAAAGTTTGAAAGTTGATAGCAAGTCTTAAGTCTGCATAATCTTTTAGGTTTTGTTTGTAGCTTACTGATTTTACATTGATTTCATCTTTAATAATATCTTCAAAGTTCTTAATGTTACGAGCCTCATCGGTAATAATAGTGATTTCTGCTAAAGGTTGTCTAATTCTGACATTCTCTTGATTCCGGATGAATAAAGCGCAAGTGCAGATATCTAGAACTTTGTCCATAATAGTCACAAGTTCCTGATCAGTATCAATCAATGATAAATCAGGAAAATCCGTTAAATGCACACTTGCCGACTGTTCTTCATTATATAAGCTTAGATATATGCTTTCACTTATTAAAGGCAACAAAGAGCTCATCGCTTTAGTCATAGTTACCAAACAAGTATACAGTGTATTATAGGCATTAATCTTGTCAGAGTCTTTTTCACTTTTCCAAAAACGATTTCTTGACCTTCTAATATACCAATTATTCAACACCTCAAAGAAGCTTGCGATGCTTGCGTAAGCCCCTTGAGTGTCGAAATTAATCAAACTTGTTTTTATATTTTCCGTAGCACTTTTTAGTTTTGCTAAGATATAGCTATCAAGAACGTTCAAATCATTACTTGCAGATACTGTTAGATCAATACCTTTAACACCATCCACATTTGCATATAAAACATAAAAATGGTAAGCGCTCCATATAGGTTTGATGAATAACCTCAACGTCTCGTAAATCATCTTGCCATCTTTATCAATCAACAGCTCCTGACCTTTAACCACGTTTGATGATAACATCGTGACCCTGAGCGCGTCAGAGCCATATTGATCAAAAATCTCAAGTGGATCAGCATAATTATTTAAGCGCTTTGATAATTTCTGACCAGTAGAGTCGAGGATCACGCCGTGACATATACAATTCAAAAACGGCGGTCTATCAAAAAGTGCTGTTGATAGCACCATCAGCGTGTAAAACCAGCCCCTAGTTTGTGCAGAATATTCAACGATAAAATCAGCTGGAAAATGTTTTTCAAACCAATCTTTATTTTCAAAAGGATAATGAACTTGCCCGTAAGGCATTGAACCACTTTCAAACCAACAATCAAAGACGTCCTCGACCCTCCTCATCATTGATTTACCGCTAGGATCATCAGGGTTTGGTCTTGTAAGCGCGTCAATGTATGGTCGGTGCAAATCATTGACCTTTACGCCGAAATCAGCTTCAAGCTCCCGGATTGATCCATACACATCAATTCTTGGGAATTTCGGGTCATCAGAGCGCCAGATAGGAATGGGAGTACCCCAAAATCTATTACGACTTATCGACCAATCCCTAGCATTTTCAAGCCATTTACCAAATAAATTATCTTTAACACTCCCCGGTATCCAGTTGATTTGCTGATTTAATTCAACCATCCGGTCTTTGAATTTAGTAACTTCTATATACCATGAAGGCACTGCCTTGTAGATTAGCGGCGTATCAGTCCGCCAGCAATGCGGATAATTGTGCAAGTATTGTTCTGTCTTAAGCCAGTCGCCCTGCTCTTTTAATTTAATAATGATTTTATCATTGGCATCAAAAACATTAATACCTTCAAAATCAGCGATTTCCTTGGTGAATTTTCCAGCATTATCCACAGGGCAAACGAGTTCAATCCCGTTACTTTGCGCTAAGACTTGATCATCTTCACCGAAGCCTGGCGCAATATGCACGATCCCTGTTCCGTCTCCTTCAGTTACAAAGTCTCCTGCAAGCACCCTGAACGCACCCGCATGGCTAGCAAAATATTCAAATAAAGGCTTGTATTTTAAATTTACAAGGTCCGAACCTTTGCAGGTTTTATAAATAGTTTCTTCTTGAATCCCAATCTCTTTAGCGTATTTTTGCAGAGCAAATTTTGCTAGAATATAACAAGTATCTGCACTTTCAACAAAAACATATTCGATATCTGCACCCACTGCTAAGGCAAGGTTTGAAGGCAAGGTCCAGGGCGTGGTAGTCCAAGCAAGTATTTTGTACTCGGCGCATCCGGCAGGTGCCGCTGCCGGTTTCTCTATCAACGTAAAGGCAACTGTTACTGCTTTATCTGCCCGCTCGCGGTAGGAGTTATCAAGGCGGGTTTCAAAATTAGAGAGCGGTGTTTCACAAGCCCAAGAGTAAGGCATTACCCGCATAGACTCATACACCAGGCCCTTTTTGTAAAGCTCTTTAAATGCCCACATTACGGATTCCATGAAACTCTTATCCATCGTTTTATATGAATTCTCAAAGTCCACCCACCGAGCTTGACGTTTCACGTACTCTTCCCACTGATCTGTATATTTCATCACAGACGTGCGGCATTTATCGTTGAACTTATCTATACCGAATTTTGTGATTGCAAGGCGTCCTGAGAAACCCAGTTCCTTTTCGGCTCCCATCTCAGCAGGCAGGCCGTGACAGTCCCAGCCGAATCTGCGTTCAACTTTTTTACCAATTGTAGTTTGAAAACGCGCATAAACATCTTTAATATAACCAGTTAGCAAATGCCCGTAATGCGGCAGGCCATTAGCAAATGGTGGCCCATCATAAAATATAAATTCATTGTTTTGTCCGTCGCTGGTTAACGTTTGCCTATTATCAATAGATTTTTGAAAAATATCATGCTCTTGCCAGTAGGCTAGAACTTCTTTTTCAATTGCAGCAAAGTCAGGGTTAGGCGCAACGTCTTTGTATAGTTTTTGTTTTTTCATAATTAATTATTGATTTTTTTCAAGAAAACAATCTCAAGATCGGTATGTCTTCAAGCTTCGGTAGTTTAATGATATTCTTAAAATTTGCTATATTTATAATTCGCTCTAAATTCGTGTCAATGAAATTATCGGTTTCAATGAAGTCTTCAGATTCATCATTTATGTAAAATGCGATAGATGATAGATACACTGCTGTTAGCAACCCTCTTTTAGAATAGTGATTAAAGTCAGTTGAATTATCTCCCGCGTATCGCCAGATCACATCACATGATGCCCAAGCTATTGTTGCAACAAGTGCGAGATTATCAGGTTTGCATAAAAACCTTTGATTTTTTTTCAAAATTATTCTCGGTGAGCAAGCTTTGATTCTGACTTTTAAGGCCTTAGATATTTTCTCACGAACCTTTAGTGGTATTTCCTCAACTATCAGCAATTCAAGCATATTTCGATTTTGGAGAGCTTCGTAAACAGTTACAATCTCGTCTATTTCGCCGGGGTAAAGGATGCTTGCATAACCATTAGCAAAGCCGCAATCACTTTCAACTTGCTTGATTAACTGCGCGTCCCACTCATAAAAGGGTAGCAACTCATGCACTTTATCTATAAAGCACTCTCTTCTTTCTTTAAATTTTTTTTCTACTTCTACAGTCATAACTTAAGGTGCTGCTTGACAAGTCTTTCAGTATATATATAATATCAATCGATTTCAATTAATATTCAGAGCCGTTACAGGGGGTAATTTTAGTGGCAATACTTGTAAATGTACATGCAGGGAATGGGGAACAAGCAATCAAAAACCTGAAAAGGAAAATGCAAAGAGAGCTAGTTTTTCGTTCAATGAAGATGTCCCGTTTTCACGAACCTCCTTCTGTAAAGAAAGTTCGCAAAGCTCAGGAAACTGAGAGAAGAAAAAGGAAAGTTGCTCGTAAGCAAGCAATGGATGATTGATGTTTAACCGTATCAATCTTACCTAACTAGTAGGCAAAAGGGTTTATAAGAAATTTAATTTTACATTAAGTTTACTTCATAAACCCTTTTTTTATTTTATCCTTATTCCCTGATCTACCCGATATAATTCAAGTTCCATAGCAGCTAAACATTTAAGAGATTAAATTTATATGATGAATCGATATTGCGGAAAATGTTTGTGCGGATCTTGCTGCTACGTCATCACAGGTGAGAAACCCAAATTTATGTATCTATGTCATTGCAGTAGATGTAGAAAAGAAACAGGCTCAAATCACGGAGCTAATATTTTCTTTGATAGCGCTCAAGTTACTTGGCAAACAGGTGAAAACAACGTTAGAAATTTCAAGTTGGAAGGCACAGGAAAAGAGCGTGTATTTTGTAATATTTGCGGCACACCTCTTCCCTGGCAAAATGAGCTAAATCATATAGTTTTGCCAGCAGGAACTTTAGATATGGATGATAATTTTATAGTGCCGACTGCTCATATTTTTTATGCAAATCGCGCGTCGTGGGAAAACAAGACGCTAAATCTAAAATGCTTTGATGAAGCACCTGAGTAAAAATACTATGTATCTTTTCTGGTATATAAACTAAACGCGCTGCAATAGATGCTGCTCAAGGAGTAACAGCGAGCTTATGCTTGATATTAACTAGCTTAACGTGACAATTAACGCTACACTTTGAGTTTTTGAGCTTTTGTTTAGCACGAGTTCCGTGTACAGGGGCAAGCGCGATGTCTTTCAAAAAATCTTGAGTTTCTTTGTGTAAGTATTCAACACGCACTTCAGCTGTACCTTGATTTTTAAATCCTAAGATTTTTGCCGCTTGTTCAGAAACATCTAAAATACGATTTTTAGAAAATGGCCCTCTATCATTAACACGCACAATCAAAGACTTATTATTGCCAAGATTAGTTACTTTAACCAAAGATGGCATTGGCAAGGTTGGAGATGCAGCAGTCAATACGTTTTTATCATACTTATCGCCATTAGCCGTTTTCTTGCCATGAAATCCGCCCCTGCTCCCATACCATGAGGCCATACCAACTTTGTTATATTTTATATCGGTAGCAGGATTATATTTTTTATCTTTAACTTTATATTCTTTACCGATTTTGTAATGGCCGGTGTAATGAGTATGGTGAGCATCTTCGCGTGATAATTTCTTATACATACGGTCTTTGGAATTACCGCAACCTGAAACAAACGCACCCGCAACTAGAATTAGAAGTAATTGTTTAGCAAGTAGCTTTTCGCTAATAAAGTTATAGGTTTCGAGTTTTGATAATATAAGCATCCACAAGCTTCAGATTATTTAGGTTCAGTATCGGAATTATTATTTGTATCAAATTCAACTTCATTGCCAGCTACAGGTTCTTTCATCTTGACATGGCTTACAACTCGCGCAACTCCTTTGATTTTTGCGGCAATTTCAGCAACCGTTTCAAGCTCTTCCTGGCTTCTTGCTATACCAAATAGGTAAACAACATCGTCTAACGTCACAATTGTATAATTTACGAATTTAACGCTTCTTGTTACAAATAATTTTGACTTTATTTGGCTAGTAATCATTGTATCTCTAGTATATTGCACAATATCAAACTTACTGCTTTTAGAGTCGACTTTAAGTTCGTTGACAACCTCTATCACACCTTTTTGTTTCCAGGCAATTTCTACTGCTTGCAAGACTTGCTCTTCAGTATCAACTTTACCAGTATAAAGCACTCTGCCGTCAATGACTTCAACATTTATTTTGGTATAGATATCCCTAAAGCTATTTTTGATCAAATCAGCACGAAGAGCCGCTGAAAGTTTCACATCATTCATTGTTTCATTTACACTCCTGTCCTTTGCGACTGCAAATGTTGCACTAGTAGCACCGGTGAAAACTGCCGGAAAACAACCACTTAAAGTTAAAGGTAAAAGTAATAATATTGGAAGCTTAGACATAATTTGCTCTAAAAAATTTGTAAATGTCTGATTATATAAAATACCTGCTTAAGATCAAATACTTTATTTAAGGCTAAGATTAAACTTTTTATACACAATCATGACTATATTCAACTGGTAGAGTTGTTGCATTTGCATATTTTTCTGCAATAACACCGATTATATCTGTATGTAATAACATTTGACCATAATGTAAAGCTGTGAAACCTTGATAAAAATTTTCTCTAATAATTTGCGAACAATCTTTTTCAGCTCGTTTCTCAACCATTGAATCTATCTCTGGTTTATAAGTATCTACAAAACATTTAGCAGTTTGATGCGATGAAAATATGAAGATCAAATTACATAGTGAGAATACTTTAATTAACGGTTCGATTATTTCACAATAGTGTTTTGAATGGTTAAATATAGTATTAAAGCTTATATATATTGTTTTTAGCGATTTCGAATCCGCTAGTTGCTGAGATGCCAATTCAGTACCTGATCTCATATTGTTAAATTTGATAAATAACGTATGTAATGATTCGGATTTAGCCAAATTTGCAAGTACCTTTACATGTTTCTCATCAATCATCGTATCTTGAATGTTAACTGTAGTTACTTGTTACTTGCCAACCATATTTGCAAGTAACTCAAGCTGCGTTACATAACCAGGGCAATTGCATGAAATTTTAATAGTTTCTTAACTCCCTGCAATGGCTTATAATATATAGGGTTAATGGAGGGTTTTATTGCAAGAATATGGTAGTATAATTAACCAATAACGACTACAT
>Ga0123337_10000876_pt1 | contig 44562 bp, 49 predicted proteins | sample frozenSSSSmetaG_FD_89792 | JGI IMG/M metagenome (GOLD analysis project Ga0123337, IMG submission 89792) | Glacier valley bacterial and archeal communities from Borup Fiord, Nunavut, Canada, to study Microbial Dark Matter (Phase II) -... | ecosystem: Environmental > Aquatic > Freshwater > Ice >... | reverse complement strand
GGTGGGGGGGGGTGTGTGTGTGGTTTTTGGTTGTTTTATTGTTGGAGCTGGGTGGTGTTTTTTTTCTGTTTGGTGGTAGAGGAAGGGGGGGGGGGGGGGGGGGGGGGGGGTGGGTAGGGGGGGGGGGGCTTGTGTGTGTAGGCCGAGCTTGATCTCATCTGTATCTGTTGGTGCCTGCTGTGCTGTCTACGTACGTAGGATCTGTGGGAGAGTAGCTGGCCTTGTCCTTGTGTGCGTAGCATAGAATTGATAGCGCGTGAGGGTGAGGGTGAGGGTGAGGGGGCGGGGAGGAGTGGTGATTGGAAAGGAATGGGAGTAGATTATTAATGAAGTATCGAGTATCGAGTATCAAATGTCGAAACGGTGAACTGGGAGGTGAAAGTGAGGATTGCTTGTCTGCTGTGGGGAGAGAGGGGAAGGGGGGAGGGGGGGAGGCGAGGCCAAATTGGTCGTAGGAATCGTATCGCTTGATATCCTGTTATTGAGGCTTGTGCGAGGGAGGTTGGCGGGTGGGTGGTATTTATGTTGCAGGCCTGGGATGCTTCGATGAATCGCGCGAATGCAGTTTGTGTGTTACTGTTCGGTGGATGTTGATTAGCGGGGATGGGATGGGATGGGATGGTGATTTTCCGCACTTGGAGCAAACATGATATAAGAGTATTTGGCGAAGAAATTAGACAACGGTTTTAAGACGCAGGACGGCAATCTCAATCGATGCGAGCTGGGTTTTTCTAGACTGATCCCGTGTGGGAGAATCGCATTCCTTGATTACGCCGTATGGGCTGGGCGGCACAAGAGCGTGTTGTTGCAAGGAAGCCATGCAATACCGATTTCTAAAATGCCTCTCTCCTCCTGTTGCCGCTGCGGCTGCGCACTGCTGCCGTCGTGTCGGGTCCTTGCCGGCGTGCCGCCTACGCTTCCTGCTGCTGCTGCTGCTGCTGCTGCTGCTCACGGCGATTAGGTGGTAGTCGTCAAGGTGGTGGTTTTTTTGGGGGGGGGGGATTTGCTGACTCTTCTAGCAACCTTCACTGCAAACGAATACGATGTACACCGACCAGTTTTATGATCCCAGACGGTTCAGAGACTGTTTTCGTCTTCTGTGCAGTCTGCTAATAGCTCATCGGCAGTTATACGTTCTAGAATCTGTGGATTCTGGACGGATTCATCGTATGTTGCCCTTGTCTTTCTGATCATGTAGTCTATCGTTTTAAGAGATGTATATGGCTTATTATAAAAGACATATATCTAGCATGTATTAGTTATAAGGAGAAGTGCATCCTTTTCTGCCATATTGCGGCATCGACTCTATAGAGCTAGCGTAGAACTTGTTTAGGGATTGTAAAATATGTAAAATAGAATGATACAAGTAAGCTAGTACGTAGAACTAAATAATAAATCTACTATAATGATTTTATAAGACTACATGTTCTTATTAAAATAAGTTAGTTATATGTGTTACTAGCTCTTGTTTACTTACTTAATGTTAATTACTATGTCGTAATTGTAAATAGTATAAATCTTAAGACTAAAAACAGAGCTATATACTCCTATTTTTTAATTAGAACAGAATATCAACATAGCAAACACACCTACAGAGGAGACAACACAGGCAGAGCTGTTAGGCGTGAATAAATCGTTCTATCTAGCTAGGATCCATGTCCCCTTCTCCTAAAAATGCAACGGACATCGTGTCTACTCCGGTGTGTATCGTCCTGCTCCTCCTACCCTATTTCTATATATAATCCATTCCATCCATCCCATCTAGAATCCTAAAATCCAAAAAGCTGAGTTAAGTATACCGAAGCCAAGCATCTAAACCCATTATTTCCCTCCCGCTTACAACCAACCCCTCTCCCGTGGGGGTTCTATCGGAAGCTTTCAGTGCCTGAGATGTCCGTAAAGGCATGTGCGGTCTCTACGACAGAGGTACCCAGCACCCAGGTGTCGGGCTCGTTGCCATAGCACCTCGAGGCCAATTAGGTAGCTGAGTGGATGACAGCTCTGAGTACCGTGCCCAATGACTGGGTTTATGAAAGCCGTGACTGGATTTGATATACCCCGTGGAGAATAGTCCATAGTTGTAGTGTAGAGTTATCATTTCCGTCGCTTTGCTCACATAGTGTACATCTATGGTAAGGTAGTATACATATATACAATCAGCATCCAGCTTTCTCAAGCCTTCGCGACGCGACTCTTCTCATCTGCGTCATCCCCTCGTCTCTTTGCCACGCTGCTTCCACATTTTGAGTAGCTCTATCGTATCCCTTTTCCGTCTACGCTGTGCAATGCAGTTGATAGTTTTACACCACCGACGTTAACCTCCCCATCTCACTTCCCAAGCCCTGGCTCTACTTCCCCTCGTTCGGCGCCGTAGGGGCAGCATCAAGAGTCGCCTTCGGCACCAACTCTCCACTCTCATCACCCTCCAGCGGCTTCTCTGGAATGCTCGCCGCCTTTGTCTCCTTCGGCTCCGAGGAGCGCCCAAAAGCCTCCTCCCCCCTCGCAGACGCCGCCGTCTCCGGCACCGCATCACCCCGTTCAGCTGCCTTCGCCGCCTCCTGCGCATTTATCTCGGCCTCGATCTCGTCCTCCTCATCCTCGAGCTCGCTGCCGTACATCTCGGGATGCGCGCGGAAGCAATCTTGCATGCCCCTATCGGCCGTTAGCCATCGTGTCCAAGACCCTCCGCATCGACTGGTAGATCCCCATCCTTTGGATCAAGGCTCCACCAGCACTCGAAGACATACTTAAACTTGTCGATGCACTCCATGCCCTTCGGCTCCTCCTTCGAGTACACGAAGCAGCTGAACGCCTCCCTGAACTCCGGCCCGCATGGCCCATGCGCCATGCCCCCCAGACATGGGCAGTCCCAGTTGATCTCTCCCGTCTCTGGGTTGAATGCTCCTTGCTGACCCGCCTCTGCCTCTAAATCCTCGATGCTTCCTCCCTCGGTCTGTTCCTCGGCATCTAAGCCGGCGGCGGATCCGGTCTCCTCATCCCCCACGTGAAAAAGAGGGTCAGCGTCGGCCACTGCCTTAGCCGCAGCAATGGCAGCCAGTTCAGCTTCAGCTTTGCGCACTTCCTCGGCAGCGCGGGCGGCGGCGCGAGCGTGCTTCTCGGCGACGATGGCTTCGATTGTGGGGAGTTCGGATTGCTGGATGTGGTGGATGCTATCTTCTAACCTATCGATGGCCGCTGTATCACCATCAGTCTGCATCCCAGTATGTCCCTAGCTCTGCCATATCCAGCGCGCGAGAGCAGCTTGAAGAAGGCTGGCACAACATACCTTGCTCCTGCTCCCCGAAGAAGTCATTGGTGTTGTAGTAATACAACCCCGCGCCCGCCAGTCCCCACCTAAACGCCGCGCCCTTCCAACTCCTCTTCTTCGGCTTCGCAGCTGTGGTGAGAAGTCTGCGGCTGGGCGCGGCAAGGCGCGAGCTCAGGGCCCTGCGAGCAACTGTGCGCGCGAGCATGATGGATGTCGGAGCGTCGAAAAAAACAACAGAAGGGGTCGAGGAGAGGGGCCAATGGCTTGCAAACAATGAAGGAATCGCTATGCTCGTCGGGGCGCAATACAAAAGAAAGTCGAGACCCGAGTCAATCGGAGGTGAAGCGGCTCCAGAATCGAAGGGAATTGATTACAGCATCATCGGGACGATTGGAAATAAATCTGGTCCACGTGACTTCGCGAGTTTCCGGTTGGAAGGGTTGCCGAGTTTGCCTTAAAATGCCATATATATAAAGACATAACTATGATACAACACAAAAAGGGGATATGGTTTAGTGGTATAACGCTTCTTTAGCATAGAAGAGGTCCGGCGTTCGATTCGCCGTTTCTCCAACAATAGTTGGGAACAACCCATTCTTTTTGGAAAATTTACAATATTTGGCAAGAGAAAGAGAGACACGCCGTATGTATTTTACTTGTGCTTTTCGAAATTCAAGAGGTTTTTTTTTTTTTGAATTTAAGTAGTGGGCTCGTTTAGCACAGAACCGGTTACCCATGGACGGAAACACGTTTGTGACCTCGATATCATGTGCTGCGTGCATTGCCATGGGCTGGAAGCATGGACCGGTGAAAGAAAGGCACAAGACGTCAATCATTATCAATCAATCATTCGGGAAACAATTTCTAGACCACCGTTGGCATGCCATTTTAAGCTTATCATGAATCTATATATTCCAGATCCATAGAGTATTTTCCGACAAACACTCCCATCCTCTCTAGCTCTACCTCTTCCTATTCTTCGCACTCGGCCTAGCATTCTTCTCCTTCTTTTTCTGCTCCAAGTTCCTCTGCTTCCTAATATCCTCCGTACTCTTAATCTCTCCCTTTCCACCACCATCTCTAAATCTTCCAATTCTCTTCTCCTTCGCTTCATCCACTCTCTTCTTCCTAATATGATAGTCATCACGATACTTGTCTGCCTCCTTTGGTGCTCTCTCCTGCTTATGCTTATATCTCGTGCCCATGCCTCTTCCTACACCACCGCCACCCACTGCGGGACCAGCGCGCTCAGCTTCGCCAGTGCGCGGTAAGCGGTCAACCTTATGGGCCTTACGCCACCTGTCGAAGCGACCTGACTGGAAAGAGGCGGCAATCTTTTGGCCAGACTCTCCACGAATCATCTTTGCTCCCTTGGAACCATCCTCATCGTTCGCTCTAGCAACATATTTGCTATTCTTTTTGTCCCATCTCACTCCCTTCGCGTGAGTTGGCTCCGCAAAGCTCTTTCCGCCATCCTCATTCGTCAACTCCATCGTTACGCCTCTTGCGGCCTCGACGAAGTTGGAGTTCTGGCTTGCTGTATTGTATGAACCAGAATGTACACCATAACCGCGCTCTTCTGCCGTATTAAGATTCTTGGGCGTGTAGGACATGAAGTTCTCAGAATCTTTCCAGGCCAATGTACGTCCTTTGCCCTTCTGGGCAGATTTAGAGAATGTGACTTCCAACTCATCCTCTGATGCCTCAGCCATATCAACATCATTGTTTCCACCTGAGATGGTAACTTCCATATCAGAATCGTCATCTCCGAACGCCGGCGCAGTTGAAATTCCTTGGAAAGTATCGTCGTCAGTGAGCTCTGCAGCTTCAGCTTTCGCGTCGTCAATTGCCTTCTGACGACGAGGGATAATCTTCTGTCTTCGAGCACGCATAACCTCCGCAGCCTCGCCATGACCGGCCTTGCCTTTGTATCCGACCTCGAAGACTGTCTCAGCAGGCCTGAAACCAGCAATACGAGCGAGCATGTCAATTCTTGCTTGTTCGGTATTGTTTGTCTCGTTATCGAATAAGGAATGAAGTTGCACCCACGCTGGGGACGCAACGGATTCTTTGGCTCTCTTCGCACTTTCGCTCGAAGCAGAGTTACGGGTCTTGAGATAAAGACGCTCACCCTTGACGGAGACGTTGCGAAGAGCGCTAAGGTCGTCGTCATCACCAAGCAATTTGTTGACCCATTCCGTATTGCTCTCCAACTTATCACGGACTAATGAACCAACAATGACATCTTCAGCGTAGTTTGGGTTCTCTCCGCTCTCACGCCCAAGTAGCAGACGTCTTCCCAGGAAGAGTTGCAAGTCTAATAAATAAGGAGCGTCATTCTCCTTAACCAAACTGTAACTCCATCCGCGTTGTCCAGCTCTTGCTGTACGACCAACACGATGAACAAAAATCTTAGGTTGTGGTGGGAAATCGTAGTTGATGACATTTGCCAGTACAGGAATATCGATACCTCTAGCAGCGACATCCGTCACTACCAGGATATTTGTCATACCGGTTCTGAAATCCTCAACTTGCATCTTACGCGCCGTCTGGTCAAGAGAACCGTATGCGTGAGACACAGCGAACCCAGAGAGCCGCAACAATGATGCGATATAATCGACATGATGCTTTGTAGCTGTGAAGATGATTGTAGAATGCTCGGTTGGTTTATGTTTTGGGCCCCGTCCATCATCGCCGCGCTTTCTCTTTTTACTTGCTGCATCTGCTGCCGCAACCGCAGCGGGTGGTAGTCCGACAGGCATCTTGATAATATCATGAAGGATATGAAGTAGTGCACCTTCTTTCTCTGCGCTCTTAACGGTGAAAAACGCGCTCTCGAGATCTGGCGAAATTTTGCTTTCGGCGTCTAAACGCACGAGAGAAGGCTCTTGGAGACCAGCTCTTGCGAATTCCACCAAAGACTTTGGAAGCGTAGCAGAGAAGAGGAGCGTTTGCCTAGACGCTGGCAATGCGTACAGAATCTCTGCGAGCTGGGCAGCAAAACCCATTTCGAAGAGACGATCAGCTTCATCGAAGACCACATATTTCATGGATGAAAGATCCAAGCTCATTTCGACTTTCAAATGCAGGAAGCGACCAGGTGTAGCAATAACGATATCTGGGTTTGACGCCATGAATCCGAACTGTTCTTCAAGACTGTCTCCTCCGACAAGCAGAATGCACTTCAAATCCGTACCGCGACCGAATTGCTTGACAACTTGCAATGTCTGCAGAGCCAATTCACGGGATGGTGACAGAATCAACGCTCTTGCTCCAACCTTCGCGCTATGTGCCTTCAGCTTCTCAATCATGGGTATAACGAATGCCGCAGTCTTTCCGGAACCAGTCCGAGCCATACCGACAACATCTTGACCGTCGAGAACGAGAGGAATAGTCTTGCGCTGAATTGGTGTTGGAACAGAAAATCCTTTGCGGCCGATTGCTTTGAGCAGATGTGAATTGAGACCCATAGCCTGGAAACCACCACCCTTCTTTACACTCTTGCCCTTGACATTTGATCCCTTTCGATTTGAAGCTGCTTGCTGTGCAGCAATAAATGCTTCGTCGCCCTCTCCATCGCTTTCCAATGCCATATCCAGGACACCGCCCATAGGTATATCGGCATGTCCTGACGACACACCAAAGTTGTCATCGTCGTCGCCGTCATCGTTGAATAGAGATTTCGTAATGTCGAAATCATTTTCGGACATCGCAGGCGATGCCGCCCGGCGACTATTTCTAGGAACCATCCTCCTTGTTGTTGTTTTACGGAGTGGTTGATGCTTATCAAGTCCTTCGCTCCATCAAACTGGTGTGGTACTTTGGAGGTTGACCGAAATAATTTCTCACCGCCTCCGGCAGAAATATTGCTAGCGTCAAATGGCATGGCAGCCGCATCAAAAAGTTATTCAGGCTGTCGCAAAACAGATCAAGAGCAACCTCTCCAACAGATTAAAGATGGCACCATCAATTCCTGGGAAGAAGTCTGGAAAATTTTCGAATCCAAAGACTGATTCGCGTTCTTTGAAGCGGAAAAGAATCGTCGACGACCACGAGAGACTAGAGAAGGAAATCAAAGAGCTTGTAAGGCTGGAACCACTCTTCATTGGAAATAAATAAGTGCTAATACAACACTGAAGGATCCCAAGACTGCTGATATCAAAGATTTCGCACACCTTCCTCTATCCGATCCTACATCGAAGGGCCTCGACGCCTCGCATTTCAAGACGTTGACCGATATCCAATCGAAGGCGATACCACTTGCACTGAAGGGCCATGATATACTGGGAGCTGCGAAGACAGGCAGTGGTAAAACACTCGCTTTCCTCGTGCCAGTTCTTGAGAATTTATACCGCCAAAAATGGACAGAGTTGGATGGGCTAGGAGCTTTGATCATCTCACCAACTCGAGAGTTGGCGATCCAGATCTTCGAAGTGCTGCGCAAAATTGGACGATATCACACATTCTCTGCCGGTTTGGTTATTGGCGGCAGGAGTTTACAAGAGGAGAGGGAAAGACTTGGTAGAATGAATATTTTGGTCTGCACACCAGGACGGATGTTGCAGCATATGGACCAAACTGCGGCCTTTGAAGTGGACAACCTACAGATGCTGGTGCTCGACGAAGCGGACAGAATCTTGGATATGGGCTTTCAGTCATCTGTTGATGCGATTCTTGAGCATCTTCCAAAGGAGAGGCAGACAATGCTATTCAGTGCGACCCAGACGAAGAAGGTATCAGACTTAGCACGGTTGAGCCTGAAAGAGCCGGAGTATGTCGCTGTGCATGAGTCTGCCGCAAGCGCAACACCCACGACTTTACAACAGCATTATATTGTTGTACCGCTGTCAGAAAAGCTCAACACTCTTTTTAGCTTTATCCGATCCAATCTCAAGGCGAAAATAGTAGTATTCATGTCATCTGGCAAGCAAGTACGTTTCGTCTACGAAAGTTTCCGACACATGCAGCCTGGTATTCCACTTCTCCATCTGCACGGCCGTCAAAAGCAAACAGCAAGACTCGACATCACCACCAAATTCTCATCGTCCCAAGCATCTTGCTTGTTTGCAACGGATGTCGTAGCCCGTGGTCTCGATTTTCCAGCAGTCGATTGGGTTATTCAAATGGATTGCCCAGAAGATGCTGACACATACATTCATCGTGTAGGGCGAACTGCTAGATATGGAAAAGACGGCAGAGCGGTCTTGTTCTTGGACCCAAGCGAAGAAGAGGCCATGCTGGCAAGACTAGAGCATAAGAAAGTGCCGATTAAGAAGATCAATGTACGACAAAATAAGCAGCAAAGCATACAGAAGCAATTGCAAAACATGTGTTTCCAAGATCCGGAGCTGAAGTACCTTGGCCAGAAGGCTTTTGTCAGTTATACACGGTCGATTTATTTGCAGAAGGACAAGGAGGTTTTCAAGATCAATGATATTGACCTTGAGGGATTTGCGACAAGCATGGGACTGCCTGGAGCACCCAAGATTAAATTCCAGAAGGGAGATGACGCAAAGAAGTTGAAGAATGCACCAAGAGCGGCTTTGGCGTCTAGCGACGAGGATAGTGGGGCAGAAGAGGGTGCTCAGAAGGGCAAGAAGGAGGAAGTACGTACCAAGTACGACAGAATGTTCGAGAGAAGGAACCAGAACGTACTATCTGGCCATTATTCGAAGATGATTGCAGATGAAGACGTCAGCGAAGGCGAAGATGAAAATGCGGATGCGGATGAGGACAATGACTTCTTGTCCGTCAAGAGAGTCATTCCAGTCGATGGCGAACTACCAGAGGACGTGATTGAGGCTGCATCTGCTGGTCCTCAACCGAAGATTATCGAGGGTCTTGGAGAGAAACCTATCGTTATCGACTCAAAGAGACGCGAGAAGCTATTGAAGTCCAAGAAGAAGTTACTGAAACTCAAGGGACACGGCACTAAGCTTGTGTACGACTCTGACGGAAATGCTCACGAGGTTTACGAGCTCGAGGATGAGGAGGACTTCAAGGCAAGAGGCCCAGCTGATGCACAACGCGCCAAGTTCCTGGAAGAAGAAGCTGCGAGAGTCCAGGCAGCAGATATCGAAGACAAACAGCTGGCAAAGGACAAAAAGAGGGAGAAGAAGGAGAAACGGAAAGCCAGGGAGCTGGCTGATATGGAAGATGAAGATGAACCTCCGGCTTTGTATGATGCTGCAAATGAAGATGAAGATCCTCTGGCTCTTCTTAGGTCTCTACCACTAGATGGCGAGGATGAAGATGAGCGACCACAGAAGAGAGCCAAGAAGTGGTTTGAAGATGATTCTGGAGACGAGAAGAAGGCCGCCAAGCGACGTGGTCGTGTTATTGAGGCAGCAGACGAGCCAGAGACTCTGGAGGATCTTGAAGCTCTTGCAGCCGGTCTCTTGGGCTAGGCACTGCAAAGCATATAGATGTAGCCAGAACCTTGAAATATACCCCTTTTACCAACCATGTTGCCCCACCAAGTGCTGTGCCCCTTTACCCCTCAAAAAGGCCCTTGGCTGCCCCTCGTCTCGCTTACCCAGGCCCCGCCGCCGTAACCGACGCTAAGCCCCTCCCCGGCACAACGTCGGGGCCGACGCATATGCTCGGCGACTCGGCGATCTCAGAGTCAGCCACCATCACACAGGCTGAGAAAGTCGCAATTGGAAAGTCCACACATGGACCGCAGCAGCGCCCAAGGACTATCGCGATGCCACTGATTGCCGCTGATGAAGCAACGCAGACTCGAGGGGCTGCAGTGAACGGCAGTGGCCATGGCGACAAGAGTATCAGACCGCTGTGCAGAGCGCTCAGGGCCCGGGTAGAGGCGTTCCTGGAGGAGGAGGTGGAGACGGAGATGTTGCGGAATGTGCAGGATCAGACGAGAGTCTCACTGGGTGTGATTACTGCGGCTTTGGAGAAGTATAGGTACGTTTGTGCTGGCTGAATGAAGAGGAAGTTACAAAGAGAACTTTGACTAACTGGATACCCCGCATTGCAGTCTAGAAGAAATCTCGATATCCTACAACGGCGGAAAAGACTGCCTTGTCCTCCTTGTCCTGTTCCTCTCTGCACTTGCGACATATCCAGGCCAACTGCCCAGACATCTTCAATCCGTATACATCATTTCAGAACACCCTTTCGAAGAAGTCGACAGCTTCGTGAATACCTCGGTCGAGACTTATCGGCTGGACCTGGCTCGCTATGCAATGGCAATGAAAGCTGCGTTTGCGCAATATCTGAAGGATAAGCCCACAGTGAGGGCGATATTTGTGGGAACGAGGAGGACAGATCCACATGGGCAGCTGTTGACACATTTTGATCAGACAGATCATGGATGGCCACCGTTCATGAGAGTGCATCCAGTGATCGATTGGCATTATGCTGAAATTTGGACTGTGAGTAATATCATTATGCATGCGAGGGATTCTAGGACTGACACAGGAGACAGTTTATTCGCCACTTACAGATTCCCTATTGCAAGTTATACGATCTTGGATATACATCACTTGGCGGGACTACAGATACACATCCGAATCCGGTGTTGAAAGCAGAGAGCGGATCAGAGGGGAAGGACGAGAAATTTAGACCGGCATATGAGTTGGTGGAGGATAAGGCTGAGAGATTGGGCAGAGAGCGGTGAATAGAATGGAATACGGAAGACAATATGGAGAAGATGACTGTTTGCATGTTTGTATAGATTTATATCCTGGTTGTTCGTCCATAATGAAGCGATGTTTAATATCCCATAGTATCTCGCTTTCTCGCTTTCCTGTAGGTTTTGAGAGAGTAACACAAGATCGAAACATCTCACGCATTCTGTCTGGCACAGTAACTAAGGCTGGTGCAGAGCAGCAGAGAGGTAGATACGCCTTTAATACAGGACCTTGTCGTATTTCTGCCATATAAAGCTGCATCCATTCTATAAATTTCAGTCCAAAGAATCATGAAGCACCGAGAACTAACATTTCCATTCAGAACAGTGCTACCTCATATCATGCAACTGAATAAACGCCAACATGATGCAAAATGCCACATAAATATAGACGGAGAAACTCGCTGGCCCTGAACTCCATGTTTCAACAGAAATACCAGACTGGCCTGCTACTTCCTGTTTGCATTCGTCGCCAAAAATAATATACAGACGACTATAATACTTACCGCCACCAAACTAAAGACCTATTTCCTGTTAGAATTTATCTCATTCTTCTTCCAACGACGGTCAAACTCACAATTTGCGTTTTCCAACCTGTCTGCACCATTGCTGACCTCTTAGAGAACTTTGTCACGGTCTTGATATAATTCCCAAATCCAAGGCCTAAACACACGAGGCCCAGACACCAGAACACAATGCCCAGAGGAAGGGCCATGCGTAGTTCTAGGGCGGTAGGCGTGGACTTCAGGTGGAAGGAGAGGATGATGGCGATGGAGACGATGGACATGTAGACGGAGAGACGGAGGTAAGAGAGGAATGCTGGCAGTAATATTAGCACAGGCATACGGCGGATAGGAGAGAGGAGGGAATCATTACTTCTCTCATTCGCACAGTGGTCGCGGGCATCGCTGGATTCGTTGTCAAACAAGAGCGGTCCCCACCAGGGACGTTGGAGGAAGACACGCCCTTCTGTAGTCCTATGGCTGCATCAGATTGCATGATCTTTAGACGGTTGGAATAGTGGCTTGCTTAATAACTTACGAACTTGCACTGCATGTCTTTGGATGAAATGGTAGATACCAGGGCCGATATGAATTCCTCCTGTAGTCCTCGTCCCGGGCCTGGTCATCTGACAGTGGCGGCGGCATTCTCCTCGTCTTAGAACCCGAAATTCAAAGATGCTCTCTCTATAGGCGAGGATATATATTATATATATATATATATATTGACTAGACAGTTATCATGAAGATAACCTTCTTGCTCCGTCGTTCTGTTTAAGTTTTCAACCCTCCCAGTCACGCGATCTGGTTGCACCTTCCATGTTATACCTGTACCTTGATGGCTCCCAGGTCCCGCATGTGCCGCGCACAGTTTGCATCGGGTAGAGCTACCGAATTAAGCTTCTCTTCCCGCCAATTAGACCCTGGCCTTTGAGTCAAGCTAGGAGGGGTCAAGGCTGACGGTTATCAAGACCGCAGGTATCTCCAATTCTCCCATTCTCCCATTCTCCATCTTCTGTGAATATACGATCAACTTTGTTTACAGCGCCATTTATTTATATACTGGGCGGTGATATATTTTGAAGCTCTGCTTTGCCATGTATTGTGAAGTTTGAGCGCCTTATCGATTGAGTACCGCCAGTTCGGAGCGAGTCATACATAGCCTTCTCGGAAGGTTTTGGTAGCCTTCTCATATCTGCAGCGTTAACAGCGACAATCCCACTTAATTGTGGCATAATTCTGCATTTTAGAAGTGCATATATATACTGCGGAGAGAATTTGAGGACTATTGTAAGCTTCTCGGTTCAATTCAACATTCAAGACGTCGCTGATCAAAACACCAGTGCAACAATGGCGAGCCCTTCACGCCCAATTACCGCCACCTCAAGGCCACATGGCGGCTCAATTGCAAGGTCGCCCTTCAGCTCGTCCTTTCTGTCAGCGTCCCCATTAGCACAAGAATCCATTGCACGAGACATTGCCGCCAGCTCCGACGACGAGAACGATACTGTATCAAGCTCTGGAGACGACATCTCCGATAATGAGTCCGAAGCCTCAACAGTTCGACCAAGCCACCAGATGGCTGGATCGTATAGACGACCTAGTTTTGTAGCTTTTGGAGGGACACGACCGGCTATAGCACCTCAGCACGCAGAAGTCAACTATCTTACAAGGAAGGAGAGGGCGAAGATCAGAATGGAGGAGGAGAGTCTCCTTAGGGATAACCGTCTTGCTCCACCAAAGCATGCACAGCGAGAAGAGGAACGTTCATTACCGTCTCGGATATATCGAAAGCTATTTAGCACCAAGATTCCAGAACGCGTTGAGGATGAGGAGGCTATAGATCCCTTAGCGCCTGTGTTTACCGCCGAACCATCAGAAATTTCAGCGCTGCTGCCGAGCGGACCGCCGGAATCCATTCGAGAGCGCCATGAGAGGAGCAATAGGATATGGGAGGCCGCTGTGAAGGATGGAAAGATCAAGACATCATGGCAGCGTGAAGCAAAGACTCTTACAACATATTCTGCACCTTTGATTGTCACATTCCTGCTGCAATACTCTTTGACTGTTGCAAGTATCTTCACTGTTGGACACTTGGGCAAAATTGAATTAGGAGCAGGTACGTTCCACGATCTGAATTGCCAAGCACTGCTAACATTTTTCATAGTTTCTCTGGCATCGATGACTGCAAATATCACAGGATATGCGATTTACCAAGGTCTAGCAACCAGCTTGGATACCCTTTGCGCTCAAGCCTACGGATCGGGACGTAAGCACCTCGTCGGCCTCCAACTTCAACGCATGGTCCTCTTCCTTTGGATCCTTACCATCCCGATCAGCTTAATCTGGTTCTTCTCCAATCGTCTCCTCGAGGTCATCGTCCCCGAGAAAGACTCTGCCGAGCTCGCCGGTCTTTACCTGCGCATTCTTATCTTCGGTGCCCCCGGCTATGCCCTGTTTGAAAGCGGCAAACGCTTTGTACAAGCTCAGGGCCTCTTTAGCGCCACAACATACGTGTTGCTCATCGCGGCTCCTCTGAATGCTCTCATGAACTGGCTCTTCGTGTGGCGCTTCAATTGGGGATTTATCGGTGCACCCATCGCCGTGGCCGTGACGGATAATCTGCTCCCGCTCCTGCTCTTCCTCTACGTCTACTTCGTCGATGGGCGACAGTGCTGGAACGGGTTCACTAGGCACGCATTCAGCAACTGGGGCCCTATGGTCAAACTAGCGCTGCCGGGTCTCGTCATGGTGGAAGCGGAGTTCCTGGCCTTTGAGATCTTGACTTTGGCGAGCAGTTATTTCGGCACCACGCATCTCGCTGCACAGAGTATCCTGGGTACTCTGACTGCAATCACGTTCCAAATCCCCTTTCCCATCTCCATCGCAGCATCCACTCGCGTGGCGAATCTCATTGGCGCCACGCTCTCGTCGGCGGCCAAGACATCAGCCAAAGTCGCCTTCTTCGCGGCCTGTCTCGTCGGCGTATTCAACGTCGTCTTGCTCTCCAGTTTGCGCAACTATATACCGCAGCTTTTCACAAATGATGCGGATGTAGTAGCGCTAGTAGCGGAGGTGCTCCCGCTCTGTGCGGCATTCCAGCTCTTCGACGCATTGGCGGCACTATGCAACGGCCTGCTCCGGGGACTGGGACGTCAGGAAATCGGAGGATATGTGAATCTGTTCTGCTACTATGTCGTAGCCATGCCCATTAGTTTTGGGACCGCGTTTGGGCTGCAATGGCAGCTCAAGGGGTTGTGGCTTGGTGTGGCTATCGCGCTTGGACTCGTGGCTGCTATCGAGGGCTTCTTCCTGTCCAGGACGAGCTGGGAAGACGCGGTCGAGGAGGCGCAGGATCGGAACTTGCATGCATGATGGAAGGATGTACATTTGGGGCGATTTAGCGATTAGAGCATATATTAGGTCTTGTGTACAAGTACATGCTGTTAACATGATTTACGGTATAGACAGATGACTTCGACCATCCTCCTCCTACAGCACCAAATGAAGAATCAGTGACTGCATCCCTATCACCACTGATAACCTCATTTTGACCGTCTTCGGATCGCTTTGCTCCCTTTCTCTCATTGCAGCCTCTTCCCTTCTTTGATCCCATGGTCCTCTCTCTTCATGCAACCGCCCACTTTTGAATTCACAGTCTAGTATCCATAAGCCCGGCCCTCGTCGCTGGCAGGCGGAGATGCAGTTGCCGAGTTACTGTGGATAGTCCATGATACTCATAATGTCCAGTGCATTAAACCCGTGCTCTGGGTTCTCAATCCTATGTTCGCCCTCGTCAGGACTTCAGAAAGCAGGCTTGCAAGAGAGGAATTCAAAACCTTAAAACCATAAACTGCTCTCTATCACGCTTCTTGTCGTCTTCAATGCGCGAACACCACGGATGATTATATGCGCTACCATTATCCATCTCTCCAGGAATTTGGCCTAGAGGTTGGGCTTGTCCATTAGCCTACAGTATCCTCACGTCTTCTACCTAGCGTGCCATCGACTCTTGAATGCGTGGCGACCCTTCTGTGATGTTAGTTACTGCAGCTTTTATTCGCCACATTCTTGCCATTTGTTATTTCATACTTCCAAATCCTGCTTTCTCAGCTCGCTTGCTCAACCCACGTCTCCAACACAAAAGCCCCCGATTCTACGGCTCGTATCGGTATAGATTTTGCGCCGTCCAATGCCGAACCTCTGGCAGTCTTGCCCGTCTCTCTATTCTTAGTCTTCTGAATGCCCGGCTCCGACGGGATCCAAGGCTGCGGATGTCCAATCGGCGGCTCGGCTTCGTCACGCAACTCGACGACGAGCGTGTATGTGCATCCCTCTGGCAGCGGTGGCATTTTCTCGGCGGTATAGGCGAGCTTGCGGATCGTGGCGCGGAGCTGCTCCTCGATATCCACCATCTGGACTCTGACCCTGTTCTTCTGTTCGTCTCTGCCGTCTGCAGGAGCCTCTTCGACGGCCTTGCCCTTTCCCTTGTCCGCAGCCGGGTCTTCGAATTCGACAAAGCGGTCGCTGCGCTGTATAACAGGCCATGAGCCCACGTCAAAGACCCACTTCTCCACCACCTTCACGTCCTTTCTGCCCTTGCTCTTCCCATTTTCATCATCCCCTCCGCCGATATCATAAACAACAAAGCTGATTCGTTCCACCCGTCCCGCAGCCATCTCCTTCTCCACGGCTGCGACAGCGTCGTTGACCCATTGGCAGACTTTGGGGTGCCGGTTCTGACGGACGGGGAAGTTGTAGGCGCGTGCGGAGATGAAGGTCGTAGCTGGGTAGAGAGCGCGCTCGTATAGAAGAGTGTGAATCGAGACTGTGAGGAAGGAAGAGAGGGTAGTGAGGAGGGAGATGTAGGTGTTGAGAATGGGAGTGCGGGGTGGTGGTCCGGTCATTGTTCGATGGTGCCCATGAAGTGGAGGGGCTTTGAGATGTCTATAAAATATTCGAGCCGTTATAATTTCTCGATTCTTGATAGTATGTTATGCTGGTCTGTGACGTTCCATTCGCAAACTGTATTGCGCATCCGTTTTCAGCAGCACCGTTTACCGTTGTTGCCGTTGTGCTGCGGGGAATGTTTGAGCTCAGGCGTGTCAAAGCTCTATATATATGGTAAGCCTTCATCTCCCATGACAAAAACAAGTCAGACATTTGCAGATCTAGAAGCTCAGATCAAGACTCACAAGTCAAGTAGCCTTTGCAACGTGTTTGTTCTTTGGTAGGCAGATGTGATATTTCGTTGAAGTTTTAGTGACGCAGCATCACGAAGCTCTTATCTTATCGCTGATTCGCGATTCTAGGTTCTACGCGTGAGCAGAGCACGGATGCTTCCCTCACAACCCCACGATCATACCAAATTATCCCCAACGCGTGATATCCACCTCGGTCTAAACTCTCCAGCAGTACCATTATCTGCTGTTTATGGGTTTCAGTATTTCAGTGTTCCCTGTATAAACTCCACTGAACATGGCAAACCTCGAAGAGCAGCTCCTGCATCTCCTCGCAGAGACGCAGTCCAATCAACCCGGGCCAAGAAAGCAAGCAGAGGCGCATCTGAAGGCACTGCAAAGCAATGAGAGTTTTCCGACGAGCCTAGCAGCTATTGCGATACATACGAGTGTGGCGATTGGTATTCGGCAGGCATCCCTAACGACACTGAGGCTGTTTGTGGAGAAGAATTGGAGTGGAGAGGATGAGGAGACTGAGGGACCAACAGTTCCAATAAGTGATGAGGTGAAGGGCGTACTGAGGACGAGATTGCTGGAGCTGGCGACCAGTGGGGAGGATGAGAGGAGGGTGAAGAGTGCTGCGAGGTACGTTCTGACATGAGAACATAGCTACTCTGGGGCAATGAGCTGGCCAGCTACTATGGTATGGTTCGTTCCTAAGAAGCTCTGCTGATATATGAAATAGTTACGTTGTGAGTAAAATTGCGAGCGCAGATTTCCCAGAGCAATGGCCGACCTTGTTACCAACCTTGCTTCAAATCATTCCAACTGCTTCCGATGCACAGCTTCACGGAGCCCTCAAGGTGCTCGCCGACCTTGTCGATGATAGCTTAAATGAGGATCAGTTCTTCGCTGTGGCACGAGATATTATGGGAACGGTCTACAACATCGCTATCGATGATAATAGAAAGATGACATTGAGAGCACTCGCCGTCTCGGTATTTCGTGGCTGTTTCGATATTATGGATATGGTCAAGGATGAGCATGGCTCAGAAGTCAAGGCTTTCGCGGATGAAGTACTGCAAACATGGTCTCCCTTCTTCTTGCAAGTCATGAAGCTTCAATTTCCACTACGCCAAGAATCCACGAGTCAAGATGGCCTTGATCGCGAACCAGAGACCTGGCGAGGAATTGTTGCCCTTAAGCTCCAGGTCGTCAAGACGCTTATGAAGATCCGCCACGTATTTGCTCAATTATTGCTTCCACAAAGCCCTGTACTTTTCACGGCTACGTGGGAGGAGCTTTCGTCACTGCAAGACGCCTTTAAGGATATGTATATCGACCACGATGTGCAAGGTCGCTTGGAAGATGCAGATGGCCTTCCGTATACGTTAGACTTCTTAGTCTTAGAGGAGCTCGACTTCCTGCAATCGTGTTTAAGGGCTCCTCCTGTACGAGAAGAGCTCGAAGCAGCCTTGCAAAGACATGGCGGTATACCAAACACACCTTGGATTGTGGATGTCATGAAGCTTGCCGTTGCGTACGCTCAAATTCCATCGGAAGAGGAGGGCTTATGGGATATCGATGTTAATCTTTTCCTTGCCGAAGAGACTTCCGTCACCGCCAATTACACTGCTCGTACTGCTTGTGGTGATTTGCTCGTCAAGCTTGGCGAGTGGCTTCATCAAGGTGCCCTCGAGGGTCTTTTGACTTACACACGAGTATTGTTTGCAAGTCCAGATGCTACGTGGAGAACGAGGGAAGCCTCGCTGTTCCTATTGACACAATTGCTGAACGACTTCCTTGACATTGATAAACAGGTGCCAGCCGAGATTGCTTCAGCATATCTCGAGTTCATCGACTATTCCGTTAACAGGCAAGAGGAATATCTTCTTCGTGCGAGAGGATATCTTGTTGCTGGCATTCTCGTGCAGACTGTCACAGATGATTCATTCCCCACTCTTGCGCTTCTGGACCGTACCATCAAGGCTATCCATGAAGATGAGTCCGAAGTGGTGAAAGTTTCATGCATTAAGGCTATCCAGGGCTTTATCAAGGCTCCAAGAGGCGTCCCTGCCGATCGTCAAATTCCGATTGCTGTTGCAATCTCAGAGTTCTTGAACGCAAAGGATTTGACTGAACTTGAGGAGTCGGACGACTTGTTGGTCACTCTTGTGGAGTCTCTGCGAGCTGCCATCCAACTTGATTTCTCTATTGCGATTGCACCTGGCAGTGGAGTTCTAGATTTACTATTCTTGATGGCAAAGCATGGCGCATCGAGCTTCCAACTTACAATGATGGTTAATGAGACATTTGAGGACATTGTTCACGCGTTGTCTTCTCGTGGCGTGGAAGCTTACATTGCTCTGTGCGAGAAGGTTTTGCCTTCACTGACAGGCGCCTTGGATGTTGGAAATATGACTGAGGATAATCCTCTGACTACTGTGAGTATTCCAATCAATGTCTGGTTCGTAAAGCTGATACATTCAGCTTGCATGCGATTTGCTTGCGGTCCTGACACAAAATGGTTCCGAGCCGCTTCCACCAGGATTCATTGCAGCAGTCATGCCCAAGCTTAACCGCCTGCTTCTCAACACACTCGAAGGAGACATCCTTCGTCCAGGTGCTGAGGCCATCAAGTTCATGCTCATGCATGACCACCAACAAGTATTTGATTGGCGCGACGAGACAGGAAGATCAGGCTTAGAGGTCTGCCTGATCATAATTGATCGATTACTTGGACCGACGATGGAGGAAAATGCAGCTTCCGAGGTTGGCGGACTTGCTGCAGAGCTTGTCGAGAAGGCTGGGCAAGAGCGCCTTGGCCCATTCCTCCCCCAACTTCTCCAAGCTGTTGCTTCTCGTTTGGCTACAGCCGAAGCAGCAGCGTTCATCCAGTCGTTGATTCTCGTGTTTGCTCGGCTGTCACTTGTAGGTGCTGGGGATGTTGTCGAGTTCTTGAGTCAGATCGAGATTGGCGGACAAAGTGGATTGCAAGTTGTTCTTAGCAAGTGGCTGGAGCATTCAATCAGCTTTGCTGGTTATGATGAGATCAGACAGAAGTGAGTTTATTTGCCTTATCATTGCGAGTTTGTGCTAACACATCACAGTGTCATTGCTCTGTCAAAGCTATATAGTTTGAACGATCCTCGCGTTGCTCAGACAATGGTCAAGGGTGATTTGATCGTTCCTCAGAGCGATAGAATCATGACGCGATCAAGGGCTAAGCAGAGTGAGTCTAATATTAACATCTTTGCAGCCAATTAGTGCAGAAATGCTGATAACCTACATCTAGACCCTGATCAATACACCATCGTCTCTGCGCCACTCAAGATCATCAAGGTACTCATTGAAGAGCTTCTCTCTGCCTCCGGCATTCAAAACGCAGCAACTGCACTCGCAGCTGCCGACTTCGCCGACGAAGACGACGATGATTCATGGGAGGATGTACCCTCCGTACTGGACCTCGGCTCAGGTGCTGCCAAAGCCGACTTGATGGCCTATGCTGAGGGTCTTGGAGGTAGCTTCATGAGACAGCGCGATGATGAGACACAGGCTTATCTTACCGACTTCTTCGTGCGCGCATCCACCGAGAACATTGCTGGTTTCAACGAGTTGTATGGCTTGTTAACTGATGAAGAGAAGGCAAAGTTGGAGGAACTGGCGCAGATGACCCAGGGATCATGATAAGACGGAGTAGTTGCTCGATGGACTTAGATCTCTGAAGCAGAGCACGTACATAAAGACAATGAAATGGGGTGAATAATGAAGAGGAAAAAAGGGTATGTATATACATACATAGACACGATGGGATGAGAAGAGATGGTTTGAGAGATGGGGTTTGTTTACTTTCAGAAGAGCATAGCGAGGTTCCTTTTGACCATCGCAAGAGCTGCGTGGTAATTTTATGATGACGATTCTTAATGCCATGTCGCATGAGGATCTATCTAGTACTTGCTTCTTTCTGATTAGAACCCATGTGATATACAGCAAGACCCAAGGGGTTATTCTCCGCCGCCGCCATTGATTGATTTCAGGGCAACTGTGTGGATCGTCGCTATTCCAAGCCATAGAGCGATAGAAAATGGGTTTCTTCGGTGTCAGTCAGGAACGTAAATTCGCAAGGATCGCAGTTAGTTAGTTAGGTAGCCGAAGTTGTAGCTCTAAAGACATTAAGGGCAAAAAAAAAAGGCCAAAAAAATATACCCAAATGGTGGAATCAAACCACCGCTTGTTTTCAATCTCCTGGCGGGACTGGGAATCGAACCCAGATTGAAACGGGCTTGTATGTTACAACGAGATGTTATACCACAACGTCACGTGCTACCATTACACCATCCCACCATCTTTTGATGGAAGGAGATTATTGAGAAAGGCTGGCCTATTTAATATTATATACCAGCTCTCTTAATCCTTATCTTATCGCGACGTATACAGACCTCCTCTTTCAAGATCTTGTATTGTCTTCTTCACAAATACCCCTGAGCTATACACTCACAAATACCCCCACAATGACCAAAGCCAGCGCCCCTCTCTCCTCAGCCCCTCCACCTCCTCCTATTCCCGACACCCTGAAGGACACACTTCCGCTCCCCGCCCTCATCGTCTTCGACCTCGACTACACTCTCTGGCCGTTCTGGGTCGACACCCACGTTTCCCCGCCGCTCAAAGCCATCTCCACCACTCCTTCGGTTGTTTACACCGCCTCTGTCCGCGACAAACACGGCGAAACCTTCGCCTTCTACCCCGCTGTCCCCACCATCCTTGCGCTCCTCAAAGCGCATCTTGACGTCGAGATCGCCGCCGCGAGCCGCACGCACGCGCCCGAGCTGGCGCGAGAGATGCTGCGGACGCTCCAGATACCGTCTTCTGCCGCGACGGGGACAGCTCAGTCTTCGCCCTCGAAGGCGAAGAGGGACCAGGATAAGCCCCGCAGGGCGCTCGACTTCTTCGATCACCTCGAGATCTATCCGGGGAGCAAGATCAAGCACTTCGAGAAGCTGCAGAAGGTGACGGGCGTCGCGTATAGGGAGATGCTGTTCTTTGACGATGAGAAGAGGAATCGCGAGGTCGAGAAGTTGGGCGTGACGATGTGGTGGGTGCCTGATGGTGTGGATGGAGGGGAGTTCGATAGGGGGATACGAGAGTGGAGAAAGAGAAGAGGGTGGGGGGATGAAGAGATTCTCAAAATATCATAAGAGTTATGATAGGCTATGTTTTCCGAACGTCAGGCTTATCCAGATCTCTCTCCCTCTCTTCTGCTCGTATCATCCTCCACATACTCCATAGCTCCGAACACAGCCAGGTCAGCAACGTCCCCACCGTCAGCGGCAACGTTACACTAAGATATCTCCACACATCTCGGCTTGCTTGCACACTCAGTATGCTGCTTCCGCTACTCGATGTTACATGAATGAAGCTCATGCTGGAAATGGAGGACGTAAAGCATGCAAGCAGGTAGACGAACGTCACCAGCGTAATCGTTTTTACAATGCTGCCCGCAGGATGGACCTCTTAGTGAGGGACTTGCGGAGCACGCTTTCCCGGGCCATGCGGGCAGCTTGGTGGTCAGCAAGGGCATCGTCCCGGAGGGCGAGGGCATTGCGCAGCTAAAGCTGTTCAGGAGTCTTGCGGTGCAGAAAGCCCACAAGGGAAGGAAATGGGATCTAAGAGTACGTGAGCCAATATTCTCTTCCTAGAGCAATGGATTCTCCGCGCTTGTGTGCGGAGACGCAACGCTCCCTTGATAGCGTCTGCTGGCTGGATTGGGCGCAGAGCACGCGCTCAAATCCATCATAGTACCATGAGGAATCAACACTGTCGAGCTGTCGGCTGACATCGGCTTGCGAATGCGACGTGGTGAGCACGTTGATATTGGAGCTCGGGACACAGGAGACGCACATGGGAGCAGGAGATCAAGACGGTGATGCACGTTCCTGGCGTCCAGGAAGTGTCCTCGACCGTCTTTATGTTCGCGGCCTACGCCCCTGAAGCGCACGAGATTGCGCCTGAGACGAGTTAGCTGGATTTCTGAAAGCATGGGGTCATGCCGGAGGTGAGTGATTTACTATGTCTTCGAGTTTGATTTCCAAGAACTTGATGCAGTCGGCTGTCTATGGGACCGAGGACAATAAGGTGCAGCCTGGTCCACTGGGCTAGAGTTGGACTGGGAGTCTGACGGTGATCATCCTTGAATACTTCGGAGACCGATCAGGGCAGCCCTCGTGGGAAAATATGCAGAACTGTTTTTTCGTCTTCATTTTCATCTTCATTTTCACCCCATACGATTGGCAGACTCCCATCTGCCCGACAGAGTAAATATCATGACCTCCCCCGAGGCCACGGGCCTCTCCGAATTCAAGCAGGTAGGCCGTTTCGAACAATGCTCCATACGCAGCCAGCGCTCTCGCTGCGACCTTTCTCATCCCCACAAACCAGCAGAAGCGTCAAGCCCCCGCGGTCCAGCCGTGCCCGTCGCCGTAGACGGACACGCCTCGTGCAAATCGCAGATCCATCCTCCTCGAAACGCCAGACTGCCTGTCTGTCCAAAGCCACTCGCGATATCTACAACGTCTGGCAAGACGTCGATCCCCGAAGCAGGCAGGGCCTTAGATGCTCGAGCGGTGCAGTGCAATGGTGATCGAGTGCCGGCCGGTCGGCCTTGCTCAAATCAAGATGCTATGTTGTTGTATTCGGATATCTGTGGATGCTAGGACTGCTGGCAGTAATAGCACGACAGATCACATGATAAAAACTACTTCGTACATATACCTGAGTAATGAAAAGACTTAACTGACCTGCCTACACGTTGCTATACAAAGGTCGTGTGAGTAGTCCCGCGCGCGTAAACACATTGATGCATTCACTCACGCCTTACATTCGCAAGATCTGCAAAGGAGGTCGGTCGTCCTCGTCCTCATTCGTTCTTGAGAGCTGACGAGAGACAAGATGAATGAATATGCATTTTGCCCACACCACTCAGCATCTCAAACGCACGCGTAGGTCGAGAAAACCGTGACAGGCCACACAGACCAAGGACCTGTGCCATCAGCGCTACAGGCTCAGGATGGATGCGGACGCAGCCTCCCCGACGAGCCTCGCAGCACACCCCGTACCAGCCTTAACCAGACTGCAATAAAAATCCATCGGATTCGATTGTTTCTACATGGTCACGCTGTGCGTCTATGAGTCCCCCCCTACTCTGCACATCCTCGTCCACCATTTGTTTATATACCCAGTACAGTCCCCGTCCCCGTCCCCCGCCTATCCATAGAAAGAGCCCGATTAATGCATCGCAGCAGGCAAAAACAACAAAGTATGCTAGTACCCCAGTACGCCATGCGCCACCCATAACGCCGCGGGTATCTCCCTTCCAATTTGGGTCCTGAACGCCTGGCAAAAACGCCGTAGGGAAGATTATCTGGATGAAGCAGGACGAAAATGGCGATGATGAGGAAGACGAGAGGGGAAATGAAATATGTCGAGGAGTTGGTTGATGAGAATGGCGGCTTTTGTTGGGCGCGCAAACTTTCCGCATGACGAAGTCGGGTTGGCGATAATGTATTGGAGAGTATTCTCGTCGGAAATATTGTTTCGATGGCTCTGCTCAATCGGAACCATGAAATATTATTCTCGGACCGTAGATGATGGAATCTGAAGATTAAAACGTGGCAAGTTGATGCTTCTGGATCCCACTGGATTATCACCATCGCCCTCCGACAATATCGTGCTGGTACAGGTGGTGATGACTGCCCGCCCGATGAAGCACTTTTCCCAGCCGAACCACAACCCTCATGGATTCGGATTAAACCTCGGCCCCAACCGCGCTCTTCTAGCGACAGGTGAAGCAGGATTCAGACCTCGCCTTGCCACCTCTGCCACGCCAAGAAAAGGGACATAGTCGTCTTCTTCCCTCCTGTCGCCGCCTGCTGGTCTTGCCCTCTCAGCGAGACCGAATACATCAACATCAGCCTGGACTCTTGTTGCTATTTCCTCTGCAAATCTTTGGTTCCTCTCACGAAGTCGGTCATTCCGAGCCTGAAGTTGTTCTAGTTCTGCCGCCATAGCCGCCTGGCCACGATTCCCAGCATCCGGTCCCCCAAGTCGTAAAAAATCGTCGACGTTAGTGTTTCTAGCTAAGCCCCGATCGCCAGGCTGCACTTGAAGATTCCGCGGAGGCGCTTGACGTCTAACCGGCGCACTCGCAAGTCCGATGTCCAATCCCATTATGGCATTATTTCCGGCCGCTCTTTGGGGTGGATTTTGCTCGCGTTGAATATTATCACCCCGACGTTGCTGGTGGTCTCTGGCGGGAGGATGGGCTCGGTGGAATTCCTCTACTGCCATGTCGACGCCGCCATTGGGGTTTCTCCCGAAAAGAATGGCTTCAGGGACACCTCTAGCGAGAAGCGGATAGCCAAACGGCAACGCCCGAGGGCCTGATAAAGTCAGTTTGTACATAGCCAATAAATCATTGGCACATATTTAAGTTATAATTCATCAAATGAGACTTTGAAGACCAAAACTCGATTATTTACCGCAATGCATGTGAGGGGGAAAGAGGGAGAATGGAATCTTGGAAATAAAAATCTTTAAATAGACCGTCATTGTGCAAAAGTCGCTCAACTTCAAGCGGAATTTTTTGGATATCGTCAGTACTACTGAACGAATTATATCCTTCCAGTGGACACTGAAACAGAGGGCCACAGCACTGCGAACAGAGTGTTACAAACAATCAGGCGAGACAAAAAAGAATTGGGTCTCGGAGAAGCAGCCATGACAAGACAATAGGGATATTCTTACCTGCATATATTCCATTCATCATATGGTACCCAGGAGGCAATTGGGGATGGGCGTGCCTGTTCTTCCGCCTCTCCTCATCACTTTTGACCTTGTCGGAGACCTTGATTGCCAAGTCTTCTTCCGCATACTCGGGATGTTCGGCTCGGACTTTGGCCAATATTTCCTTCTCTGCTTTGTTGACCTCTTCATGATGTCTCTTATCAACGTCGTCAAATAAAGGGCAGTTCCCGGGTTGCCCGCCTCGCGCAACATCGTTAAAATGGTTGTAGCCGCAGCTCTTAGAGCAGATGTAGCATTGGACATTGCCACATTTGCATGTCATTTTGTTGCAACCTTCCTCCTTGATGAAGGGCATCTTGCATTTGTTGCAGAGCCTGATCATGGCACCAGTCATGGCCTCCTCAATCTGCCGACGGACGCTCAAACCACACTCTTTGGCGTACTCCTCACATGTTTTCGGTATATGCGACTCCTTCTTGCAAAGGCGACAGCTAATCTTCACGCAATCCTCGTTTTGACAGTGGAAAAGCTTGTTCTCCTCAACTGGCGGGTATTCTGCAGCAAATGGACAGAATGGACAGCTCTCGAGATTCTCGATACCTGCTAGACGTAGCACAGTCTCAGCTTCAATCCGATCAATGGCGACTATCAACTTCTCGTCCATGAACTGCTTTCTTTGGTCGTTTGAGAATCCAGCCTCACAGCCATCCGTTGACATGCATACAAGTTCATGTTTGCTCTGACCGATCTGCGTCTCCGCATTCATTTTCGCGCATGCCTTGCAGAACCAATGGATCTCTGTCTCGCTGTTGCAGTGAACCATGCGGTTGAGCGGATATTCTCCATAACAACATCCACAATCTTCCATGGTTCCATGGAGTCTGGCATGCTCTTCATTTTCTTTCTCGGCTTGAGCATGCTTTCTCTCGGATGCCTCTTTTTCGTCCGCTCTTTTGCGCGCTGCTCTTGCAGCCTTCAATTCCAATAGCGTTTGCATTAGGTCAGGTGTCGTTGCTGCACTGTGAAGGGCCGCTTCAGCTGCGTCGGGTTGATAGAAGCGGTTGAGTTTCCGGGATTGTTTCAGCTTCTGATATGCTGGGGCTTCTGGAACCCACTTGCGCTCAGCTTCTTCGAGTGTTCGGTATGCTGGGTAGAGGTGATATTTCGAGGCACTTAGTACGGAATCAATAAAATGCATTGGAGTTTGGCCAAATTCTCCAGATAATATGGCCCGACTAAAGCGTGAATCAGCATGGATGAATATCAGACAAGTTAATGGGCTGTATTCATTTACGTTATAGTATGATAGTCGTGTGAACCCATTGGCCGATCTTCAGAGGTATACTTCCGTATCTCTGCTTCGCCATCATCTTCGGTCTCTCGCTTTCTTTTCAGTTGATTGACTTTGTTCTGTGACTTTGGATAAGACTCCCCTTTCTCGATGGATTGTAGGATGACCTCGACAATATTCTCTACTGTCTTCTTGCCCTTATATCCATCGTAAAGCGAGGATACGTGGTCAGAGCAAATATCTGGGAAGAGTTCACGCACACCTCCTATGCACCGATCTTTTCCGCGCATCTCAGCGGGAGGAGAATCGTTGGGTTCAGGGCTGGAAACTTCTTCGTTATCGTCGAAAATGCTTAATGTGTCTGATGGATGGTTGTTATTTTTGTTGTTGTTGTTATTGTCGTTGTGGAGGTGGAATTCACTTTCATCCTCAAACTTTGGAACAAGATTGTGCGCATAACGGGGCACTTGAGGCCAATCCCCCTCGTCCATAAATTGTTGTTGAAGAGGTTCGTCTTCTGCGTCCGGGATAGGCGAGCTGAGCAGCGAGACATGGTGGTTGTGCACACGGTTGTTCGCCTCTCCTTCCCAGGCAGAGGGAGAACGGGCGTCTCTCGGTGCGTCAAAGTGAAATCCGTCAATGTCCAATGCGGGTTCTCGCTTTTGTTTGGTTTTGCTTCGGGCTTTGGCAATGGCGACCTTTTCCTCTTCCTCTTCCTCAGCATCGGATAGAAGATCAATGACAACCCTATGTAAAGACGGATTCTCCATCTGGGACGCTTTCATGAAGCCGAGCCTATCCCAGAATAGCCACGGTTTTCTATGGCTTGCTGGTCAGTCAATATTGAAATTGGCCTGGTCATGACAAGGAGAGGGCTGCAAACAGAGAAGACAGAGAAGTCCTTCACAGCCTGTTGAAGCACCACGGCAGTAGAGGCTAATGAATGTGAATTGACATGCGGAGCAGTTGACCTTCTGCTGTCCTTTGCCTTGTAGATTATGGCGAGCGTATGTATTGCTGGACTGACTTATTAAGGGGTCATTGGGCGCATATCTGCCTTCAAATCAAGCTAGATGTTTCTTGAAGTTCTCGGAGAAGCAGGAGCAGGAGCACGACAGACGAGATGCGCCGTCAGATGAAGACCTTCGGCATATAAAGAGAGAAGATGCGAATACCTGCTGCTGAGTCTGAGTGGAAAGAAGCCGTGAAAGGGCGCTCTTTCTCTTTCTTTTTGTCTTTCTTTTTCTCTTTCTGATACAGCCGCAGCTCGGGTGAATTAGTAGTACGCTGTGCTGTATACACAGCTCCGTTCCCCAAGGCCTGGCCCAAGACAAAGGAAGGAAATGGGAGTGAAGCGTCCTCCAGGGACGTAAATCAATATGAGGAGGGCTGTCTTCACGCAGGCTAGATAGATATACAAGGCAAACCTTTCGATATGCAGTGACTTCTCAAGTTCTCTAGTAGAGGGATCTCTTCCCTTGAGAGCGTGATGTTGACTTGGGGGGAGGGGGAGGAGGAGGATGGGAGATGGGAGATGGGAGTTGGGAGATGGGAGTTGGGAGATGGGACGATGTGATTTAGACGTTAAGGTTCATACTGTACATACCTATCAAGGTCGTGACTTTTAGTACTCGTGACTTCTAGCCTTAAAGCTAAGGACGCAGACTTCTGCATGAGTGGTTCTTTAGGGTCACTGTAGAGGATTGACTACGGTTGACGTGAAGCACCATCTAGCCACCTTACCTTGACCTTGACAAGAATCCTCCAACGCCTTGTAGGTACCTATATTTCTATATATATAATATAAATATATGTACATATACTGTATATATGTATATGTACTTATATATCTTCAACCCCTTAACCCTCAACCATCCACCACCAAAGCATAAATACAGGCACAGCGACTCAACCACATAATCTTGTCCTCATGATGTATTTCCTTCTTCCTTCTTCCTTCTTCCCTCTTCCCTCTTCCCTCTTCACCAGTTCAGACAGATGTCACATGTGTCAATTAACCCAAACCATCTTGCTACTGTCTACATGATCTACATGACCCCTCTTCATGAATCACGGGATTGATGACGGTGTTGTTCCATACTCCATTCCGTCGCATCGGCATCCATCGCTTGCAAACGGCTTAACGAGAAGAAGAAGGCAAGGCTGACGAATGAGTGCCACCGACATTCGTAGCCTCGAGCTAGCCAGGACGAACGATGGACGATGACACACGATTTCCACCTCTGTCTCGCAGAGGAAGGAGCATGACCATCGACAAGTAGTAAACAAGTAGTATACTCTCCTTCATTCCTTCATTCGTATATATCTATATATCTGACACCTGCCATCTGTGGCTTGGTGCACCGATGGTGGGCGGATCCTCTTTCTCTGTTGTTATCTCCGATTCAGCTTCTGTGGATCTTATCGAACACGATTAGATCTGTGTCATATTCTACGAGTATTCTCTTACACTTCTCCATCTCTTAGACTCTACTCTGTTCTGCTCACTCCCCTGATCCTCCTCCATTTCCTCCTCCTCTCGCCCTTTGACAAACGAACCGATCAGCCACAATGAACGCCACAACCAACAACCCCAACGGGACCAATGGCAGCAATGGCACCCTCCCCTCCGCCAAATCCCCCAATCTCCACCTCGCCCATCCGACTCTCCAAGAGAAACGCCTCACCTGGAACAAAAACGCCAGCGACTGGGGCAAAGCGCTCAGCCTGGCCGACTACATCGAGCGCGAAGAGACCCTCTGCACCGCCTCCTCTCTCGCGTGCGATGGCGGTCTCACGCACTGGGTCCTCGTCGACAAGGACCTGCCCGCCGACCAGCGTCCGATCCTCGGGTCCTGCGAATCCATCAGGAAGCGCACCCTCCTCAAATCCGCCGACAGCGACGAGGTCAAGGAAGCCATCTGTCATGGCATCGGCTCCGTGTTCTGCTACCCCGAATACCGCGGCCATGGCTACGCCTCGCGCATGATGAGGGAGCTGGGCGAGGTGCTGAAGACGTGGCAGGGCACCGAGGACGTGCCCGTGGCATTCTCGACGCTGTACTCGGATATCGGGAAGCAGTTCTACACTGCTCATGGATGGCATCCGTTTCCGAGCACGCACGTCGAGTTCCCCGCGGCTTGCGAGAATGCGCCCATCCCCGCGAAGACCTTGACGGAGGAGGATCTGGCGACGCTGTGTCAAGAGGATGAGGAAATGATTAAGAAGTCTTTGCTTCAGGCGAAGCATGGCAAGACGTATGTGGCAATCGCTCCTGACATGGCTCACATCGAGTGGCATCGCGCGCGGGAGATATTCTTAACCGAGAAGCTGTTTGGCAAAGTCCCCGATGTGAGAGGTGCGCTGGTCGGCGAGCCGGGATCGAGGGTCTGGGCTATCTGGACACGAAGCTACTACGGTCCTGTGGAGGACAAGAAGGTGGCAAACACGCTGCACATTCTACGATTGGTGATTGAGGATGAGGAGCCGGAAAGCCAGCTTTCGGGGGCCAATGGGGAGGCGGTCTATGACGAGGAGAGATTGAGGAAGCAGGCAGAGAAATTGAAGGCCGTGGTGCAGGCGGCGCAGAAGGAGGCGAGGGAGTGGAAGGCCAGACATGTGGAGTTGTGGAACCCGAGCGGTTTGGTGAAGCAGCTGGTGCAGAGAATTGGGATCGAGCATAGCGAGGTTGAGAGGGAGAAGGAGAGCATTGCGAGCATTATGTGGTATGGAGCGGGCACTGGAAAGACGGATGAGATCGAGTGGGTGAAGAACGAGAAGTACGGATGGTGTTAAGTGGCATAATGTGGCATAATTCGAGTGAAAGTAGGACACTTCAGCTGGGCTGGCTGAAAATTCAGGGACGTTGGGAAGTGACGGCTATATGGAGGTATTAAGTCGAATTGCATGGTTGGGCAGGGAGGCTGTCTTTGCTTTATATGAGCTGGAAGCGAGATGTAGACAGCGCTCGCTGCCGCATATATTCGTATCTCGTCGAATAATGGAATATACTAACCATTTATCAACCACGATCAGATCTCCTTCGCTATCTTCCAAGCCATCGACTGTCCTTGACCTCCTCTGTCGGATAATGCGCCACCATCGTGACTACCGCTATAACATCCCGTTCTAACACCGACCAAATCAGACATATCCCTCGTCCTCCCCATCCCCTCGTCACTCGGCTCGACTTCCTGTCTACATCGGAGCAGTCTCGTATCCCACCCTCCATCGCGTCTAATAATCCGCGCGCCGCCAGCACGCTCCCCACACTCGCAGCCTTCCGCGCCTCCATCATCCCACCAACCCCTGCCTCACTTCCCCCCCGCCCTCCCCTTAGCAAACCTCTCATGCCACTTATTCGCCCTCTTCTCCGCCGGCGCCGCCGCCTCGTCCTCGGGCAGCAGCTCCAGCGTGTCCTCGACCGTCGCGATGGCCACGACGGACGGCCTGCCGTCGTCGCCTGCGCGCGCCGCGGAGGGGCGCAGGATCATGAGCGGGTTCGAGGTGTGCTTCTGCTGGAGGCGGTAGGTTGTCGAGGGGGTGGAGAGGAGGGCGTGGGGGGCGTGGGGGGAGGGTTTGAGGTAGAGGCTGCGGGGGGGGGGGGAAAGGGGGGGGGGCTGGGGGGGGGGGGGAGGGAGGGTGAGGAGGACGGAAGTGGGGGGGTGGGGGGACTGGAGGAGGGGGAGCAGGGGGGGGGGGGGGTGGGGGGGGGGGGGGGGGGGGGGGGGGGGGGGGGGGGGGGGGGGGGGTTTGGGGGGGGGGCGGGGGGGGGGGGGGGTCAGGGGAGGGGTCTGGAGGGGGGGGAGATGGAGGTTGAGGAGGACGTACGTGGGTGGGTTGGCGGACTCGAGGAGGTCGAGCAGCGGGGCGGGGAGCTCGAGGAGCTTGAATGCCTGCTGGGCGTGGGCGGAGGTGAAGGGGATGTCGGTTGTGGGTTGGGTCGCCATGGCTGCGAGGGAGCTGCGGTCGGGCTGGGGAAGCTTGCGCGCTGATGTGTTGTGTGATGTATGCGCTCTGGTTGTTTCGAGCGCAGATCAAGGACCACAGACTCGTAAATTGCGGTCTCAGATAAATATCGAGCAGGTCGACGGCCTTGCGACAAGGCTGGAATTAGCGTGTTTACAACGCTCCTCCACCCAATCAACGCGTCGGCCGCGTCCATGTAGCCAAGAGAGAGAAAGACTCCCAAACAAGATCTAAAAGGTCTAAAAATAAACAATCAATTCCCCATCACAGAATGGAATATTAATGATCCACTGGAGGCTGCGATAGTCAATTGCCGATAAGAAGTGCATCTGGTCTGCCGGTTATCTACGAAAAGAAACGAACGCTGTGTCCAGCATCGCTGCAGGAGAAAGCGCGACGGGAGAACTCGAGGTGACGCGAGCATTTGTTGATATCGAGACGGCTTGGGCGAGCACAACTGCGGTTCTCAGATGCAGATGGTTCATCGCAACTCTGCTATAACAATACTGGAACTGCGACTCGACTCGACAACGACAACTACTGCTCTTGAGACACAACGCAGGCCTTCGCAATCGAGCAATTGATCCACAGCCCGCACACACATGGTGCACCAACTATGAGCACGCCGGACGACTGAGCAACATCCACCACCACCATCACCAACCATGGTCCAAATCCCCAGCGGCCTCGCGCCCATCTCGGCGGCCGACGTCAACCTCTACCACACGCTCGACCCGCTCCTCTCGAACCTCCCCCTCCTCATCTTCCACGGCGCATCGACGACCACAAACGCGACGCTCAGCTCCTCCCGCATCCAGATCCACATCTTCCACCCGGCGGGAGCCACGTCCTACCCGCGCCTCACGGTCTCGCCCAACTCGCCGCTGTACGAGGTCGTCAGCGAACTGCCCCGGGAATGGCAGGGCGACGAGGTCTGTCGCGGCCTGGCCTTCGGGCTCATGAAGTACTTCGAGGAGATGCCCGAGAGCGTGAAGAGCGCGCTGATCGTGCGGTCTGCGGCGGCGCGAGGCAGGAGACCGGGGTCGGCGACGCCGATGTTTGGGAAGCAGCATGCGGCCGATCTTGCGAGCAGCCTGGTCAAGGTGGAGAATGTGGCCGAGGTCATAAAGGATATTGAAGCCGGCGTGCAGACGCAGGTTATAAGCCATGTCGATGTGGATCTGGTGTTGCCGCCGGGGAGCATTCGCGCGCTAGAGGAGGGAAGGGATGAAGATGGGGACGACGAGGAGTTTGATTCGACACTGCATCAGTATGGTATTTATGCGCCGCTGGCCAAGCTGTTCGGAGAGACCTCCTTTCTGCCGACTTCGAAGCTTCGGAGAGCGCCCTCGAAACCGACGTCGTTGAATCGCTCGAGGTCGTTCCTTAGAGACCAGAAGCTGTCGCTCCGTAGGGAGATGGGGGAGCTCGTCGATACCGAGGAGAGATACGTCATCAAGGTCCACGACCTTGTCAACAATATCGCCGACGAGTTCAGAGCCAGAGCAAAGAGGCGGGCTCTGGGAAGCTCCAGCCCGTCTGAGCAGGACCTGCAGAAGCTATTTCCGCCGAGTTTGGACAAGATCTTGCATGTCAACAAAGGCTTTCTAGGAGCCATTCGGAAAGTCATGGACGAGAGTGAAGAGGAGGCCATGGAAGATCTCGAGGACGACCAACCAACATTTTCTCGCTCACGCTATGGCGGCGCTGGCCGTCTCAAGGATCCAACAGGTGCGGCAAGTTTTGCAAAGGTCTTGCTCGAGTGGTTCCCACGCTTTGCAGACTGCTATCAGGATTATATCCGTGCCAGTCAGGATTTTCCACAGCTCATTACAACTTTTGTGAGACAGCAATCGAGTTTCTCGCAGAGGGTGCAGCAGACTGGAGAGCAGAAGCTGCGCTCCTCGATCATTGAGCCGGTGCAGAGACTTCCTCGCTACAGCTTGTTTATCGATAATATTGTCAATTACCTTCCCATGACACATCCAGCTTTGCAGTCGCTGCTCAAAGCGAGAGATATCATTACCTCCATTTGCTCCCTGGATCCACCAGACGCGGATAACTCTCAAACGATCAAGCGCCTCAAGGCCCTGATTGATAAGTGGCCAGCATCTCTTTTCCCAAAGGGCCGTTTAATCTCCGCTGCCGATTTTGTCGAACTCGCCCCACCATATCACGTATCTGCCAATGCTACAGGTTCCTCTTCTGGCGTGCTTCTCCTTTTCGCAGACACGGTTGTGGTCTGTCGGAAGAACAGAGAGGCATCGATGTCGGCTAGAGGTGTCATGGCGGAGGTCGATAAGCCTTCTGCTGCTGCTATGATGGCTTCTGTGGCAGCTGCCGCCGGCGGACAAAGACATGTCCAGGAGCTTTCACTCGTCGGCCATCATCGCTTGAGTGACACTCGTTTCACAGAGAGCCAAGACGGACGCGTTACTTGGATGACATCCTTGGGTGCTCTAGACAGAGAGCCAACATCTTCTCTTACTGCTGGCAAGAGAGCATTCCTGTTACAAGGCGCCTATGAGAATAAAGCCTTCAAATGGACAGAAGAAGTCACAAAAGCACGAGCCGAAGGTAGATTCGCAGAAAAGGAGCGCGAATCGGATAGATGGTCCCTTCGCAATGTCAGCGTGAAAGATGCGGGCCTGAATATCTACGCTGCGATATTCGAGGAGGGTGTAGACACTCTGATTGAGGGTCGAAAGGAACCAGCACCGATCCGAATTGTCGTTGATCATGAGCGAGGCACTAAAGGAGCTCCAGTCGGACATTATGGGATTGAGATTGTTGTTAATGTGACAGTGACTGGAGATCATGGTGGATTTCCATACCATATCTCGTTCCATGGTCTTGGTGACAAGTCCTATAGTGATTTTGCGAATGATTCGAGCTTTATGTCTGTCTTCTGTAGAAGAGGTATTTTGTTTCCAGCTCCGTTATTGTGTCATGCTGACAAGGAACAGTTGGCCACCTGCTTCAGAACCACTATAATGCGAGAAACCCAGCATTGACATCTTCATTCATCTCGTATCATACAAATATCCTTAATGCGTTGACATTACAACTGGAAACTGACAAGGCTAAGCATTACCGACCTCCTTCGCCTGTCAAAATACTTTCCAGCTTTCTCACTGGTGGATCATCGAATTCCTCATCGGATCCTCCCAAACATAGACGTACACCTACTCTGGGGAGTATTCCTAGCTTTACTGCGCCTTCGTTATCCAGGTCGAGCAGCAAGAAGGAGCTGGAATCGATCGTGAGCAGCACCAATAGTAGCTTCAAAGCCATTGTTGACGAATCACCTGCCATTAATCCTTTGATGCGACTTGAAGAAACTTTTACCGGCTATGTTGCGGCATTGCAATCTCGAAAGGGCAATGTTATTGGTAAGATGCTACGAAACAGAGCAGCGGCGGATGAGCTTAGCGTCAATGCTATCTATAATGCTTTTATTGAGAATCCTTTCGATACCAGAGCGTCGTCAGAAGTGTCAGTTGACATTCTCTTTTGCGCCTTTGAAAAGTTCCTACGCATGGCGTGGAAGAATCAGATGGGTTCTGTTATTTCAATCCAGACACTACAGGCTCTGCAAGAGAAGGCGGCCAAGCTCTTCCCTGGCGACTTTGCTGATTATATCAAGCTCATATTTGGAGATATGGCACCACAGAACAGAAGAGCCTTCGTGGCTATTATCAAGCTGCTTGCCGACCTCTTGGAAGGCTGTGGAAACGATGGCGATCGAGGTGCTTTGACTGCTGCCTTTACTGAGCTCTTGGTTGGGGATAAGGACCCGCATAGCTATATCAATCTCCTTGACCGCTTGGTTGAGGATTCCGATCGTCTCTTCGAAGATCTGGGAGTTGGCGCTACAAATGGCCATAATACCCCTTCGTACGGATCAGTCAACTCTACTTTGCGCAGCCATGGCTCTGCCAATACAGGATCGTTGACCTCGAACACTTCATCCTTACGCAAGCGATTTGGCCTCGATACATTATTACGTCAGAACAGCAAGAAGGAAGACGATAATAGGCCTTCAATGTGGCGTACCTTGAGCAAGACAACTCGGAGCGTTGCCACAGGAGAGCCAATCCCTGGTAGCATTTCGAAGGCCTCGTTGCATCGTTCAAGATCCATCGATATCGATTCTCGTCTGGGAACCCCGAAGCGTCCAGGATCTCGTGATAGGCCGACAGTGCTTGGTGCATTTGACGAGCAGCGGCCAAATAGCTCTCATACTCCATCTAGATTGAGCACCATCGGACAATCTCCCCCACAAGCATCTACCACTACCGAGAAGTCACTCAAGAAGAAACGCCGTAGTTCATTGTCAGATTTAAAGGCTCTGATGGCCTCTGCAACCCTTGATTCGCCATCCTCTCCATTGTCGACAAGAAGACCAAATCAAATCCCTCAACCAAAATTCAACTCTCCAAGGACGCCATCTCCTGTCAAAACATTAGTCAATCGCTCAATCGCATACAACGGCTCGCCCAAGCAAAAGGAGAACACAAATACAGCCAACGGCACAACCCGTGACATCGGCAATCTCACCGAGCGCTCTCAAAACGTGCAATCCGACGACATCGTGACGATCAAAGACCTCTGGGCACCCCCCAAGTCCCTGCACAAGCCCAGCTCCTCCCTCTCCAACATCCCCGTCCTCCGCGGCGCGGCCCGCGAGCTCGCACCCGCGCCCATCTTCGGCACGCCGGCCTTCAGCAACCTGGCGACGACCGCCGGGAAGGCGTCGGGGACAACATCGATCCCCAGCCCGACGAAGTCGTCACCGCAGAAACTGAGGCTGCAGAGCCCACAGAAACTGCGCGAGCGGCTGCTGAATGAGGCGAAGGCGATCGATGATGCGGAGGCGAGCCTGCAGTCTGAGCTGTCGAAGATCGGGGAGGAGATGGCGAGGGTTAGCGCGGGGTCGGGGTCGGGGTCAGGGTCGCCGAGCCGCCACGGCGGTGCTGACGTGCGCAGGATCGCGGAGGCGGTGAGGCGGCTCGAGAGTAGGATTCCGGTGGTGGTTAAGGATCTGAGCGGGCGGAACGAGGCGGTCAGGAAGGAGCTGGAGAGGAGCCTTGTGGCGGCGGAGACGAAGGTGAAGGGGCTGGATCAGTTGTACAAGGAGGCGAGTGCGGAGAATGAGATTCTGTACGAGCGGTTCAATGGGGAGTTGGGGAAGATAGTGAGGGCGTTGAAGGGGAAGGGGAAGGAGGATCGGGAGGAGCTTGTGGCGAAGGTGAGGGAGGGGAGCGAGGAGGCGGCGAGGATGAGGAAGGAGAACGCGAGGTTGAGGAGGGAGATGGTGAGTTTGCGGGCGTTGCTGAAGGCGCAGGAGATGTAGTGAGGAGTGGGGAGGTGGAGGAAGGGAGAGCGGCGCGGCTGGCTGTGAGGGTCTTGTACGAGTATCTGGGTGTGTGGAGTCGACTTCGTCATGGTATATGTGGTTTGTTTGTCGGCGTGTGATGCAAGTCGATGGATGGCGTCAGGGATGGTTGGCGAAGGAGGAAGGAGGATGGAAGGGGTATAAGCCTGTCTGGTATTATAGCCTACGGCCTTTATGATGTACGAGTGTCGCATCTCGTCGGCTCCGACGATGAGAATTGAAAAATACTTGAAATGAGCTTTGGAGCGCAGATTCCTGCGGTCGCCGCATGCGCATAGCCCGCCGTGTACAGGTTTTCGGAACCGTCGTCTCTGGATTCAGGGGTTCGGCGACTAGAGTAGACTCTCGGCATGAAAGCATAAGATCTCTTAGACTTCCAGGCAGCGTGCGGCAAATATGCACGCGCAACAACCCGACCCCGCGCACCTGCGTCGGCAGTGCCGATTTCTGAAGCCAGGAATGCGGCGGCTGCTGTGTGGAGCGTCTGGTGGGCCTTGTTCATGGAGCTGTTGAGTGAGGTGGGCTGTGCCTATACTGTGTACTATGATATATAGATGGTGGTCGCATCACTCCACGTCTTCGTGGCTGTCCTTGAAGGGGCTCACCCTTGAATGGGACGGGGAGGGGAAAAGGAAGCATGGTTGGGAGGAGGCGGCCACGTTCTCAGGACTCTGCGGAGTATACTGTATCTGTCAGAGGATATATTAATAGTACCACTAGACACAACCCCCCTCACATAGTCAACAGAATGATTAGTGTTATCTATCATCGTCCATTGCTCGCGCCTTTCTGGCCCCGCGCAGCACTCTCCAAATCCAGCGCAAGACTCCCTTCCCCCGTCTCCGGAAAGCTATGCCCCCTCGGCACACCGTTCATCGAGACGAGCAGCGAGCGGATCACGCCGCCTCTCCCCCCTCCTCACATATCCATAATAGCTGAAGCGAACTTGCACCACCCAGCTCCTTCGCGGCTCTGACAGGCTCGGCGTATAGATAGTCCTTCTCCTCCTCCTCATCTCGCCTATCCTCCTCCTCTCACTGCCTCCTCAACTCCTCGTCTCATGCATCTTCCTCTTCCCTCACTTCTCCCGTTCCTAGGTCCTCATCATCTAGACCCATGGTATTGAGCTTAAAGAACGTTAGGATCTCCCCATGCCTCTGCCCACCTGTCCACTCGTCAAGAGGCGTACTACTACCAATGTCCACTCAGCCAGGCGGGAAATTTAGCACATACGATGCGTGATTAGACGTTGTCGGTTGATCTCTCACTGGCATCTCTTCAGAACCCGCCACGGGGAGGGAATTGGATGGTTCAATTAGGGATCGCGCAGTATGGCCTTTCGCTCTCTGAGCTAACAGGAATGTCATTCCTTTTTGGGGCACTAAATAGACCTTGTTATCCATGGAGCCTTCCACTGCCTGACCTAACAGAAATGCTCTTGCTGTCTGGCGCGCTAAATAGATCTTCTCATGAATGACGCAGAGGAAGTGTTCGTAAGAGACTTAACGGTTCTCAAACGGATGTTGAATGCAGTTCCCACATCTGCAAATCGTTGCTGGGAGCCCTTCAATCCGATCACAATCATCAATTCCTCTAGAGTAAGCGGTCTAGCAGCAGCCGCAACAATCTGCAGCATCTGAAAAGCCGCATCCCGTAGTTCTCGAGGCTGCGCATTCAGAAGACGCGCATACACACCATATATATCTCTCCTCTGGAAAATCGCATCGAGATCCTCCTTCGAAGAACCAGCCTCAGATGCATCTTTCAGAAGGGTAATCGCCAATGCAGTCGACAGAAATGTGCGATCCGCGCCCTTGGCAAGCTCTTCCTAAAGACCAGCTAGGAGCTCTCGTGGCAGCCCTGAGCTCTCCGCCGCGTAATCGAATATTCCCTACTTTCGAAAAGGTGTTCTTGATCGCATTACCAGGCCGACTGGTGATGAGCATTTTGAGTGCTGGACTGCCGCGTTCCTGCTTCTGCTCGTCCTTGAAATCTTCTGCGAGAGCGGTGGTTGATTCTTTCCATGACGCCTTGTCGCATTCGTCAAGCGCGTCATGCAGATCGTGTCGTTCGAAGCCGGATCGCTCACAGTGAGTGTCCTTAAATAGATTCCATGAACTATGGAATTGCTTTGCGACTGAGGAGCCTCTACTCGCGTGATATGCCGTCAAGTGCGTCAGCAGTCCCGGCTGTTTCGTACGAATCTGGTGGAGTAAAGCTTGGAGTGCAAGATCTGCGGTCCGCTGCTCCTCGCCGTCATCCTTGAAAACGAAGTAGCAGATCTGGGCAGCTCCGACCCTCTCGGCGCATCCATTTGCGTCGATCAGAAAGGAGACGAGAACCGACTTGCCGCGTCCCGGATCTGCTGAGACCCAGAGAAGCCCGGGAGATCGCCGCTGCTGCCATGGCTTGTGCTTTTCGTGCTGCAGGAACCATGCTCGTGTTCCTGGTACTGGCTTCGGGTTGCTGTTGCGCGGGCGATGAGACTCGTAGTCAGATGTGCACGGAGTCGAGCATGCTGCTTTCCCTTCTTCCGTCAAGGCTTCATAGCGTGTTAGCGGTATTAGGGATTTTAGAGAAAAGAGTACGGGGAGAGAGATATTAGAGAACAAATATTAGAGGAGCATAACTTACTATTGTCAATAGCGCCACTAGCCAATTTCTGCAAATTAACCCAAACAGCTCGATATCGTTTCTCCTCGAGCGAGGGAAACCGACATATACTCCTGTGATCTCCCTGAACCAGCATCGACGTCTCATTTGGCCAGTCGAGTGTAGCCAAGTCCTCCGCAACAACTTTCATGTTCGGCAGCTCAAACCGATCCGTTTCCCAAAAGCTGGAGGTGGCCAGGTCTTTCCCCAGCTGCACAAACACACGACATCATGCGCTACAGACATCATCACTGCTATGCTTTTCCTCATGGCGATTTCCACGCTGTTGTCGTTCAGGTGGGTGAAGATGTGCGGGACCTGTCTCAGGCTCGCTCCAGCGAGGTGCTCATGGTAAGCCGTGCGTGATCACTTCGGACCTTCAAGGCTCCAGGCCCGCGCTAGCCCGTCTGAGGATACGTGCACGAGTCGATTACCTGTGCAGGGTCCAAGGCAGTTTAAGGAGAACCCCAGGGCGGATTCGGCGAGAGGGGGAGGTTGGTTGATCTGAAGTGCTTGACTTCTACCATTGTGCAAGTCGATTCAGCAGAAAGGTTGTAACTAAATAGACTTCAGAAGCGCCGTCTAAAGTGCAGATCCAAGTCGATGTACGGCTGTGCCGAGAAAGAAAGTTGATGCTTCTTAATAGATTCATTTCCTATGATGCCGGCTCCATAAGATCTACGCCGACCCCCCTCAAAGCATCCACGGCCCAGCTCGGGTATTTCGTCTTATCTCCATCATACAAGTCGGCGAAGAAGCGCCTCAGAAACGCCGGATAGACATCCTCCACAATCGCCTGCCTCACGTCCCTCATCAGCTGCAGCTGATACCACACATTATGCATCGTCAACAGATGCGCGCCCACCGTCTCCTTCGCGGCGAGATGATGCACGAACGACCGCGTGACACCCAAGCCGCCCTCCTTCCGACAGCAGCGGCAGCCGCAGCCGTCCTCGATCGGCCCAAAATCGCTCGCATACCTCGCGTTGTGCATATTCAGCATCCCGCCCTTCGTGATCGCATTGCCGAAGCGCGCCGTCCGCGTCGGCCACACGCAGTCGAACATGTCGGCGCCGAGGGCCACGCTGACGACCAGGTCCTCCGGGTATCCAATGCCCATGACGTAGCGCGGCTTGTGCTCCGGCAGCAGGCTCGTGCACGTGTCGACGACCTTGCAGTAGTCGGCCTTCGCCTCGCCGCCGCTCAGCCCGCCGATGGCGATGCCGGGCGTGCCGCGCGCGACCATGGCCTCGCAGCACTCCCGGCGCATGTCGAGGTCCAGGCCGCCCTGGATGATGCAGAAGAGGTTCTGCGTGTCGGGGCTCGCGTGCGCGGCGATGCAGCGGTCGAGCCAGCGGACGGAGCGCAGCATGGCCTCGCGCATGCGGGCATGGTCGGGCGAGGTGGTGACGAGGACGTCGTCGAGCTGCATGATGATGTCGGAGCCGATGCTGTTCTGCAGGGAGATGGAGTGCTCGGGGGTGAGGAGCATGGGGGAGCCGTCGTGGGGGGAGAGGAAGCGCACGCCTTCTTCGGTGATGTTGGCGAGTTCGAGGAGGGAGACCATCTGGAAGCTGGGGGTGGTCAGTAGATGGCGAGAAAGACTAAGATTTGGGCCAGACATACCCGCCGCTGTCTGTGAGGAGGTTGTGGTTCCAGCCCTGGAATTTATGGGCTCCCCCGACGGCATCGAGCACGTCCTGGCCTGGCTTTAGGCCGAGATGGTATGTGTTGTTCAGGCATAATCGGCAGCCTGTATCTTCTAACTGCTGAGGCGTCAAGCCCTTGAGAGAGGCCTGTGTCGCCACGGGCATGAAGAGTGGGAGCTGGACGGGGCCATGGGGAAGGATGAGGGTTGCGGCGCGGGCTTTTGTGGTCTGGTAGCATGGTTAGCAGAGGATTCGCCCAGCACTGGTAGGAGAGGATAGAGAGGATATAGAGGATAGAAGACGTACGGAACAGCGAGCGACCAGTTTGAAGGTCAAGGCCGAGGGCATAGGACGCATCGCCGGAAGCTGTGTCATGTTTGGCTGCCTACATAGGTATTTGTGAGGCTCAACAGCCTCAAGGATTTATTGCAGAGGGCGATCGCTATCGATAAGGAGTCGGCCGCCGTAGTTCCATCCTACGGCTGCCCGTAAGGCTGTTCCGGCGCTGCCATTAACCGCGCGGCAATCGAGCATACGCTTTCACATGCTTCCGAAGCATTATCGCCGGTGAGATTACAGCAATTCTTTATTTCCCTTTCCCTTTTTCCCTTTCTCTTTTCCCCTTATTTCGCATTGAGTCTGTTCATGGCAGGTAATAAGAACAACGAGGCATCTAGATGTATAAATCCTCATCTCGCGTTGCTATGGGCGGGCTACGACAGTCCAGCCCATCTAAGCACTTTATTATTCGGGGAAGAAGGGAAGAAGGGATGAAAATAGAGTGTCTCATCTCCGAATGCTGAGTATGCTGTGTACATACGTACATATGTGCCCTGACCGCTGCACTTTCACGGTCTGTGGTCTGTGGTCTGTGTTGCGGCATTTTCTCCAAGCCCTACTCTACTCGCCTCATCTCCATCCCAAGGTTTCGAATCATGAGAATAATGGCCATAATATATGTATATACAAGATGCGAATCCTCACGTCTCTACTATTCTCTATTCACAGCCTCCACGGCCTGTGAGTTTATCTACAGAATATACGAAGTAGGTACAGTACATATCTCGTCTTTCCCCTCTCCCCCTCTCCCCCTCTCCCCCTCTCCCGCTCTCCCCCGCGATTTCTTTCCTTCTTGCTCCGAGTACCTAACTAACTACTAGTAAGCCCCTCTTCTCAACTCTGAATCATATCGCCGGGATTTGTTCGAGAAATTCCAGAAATTCAAAAGAGTGGCGACGACTATGCAGTAGACCTCGGCGAATCTAGCCGGAAGCGTCATCTTTTACATCAGATTCCACAATTATCACTCCACTACTAAACATCGCCACCAAGCTTGCCCGGCTATACTGCAAAGTACGTACCTATCTAGCCAAATCTCAGCCTGTGAGCACACGAGCTGCCCCCCGCCTCCCGGCGTTTCGCTCTGACTTTAAGATTAAGTAGGATATAGAGAGAGATTCCCCCGAGCATTGTGAGGCATTTTATCGCAACGTCGATGCGATGAACCTCAAGTCCACCTTTCCGCTACTTATTCACGTCCAAGTCTTTCTGCCCTCTTGCCGAGAAGGACTTTTGTCAATTGGCTTTCGATAGGCTTTCGATAATCTTGGATACATTCGACGGAGAGGGAGAAAAACAGTTCAATGTGCGCCGAGCTGATCCTGAGAAGATCGCCCTACGCATTGAGAGGAAGAAGGAGACGCTCGGATTGAGGATCTATTTTATTGCACTCGCCATGTGCATATCGCACGAGCTCCCTCGACTGACGAGCAACATGTCCGATCTCGAACTCACTCCCGCCGCCCCGGCCTTCCACCTCTTCCCACACCTGCCGTCGGAGCTCCGCCTCAAGGTCTGGGCGTACGCGCAGAAGCCCCGCGTCGTCTCGATCCGCTACAATCCCGACACGAAGAAGTGCACCTCCTCGACGCCGCTGCCCGTCCTCCTGCACGTCAACCGCGAGACCCGCTACGAGACGCAGCGCTCGCACCCGCTGCTCTTCGCCACCGCCTCGGCCGCGTCGCGCATCCCCTTTAACCCCGCCGTCGACACGCTGTACTTCCCCCGATGCAGGGAGATGGGCTACGACGAGACGCTGCGCGACTTCCGCACGTTCCTGCGCGAGCCGCGCGACCTCGACGTCGTCCAGAGGGTCGCGCTCGACTCGGTCGAGAGCGGCGCCAAGCGGCCGTGGGAGAGCTACGACAAGGCCGTGCTGATCAAATCGTTCTCGCGCCTCGCGGCACTGTACCTGGTGTTGCGGGGAGAGAGGGTCGCGTGGCTGAGCAACGTGCCGCGGCCGTTCGTGCTGGAGCGCGAGCGCGAGAGGCGGCTGGAGTTCGTCGAGTATGCCGATGGCGCCGAGGCGGAGAGGGTGCGGGGGGATTTCCAGATGGCGTTTGAGCGCGAGGAGGAGGTGTTGATGCAGATCAATGCGCAGTTCGGGAAGGGGTATGAGATGCACAAGTTGCCGCCGGTGGTCGTCGTCGCGAAGAAGGCGGTGGAGGAGGGGTTGATGAAGTGATGACGATGCATTGGGATGAGGTTATCAAAATATAGAGGGGTGTGGGGGAGGGGGGACATAGGAAGGATACAGAAAAGGATACACAGGAGGAAAGATCAACACTTCGATTCGTGGGTAGCAGGGAGGAGGGAGGAGGAAAGATGTACGATGGGAGACGTGGGATTTGTACAGACATAGTAGAGATGATACCCGACCGCAGGGTCACTTGAATTTAGCACTTTTTTCATTTTCGCCTTCTCGCGATTGATCCTGCTGGTTCTGATTGATTGTTGCTGGAAGGTTGAAGTTGAAGCTGTGGAAGGGAAGGATGGTGTTTTGGTGTTTCTTGGTTCGGGAAATGGAGGGAAATACGAAGTAATGGAGGGATTGACGCCAAGCGCATAGGTAGCCAGCCAGCCACGTTGCGATCTGCACTCTGTTCCGTGTCCGACATACAGTGCATATGTACATGTACACACTCCATAGGTGCAGTACATACACTAGATAATACAGATACACACATACACACCATCGTTCGTCCAATCCATCGCACAAAACCCGCCCACCGCCAACCAACTCCAGAAGTCGACAGATGCCAAACATCGCCATGCCATCTCCAGCGTCCAATCTCCCCAAAATGCACCTAATTAAACATTGCCCCCCCCCCCCCCCCCCCCCCCCCTCCCCCCCCCCCCACCCC
>Ga0123337_10000872_pt1 | contig 44677 bp, 31 predicted proteins | sample frozenSSSSmetaG_FD_89792 | JGI IMG/M metagenome (GOLD analysis project Ga0123337, IMG submission 89792) | Glacier valley bacterial and archeal communities from Borup Fiord, Nunavut, Canada, to study Microbial Dark Matter (Phase II) -... | ecosystem: Environmental > Aquatic > Freshwater > Ice >... | reverse complement strand
GGCTTCGTGACTGGGGTCATGAAAAACTTCCACTTCGAGTCTTTGCATCAGCCGATCGTGCCTATAGTATTTATGATTCCTGAGGATATATATAATCGTATTAGCTTAAAAGTAGATGCTGAAAATAAGGAGCAAACATTGTCCTATTTGAAGGAAGAATGGGCCGCACTTCGGCCTGATTTCCCATTCGAGCCATTATTTGTGGATGAGGGGTTCAATAGACAATATGAAGCAGAAGAGCGGGTGAAAACCATTTTCACTTTCTTCTCTGGCTTAGCCGTGGTCATTTCTATTCTAGGATTATTTGGTCTGACTACTTTCGCTACACAGCAGAGAACCCGAGAAATAGGCATCAGAAAAGTGATGGGAGCAGAGACCTCTAATATTCTAGTGCTACTGGGTAAAGACTTTCTGAAGCTAGTAATGATAGGATTTCTTATTGCCATTCCTGTTTCTTGGTTTGGAATGTCTAGCTGGTTGAATGATTTCGCATATAAAATCGGTATCAGCTGGACCGTTTTTTTATGGGCTGGATTGATAGCAGGGGCAATCGCCGCCATCACAGTTATGTCTCAGTCATTGAAGGCTGCATGGGAGGATCCTGTGAAGAGTATTAAAAGTGAGTGATTAAGAAGTAGCAAGTAGTTAGTATCAAGACTTGAGATTTTAGAATCAAGAAGAGACTAGATGCAAGTATTTGAAAAGCGGAATTTATATTCACGTGCAACCTTGTGTAGAATAATTGCATCTAATAAAAGAGACCTGATTCTATAGCACTTTTAGAACTTTCACACTTTGCAACCTTTCAATTTTCCAGTTACTAAATTTTCCAATCCGCCACGGCGGACAAGTCTTTAAAATTTTCAAATCTTTCAATATTTTCAAAATGAAAACCTATTCAAAAATTTTAGCATTTGCATTCACTGTATTGGTGATGGCATCTTGCGCACAAGCTCAATCTACAGAAACCAGAACTCCTGGGCATTTCACCAAAGTACATTCTGGCGGTAGCTGGGAGGTAATCATGACGGAGGGAAACAAGGAAGAAATAAGAATAGAAGCCAGGGGAGTGGATCTGGATAAAGTCAAAACTGAAATCGACGGAGATGTATTGAGTGTCGGTTTGGTAAAAGGAAGTTATAACAATGTGAAATTGAAATTCTACATCACGTATAAGGAACTTGAAGGTGTGAAATGTTCTGGCTCAGGTACAATAGAAGTAACTTCTCCAGTGAGATCTGATGAATTCTCTGCTGGTATTTCGGGTTCTGGTGACATCATCATGGACAAGCTTGAAGCTAAGGAATTGTCAGTTTCTATTTCAGGCTCTGCAGACCTTAAGATCAAGGGTGGATCAGTGGAAGAAGCTGAGATCAAACAATCAGGTTCAGGTGATTTCCATGGAGAAAATCTAGCAATCGGAGAATTGAATGTAAGCAAGTCTGGTTCTGGAGATACGCATGTAGGTGACTTAGGTAAAGTGTCTGTGAGTGCTTCCGGCTCAGGAGATGTGACTTATTTAGGTTCGCCGAGATTAGGAGAAGTAAGAACTTCAGGCTCTAGTAGCTTAAGAAAAAGATAAGAAGGTGAATGTTCACTTTACAATCCCTCAAGCGAAAGTTTGAGGGATTTTTTGTGTGAATTGTATCTCAATTAATCTCACATTTTATAATTTTTTACCCTTCTACTTTCAAACTCGATTACATCAAAAATCCATTTTCAACTGCGTATGGTTCTGGTATATTTTCCTCCTCCAGCATTTCGAGTAGGTCAATTTCCACAGCCCGAGCAATGGATGAGATAGGCACATCGTTGTAACCTCCTTCAAATGGATTTTCGGAGTAATCTCCAATTCTATCCACTACAAAGAATGTCCAGATAATAATAGCAGAAAACGGTATGGTTAGCCAATAGTGCAATGCCCTAGACTCCGCAAAAATGTCCAGCAAACCGAAGGGAATCAATCCACAAAATATGTAAGTGATCCATAATCCTGTGGAGGCATATTGCCTAGGAAATGGAAAGTTTTTGATTCGCTCGCTCATTCCTTGGTTGGTATATAGATTCCCAATCAACTCGTGAAGCCAAACTTGCTTATGATCGCTGATAAACTTCTGTTCGTTCAAAAGGCCAATTTCCTTACTCTGATTTTTGAGTATCTGAGAGGGAATATTGGACTTGGTCTTCAAATTCGAAATTTCTTCTTCAGATAAGTATTTATTGATTTCCATATAAACACCATCATTGTATTCTTTGATGAAACCAGGAATGAAATTCAGCTTATTTACTGGTAGATTATGTTCCCAAGACTTTTCTTTTCTCATCGCATGCTTGAGTGCTAGGACCCAAGCCAGATGTCTGTGGATTAGTTGTCGTTTGCTTTCAAAAGGTAGGTTGGAACTTGGTAGGCTAAGAATTCCAGTTGCAAATGTCCTACTGTCATTGACTATAGCTCCCCATATTTTTCGCGCTTCCCAAGTTCGGTCATAAGAACTGTTGTTTTTGAATCCAAGGAAAAAGGCAACGGCAATACCTATTACTGATATTGGTTGCCATGGAAGTGAAAATGGAATATTGGTGATCTCATATAGAAGTATGATGACAAATGAATATAGTAAACCATAGATCAATGAAAACTTAGACCAGCGCACGGTCATCCAAAAACTGTAATATCTCTTTACGTACATAAAAATTTGTTTGCGATTAAGATATTAAAATATCCAATAGATGACAATAGAATTTAAACCTAATAAGGCTAAAAGCTTCTCACTATAAACATCTTACTATCATAAACATCTTGATAAAATATGCATAAAGCTTATTACGATAGACTACGTGGAAGCTTGGCTTCTATAAGTTTATAGTGATTAGTATCGCCCGATAGCGAACAAAATTGTCCGAGGTTAAGATGCCTTTTATTTTAAAAGCCCTTTTTAATGCGTCTGAGACTTGTTTTTAGTGGCACAAAAGTGGAATTACTAATAGAGAGCTAAAGTAGATCTGCTGCATGCATGTCTACAGAATAATATGTGGTCCAAGTCGGAGACTTGAACCAAAAATGAAACAAGACTTGAACCAGACATATAATCCAACTTTTCTAATCCATGAAAAAGCTAAACTATTTCCCCGCCTTACTAGTACTGACCCTAATTTCTTTTTGCGTCAGCGCTTCAGAATTCCAAGCTGATCCTTATCTGACCAAAGAGTTTACACTGAATGGTTCTGGTAACCTCAGAGTAGAAACTTCTGGATCATCTGTAGCCGTAACTGGAGGCAATGGAAATGAGGTGATCGTAGCTGTGTATGTGAAATACGACGGAAAAGAAATCGAAACGGAAGATGCAGTGGTGGAAAGAGAATTGGAGAATTATACCCTTGACATCAGTCAAAGTGGAAACACCATCTCTGTGATTGTGAAAAAGAAAAATAATATCGGGCGAAGTAAGTTGAACCTTTCATTTAAGGTGCAAGTACCAACTGAAATGTCGTCCAAATTCCAATCCAGTGGAGGTTCGATTTCAGTGGAAGGAATAAACGGAAATCAGGAAATAGCCACAAGCGGAGGAAGTATTCAAGTGTTAAACAGCAGGGGATATGTAAATACCCACAGTTCCGGTGGCTCTTTAAAAGTTGAGAACTTCGAAGGAAACGTAGATGTGCAGAGTAGTGGTGGATCAGTAAAAGTCAATCTGCTAACCGGTGATCTGAAAGTGAATACTTCAGGAGGTAGCGTCAATTTGGAAGAAATCAGTGGAAGCATTTCTGCAAATACCAGCGGAGGATCCATCAGAGCGCAGCTTTCCAATTTGGAAAAAGAACTTAGCATGAAAAGCAGTGGAGGAAGTATCACAGCGGTAGTTCCTGAGGGATTGGGATTAAACCTTGACCTGAGTGGAGGAAGAGTGAATTCCAAGCTTTCCAATTTCAGTGGAGAAGTGAAGAAGGATAGAATCTTAGGCAAAATCAACGGAGGCGGGATTCCGGTAACCATGCAAAGTTCCGGCGGCAGCATCAATCTGGAGTTTAATTGAGTAGCTAGTATCAAGACATGAGACTTAAGATTCTAGATGCTAGAATCAAGACACAAGAGCCAAGAAAATATAGCGATAAAAGACTTCGATCCCGATAGCTACCTTAGGTTTGTTTGATGAAAAATTTAGGATTTACAAAAGAGAGATGACGGTGTCAGCCTGAGCGAAGTCGAAGGCTCTTTTAAATTTAGGTAAAATTATTGTCCTCGATCCCAATATCGGGACGCTCAGTCAGACATATAGTTACACTTTACCACCTTTCAACTCTATCAATCTTTCAATCCATAAAAAATGCTCAAAAACTACTTTAAAATCGCCTGGAGAAATCTTCAAAAAAAGAAGGTGTATTCATTTATCAATATTTTAGGATTGGGAGTTGGCATGGCTTGTTGTGTGCTGATTTTCATGTTTGTGCAGGATGAACTTTCCTATGACGACTACCATGAAAAAGGAGATCGGATCTATCGGGTTCTTCATGGTGAATCGGCAGTCGATGGAGTGGAAGAAGGAAATTCCACAGAAGACTTTTGGGTGTGGGGAAATGCACCTGTTGGACCAGCTCTTCAGCTTGATTTTCCTGAGGTCGAAAATGTCGTTCAGTTCTCAGGTAGAGCAGATATTCTTTTCACCGTAAATGATCAAACGCAGCAGGAAGACGGAGTGTTTTTTATGGATTCCACAGTTTTTGATGTGTTCAGTTGGGAGCTATTGCAAGGCGATCCAAAGACTGCTCTAGTCGCGCCTTTCTCTGTGGTCCTGACTGAGTCCACTGCCAAGAAATACTTTGGTGATGAAGCTGCATTGGGAAAAACCATAAAGGGTAGTGAAGCAGCAGGAAGAGCAAATTCTGGAGATTACACGGTTACCGGTGTTATGAAAGATCTACCTTCCAATTCTCATTTTAAGTTCAACACCTTACTTTCTCTCAGTACATTTAAGCAGTCCAGGCCAGAGGTTTTTGATGCTTGGGGCTATGTCGATACCTATACTTATTTCTTAGTAAATGAGCAATTTGATCAGGCGAATTTTGATGCGAAAGTCCCTGATTTTATTGAAAAAAGAGCAGGCGAAGACAACGGACCAAATTATACCATAGCGATAGAGCCATTGAAAGATGTTTATCTCAGAACCGTAGCTCAGCGGCAGCCAGGCGATACGGGTTCGCTGACTAATATTTATGTGTTCTCTATCATAGGATTGTTCATTTTGGCGATAGCCATGATCAATTTTATGAATCTATCCACGGCGAGATCCATGGAGCGGGCAAAGGAAGTAGGGATCAGAAAATCAATCGGTGCAGATCGAAACAGCCTGATATTTCAGTTTTTGGGAGAGTCCTTGATTATTGTGATTCTCGCTGCTATAGTCGCAGTGATTTTCGTATCAGTGGCGCTACCGATGATGAATAATCTTACGGGAAAAGTGCTTGAGGTAAATCGTGTGATCAATTGGCAGACCATTCCAGTGTTTTTTGGGATAGTAGTAGTGTTAGCCCTTTTGGCAGGGTCCTATCCAGCATTTGTACTGTCGAGTTTCAGACCGGTTTCTATTTTGAAAGGCATCAAAAAATCAGATGCTCGCGGAGTGAATTTGAGAAAAGGGTTGGTTGTCTTTCAGTTTAGTCTTTCTATTGCCTTGATAGCAGGTACAATCATCGTGTATTCTCAGATGAGCCATTTGCTGGATAAGGATATGGGTTTTGACAAGGAGCAAATGCTTGTGATCGACTACAATTATGACGAGCAAGTCAATAATGTGTCATCAGCGTTGGAAAATGAATTGGAGAATATCCCAACTATTCAATCGGTGGCATTTTCAAGGTCTGTGCCTGGTAGCTATTTCCCAAATGCCGGAACAACTATTGAAACCCCTGAAGGAGAGATGGTCATGATGGGTCAGGGTGTTTTTCAGGTTGGTTTGGATTTTATTAATCATTTCGATCTTGAATTAGTCGCAGGGAGATCTTATTCCAGAGATTATCCTTCGGATTCCACGTCGGCTTTGGTACTGAACGAAGCAGCTGCTAGGCAATATGGCTATGCTAATCCTGCGGATATCGTTGGAAAAAAGTTTGACCAGTGGGGAAGATCTGGGGAAGTAATCGGGGTAGTCAAAGACTTTAACTATGTCTCCTTGCACAGCAAAGTGGAACCATTGACCCTTCCATTTGAAGCGTATGCCAGTAGGTATGTGAGTTTGAAGGTATCGGGAGAGGATATCCCTGCTACGCTGTCAGAAGTCGAAAAAGTGTGGAAGCAACTAGCTCCACATCGTCCGTTTATCTATAGCTTTTTGAATGAAGATTTCAATAAGCAATATGAGTCAGACTTCAGGTTCAGACAGATTTTTACCACCTTCTCTATTTTGGCGATTTTGATTGCCTGCTTGGGATTGTTGGGGCTTGCTACTTACACAGCCGAGCAGAGAACCAAAGAGATAGGCATACGAAAAGTGTTGGGTGCAAATATCGGAAGCATCGTTGGGTTGCTTTCCAAAGACTTCATCAAGTTGGTTTTGGTGGCGATCGTAGTCGCTACTCCTGTGGCTTGGTTTGCGATGAACAAATGGCTGGAAGGATTTGCCTATCAGGTGTCCGTTCATTGGTGGATATTCTTGGTTGCTGGTATACTAGCCGTGATTGTGGCTTTGGTTACGATAAGCTTTCAAGCCATCAAGGCTGCGATGATGAATCCAGTGAATAGTTTGAAAAGTGAGTAGATCGATGCTTCAACTTCGCTCAGCACAAGTTTCGGATTTCATAGAGGAGATTTGGGACTCCCTGTTCTAAAAGCTCATTTTGATGTGTAATGAGGGCTTAACCTTTGAAGTTTTTTTGAACCTCGAAGGTTTGGTACACTCCTGCCTCAGTTTAAACCGTTGGCTACGCTCAATACTTAATCTTCATGATTTCAAACGTTCTATTTTCCCTAGCCAGCTTTAAAACTGCTTGTTCTCCTACTTTTAGGCCAATCAGAATTTTGGCAATAGGAGAGATAAAGGAGATTTTTCCTTTTGAAATATCGGATTCATCCACTCCCACTATTTGGTAGTTTTGAAGTTTTGTGCTGTTACCGATTTTAAGTGTGACAGTAGCTCCAAAGCGGATTTCATCTTTAGGTTGCTCATCTAGCTCCACTACTTTAGCCGTAGCAATTCTATCTTCCAGCAGATGAAGTTTAGAAGAAATGTAGTTTGATGCTATCCGCTTTTCTTGTTCGGTGGCGGCTTCTATCGAGCTTTTTTCATTGATCAATACCTGTTTTTCTGCCAACAATTCTTCCATCCCATTTGGAGTGATGTAATTGGTGATACCATTTGGCAAATCCGCTCTAGGTGGCACTAAGGGTGTTTCTTCCTGATCTTCTTCTTTTACAAATCCTCTACTCATGAGTTCGTTGGTTTAGGTATATGCTACCCTAAATAATGAATAGAAAGACAATTAAGTTTCATGATGACTGGTCACGTAGTCCTAATAGGCTGTCCATGAATGAAAAGCGAAAGGGGATTTTACGTGGTAATCAAGAATTGTGTATCCAAAAATGTATAGTCTTTAACTACACTTATCCCTACATCATTGAGAAGATATTCAACAGGAGTAGTCAAAAAAATCAGGATTTGAACTCTGGAGTTCTTGATCTACATGAAAAAGAACTCCAGAATTCAGACCTTTCAACCTATGAATAATAGCCTGTTTAGTTTCTTATTTCCCCTGTTTTTCGGCATAGCCAAATACTTTTTGAAGTAATATGGTGCTTCTGGCAGCGGCATTTTCCCGGATTTTCAATTCTTCCTTTGCAATCTCATAAAACAATCCATCGATGGCTTTTTGAGTTACATAACTTGATAAATCTGGATCGATTGGTGTCATCAGTGGGATTTTATTGTATCTCCCGATTACATCACTCCAGTATTTGGTCGCACCAACTTTGGTCAAACTGCTTTCAATGATAGGTTTAAATTTCCCCTCTAAAGAAGTAGTAGTTTTTCCTTCAAAATATTGTGTAGCGGCATTATTTGATCCCAGAAGAATATTCTTTACGTCAGTAATACTCATGTCCTTAATAGCAGCTACAAAAATCGGTTTTGCTTCGATGGCTGCATCTTCAGCTGCCCTATTTAAGCTCGTAATTACCTGATCACAAAGGTCCCCAAGACCAAAGGAGCGTAGCGTGTTTTCTACTTTTTTAGCTTCTTCAGGAAATAATATTTTGACGGCTATATTTCCTAGGTATCCATCTTCTTTCGAAAGGCGATCTGAGGCATAACTTGTCCCATATTCCAGCGCTTGCTTTAACCCTGAATTAATCTCTGATTCAGTTGGAGTCCCAAGATCCAAAGCACTACCCAATTGACTCAGCGTATCGCAACTTCCCAGCAGCATCGCAGTGACCAGTGTGAAAGTGATGGAAATTTTTTTGAATGTGGTATTTTCTAATTTCATAGGATTTGGCTTAGGTGAATTCTGTAACTATTCAACAATGATACCTCAATTGGGAATTTAAGAAAAATAGAGAGAGGAGATTCGCTCGTCACACTTGATTTAGGTTGAAAATTACGACTTGGAACTTGATATTAGCCTACTTGACTTGTTAGTAGACTCTTTTAACCCTACCGGATTTTTGATCATGTCTACGCAAATTGGATTGCTATTACTGGATATAATCGGAAGGAATAGCTTGTTCTGAGTGATATTCATGAAATTCAGAATTGTGAAAAGAGCATTTTCTCTTTGGATATAGTATAACCAAATGAAATATGACTGTTTCAATTTGTACTATACCTGAAAAAAAATCTGTTGTAAATGTTAGTGTTAAATTTTTTCAGGATGAACGGCACTACTGATTAAAAATAAATCTCAAAGTGGGGAATAGAATACTATTTGTTGAATTGTTATTAGGTTAGGTAATTCATTGAATTATTGATAATTTATGAATTCAATTACTGTAAAATACGTAATCCTATGAATCTTAGACTTAATTCAGAATTCGGTACGCTCAAAGCAGTTTTGATGCATAGACCCGGAAAGGAAATTGATAGGTTGACTCCCTACAATAAGGAATTTCTGCTTTTTGACGATGTGCCTTACTTGGAAGCACTGCAAAAGGAACATGACTTCTTTTCAAATCTGATCAAAGAATCCACGGGAGCTAAGGTTTATCAGTTACGTGAATTGTTGATTCGTGTCCTTTATGATCAGGAAGTCTTGCTCAAACTTTTGCAGGAATCTTTGAATCGCTCAGGAATGGTGCATTTAGCTGAAGCAATTTTGGTGCGATATTCTACGGCGGAGTGTGCCGGGATTTTGACCGCTGGACTGAAAGTTCACGAACTCAGAAAAAAGCTCCCAAATCTCAATGTCGGTGAATTGATGGAATATGCTTTTGTGATTTCTCCTTGTCCTAACTTGTACTTTCAGCGAGATCCTATGGCACTGACTCCGGGAGGAATCATTTTTTCAAGTATGCGTATGGAAGGCAGACAGCGTGAGGCGGATCTGCTTCGGACTATTTTTGAAAATCATCCGGATTTTAAAGACAATATCAACAAACTATATCCAGTTCTTGGACATGATAATCCTCCGAGCATTGAAGGTGGTGACATCATAGTACTATCACAGAAGGCCGTAGCCATCGGCAATTCGGAGCGAACAGATGAAAAGGCAATCTATCATGCTGCCAAGGCGATGCTAGCCGAAGGAACTGTAGAGCGTGTGTATGAGGTGCATCTACCACAAAAGCGTCAGTTTATGCACTTGGATACGGTGTTCACGATTTTGGATGAAAATCTGGTGCTAACCTATCCTGATGCGATGAATGCAGTGCTTCAGACCTCCCTTTATACATTGAAAGAGATCAAAGATGATAAAGTCCATATCAAGCGGGAAGTGTTGAAGGAGTCATTACTCACCGTTTTAGAACGGGAAATTCCGCATTTAGAGATACTGCACACAGCAGCTGGCAATCCAGATTATGCGATGCGCGAGCAGTGGTTTGATGGGGCAAATGTCTTTGCGATAGGCCCACGCCGGGTGATTTCATACAATCGAAACGTGCACACGAATCGGGCATTGCGACAAATGGGAGTTGAGGTATTAGAGATTCCTTCTTCTGAACTTTCCCGAGGTCTTGGCGGTCCACGATGTATGACCATGCCGATTAGCAGGTCGAGAGTTTAACGATGTCGGATTATCGATCAAAAAATGACCTTCTTCTAGATACTTTCAAATCCTGAAGGATAGTTGATTTCACTCGAATGTCGATATTATAGGAAGTGAATCGACCAAAAGGAATCCAGTTCACATTCATCTGCCAGCAGTGAAGATCTCTTGCAATTCCTACCATGGTTTGGGTAAGCTCTCTAGTCTGCATATCCAAACCAGTGTTGAAGTTGATCTTCCACTTATCAGATAAAGAGAAATCACCATTCATGCTTATGGTTTGAGTGATGTTTTTTCTTCCGGTTGTCACTTGATTGCTATAGGATAGAACATAGCCAAATGAGACGTTCCAAGGAATATCCCAGTCGATGTATTGGCTAGGATCTGTTGCGATTCTATTAATTTCACTTTCGACAAAATCATTCATCACTCCACCTGTCTGCATAAAATTATCCGTGAGTTCATCTCTCACTTCTGCTTGATTTTGGGCAGAATTGGGATTGATAGAGGCATTCATATTCAATGATGCATTTCGGATAGTTCCCAGTCCCTGTCCATTTTTCCATGCAAATTTATTGACGGAGCGAAAGGATTCAGTGCCACTTGTATTGGTATAAGTCGTGGTGGCATAAGGATCTAGCGTAGAGCTCATATTCACAGATAATTTCCTGTTGAAAAAACTTGTCCGTGCACTGATCCGAATAGGAGCAAGATTGAATGAATCTGCGGCAAAGTTATAGCTGGATCCAAAATCTATATTTTCTAATAGGGAGATTTTCTTGGTGGCAGTTCCTTCGATGGAGTCGGTTTTGTCTAGGATTTTTGCTTCCACCACACTACGAATGTTAAAACTCATTGACCTGCTTTCTCCCATTGGAGCACCACCGTAAGCGAATCCAGTATGTCGGGACATTAAACGAGTATCTCCTTTTGCATTTGTCTGCACCTCCTGGTAATATCCAAAAGAAGGATCTGAAAAATCTGGAGTAAAATTAAAACTAACTGAAGGTTGAATATGCTGACGGATCGTTTTTACTTTACCTTTTTTGAAATCAAAGTACCCGTAGATATTGGTGGCAAGACTGAAGGAACTGGAATAGAATGTCACCCGGTTAAAGCCATCTTCCAAGATTTTATCTACACGCCCTTCTTCAGGATTATAGAAGTAATTGATACGTTTGAGATACCAAAGTTCGGTTAAGCTGGTAGAAGCTGTGCCGGTGAAATACTTGAAAAGTGTAAAATTAGAACTCACAGGGATTCTATTTCTAGCGCCATTATTTGCATTCTCCAGCAAGTAGCCAAAGTTAGCTGGTGTGAAATCTACCAGTTCTGGTTCACCAGAATTTTCCACCAAGTCAGGATCTACACCGAAATTCTTCTCGACCTTATTGGTAATCGTGTTTTGCATATCAAAAGTATACGCAATATTTAAGGTTTTCAGAGGCTCGAATTTCACGTTTTTGAATGGGCTTTGCCTATTCATACTGAGGTTCATAGTCGGTAAACTCAGTTGCACTTCACCAGTCTGCACACTTTGGGAATGCCTCATACTCGTTGATAAAGAGAATGGAGTTCCTGTAAAAGTTTTGGTGTAATTGATATTCGAGGACAAATCCGAAGTCACATTGTTAATGTAGCTGTTTGGATTGATGATGTTGTTGAAATAACTGGTAGACCCAGCATTTACCGAAGCAGAAAAATTACTGTTTCCACGGGATACAGGAGTGTGAGACCATTGGATTCGGAATGTATTGTAGTCCACAGGATTCAATTCCGTTTCTGGAGATTTGAATTTTTGGAAGTCAATATTGAAAGATCCTCCAAATCTGTATCGTTTTTTGTATACAGTTTGGGACTTTAAACCCCAACCTCCATTGGAGTAAATGTCTCCAGTCACCCTGCTGTGTACATAGTCATTGATTGCAAAGTAGTATCCCAAATCCCTTAGATATAAACCACGTTTCTGCTCCTGTCCATAAGAAGGGAAAATAAGTCCTGAGGCCTTCTCCTCAGGCGTATTTGGAATGATACCAAAAGGTAAGCCGAGCGGAGTAGGAATGCCGTTAAAATAGAGATTGAAAGGCCCTGATACTACCTGGCCACCCTCTACAGATTTGATTTTTTTGGAAGAAACGTGGTAGTGAGGTGTGGTGAGTGTACAGGTAGTGTAATACCCATTTGCTAGATAAACACTGCCATTTTCCATTTTCTTAATGGTTTCCCCTCGAAGGATACCATCTTGCTGCTCAGTGACCACATCTTTGATGATGGCTTTTTGAGTTTTGAAATTATAGCGCATTTCCTTCCTGATTTCATAGGAAGCTGATCCGTCTTTGAAAAATGGGTTTCCGGTTACATTTCCCAAACTATCAGTCACACCTGAGGCATACAGTTCAGAGTTTTTCCAATCGATGATGATCAGATCAGCTTCTAGTCTCATCGTTCCGTATTCAAACCAGGCTTGTTTGTGGAGGTAGACTTTGTTCTCTGTGAAATCCGAAACGATACTATCTTCTCCGTAATAAGTAATATCTGTAGAGATATCACTCCTGGGCATAATTTTTGTCGAGTCAGTAAGCGCAAGCGTATCAGCAGGACTGGGTACAGTATCCAGAGCTATCAGATCTCCCGAAGGTGGCATTAATGTATCTGGAAGCGTAAGAGGCTTCTCTTGACGCTGTCGAACGGGTTTTTGCGCAGTCGCTATTAGCGGAACGATCAATAGCCCAAAAAAGCAAAATAAAAAGAGCCTGAATCCCTGCACTGTTGCTTACGCTTTATTTAATTTGAGTGAAATTTCGTGTAAAGTTAATTTTATTGCCCTCATGGAACGGTCCAAAAACAAAAAAATTCTTCTTAGTCTGATTTTATGCATTCCCTTGGTGTTTGGCGGATTTATCAACAACGAAACGATGATGCCGAAGTTTCGGATGAAAAAAATCGTTCTCGATGCCGGACACGGTGGAAAAGATCCAGGTAATGTAGGATCAAGGTCGAAGGAAAAAGATATCAACCTAGCTGTAACTCTGCTGGTTGGGAAATATATCAAGGAAAATATGCCTGATGTGGAAGTAGTCTATACCCGTAAGGATGATAGCTTTCCTACGTTGAAAGAAAGGCCTATGATTGCAAATAATAACAAAGCAGATCTATTTGTCTCCATTCATTCCAACTCAGCTCCAAACAAATCTGCCTTCGGGACAGAAACATTTGTGATGGGTACCAAACACTTTGATGCCAACTTTGATATAGTAAAGAGAGAAAACTCTGTAATCCTCCTAGAGGATAATTACGAGGAGAACTACGAAGGTTTTGACCCTTCTTCTCCTGAATCCTACATGATGTTCAACTTAATGTCAAAAGTTCACTTCGAGAATTCTGTGAATTTGGCGGATAATGTAGAAACACAATTCAGAGAGCGGGTAGGTAGAAAAAGCCGTGGTGTAAAGCAAGGTCCATTCTATGTCCTTTGGACTCCATCTATGCCATCAGTTTTGGTTGAGCTTGGTTTCCTTTCTAATACTGAGGAAGAGAGATACCTAATGAGTCAGGAAGGTAAAGAGTACATGGCTTCAGCGATTTATAGATCGATCAGAGATTATAAGGAATCGATTGAGAAAAATTAATCCCTAGTTTTCTCATAGTTACTTAGCCCTTTTTCATGTATGGAAAAGGGCTTTTGTTTTAGGGACAAAAAACACTCAGCAACACCAAGTTCACTTTATGTTAGTATAGTAGTTTGTGACAGAGATTTCTGGATGACTTTTCTAAGACTGAATACTGCGAAAGGGACTGTTCGCTATTTTCAGGATAGTTTTTTTAACTTCGAAATTAAACTATCCCTTAGGTGCGATAGTTTTGATTACTAAACCCAAAATTGACTAATGAGAGCAACTACCGGAAATTTTAATCCAAGTATGGAAAATTTACTTCAGAATTTACAGGCTAAATACGAGCAAGTAAAGCTGGGAGGCGGGGCCAAAAGAATAGAAAAAGAACATGCAAAAGGTAAGCTCACTGCACGTGAGCGGATTGATTATTTGCGAGATAAGAATACTGATTTTTTAGAAGTTGGAGCATTTGTAGCCGATGGAATGTATGAGGAGGAGGGTGGATGTCCGTCTGGCGGCGTGGTTACCGGGATTGGCTATGTCAGCGGAAGAATGTGCATGATCGTAGCCAATGATGCGACGGTAAAGGCTGGAGCATGGTTTCCGATGACAGCTAAGAAAAACCTACGTGCACAGGAAATCGCTATGGACAATCAAATCCCAGTTATCTACTTGGTGGATAGCGCTGGAGTTTTTCTGCCTATGCAAAATGAGATTTTTCCGGACAAAGAGCATTTTGGTCGTCAATTCCGAAACAATGCGAAAATGTCTGCTATGGGAATTATCCAAGTTGCTGCGATCATGGGCAGCTGTGTGGCAGGTGGGGCATATCTCCCTATTATGTCAGATGAGGCGATGATCGTGGATAAGACGGGATCTATTTTCTTGGCAGGTTCTTATCTGGTGAAGTCAGCCATAGGAGAGACAATAGATAATGAGACACTAGGAGGAGCAACTACGCACTGCGAGATTTCCGGTGTGACGGACAATAAGTATGATACAGATCAGGATTGCCTAGATGCGATCCGTAAGATTTTTGATAAAATAGGACACAATCCCACTGCAGGTTTTGACCGGGCTGAATCTAGATATCCTGGGATGTCAGGAGATAAACTTGTAGATGTTTTTCCAACGGAGCGCGTGAAGCCTTATGATATGCTGGAAATCATCAAGGGTTTAGTAGATGCTGGAGACTTTGATGAATACAAGAAGGACTATGGTAAAACGCTGATCTGCGGAACCGCTAGAGTTGATGGTTGGGCAGTGGGGATAGTGGCTAATCAGCGAAAGATCGTCAAAACTGCCAAAGGCGAAATGCAGATGGGTGGAGTGATTTACTCAGACTCAGCAGACAAGGCAGCACGATTTATCATGAATTGCAATCAGCGTAAAATTCCCTTGGTATTCTTGCAGGATGTGAGTGGATTTATGGTAGGAAGTAAAGCTGAGCATGGAGGCATCATCAAGGATGGAGCGAAAATGGTGAACACCATGGCGAATTCAGTGGTACCGAAATTTACCTTTATTCTAGGCAATTCGTACGGAGCAGGAAATTATGCGATGTGCGGCAAAGCCTATGATCCTCGGCTGATATACTCTTGGCCTACAGCTCAGATGGCGGTGATGTCTGGAGCAGCAGCAGCAAATACTCTTTTGCAAATCAAGGTTGCCGGTTTGAAGAAAAAAGGTCTGGAAATATCTCCTGAAGACGAGAAGGAATTGCTAGACGAAATCACTTCCAAATACAACGAGGAGTTGAGTCCTTACTATGCAGCGTCAAGACTTTGGGTAGATGGAGTCATCGATCCTCGGGAAACTAGAAAGGTGATCAGCATGGGGATAGAAGCTGCAAATCATGCTCCCATTACAGAAAGATTCAATGTAGGAGTGATTCAGACTTAAGATATTTTTTAGTATCTTATTTTACGGTTTTATTCCATTAACCTTTGCCTTTTGACTATGAGTGATTTGACACCCGGAGAATTAAATGCCTTGGTTTCCTTGTTGGATGATTCTGATCGTGAAGTGAGAATGCACGTGCGGGATCGGATAACTTCTCTTGGAAATGAGATTATTCCATTTCTGGAAAAAAAGTGGGAGAGTAGCTTCAATCCGGATATTCAAAAAGAGATAGAAGAGTTGGTTCACGATCTTCAGTTTTCATTATTGAAAGCTCGATTGACAGACTGGAGAGATACGGATGACCGAGACTTACTCACTGGACTCTGGATTATCAATACCTACCAATATCCAGATTTGGAATACTCCAAGCTGAATGCCGAAATGCATCAGATTTACTTCGATGTATGGACTGCTTTCAAAAATGATCTGACTCCTTACGAGCAGGTGCGGGCAATCAACAATGTCTTGTATAATACGCTTCGATTTTCAGCAAATACCAAGAATTTTCATTCTCCTGCCAATAGCATGCTCTCGTCTGTGCTGGATTCCAAGCGTGGAAATCCACTGACTTTATGTTCTATCTACCTGCTGGTAGCGAAGAAACTTGGGTTGCCGATTTATGGTGTGAATCTCCCAAATCTCTTCGTACTTACCTATAAATCAGCTGATATCAATTTTTATATCAATGCTTTTAATAAGGGTTTGATATTCAGTAGAAAAGATATTTTTAACTACTTGGAGCAATTGAAGATCGACCCTAAGGAGGAATACTTTGAGCCTTGTGCACATCTTCAGATTATGCTACGGATGTTCAGAAATCTGGAAAACGCCTTCGAGAAACTAGGGGAATCAGATAAAGTGCAAGAAATACAGGAGCTTATTACACTGCTAAACTCTCAATAGGTACGTAGGTTGCAGCCTACGGCTCTGGCTTGGCCTGGACTTGGAGCTTCGCCCTTTAATAAAGAGTCCATCGCCCTGTCTAGGTACTTTGCTGATACGGCAGTTTCCGCCTGTGGATTGTTGTCTATTGCACCTCTGTAGCTGATCGTATTTCCATTGCCTCCGGGAGTAATCAGCAACACCTCAGGAATTTTGGTGATTTTATAGAATTTACTGAGCACTTGATTTTCATCTATCAAGTAGGGCATATTGATGTCCGATTGATCAATGTAGGTGCGCAGCGTGGTTTTGTCTTCTTCGTTTCCGCTGACTTCAGGGTTCACTAGAATAAAAGTAAAACCTTGACTTTGGTATTTGCTTCGCAAGGCAATCAATCGAGATTCATACAGTTTGGCAAAAGGACATGCCAAACTATGGAAAATCAGTACTAAGCCTTTTCCCTTCACCTGAGACTGAATATTGATGGCTTTGCCCGTGACTGCATCAGTTAGATTTATTCCTTCTAGGCCTTGAGCAGAAAGAGATAAAGAAGTGAAAAGGAGAATAAGGAATAATAAGCTAATTTTTTTCATTTACCAGATAGTGTAAGTGAGCACAACATCCGAGATCACCCGAACTTGTACTGTGTAATGATGATCCGTAAAGTCCGTACCTCGGATCTTACCTTTGATGATTCCAGTTTTCGAGTCAAATGGTTCTAAAAGTATATTTTCCCTGAAGGATACACCTCTTTTTCCCTGACACTTAAAGATAGATTCTTTTGCCGACCATGCCATCGTGTAATCCAGTGGGTCTTTTGCCAGAAAATCTAATTCTGATTGGTCCAGAAACCGGAATCCAATTCGTAATATTTTTTCCCGGATCAAGTCCATATCAATTCCGACTGGATTGTCGCGATGATAAATTGCCCCTGCATAGCCCATCGTGTGCGAAAGTGACATATATCCATGCCCGTTCATCGTTTGAGATTTACCATGTTCATCTTTGAAAAAGCCTGGATAAGGAATGTGCAATACATCCAAAGCATCCCGGATTGCCATGCGGGCTGTGGCCCATTCTCGCTTTTTTTCCTGATGAGAAATATTGGCGTAAGATAGTTTTTCACGAAAGCTCAGGAAATCCAGCTCATTTTCATCCTGAGTTTCGATAATCTTGATAGCTAAAGCCGAGGAAGAATCTATTTTCTCTATTTTTGTTTGCATAGGCCAGCAGGGCACCCAAAGTCTCCGTCCAATATATGTCAAAAATAGAAGTTAATAAATTACAAACACTAACCGGGCACAATGACTGCATCTATGCACTGACAGAAGGCTGTGATCCCCGATATTTTTACACAGGAGCTGGAGATGGAATGGTGGTGGAGTGGGATCTGGATCATCCCAAAGATGGCAAGTTGATCGCGAGACTTCCACACTCGGTGTATGCACTATCGGTAGACTATAGCCGAAACTTGCTTTTTGTGGGGCATAACTTCGAAGGTATCCATGTCATCGACCTGAATGAAAGCAAGGAAATTTGGTCGCTGAAACTGACTGATAAAGCGATTTTTGATATCAAAATATTCGGCGATGAAGCTTATATTGGTACAGGAGATGGAGTGTTGATCGTAGTGGATATCAATTCCAAAACGATAAAGAAACATATCAAGCTGAGCACGAAGAGCATTCGAGTCATGTCTTTGGCTAAAGATAAACGTCAGCTGGCTATTGGCTTGAGCGATCATACAGTGAAGATTCTAGATTTATCAAACGATTTTCATCCGATTGCTAATTTGACTGGACATACCAATTCAGTATTTGCACTTTCGTATTCTCCCGATGAGTCGATTTTGGTGAGTGCAGGAAGGGATGCACGATTAAAATTTTGGGAAACTGACAGCTATTCTCTACAAGAAAACATTGTGGCACATTTGTATGCCATTAATTATTTATATTTCAAGGAGGACGGAGATCTCCTAGTCACCTGCTCCATGGACAAATCGATAAAGATTTGGGATGCAGGTGAGAAAAAACTCCTCAAGGTCATCGACAAAGCAAGAAATGCAGGCCACGGCACTTCAATAAACAAGGTAATTTGGAGTAGCTATCAAGGCAACGTCATTTCCGTGTCAGACGACCGTACTATTTCTATTTGGCAAATCGAAGCGAATTAACACATGAAGATCACACCAGCAGCCATTCGGCAAAAAACCTTTGAAGTTGGATTCAGAGGATATGAGAAAAAAGAAGTAACCCTTTTTTTGGATGAAATCAGTGAAGTAGTCGATCAGCTTCACAAAGAAAATATGGAGCTTAAGACTAAGCTTCAAAATACAGAAGCTGAGGCAAAGCGTTTAAAGGATGTGGAGGAGTCTCTTTTCCGTACCCTGAAAACTGCAGAAGATACTGGAGCAGCGATCATAGTCGAAGCCAATGAGGCAGCTGATTTGATTGTAGCGGATGCCAATGAAACTGCGTATAATGCTACCAAACATATAGATCAGATGGTAGCTGACTCTAGAAGACAGGCCGAAGAGCAGGCTGCAGCACTTATAACTGCTGCTGAGGTCAAAGCAAAAGAAACTATCGTACAGATGCGGGAAAGCATGCAGGGCTTGGTGCGTTCATATGAAGGGCTAGCTGAGCAAAGAGAATCTATGGTAAAAAGCCTGAGAAGAATAGCTCAGGATACTGCCAATCAAATCGATCTTTCTGAAGCACATTTTTCCAGAATCGATGCTAAAGCGCACGCTCGTGCTATAGATGAACTGAGTAGATCTCAGACTTTTACTTTTGGCAATTTGGAGAATCTCGGGTATGAAGAAGAGATTATAGATGAGGAAATCGAAGAGAATCTAATGGCTGAGATGGAAGTTATCGAAGAGGACCTAGAACTTGAAGAGCACGATTCTACGCCTGATTTGGAGATGGAAATCAATGAAGATGAAATAGAGGAGCTAGAATTAGAGGATACCAAGATGCAACTGGAAGATGAAGCTCTTGAAGAAGATATAGAAGAACTGGAAGAGGTGAAGCAAAAGCCAATCGTAGAGGAATTAAAACCACAAGCTTCTCAACCAAGACATACCGAAGATCCGAAGAACCAATCGGGATCATTTTTTGACCAATTTGACTAATGGGAAAAGTAAGTCTCGAAGGGATTGAATTTCATGCGTATCACGGTGCATATCCAGAGGAATCTATTCTAGGGAATCGCTTCACGTTGGATCTTGAACTGGAAACAGATTTTCGCCAGGCGATGCTTCACGATGATTTGAGTGCGACCGTGGATTATTCCAAGTTGTACAAACTGATCAAAGCCAGAATGGATGTAAAGGTGAAGCTACTGGAGCATCTAGGCCATGTGATCGTGACAGATATTCTGGAAGCATATCCTAACACCACCAAAATTAGGTTAACGCTCAAAAAGCATCACCCCGCACTGGGTGGATTAGTAAGTTTCTCCTCTGTGCAAATTCAATATCCTGAAGATTATGCGTAATTATTACTTAGCCGTCCTACTGATGCTATGTTCCATAGGAACACTTAAAGCACAGGGTGAGGCCTACCAGTTTTTTAACAATAAAGGAAAAAAAATAGACCTCCAAAATGTGCTTAAACAAGCAAAGGATGCTGATGCTATTTTCTTCGGAGAACTCCATAATAACAGCGTGGGTCATTGGTTGCAGTTGCAAGTTCTGAAGGGATTGCAGGCACAGAATCCTGATTTGGTGGTAGGCTCAGAGATTTTTGAGCGCGAAGATCAGCTGAACTTGGATGAATGGTTTGCCAATCAAATAACAGAGAGTAATTTCGAAGGAGAGGCGAATCTTTGGAAGAATTATAATACCGATTACCGTCCTGTTTTGCGCTACGCGAAAGAGAAAGGACTGGGATTTATAGCGACGAATGTTCCGAGAAAATATGCTTCCCTTGTCAGTAAGTCCGGCTTAGTCGCTTTGGATTCACTTTCTCCACAGGCAAAAAAGTACTTTGCAAAGCTACCTATGCAGGTAGATATGAATATGCCAGGCTATGTGGCTATGAAAGATATGATGCACGGAGCACCGGGGAATTCTGACTTTATGATTCAGGCGCAGGCATTGAAAGATGCTACTATGGCTGAATCGCTTTTTGAGCCTCTTTCCAAAGGAAAAAAGGTATATCATATCAATGGTTCCTATCATTCCAAAGATGGAGAGGGGATACTTTGGTACCTGAAAAAAGAGTTTCCAGCTATTAAGATTTTGAATATTCACATGGTGACTCAAGACCAAATCGACAAGCTGGACGATGCGAATGCAACCTCTGGTGAGATTATTCTTGTTCTACCAAGCGACAGCCATACAACCTATTAATCTTGTACAGTAAAGCTGAAACATCGAGAATCCGTTCTGAATTTTGGATTGCTTTCGGGCAATACATGAAGCCCATCCCGAATGCAGAGGGAAGAAGGATAAATTGGCCTAATTACAAGACGGGTGTTCGTGACATTTATTTCAGGATGAAAGCCGAGCGTGACTTTGCATCTATAGGAATTGAATTAGGTCACCATGACGAAGAATTGCAGGAACTGTATTTCGATCAGTTTGGGCAACTTCGCAAGATCTTGGAGTCAACTCTAGACGAGGAGTGGAGCTGGAAACTACATCAGGTCAATGAATTTGGGCAGACGGTTTCTAGGATAGAGAAAATATTACCTGCAGTGAATGTGATGGATGAGATGGATTGGCCGGAAATAATTTCCTTTCTCAAACCAAGAATTATAGCCTTGGATGAGTTTTGGGAAATGGTAAAACCCGGGTTTGAGAGTTAGTACGTTGGTTAGTTTCAAACCACGGTGGACGCAGAGAATTACGCGGAGGACACAAACTCATGCAATTTATCTGAATTGGTAAGGACGCAGATAATCTCTATTAGGTCATGTATTTATGCTAATTCGGTATTGTTATGGTGTTAAAAGCATGAGAGGGAGAGCGATGATGTCGCTCTCCCTCTCAACATGATTCTAGTCCATCAGAATTTTCTTAGGCGAATCAATCGAACAGCTCTCTAAAATCAGATAGTTAAAGCCACGTGTTTTATCTTCTCGCGATTGTAAGTATATGAGATGTGGATCGTCCCATCCTTCGCCTGAATGATAGCTGGGTAACTGAACTCACCTTTAGGTTGATCCTCTAACACATATAATTCTTCCCACTTTATTCCGTCCAAGGACATCATCAGAGAAAGCTTGTTTCTACCGTTCTTGATAGGATTGCAAAGCAATAATTGTATGCTGCTTTTTAAGGTTACCGCATCTATTCCTGAATTGTTATGGATCAATCCTGTGGATTCTACAGTAGACCAAGTTTTACCATTATCCGAGGACCAAGTCGTTCCGATCACATCTTCTTGAGTTCTGGCGAGCATTTGAAGTTTTCCATTTGGATAAGTTAATATCGTCGGCTGGATTGCATGAAAAGCGCCGTTGTCGATTTCTATCTTTTTCCAATTTGTGATATCGGAAGTAGTAGTTTCCACATGCATGCTCCAAATGCCATTTGTTTCGAAGCTGCTTGGGTGGAGAAGTGTGCCGTCCGACAAAGTCACCGCTTTATTCTTTACTGGACCCAACATTCCAGGGGGAATTTGAATGGCTTTAGACCAGGTCTTTCCTCCGTTATCTGAGGTTTTGTAGAGTCCCCACCATTCTCGGGGATTTGGCCCTTCTTTGTAAAAAAGAACTAGCTGTCCATTCGGATTCTGGTAAAGGACTGGGTTCCAAGTAGGATTTCGGAAGTCTTTGTTTTCCACTCCATCAGCTACCATTTTGGGAGTAGACCAAGTTCCTTTTTCTAAAAGAGAAGTATAAATACTTACATCAGGATGTCTTTCGTAACTCCCTCCAAACCAGGAAGCCATTATTCCTCGGTCTGTCTCCACTAAGGTGGAAGCATGACATGAAGGGAAAGGCGCTTCTTCATAGATGAATCCAGAGCTGAGGATTTTCACAGTTGGTTTGTCAGGTTTAGGGAAAAAGCTGAAGAGAGATAAAATGAAAAGTAAGGTTTGCATGAGCTAATTATGGGTTTGATTAAATAAGATACTATTTTGAAAAAGAGGTGGTGTCTGGTGCTTACCTGATTTGCTTCCACTGAATTTCAGTAAAATCTACAAAATGTTCCCAATCCTCCCAGGTTAAATTATGCTTGCCTTCACGGATATGATAGCCTGCGAAAGGTTGAATGATAGGTGAGCCTATTTCTTCAAAAGCTAATGGGAAGTTAACCTCCTGATTGTAGATCTCAGAATAAATCCGCGATCCCAATTGCATGGAGATGTACTCACCTTTTGGGTCTGACCATTGATCTCCTCTAGCACTGGCGAAATACAGCGCACGTGGCGCAATTAGTGCAGCTAGCATGTGCTGATCCACCGGCAAATCTTCTTCTTGACCGTTGTAGGCTGTAAAGTTATCTGTAAACCAATGAGGAAAACTGGTGTTGATTACAGCCACTGTTTCTCCATATTTTCTTCTGGAAATTGCAGCACCGCCACAGCCTGATTCATTTGGAAAGGCCACTGACCAGCGCGTATCATTCGCGGCGGCCCAAAGTGTCGTTTTCCCAGCTCGTGAATGACCAGCCAATGCAGATTTTCTAGTATCAAATATTGGATCCTGCTGGAAATAATCCATTGCCCGCATTGCTGCCCACGCCCAAGCTCCAAAAGTTCTCATGCCATCTGCCTTGTCCAACTCTTCGGGATAAAGTGTATTTAGAATTCCTTCAGAGAATCTTTCGGCATCATCCGGAGCCACCGTCTCTCCATGAAAGGATGCTGTAGCATATCCTCTATCAATCAACTCTGAAACTGGCCAATAACCTTCCTCTACTAGCTTTCCATCTGCATATTTGGGTTGATAATTGATTAGTAGAAAAATTGGGAACGGACCTTTTCCACTCTTGGGAAGAAACACGTTCAGGCGCATCGTGTGCGATTTTCCATTTCTGGATACTGTTATATTCACTTCTTTTAGAATGGCTTTTTCCGGATATGGATTTTGGCTTTCCTGCACTTCTGAATATAAAATATGATCAAAGTCACTCGGGATATTTCCATAGACATGTTCTCGGAAAAGATCCAGAATCTCAAGTCTGCGAATCTCTTCCCAATCTTGCTGTGTGCTGATTACCTTGCCTCTGAGACTTACAAAAATGTCTGGAAGCGTGATGTCAGGAACCTTACTTTCGTCGTAATTAGCGTTATGCTGGGCCATGGAAAATGAATTGTTGACTAATAAAAAGAAAAGAATCAGATAAGTTTTAAATGCCATGAATCGGAAGTGATGTGAATTCTAAGGATTTGGAATAAGTAAGAGTAATTTATTAAAAACTAATGAATTACTGTCTTTTGCCAAAGTTTATGAGTTTGTGTCCGGCATTTTCCCTAATAATTTAAACATTCCCTGAATTCAACAAATAGGTCTTTTACCCTATTTTCTAAAGTAGAAATACTTGCTGATTGATGAAGCTAGATAAGCTATGAACGAGCTGCTGAACTCAATTATAATTGATCAAATCTGGAGCAGACACATAGGTGTCTGATTTTCTGAACCTTAAGTTTTTGCGAAAGCTAAAAGCGAATTTGGAATTTCCTTCGTCATCCGTAGGGATATAGGTTCCTTTTATTTCCATGGTTCCGAAGATCAGGTTTTCATTTCGCACTCGCATCCCAAGGCTGATTCCTGTATAGTTTTGATATTGATTTTCGCAGCTAGGACATTTCAATTTTGCCCAATAAAAGGAAGTGAAAGGAGCTACCCTAAACCCAACCAAAGACCAAGGAGTAAAAAGGCTCGACTCAAAGCCTAAAGAGTATCTTTTTGTAGCATCCACTTCTTCTACGCGCAATCCGGGAATAGTATTGCCTCGGATCGTCAACCAGTCATTGTCTACTCTGTCAAATAATTTTGTATAGAAAGCCGAAGCGGAATTCCTGATTTTGTATTTGCCTATCGAGAACGCTTGAGTATAGAATGTGCCTCCAGCCTGTAGCACGCCATCTTCCCAATTACCACTTCGAAAATAGCTAGCTGCATTCAGGGTCAGTTCGTAAAAGCTTCCGCTTTTTGAAGCTCCTTTATAGTTGAAATTAACTCCTGCATAAGGTCTAGAAACCGATATCGTGTTTATGTATCCCACGGTAGTGGAAAGGTTGTAACCAAAGGGAATGTCCTCCGTCCGGCCAAAACCATAGACATATTGGGTCTTTAAGAAGTCCTGTTGATAAAGGCTGAATTCTGCTAGAATTCCCTTGCTGTCATGATATCTGCGCTCATCCATCACTTCCTTTTGTTCTGGCTGATTCACAAAATCTCCATCATAAAGGCGTAAAGCAAGAAATTCCCTTCGTCTATCCTTGAAGGTTTTCTCCGAACCGAAATTGTAGCCGGTCCATACATCCATGATGTTGTATTTGTAATTTAGAAAGGAGGAATCAGGTTTTGATCTTACGTTTCTTGACCAATTCTGGCTCCAACTGGCACCGCCTGCCATTTTGGAATAGGGGGAAACTAAAGGCCTTTCCAGCATGATCCCCGTAGAATATTCGATTTCCTCTCCTTGACTTACCCCTGAATTCAGCTGTGTATAGTAGACCATAAAATCAGCTAAACTTCCCATCAAACTACTTTTGGAATAAGCCACTCCTACACCTGTCTTCGGGCTTCGTTCAAGGTCATATAGCATGTTAAATTCGAAACCTTGAGCCCTTCCATCTACATTGGCATCATATACTTTGAAAAGTGGCGCAGTAGGGATGCTTCCACCTACAGATCCACCAATGCTGAAAATGTCCCGGGTGACCACGGTTAGATCCACAGAGTCAGTTCCATCTACAGGTGTGACTACTATCCGGCTTTCAAGAATAAACGGTTGATCCCTCAGGAATCGCTCATTATCACCGAGTTTGTATGGGTTTAACTGTCCGTTTGGTTTGATGAATAGGTGTTGGCGGATAGTTTTCTCTCGGGTATTTGTATGGAGTTTATTTGCAATTCTACCTACTTTCTGGACTATTGGCTTCTGACGTCCATAGATAGAAAATTCAAACCCAATGGTTTCAACCTCAATATTTCGGATGATCATCCCTGCATAAGGAAGAAATTTTGCCTCCGCTTTTTCTACCAGTACTGTGTCCCTATTAGATTTGGTGATAAAATCCATGCCTTTGTCCAGTGCCTTTTGAGTGATCGACACCTTTGACGTGTCATTCGCATCTTGGGCAAAAATTTCTACACTTATGCCAACTAGTATAAGTAGGGTAAAAAGAGCTTTAAATGAGAATTTAGACACGTTTATTAATTTCTTTTAGAAAAAGAAGGCTGCTTTTTTGGTGCCTTAAAGAATATAGTTGATTTATAGCATTTTCTTTGCCAAGCTTTCAAAGCTTCCAAGAGTTTGGGAAGGAGGTTGAGGGGTGGAGTCGGTTTACAAGAAAATTACAACCCTTCTTGATTTCAAAGCCTAATTACTGAAATCAGAATTTGAGTGTTCATAAAGAACCGGTTCTTCATAGTTTAAAAATAACTTCTATTTATGATTTTAGAAATGCATGGCTCTATATGATTTATTTTTTATTAAATTGTTATATATAGTAGAGAATATCCTTGATACTGTTTTATTTAATTAACGAGGGTCAAATAATTTCATAGAGCTTTATATATAAGTTTATATATTTATTTGTGTGCCCTTATGATTTTGTATAAGGGTAATTTAAGACGAGAACTAATCTGTCAAATATTTTTTCTCCATAATTTCTTCTGTTTAGCTTGTAGGAGAACTCATTGAGGTAGTTCTGAAGATACCTGTAGGTTATCATATAGTTAATTCTTGATAGTTTTATTTTCAGCTTGCTGATTGCTTCTAATACCCATTTTAAGGTCTAAATGGCTACTTTTTTCCTATTTCTATAATAGAAAGCGTTGGTCTATAAATTAATATAATGCTCAACATTTGCCTTTGTATAATTAATATAAGGCTAAAACTCTCTTAACATTATAGCATGGTATATTATTTACTTTTGATTCATAATTAAAAGAAAGAACCTGCTATGACAGGCTCTTAGATAAACTGTATTGAATAATTCTCAGTCATCCAACGCTTAAATTTTATGCATTCAAAATTACGATTATCTAAAATCATCTATGCTTCTGCATGTATGGTTATTTGTGCTGGATTAACTACTAATCCATACCCGCTTGTCGCCAAGGGTATTGAAAGGGAGGCGGCATTGAAATTGAATGCCCCGTTTTCCGGTTTAGTTTCCGTTCCACAATTAATCTCCGGTACGATAACGGATGAAATAGGAGCTCCACTGCCCGGTGCAACAATTCGTGTTAAAGGAACTACAAACGGCACAGTAACTGATCTTGACGGGAAATTTTCTATCGATGTTGAAGAAGGTTCAGTTCTTCAAATTTCTTATTTGGGATATATTCTGCAAGAGATTTCAGTGAATGGGCAATCAGAAATAGCTGTCCAATTAGAACCAGATGCCACGCAATTGGATGAAATGGTTGTGGTTGGTTACGGTTCCCAAAAAAGGTCAGACGTCACTGGTGCCATTAGTTCTGTTAAAAGAGAAGATTTCAATCAGGGTGTGATTACGAATCCAGTTGATCTTTTGCAGGGGAAAATGGCCGGTGTGAATATTTCTGCAACTAGTGGTGAACCAGGTGCTACTCAAAATGTGATTATCAGGGGTATTGGTAGTTTGCGTTCGGGCACGCAGCCGCTTTACGTAGTCGATGGCTTTTTGCTCGACAATTCCTCTACAGGAATTGCTTCCAATCCACTAAGCTTCCTTAACCCTAATGATATTGAAAGTATGGAAGTCCTAAAGGATGCCAGTGCAACGGCTCTTTATGGTTCCAGAGCATCCAATGGGGTTGTGGTAATTACCACTAAAAAAGGGAAAGCAGGAGCCACTCAAATGAATTTTTCTGCTTCCACGGCGATGTCGTCCATGTCTAATAAAATAGATGTTTTCAGTGCCGATGAATTTCGTAGGCAAGTGGTTGCCGCGGGAGGAGCTTTGGATGACTTTGGAGCTAATACAGACTGGCAGGATGAATTAAGCCAAATTGGTTATTCTAATGATCTCAATTTTTCGATGAGCGGAGCCAACAAAGAGAACTTTAGCTATTTCACTTCGGTAGGATTTCAGGATCAAGAAGGAATTCTGAAGAATAGCGATCTGAAACGTTACTCAGGAAAACTGAACATGAATCAAAAGGCTTTCAAAGGCAGGATGAATGTAGACTACAATTTGACGGCTTCTCATACCGAAAATTTGCGGCCTAGCATTACCTCGACTATAAGTGATATGCTTAGCCTAAACCCTACAGTAGCTCCATACACAGATGGTGAGCCGACGTTGCTGAATACAAATGCATTAAATCCACTAGCTAGGTATAATCTGTATAGTGATCAAGCTGCCAATAACCGTATTCTGGCGACTATTGCTCCCTCAATCGAGATACTGGATGGTCTTACGTACAAGTTGAACCTCGGTGTTGATTACTCCAGCACAGATAGATACCAGCAGTACAAGCCTTATACGGCTGTCATAAATGAGTCCAATATTTCCGACGGTTCGCTCGACGAGGCTATAAGTACAAATGCCAATAAATTAGTCGAGAATACACTTACCTATAATTGGAATAATTATCAACACAACGTAACCGTATTGGCGGGACATTCTTATCAGACGTTTTTGGATGAAACAAGAATAACTTCTTACCGGGGTTTCGCAGACAATAATATTGAACCTAGGTTCCAAGACCATAACAGTACTAGCGAGTATCCTACTACGGTAAATTCATCTGCGGTTAAGAACGAGTTGCAATCTTTCTTTGGTAGACTGAACTACATATACGCTGATAAATACCTGTTTACGGCTACGTTTCGTGCTGATGGATCTTCCAAGTTTGGAGATAATAACAAATACGGATACTTCCCATCATTTGCATTGGGATGGAATTTAAGCAAGGAAGCTTTTATGGCCAACTCTGTTTTCAACAACCTAAAAGTGCGTGCAAGCTGGGGTAAAACTGGTAACCAAGAGATTCCTTCCAAGATCACAAAAGCCAGTTATTCAGAGGATAGATTAGCAACAGGAGGCGGCAGTCTTAGTACTTATCCAATTGATACAGATGCCAATTCATTAGACGGTTACCCGTATGGAATTGTATTTACACGTTTGGCAAATCCAAATTTGCAATGGGAAGTATCTACTCAAGTTGATTTGGGAATTGATTTCTCAGTCTTTAATAGCCGATTGACAGGTACGTTGGATTATTTCAACAAAGTGTCTTCCAATATCTTGCTCGAAGTAGTTCCTGCCGACCCTGTACAGCCTACCTCTACCTATTGGAACAACATCCAGGATATGAAAATCCATAACTCTGGTTTCGAATTGGGCTTGGATTACACTAGCGATATGCAGAGCAACTTCTCCTATACTATTGGAGGTAATGTTACTTTCATTAAAAATGAGGTGAAAGATTCACCCTATTCGGTATTGACCACTGGCGCAGCTCAAGGTGCTGGTCAGACAGGCGCGACTATCAACGGCTATATCAATAATGAGCCTATCGGTGCATTCTACATGCTTCAGTTTGATGGGATTGGAGAAGATGGGCAGAACAAGTTTAAGGATATCAATGGAGATGGTGCAGTATTGGACGATGATCGTAGTGTGGTGGGAAGTGCAATTCCAAAATTCATCTATGGTTTTCATATGAATTTTAAGTACAAAGCTTTTGATCTAGGGTTGAACTTTAATGGTACATCAGGAAGCAAGATTTATAATCATACGGCCATGTCACTGTTCACTAAAGCACAATTATCCAGATCGAATAACGCAACGGATTTCGCCGCTGAGTTTCCTGAGGAGTCGTTTAACAATTCCAATACTGTTTCAACTCGCTTCTTAGAGAATGGCTCTTTCTTTAGATTGAACAACGCTACGCTTGCTTATAGTCTGAATACAGAAAAGATCGGTCTGGAGAATGTGTTTCAAAATGTCCGATTTGCATTAACAGGCCAAAACTTATTTGTAATCACAGATTATTCAGGATTTGATCCAGAGGTAAATACTGGATCCACTTCAGCTGGAATTCAAACTTTTGGTATAGACCGTTTTACCTATCCACGAGCAAGAACATTTTCGCTCAGTCTTAATTTAATGTTCTAAAAAGAAAATTGATGATTATTAAATCATATAGAAAAGCACACTAAAATGAAAAATATAAGATTTCACAAAATACTCCCGATAGTTGCACTTGTATTCGCATTCATCGGTTGTACAGACTTAAATGAAGAAATTCTAGATGAGTCCTTGACCGGAACTGGCCAAGCGGAAGTTGTCAGTGGATCCATCGCTCCCGTCTATGGTATGCTCCGTCAGGTATGGTTACACACAGTTAATTTTGGACTTCAAGAGGTTGCCTCAGATGAAGGTATCCTTCCCTATCGTGGGGGTACGGATTGGTTTGATGGAGGTAAGTTTATTTCGGTACATCAGCATCTTATGACGCCAAGTAATGGCTTGGTAGGAGATGCTTGGACCTACATTACCCTGACATTATCTAGGGCAGTATTGGCAGAGGAAAGACTGCGTTTAGAAGTTGAAAATGGGAATACAAACGCCCAAGATGCACTTTATGAAATGGTAGCCATGAAGGCCTATCTTAATATGCTGGCTCTTGATAATTGGGGGCTTGTATTCAAGAAAAACGCATCTAGCGAAACATCAGAACTTCTTAGGGGACAAGAGGCGATCACTTATATTGAAAGTGAATTATTGTCTGTGGTGGACGTGATTAAAAGCGATAAAGGGCCTGGTAGATTGAACAAGCATGCTGTAAGTGCTTTATTGGCTCGTTTATATTTGAATGCTGCAGTTTATCGAAATCCATATGGCACACCTGACTTTCAATCAGGTGATATGGATAAGGTAATCCAATACACAAGCAATATTATCGGTGGACCGTATTCTTTGTCCGCAGAATATTTTGAACTGTTCAATGACGATAACTACACGAATTCCGAAATCATATTTTCTCTTGATCAAAGAGGAGTTCTTGCGACAGAGCACAGTAGATGGGCCTACTGGCCTATATCCGGCGATCTAATTCCAAGACCGGAATTTCCAAACACACGTGGAACCGATGCGGTAGCAGTTACTCCTGATTTTTATCAGACCTGGGTAGACGCTTATGGAGATGTGGATCCGGCTGAGGCCGATGCTCGTTTCTTCCAAGAGAATACAATTATCCCTGAGAATCTTAAGGATCTTACGGGTGTGAATCCAACCAATGATTCGGAGCATTACTATTCCATAGAGGCCACGGATTTTGAAATAAACAGGGGAATACTTCGCAATATTATATGGGGTCCTAGAAAAGACGGGGGAGGAAATATTTTGACTGACGATGCGGGTAAAGTAAGGATCTATCCAGTTATCAATAAAAGAAGTAGTGGAGCAAACATTCGCTATGTTGACCATACGCTCAAGGTAGATTTCACAAACGAGGGTAGCTTACATAATGCGGGATATCGATTCTCAAAATATCAGTTTAGCCATACAGCTCCCAATTGTTGTAGCTACAGCAGCGTTGATTTAGTCTTGGTTCGTTTGGGCGAGATTTACTTGATGCGCGCTGAGGCTAAGTTGAGAAAAGGTGACAATGCTGGTGCTCTGGCAGATATCAATACCTTGAGAACTTCCAGAAATGCACGTCCGGCACAGACACCTGCGGCATTGAATGCTATTGATCTTGATATTTTATTCCGAGAAACTGGATTTGAACTGTATTGGGAAGGTCATAGAAGAAACTATCAAATACGATTCGGGAAATATGAAGGCAGCTGGACGGAGAAGAACAATACAGATGTCAACAAAAGGTTATTTCCTATTCCTCAAAAAGCGATTGACGGAGCATCAAACGAAGATGGATTCTTAGTACAAAACCAAGGTTACTAAAACCTATTAACCTATAATACCAAAAGCCGATGGGATTTCTCATCGGTTTTTTCGGTTATGGTTGTTTTTATAGCCGCAGTGTGCACGGCGTCCCGATATCGGATACGAAGAGCTGGCGTTGTCCTGCTTCTCCAGAAGCAGGGGTTAGTAGTTTTTTATTTGTATCAGAGTTTTTTAAATAACTCTTATTGGGAATAAGGTATTTGTGGCGACACCAACGTTTGCGTTTGATGAATTTTCACCACACGTTCCTATGGAACGAAAATATGCAAACACATTTTTATACTACATACCAATTGTTCCGACGGAAAGAACGGATTCTTTGCTTCGGTTTGTGTCTCCACAAACCGAATGAACTAGGCATTGATTACTTCAATTTCAAATACCTAATCTATTCTTTCTATCATGTTTTTTTTCAGATCAATACTAAAGTGATCAGAAGGAAGGGAATGAAATAGTTTGCCAAAAATGCCAAAGAACTGCACGAACTCAGTATTTAAATTGGTTTCCGCACTGTAAGTTTTCTTTGATACAGAAGAAAGAAACTCTTTATAAAAAACAATTCTATCCTCCGAAATCAGTCTTTTTCCTATTTCATCACCATTTTTCAAAAGATAAAAATCATCGATGATCTTTTGATTGTCTGGATTGGAAGAGGTTTGTTTTTTTATGGATTCAAGTTTTTCATTCAGAAAAAAATCTCCGTCTTTTTCATTCATTTGGCCCCAGTCCAGTAGTTCTTCATTGCTGATTGATTCCAAAAGTAAAGCAAGATCGGCTGGCCAATCCGAAGGAATAAATCTAGATTTTGTCAGCTCCAAAAGATGATTTCTGGTGTACTCAAAGTAATCCTTGGAAGCTAGAATTGTGCTGTCCCAGATTCCGGGATCTTGCTTTTCCAGAAGCCAGTTATGCTCCATTCGGTAGAGATCAAAAAACTCGTTCATGTGATCTACTTGTGTGAGCGAAATTGTTTCGATTTCCAATTGCGAAATATTGGTGGTTTTTAAAATTTTGTACGCAGGCGGAAAAGCTGCCAGAGAAGGCACTTGAATATTATACATGATATTGGTTGGGTCTTGGTAGAGTCCCGTGTCATTGATGTGCATGTGCCCAGCGAAGTGTATTTTGATGCCTGCTTCAGAATAAAGTTTGCTCGTCTCAGGAGTAGGAACTCGTTCAAGTTGAAATTTTCTTGATCCGAAAAGCGACTTCATCTCGTCAGAAGCCCCATCATGAAATTCCACTAGTGGATAATGGCTGAAAGAGATCAAGGTTTTGCCACGCTTTTCAGCTTCATTGGATACCTTATTGATCCAGTCTAGCTGATGGATCTTATGCATAGATGCTTGATTAAAACCCACGGATGATCCCTTCCAATTTTCGCTAGACTCTGCACCGGTATGAGTATAAACATTCCCGTCCAGAGCTAGTAGCCAGATTCCTTCTACAGGCTCGACCACATAGCTGGCGTCTGGCAAAAAAAGCCCTGAATTTCCCGCTTGATACATTCTCCGTTCCAGAATAGCCGAAGCTTTCGCTTGATCAAAAGTGTAATTATCGTAATCGAGTTCCTGAAATGGATGAGCCCAGAAAATGTCTTTTTGGCTGGGGAAAAACCCATGATTTCCTAGCGCTTTGGTTATTTCCGGATATCCCCAATAGTTGATCTGATCAGATTTGGCAATATGGGAAGAAGAAAAGAAATCCAAAGAGCCCGCAATTGCTTGCTCAGATCCATCAACTCCGAGAAAATCACTTTTCCCTGCTATTCCACCAAAAGGCTTGACTGGATCGTGATTTCCGGTGGTCAGGAAAAATCGCATGCCCGATTCCCTAGCGTACTGATCAAGAATTTTCTTCAATGCCAATACATTCATCGGCTGTCCGTCATCCGTGAAGTCGCCTGGAAGCACTACTATTTTGATTCCTTTTTCCTTCAGATCTTCCAAGGCGCTGATGAAAGCAAAATAGGTTTCATTGAAAAGTCGTGTGGAATTCAACTGGCTTTTCATAGTTCGAATCGTGGCGAATTTGCCAGTGGCTGGATTGAAGACGCCTTTAAACTCTTCTGACTTTAGATCGGCATATACGTCTTGAAGATGGATGTCAGAGAGAAAAGCGATTTCGTTCGTTTCCGTCTGGGCTTGCAAAGTAGTATTGGTGCAGATTAATTGTAATGCAACCCCAAGGATAGTCGGAAGAATGTGGTTTTTATTCAAAATGGGGAGATGTGTTTCTAGTTCTTGACCAAAACAGGATTAGGTCTTTCGTATCCTTGTTCTTCAAAAATAACTTTATAATCAGATTTGAAGAACGTGGAAGGCTGGTAATAATCCGTAGAAATTACTTGTGCTCCTGAGGCTTTGGCTTTTTCAAATGTGGAGAAATCATTAGCTCTTGCTTCTTTCGTATCTGAATCCGCGCGAGTCCTTATCATGTAACCTTTTTTGACTAGCTCTCTGATATAGGCCTCATCTTTCACTGCATTATTTATTATCCTAAATCCAGCAGTAGAATTGCATTCCTTTTTGTTTACAAAAAGCACTGCATCTTTCAGTTCTGGTTTTGCACTCAGGTATCGATCTGTTTTCTCTTCGTTTTCATCAAGCACAAAAAGAAATTTCCCTCTAACATCATCGACATTTGGCCAGTTTCCGGCGAGTACAGCTGTTTCCAAATTTGCATAATTCCCTTTCACCATATCTGGTGTGATCAAATGATCCATTCCCAAATGTGTTCTGATTTCCAAATCAATACTATCCAAAGCTGCTGCCATAAAGGGAAGGGTGGGACGGGTGCCCGGAATATTTCCATCTTTTGCATTGATCAAAATAAAAATCGGATAATGATCAGGATTGCTTTCGCTCCACTTTTTAAGCGCTTGCAGTGCATCGGCAAAGAGTAAATAGTGAGATTGAAAATCCAGGTCCTGCACATGAAACATCTTTAATCCAGGTTTAGAAAGCGCATCGTTAGGATCATACTCAGGAAGGGTTCCACCACCGCTTTTTATCAATTCTAACCCTTTTGGATTGGAATATTTTCCGCCTTCAGGATCGTGATATACATCAAGTTCAAGATTTCTTAAGCCCAGATCTAGCTGAGCTTCTAATGGAATATGTGCGTATTCTAAGCTCTGTGCAGCAGATGGGTTTACTTTGGCTAAGTAGGCAAGCAGCTCTGGAGCCATTTGACTTTTGTAACTGTTATGACTGCCGATTACCTGAATCTGATTTAGCTTGAGGTTTTGGGCGGAAAGTTGTAGCGAAAATAATAAGCTTAAAAGCGTAATAATGAAGCTCGGTGTGGATTTCATAGTATTAGGATTAAGCAGCAAGATTCATTTTTTTGAAATGAAATTCTGAAATATTGTTTCACGTTTTTGTTATGATTTCAAAATGGGAGAGAAAGCTATAAATCCTTGTAATTGACTTAATTTCAAGGTGCTGAGAATTTCAGTCGCTTCATTTATTCATGTATAATGAATCCATACTTTATCAATATGTTAAGCCTTTGCTTTTTCATTTTAGAGTTGCCTTAAATCCTATCTAATGGGCTATTTTTAGGAATGAATAAATTTATTTCAATTCCGCTTTTTCTGCTTCTGCTAGTTACTTTTCAGCTTTCTGCCCAGAATTCAGAGAAATTTCAAATCCACTCTCACAACGATTATTTACAGACTGTCCCTTTTTGGACGGCATATTCAGCAGGAGCATCGTCTATCGAAGTAGATGTGATTTTAAAAGATGGTAAACTGATGGCAGCACATGAAGCCGCTAGCATCGATCCAAAGCGAACCATTGAAAGTCTTTATTTAGATCCTATCGCTGAGGGAATGAAAAATGGATTGATAGGCAAGATCAACTTTCATTTGCTAGTAGATCTCAAAACCGAGGGATATACTACACTGGAAGTACTGGAGGAAAGTATGAAGAACTATCAAGATGTTCTCTATTCTGAGGATAATCCTGGAGGATTGAAATTGATAATTTCAGGAAATAGACCAAAGCCTGCCGACTATAAGAATTACCCCTCATGGATGCTTTTTGATTACCAGAGCATGGAATTGACTAAGGATCTACCCTGGGACAAAATTGGGATGGTGAGTCTGAGCTTTCGTCAATTTTCCATCTGGAATGGAAAAGGGAGAATGGTGGAGGAGCAACGAGTAAAGCTTCAGGACTTCATTGAACTAGTTCATAGTTTTGATAAGCCAGTCCGCTTTTGGGGTTCTCCGGATAGCAAGTCTGCCTGGAAGGCTTTCCATGAAATGGGAGAGGATTATATCAATACCGATCATCCGATTGAGGCAGCAGATTACTTGAATAAGTTGGGTGAAAATATCTATCAAAATACTTCAATACATGAGATCTACCAGCCGACTTTTGAAGCAGACGGAGCTGAAATGCCCGTAAAAAATGTGATACTGATGATAGGAGATGGGAATGGATTGGCACAGATATCCTCTGCATTGTTTTCTAATGGAAATCAACTCAACCTTACTCAGTTGAAGAACATAGGCTTGATCAAAACTCAGGCGGCAGATGATTTTACTACTGACTCTGCTGCAGGTGCTACCGCGTATGCTACTGGTGAGAAAACAAATAACCGTGCGATTGGAGTTGATACGGAAGAAAAATGGCTAAGCAATTTGCCAGATATTCTTTATGAGTATGGGTTCTCAAGTGGAATCATCACCACAGATCAGTTGACTGGAGCTACTCCGGCATCCTTTTATGCGCATCATCCCGAGCGCGATGATTCTGATCAGATTGCAGCTTATTTACCAACAAGTAAATTGGATCTATTCATCGGTGGGGGAAGAGATTCGTTCGAAGCCCAGCTTGAAAACCTGAAAAGCGCAGGATTTACCCTAGTTGAAAGTTTAGAACAGACTGAGGCAGGTCGTGTTGGCTATTTTGCAGCAAAAGGCTCTCTGCCAAAAAAGTTGGATGGGAGAGGCGATTATTTGTTAAACAGCACAGCATTCGCACTTGAATTTTTCGATCAAAAAGGGGCTCCATTCTTCTTGATGGTGGAGGCAGCAAATATTGATTCTGGGGGACATTCCAATAGTACTTCAACGATTGTTTCTGAAATGCTGGATTTTGATGAGGTAATCGGGAAAGTGATTCAGTATGTGGATACGAACCCAAATACCTTATTAATCATCACTGCAGATCACGAGACAGGTGGAGTGTCCATTCCGCAGGGAGATATAGCTTCGGCAACTGTGGAATTGGCTTATCATAGCGATGACCATACCGGTATAATGGTTCCGGTATTTGCCTATGGAGCTCATTCAGATGACTTCAGAGGAGTATATGAGAACTCAGCCGTATTTCACAAGGTCATGAACTTAGTAAAACGATATCACCAGAAATAACCTTCTTCTTACCTTCTTCCTGCTATAGTAAAAGGAAGCATAAAGAGGTTTCTGATAAAGTCAAACGATAGGTCTACAGCAAAGCCCAAAAGTCTAAAAGGAAGCAAAATCAACCAGAAGATAGGATAAAGAAGTAAGCCTATGATCGCCAATGGCCAGCATAGCACGAATAGAATACACCAGAGTAGGAAGCTTATCATATTTTTTGTTTAGAAACCTAACTTCAATACCTGTTCCATATTCGGAAATAGGGCTTAATTGGAAATGAGTGACGATAAGTAATGATTTGCTGTATCAATATCGTACACGAATACCTGTGTTTCGGACAATTTGGAATGCCGGAGAAGTGTCCAACACCTTGTTGATAAATTATCAGAGGGTCTTCTGTCTTTATTTGGTAGCAAAGCATGAAAAAATATAAATTAATTAGTACGAAAGGCCTATTTTTGCTCTGCTTACCTTTTATAAAAAATTTATAAAGCCTATTCAAAAAGATGATTTTTTTTTTCTAAATTGGTGTAAAGAGTTTTGGAGGTCTCATATAGCATTTATATATTTTAATAAAAAGATAAAACAGTACAGTTATTCTTTTAAATCTGTTATAGATCTCTTGCGAGATAAGGCGATTATTCTCATGTGGCATGTTGAGTATTTTCCATAGGGTGTCTAAATAATATTGTTATTCGGCTTTTTATTCTATTTAAAATCCATTTTAACAGTAAAATTCCAAGCGGAGTAGTAGTGTTTTTAGATGTTTTTTTGAGATTTTGGTTCGGGGAAAGTTCTGTTAACTTGTTGGATTTTAGTGGATTGATTCTTTTTTAATGGATCGAAAGTATTTTGTGTCTGAATGATAAAGGTGATTGTATAGCAAGTTGCTATAATGATCTGTAATAAATTTTTAATTGATTGTTAACCTAAGATAGATTGCCAATGATATACTCAAAAAAAGCCTTTGTAAGGAGCAGTTGATATTTCAGGGAATTCCTCGCTGCACAATATCTGTACGCCTATTTAATTTTTTAAATAATAGGCGAAATTTCTAGTCAATAGTACAAATAAACCTCTTAAATCATGAAAATATATTTACATAGACGACTCCTATGGGTGTCTAAAAGAATCTTGTATGGGTTCTTGTTTCAGCTGATTTTTTGCTCGATGCTTTTTGCAAATCCTGAGCAAAATCTTCAGACGAATAGTAATCAAATGCAAATGCAACCCGGTATTGAAAATGTGTCTGCCGGAGATGTTATTAATGAAGGTAGCCTTCCTCTAAACAATGCGGTAGATGTAACCGTGACAGGTACAGTCATTGATGAAACAGGACTACCTCTACCAGGTGCTACAGTTTCAGTAGCAGGAACTACTTCAGGAACAATAACTGACGTAGATGGAAAATTCTCAATAACAGTATCAGAAAATGCGGAGTTGATTTTTTCCTACATTGGATATGATCCACAGCGAGTAGCTGTTGGAAATCGAACGGTCATAAATATTACACTTCGGCCTGATGCTACAGCTTTGGACGAAGTAATTGTAATTGGATATGGTACGACCAAGCGAAGTGATTTGACTGGCTCAGTTGGCTCAGTAGATGCTGAAGCACTCAGAGAACGTCCAGCAGCCTCCTTAAATCAGGCATTAGCCGGAAGAATATCTGGTGTGCAAGTCAACAATAACTCTGGTAGACCAGGAGGAAGAACTACTGTAAGAATCAGAGGATTTAGCTCAATCAACTCTTCCAACAACCCACTTTATGTGATAGATGGAGTTCAGATGCCAGTTGGAACGTTTGATCAACAAACAAATGCGATAGACTATATCAATCCGAACGATATTGTTTCTGTGGAAGTGCTTAAGGATGCTTCTTCTACTGCGATTTATGGATCTAGAGGTGCTAATGGTGTTATTCTAATTACCACCAAAAAGGGTAGATCAGGTGAGGGAGTTGTGACGTACAATGTGGATTTGAGCGTGCCTGTAATTGGTCCAAACAGACCTGAGGTATTAAATGCTAAGCAATACCTAGCAACAGAGGATCTCGCATGGGCAAATATGGCAAAGTATGATCCACAAGGCTGGGCTGATGGCAAATGGGCCTATCTAAATCCTGCATTAAGAAGGACGGATCCACGAATATTTGATAGTCAAGGTAATCCGCTTTACGATACCAATTGGCTGGAAGAGACAACTCAGAATAAGCTTTCTCAAAACCATCAATTAGGTTTTTCTGGCGGAAATGAACGTACTTCTTATTCACTTTCTCTAGGCTATAGAGATGATCAAGGCTTAGTAAAGACATCTTATCAGAAGAGATATTCTACTCGATTTACTATGGAGGATAAGGTGAAATCCTGGTTAACAGTAGGGGGAAGTCTTAGCTATAATAGCCAAACTGAAAACCTGGTAGATGTAAGTGATGCGGTTGCTCGACAAATGGTGGAAGATTTCCCATTCTTACCAGTAAAGTATGAAGATGGGACCTTTGCTAACAACAGAGACTATCCATTCGCTGAAGGAACGATGAGTTCTATGCACCGCTTATATGGAAGAAAGTATATTCTTAATACCCAGACTACTTTGGGTAGTGCGTACACAAATATTAAGTTTTCGGACGCATTAGAAATGAGAACAGCTTTGGGTGTCAATATTCTTACTCAAGAAAATGATAGATCTGAAACGAGAACCTTGGCGATTGGCCAAAGTGGAACAGCGTCTAAAAGTTTAAGTAAAAACACATTCTGGTCGCTTGAAAACTACTTGACATATAATAAGGTCTTTGCAGAAAGACATGCAGTTAATGCCCTCCTAGGGATTTCTTGGCAGGAAAGTAATTATACTGGTATGAGTGCAAGTATTCAGAATTTCTCAACTGATTACTTCTTGTACAATAACCTAGGAGCAGGTAGCCAGCTACCAAGAGTAGGTTCTGGAGCTTCACGTGAAGCGTTGAACTCCTACTTTGCCAGAATTAATTACATCTTGGATGATAAGTATTTGTTTACTGCGACAGGTCGTGCGGACGGATCTTCGAAATTCGGTGATAATAACAAATATGCCTTTTTCCCTTCTGCTGCCTTAGCATGGAGAGTTTCTGAAGAAGGCTTCCTGAAAGGGAATCAGACCATTTCGAACCTGAAAGTGAGAACCAGTTTTGGATTGACAGGTAACTCTGAGATTCCTCCATATTCTTCTCTTTCGCTATTGAGCTCGAATTATTCGGCTATTTACAATGAAAATCAGGTAGGTGGAACTGGTATAAACAGACTGGCAAACCCAGACTTGAAATGGGAGAAAACTGCTCAGACAGATTTTGGCGTTGAGTTAGGGATGTTTAATAATCGCTTGAATGTAGAAGTTGATCTTTACTATAGAAAAACGACTGACATGCTACTGGATTCACCAGTACCTAGAACAAGTGGATATGCTACTATCAGAAGTAATGTAGGATCGATGGAGAATAAGGGAATCGAGTTTACCCTTAATTCTGTCAACGTTGATAGAGAAAATTTCAGTTGGAATTCTTCATTCAATCTATCTCTAAACAGAAACAAGGTATTGTCTCTAGCTACACCTGCGGATATTTTTGGAGTTGGTGGACCTAATTTTACTAACCAAACCAATATTATCAGAGTTGGTGAGCCAGTAGGTGCTTTCTGGGGTTTGACAAGATTGGGAACTTGGAGTGAAGCTGAAAGAGCAGAGGCTGCAGAATTTGTGAGTTACAGAAATGGACTTACAATTCTTCCAGGTGACATCAAGTATTTGGATGTCAATGGAGACAAAGCAATCAACGATTCGGATAGAATGATCATCGGTAATGGTAGCCCTGATTTCTGGGGAGCTATTTCTAACAGTTTCAGACTATACAATTTTGATCTTACTATCGAGCTTCAATATAGTGTAGGAAATGACATACTAGATATGACCCTCCACCCAAGTGAAGACCGTCAGGCACTGGCAAATAGCTACACCTCTGTATTGAATGCGTGGACTCCACAAAATCAGAATACTATGATCGCGGAGATCCGTGATACGCGTGCAGGATATGTGACCAACGTGGATTCTCACTGGGTTAAAGATGGTTCGTTTTTGAGAGGAAGAAACCTTTTGTTAGGGTATAATTTCCCTTCAAACGTAGCTAGCGCCATTAAGCTAAGTAGATTGAGAGCTTATGCTTCGGCTCAGAACTTCTTCCTTTTGACTGGAAAAGATGTTAATGGAGATCCAGAGACATCACCTATTCGGGGAGGAACCGGAAGTAACGTTTTCTCTCAGGGTATGAACTGGCACAGTTACCCAAGACCAACAATTTTCATGTTCGGTATTCAGGTAACTCTTTAATCCTTTTTCAACTTAAAGCGATATAACAAATGAAAGATAACATATATAATAAGGCAGGCAGATTGTTCCTTTTTGGAGCATTAGTGGCAGGATTTGTAGGTTGTTCAAGTTTTTTGGAGGAAGAAGATCCTTCTAATTTGACACCTGAAAGTTTCTACACTATTCCTGACCACGCAGAAGCAGCACTTGCTGCGGTTTATGCAGAGACGCGATTTATTGGTGGCGATGGTGGGATTTTCTCTTCCACATGGCAATTGCTAGAAGCTCCTACTGGGACTTCTACTACTGAGACAGCTCAAAATTCAGATTTGAATAACTTATACGGACTCATCTATGATGGAAGAACCCAACATGTGATTAACTGGTGGAATGGATTGTACAGAGTAATTGCACAAGCCAATCTTGTTATAGAAAAAGTTCCGGCTATCACTCCAATGGATGCTGCTCAGAAGACGAAAGTACTTGGCGAAGCCAGGTTTTTACGAGCTTGGTCTTATTTCTATTTAGTGAGATTGTGGGGAGATGTGCCTTTGGTTGTGCTTCCACAGACAGCCAGTTCTGAAAATTTCAAACCGGCACCTGCTTCTCAGGAAGAAGTTTATGCATTGATTTTGGAAGATTTGAAAGCAGCAGAAGCGGCAGGTTTGCCTTGGATGGATGTTAGTGGTAGAGCTTCAGCAGCGGCTACCAAATCTATGCTTGCCAAAGTATACTTAACAATGGCTGGCTTTCCGCTCAGCAAAGGAGCATCTCACTATCAGCTGGCTGCTGATAAGGCTAAGGAAGTGGTAGATTATGCAAATAACAACCCGCAATCGATCAATTTATTTCCTACTTATACGGCCATTCACGACGAGAAAAATGATAACAAATTGGAGCATATTTTTATGCTACAATACAATGTGATCGTTTCAGGAAATCCTATGAATAATATGTTTCCAAACTTTAAGCCAGTAACATTTGCTGGTCCATCGGGAACAGGTAGTACCGTGCCAACCGAAGATTTCTACAACTCGTATGAGAACGGAGATATCCGTGCCAAAAATCAGGAAGGTTATTTCTATACTACCTACTATGTAAACGGCAGTGGAGCAGAGTTTGATCTTGGTGCTCCATATGTATTCAAGCACTTCAATAAGCTTGCTTTAGGAACAAAGGATCAACCTGGGAATAAATCAAACAACTTGAATGTACCATTGATCAGATATGCCGAAGTATTATTGACTTATGCAGAAGCTCAGAATGAAGTTTCAGGGCCAAATGCGTTAGCAGTGGAGAGTTTGAAAGAAATTCGTGATAGAGCTGGATTGACTACCCCTGCTCTTGGTGGATTTACTGCGGATACATTCAGAGATGCAGTCTTGAGAGAGAGATGGCATGAGCTGTGCTATGAGCAGATTACTTGGTTTGATATGCTTCGCTTACGCAAAGTATATAATGAAGCTACTAATGGATTTGATCAGTTTGTAGGTCATATCAATCCTAGCTCTAATCAAGCACTGCAGGCTAAGCATTATTTGATGCCTTACCCTCTTCCAGAAATGCAAAACAATCCTAATCTTACTCCACAGAATCCTGGATATTAAGTTGAACTAAAAGTTTGTATATAATTGAAAATGGCTCCAATTTATTGGAGCCATTTTTTTGAGTAATTCACCTTGAAATTATCTGCATCTTTTACTTTTCGATATTTTCAAAATACCTCTTCAATATATAGTCAGGCTGCCAGCGATCTGGTTTTCTAGTAAGTTTGGCTGGATCGTATTCTAGTGGTTTGATCACCTTGGTGGTCAAAGCAGCAGTGTCACCAGAACTTTTTTGCCAATCCTTCAGCTGGTTCATTAATTCATCTTTGGTGGAGGAATAGGCTTTGTTTTCAGCCAAATTATTTAATTCCAATGGATCGTTTTTCAAGTTGAAAAGCTGCGTATAATCTCGCTCTGGATAACGGATCAACTTCCATTCCGGTGTTCTTACTGCCCGTACAGTATGTCGGTAAGCAGTAAATAAACTGCTTCTTACTTCTTTTTCTTTTCCGACGAGGACAGGAGCTAAGCTCTTTCCGTCCACCTGAGTTGGTTTAGGTAAACCCGCCAATTCTGAAAGTGTAGGGTAAAGGTCGTAGAGATAGACCATGGCGTCGAAGGTTTCGTTCTTCGGAACCCCAGGGCCTTTGATGATCATAGGAACATTGGTGCTATGCTCATAGAGACTTTGCTTTCCCAGCAATCCATGAGATCCTGCAGCCAATCCATTATCAGCAGCATATACGATGATGGTGTTATCGTATAAGTCATTATCCTTTAGTGTTTGAATGATTTTGCCAATCTGAGTATCCAAGTGAGTCACCAGCGCATAGTAATCAGACAGAATCATCTGGATTACCTCTGGTTTTCTCGGCCAGTCAGTTAGTAGTTCATCACGAACCATCAAGTCATCAAACTCAAAAGGATGATAGGGTTTGTAATTTCCAGGCAAAGGCAAAGTGCCATCTGGGTAGTGATTGATGTAATTCGCTTCAGGAGAATAAGGATCATGCGGTGCTGTGAATGCTACATATGCGAAGAACGGCTTGTCAGTTCCTGATTTCACATGATCTTCAATGAATGCTATAGCGCCTTGCGCAAATACCTCTGTAGAATAACCTTTGTTTGTTGGCTCACCGAGCTTGCCATTTTCGTCATAATCACGCATAGCCAAGCTGTAATGATCGGCCATTCCGCCCAGGTAGACATTTTTAGCCTGCTGGAAACTCGCCTCGAAAGCCTCTTTCTCATTGTGCCACTTGCCAGTCCCAAAAGTTGAATATCCTGCTTGAGCAAAGTCCATCGGCATGGTACGCTCGCCTTTGAGTTTGTCATACACATGGAATAAGCTTTTACCACTTAGCAACATCGCGCGACTTGCTGCGCAGACTGCCCCGTGATTTCCGCCCATTACGTAGGCGTTTTCGAAGCGGCTTCCATCAGTTGCCAGCTGGTCAATATTCGGAGTATGTATGTAAGGATTACCAGAAGCTCCCAAAGCATCCGCACGCTGATCATCTGCGAAAAGGAATAATACGTTGGGTTTACTTGCTTTTTGTTGTGCTATGCTTGTTTGAAAAGTGCTTGAAAATAGAAGGGTAAGGCATAGTCCAAAGAGTCTGGCTTTACTAATCATTAGTTGGGTCCTGTTTTATGTGTCCGTGTTTATTAATTGTTTTTTATGACTATTCGTAATGTTGCACGTATGGGTAGACTGAGGCAATAATCAATCTATTAAAGAGTTTATCGCCAAAATATCTTCGGTTGAGCTTATAAGCAAATTCATTCAGGTAACTCTGG